>Ga0209153_1000515_pt1 | contig 17206 bp, 12 predicted proteins | sample GraSoiAngelo_120_FD_185877 | JGI IMG/M metagenome (GOLD analysis project Ga0209153, IMG submission 185877) | Grasslands soil microbial communities from the Angelo Coastal Reserve, California, USA - 14_0919_09_20cm (SPAdes) (version 2) | ecosystem: Environmental > Terrestrial > Soil > Grasslands ...
TGCAACGGTCGCGGCCCGGGGGCGCCGGCCTGGCGGCCGCGCTGGCCGCGGCGGATGGCCGCGACGTGGTGCTGATCACCGCCCTTGGCCAGGATGATGCCGGGCGGGAACTGGCCCATCTGCTCGATGTGGCGGGCGTCGAGGTCGTCGACCTCGGGCTGGAAGGTTCGACACCGGAAAAAATCCGCATCCGCAGCGATGGCCGGACCATGCTGCGCCTCGATCGCGGCGGTGCCGGCGCGCGAGTCAGGTCGGCGAAGGGCCGAGCGACGCGCATCCTTGGCTCGGCGAGCGCCGTGCTGGTTGCGGACTACGGTCGTGGCGTGAGCGCGGATCCGACGCTCCGTCAGGCGCTGACCTCGCTCGCCCATACCGTGCCCATCGTGTGGGACCCGCATCCACGCGGGACCGAACCCACGCCATCGGTGCGATTGGCGACGCCGAACGCGGCGGAGGCCGCCAACTACGCGCCCGGAGTCGCGGGCGACAATCTGGAGGCGGTCGCCAAACGCGGGCGCCGGCTCGTGCGCAAATGGTCAGCTGATGGGGTGGCGATCACGCTCGGCAAACGGGGCGCCGTGCTGGTCAGCGGCGATGGTCCGCCGATGGCGGTTCCGGCGCCGGCCGCGCATGCCACCGATTCGTGCGGTGCCGGCGATCGTTTTGCTTCCGCCGCGGCGGAGATGCTTGCCGACGGAGCGCTCCCCGCTGAAGCGGTCAGCGATGCCGTGATCGCCGCGTCGGCGTTTGTCGCCGACGGCGGCGCAGCCTCGGTACAGCTCGGCAAACGTCCGGTGACGCCATTCCTGACCGACAACAAGACGGCGCCGGCGCAGTCGATCATCGCCCGGACCCGCGCGCAAGGGGGGACGGTGGTGGCGACCGGCGGATGCTTCGACTTGCTCCACGCCGGGCACGTGCGCTTTCTCAAGCATGCGCGGGCGCTCGGTGATTGCCTGATCGTCTGTCTCAACGACGACGCGTCGGTGCGGCGTCTCAAGGGCCCGGGCCGCCCTCTGGTGCCGGAAGAAGATCGAGCGGCGGTGCTCGCATCGCTCGATTGCGTCGATGCCGTGGTCATCTTCGACGAGGACACGCCAGAGGCGATCCTCGCGCGCTTGCAGCCTGACATCTTCGCCAAGGGTGGCGATTACGCGGTCGCCGATCTTCCCGAGGCTGAACTGATCAAGCGGTGGGGCGGCCAGACCGTTCTGCTGCCCTATCTCGAGGGTCGCTCAACCAGCCAGCTGGTCAGCGAGGCCGCCCGCCGCTTCGCGCGATGACCCGCCCGCGGCTGGTCATGCTGCGTCCGCTCGGCCTGGGCGACCTGCTCACCGGCATCCCCGCGATGCGCGCGGCCGCCCGCGCCTTTCCCCAGCATGAGCGACTCCTTGCGGCGCCCGCCGTCCTGACGCCGCTGGCGCTGCTCTCGCGTGCGGTCGACGAGGTCGTCGACGTGCAGCCGCACCAGCCACTCCCGCCGTCGTGCCAGCAGCCGGATATTGCGATCGACCTCCATGGTCGCGGACCCGCCAGCCAGCGGGTTCTGCTGGCGACGCGTCCCCGGCGGTTGATCGCCTTCGCCAATGAGGAGGTGCCCGAGACCCGCGGCTTCCCGCGATGGCGGGACGACGAGCACGAGGTCCGGCGATGGTGCCGGCTGATGTTGGAGAACGGCATCGAGGCCGACCCGGCCGACCTCGACCTGCATGCGCCGGGGATCGCCGTGCCGCGGCTGGCACGCGGCGCCGCCGTCGTCCATCCAGGCGCCGCCTATCCGGCGCGGCGCTGGCCCGCCGAGCGATGGGCCAGGGTCGCGGCCTCGCTGGCGCCGGACGTCCTGATCACGGGCGGCCCGGCCGAGCGATCGCTGGCGATGCGGGTCGCAGACAGGGCGGGGATCGACCCCGCACGCGTCCTGGCGGGCCGGACCGATCTTCTCGAGCTGGCGGCGATCGTCGGCGCGGCCCGCCTGGTGGTCAGCGGCGATACCGGCGTTGCCCACCTGGCAACGGCGATGCGCACACCGTCGGTCGTGCTCTTCGGGCCGACGTCCCCGGCCCGGTGGGGACCGCCATCCGAGCGCCACTGGCATCGCGTGATCTGGAAGGGTCGTGAGGGAAATCCGAATGCGATGGAGCCGGACCCCGGCCTGCTCGCGATCGGCGTCGAGGACGTCCTGCTCGCCATCGCCAATCTGAGGGAAGCGAGTCATGCCGTACGAGCCTAGGAAGGAAGACCGCTTCACCGTCGGGCTCTGGTGCACCGCCTATGGTGGTCGCGAGGTCTTCGGCCGGGAGGTGCGCCCGCCACTGGACCCGATGGAGAACATCCGCGGACTCGCGGCCTGTGGCTGCTACGGGTTCAACTTTCACGACGACGATCTCATCCCATTCGGCGCCTCGCCAGCCGATACCGATCGCCTCATCAAGCAGACGCTCACCGTCATGCGTGATGCCGGCATCGTCAATGCGATGGTGACCTGCAACATGTTCGAACATCCCGTGTTCAAGGATGGCGCGCTCACCTCAAACGACGGCCGGGTGCGCGCCTATGCCCGACAGAAGGCGATGCGCGCGATCGACATCGGGGCACAGCTCGGCGCGTCGGTCTACGTCATGTGGGGCGGGCGCGAGGGCCTGGAGGTGGAGGCGTCGAAGAACCCGATCGACGCGATCAAGCGCTATCGGGACGGGGTTGAATTCCTGGCGCACTACATCAAGGACAACGGCTACGGCATGGTGGTCGCGATCGAGCCCAAACCCAACGAGCCGCGCGGCGATATCTTCCTGCCAACCGCCGGGCATGTCCTTGGATTCATCGCAACCCTGGATCCCGCCATCCGCGACATCGTCGGCGTCAATCCCGAGATTCAGCACTCGCGAATGTCCGGCCTCAACACCGTGCATGACCTGGCCCAGTGCCTCGAAGCCGGCAAGCTCTTCCACGCGGACCTCGGCGCGCAGAAGCCGGCGCGATACGATCAGGATCTGCGCTTCGGGGCCGAGGACCTCAAGGAAACATTCTTCATCGTCAAGCTGCTCGAGGACAATCACTGGCCCGGCACGCGCGCCTTCGATGTCAAGCCCTACCGCCAGGATCAAGCCGATGAGGTCTGGGACCTGGTGCGTGGCTGCATCCGCAGCTACCTGATCCTGCGCGAAAAGGTTGCGGTCTTCAACGCGGATCAAGAAATCCAGCAGCTGCTTGGCGCCTTGCGAGTCGAGCATCCGGCAGGCGAACACCTGACCGCGAAGCAGTTACAGGCCGAGCGCTTTGACCCTGACCTTCTGTCGGCCCGGAAGTTGGGCTATCAGCGGCTCGATCAGTTGACCTTCGAGCTCCTCGCCGGCGTCAGGTGATCTAGCCGGCTCGCTATCTCGAGTACTTTCCGGCAACCTTCATCGACGAAACATGCGAGAGTTCGGGCTTATTTCGGATCTTGATCCAATACTCATGCCGCACGTTTTCATCGATTTCGACGGTTGTCGAGTACAAGGCGTCCTTGCCATCCTTGTGGCATCCAGAGATCCAGTACTCCTCTCCGGTCCTGGCGTCGATGTAATTGGCCTTGAAGCCTATGCGCTTGAGACTCTCGAAGATCTTGTCCCCGTAGCGAATGGAGCGACCGGATTTCGAGAATGACACCCGGCCAATCCGCGCAGGCCCGACGATTCCATCAGGTTTTCGTTCGATCCACATGATCTCGGTCCGGTGAGCCATCGCTTGAATCTAGTGCGCAACTCGCTCCGCATGCAGGGCTGGGTACAACTGCCGGAAGGTGCCGTAGACCGACTCGTAGATTCGCGCCGTTTCCGGATTGGGCTCTTCGAGGCCCTCCACGAGGCGCACCTTCGCGGCGGCCTCCTGCACATCGTCAAAGACTCCGGCGGCCACACCGGCCAACAGGGCAGCGCCGTAGGCCGGTCCCTCGTCGGCGATCGTCCGTTGGATGGGGAGGTTGAATACGTCCGCCTGCAGCTGACGCCAGAAGGGGCTGCGCGCCCCGCCGCCGGTCGCCCGCGCCAGTTGAACGTCGACGCCGAGGCCGCGCATGATGTCCAGCCCATCGCGAAGGCTGAAGACGACGCCTTCCATCACGGCACGCGTCAGGTCGGCCCTGGTGTGATGCGCTCGTAACCCGACGAAGGCGCCGCGGGCGTTGGGATCGAGATGCGGCGTCCGCTCGCCACTCAGATAGGGGAGGAAGAACAGGCCATCCGCGCCTGGGGGCGCGCCGGCCGCCAGCGTGCCGAGCTCGTCATAGCTGATGGCGCCGCCAAGGATGTTGCGCCACCAGCGCAGCGATGCGCCCGCGGCCAGCGTCACCGCCATCAGGTGATAGCGCTGCGGCACCGCATGACAGAAGGCATGCAGCCGTCCGGATCGATCAATGGCGAGCTGTTCGGCATGCGCAAAGAGCACGCCGCTGCTTCCGATCGAGGAGCTGATCCGGCCCGGCGCGACAATGCCGGTGCCGATCGCGGCGGCCGCGTTGTCACCGGCCCCCGCCGCCACGGGAAGATCTGCCGGCAATCCCAGCTCGCCGGCGATCGCGGGAAGCAGCCGGCCACTGACCTCGGCGCTCTCCAGCACCTGGGGCATCCAGTCCGCTGGAATGTCGAGGGCGGCCAGGATCTGCGCCGACCAATCGCGGCGGCGGACGTCGAGGAGCAAGGTTCCCGATGCGTCGGACACGTCGCTCGCCAATTCACCGGTGAGCTTCATCCGGACGAAATCTTTGGGCAAGAGCACGTGGCGCAGATGGCGATACTGGACCGGCTCGACATCACGAAGCCAGAGAACCTTCGGGGCCTGGAAGCCGGTCAGTGCCGGGTTACCGGTGATCTCGATCAGCCGGTCAGCGCCAACACGCTCGGTGATGACCTCGCATTGCGATGCCGTTCGCTGATCGTTCCAGAGCAGCGCTGGCCGGATCACCTCGCGGCCCTCATTGAGAAAGACCGAGCCATGCATCTGCCCTGTGAGCCCAATGCCGGCAACATCGCCGCCCGACTCGGCAGCGACGCGGCCGAGCACCTCGCGGCTCGCCGTCCACCAATCGGCGGGGTGCTGCTCGGTCCATCCGGGGCGAGGCATGAGGAGCGGATATTCGGCTGACGCCGAAGCGATCAGCGAGCCCGACTCGTCGATGGCAACCGCCCGCGCGCCGGTGGTGCCGACGTCGAGACCGACCAGGCTACCCACGCGCCGGAGCTTACGGCATGCGGCGAGAAGAGTGGGTCAGCCCGCGGAGCTTGGTGCGATGGCGAGCTGCGGCGACCAGTGGTAGCCGCCGTCGTTGGTCGCTTCGATCACGTAGTCCCCGTCAATGATTCGCGTCAGGACCCACCCCGTGGTCAGGCTGACAAAAGCGGCGCCAAAGGTCTCCGAGGCGTTCGCGATCGACCCGGTACGGCGGAGCGTCGCGCCACCATCACTGGCGACCACGCATTGACCGACCATCGTCGCCGGCCCATCGCCAACGAACACCGCATCCGCCGGGTCGACGACACTGAAGCTTCCCGGGTAGCTGTCCGGTCCGGGAGGGACGCCTGGCAGGAGGCTGCCCGTCGTGTAGGACTCCCTCATCACGGTCCGCCAGGAGTGCCCGTCCTGCGTGGCGTAGACCACGTAGGGCCGATGGCTCAACGCGGCGCCGGGCAACGTCGTCTGCAGCCAGAGGGCCGACGGTGCCGCGCACTCGACGATGATTTGCTGACCGCCTGCACCTGCCTGCTCCAGCAATGTCTCCAGGACCTTGCTCCAACTGTGTCCGCCGTCAGGGCTGGAATAAACCTGGCCGGCGGCTGTGGCGAGCCAGCCATGGGCGGCATCGCTGAAGCACACGCTATCCGGATCGACGGGGCTATCCAGGTTGGCCCAGGTGTGCCCGCCGTCATCGGTCTTGACGAGGGTTCCAGCATAGCCTGGCAACAGCCAGCCATGGTTCATCTGGGGGTTGCCACCACCGGCGATGCCCCAGCCCTCGCTCGCGCTGATGAAATGCACGGAGCGGATGGGCTTCGGCGCCTCGCCCAGGGTTTGCCAGGTCTTCCCGCCGTCAGTCGTGCCGAGCAACGTTCGGACGCCAACGACCCATCCGGTGCTGGCGGTGATGAAGTCGACGCCCACGAACTGCTCGGTGGAGGCCAGCTGCTTTGCCCAGTGGGTTCCGTCGTTGGTGGCGAAGATGGCGTACGCACCGACAGCCCAGCCAAGGCGTGGGCCAACCATTTGGATCGAGGCCAGCGCCGGCACGAAGTCAGGATCGATGCCAGGCGGCGTTGGCGACGGCGAAACGCTCGGTGAGGGCATGCCCGACGCGGATGCGGAGGCGCTGGGGCTGGTCGCCGGCGTTGCGCTCCGCGTCGGAGATGGCGTCGTCTTGATGGCGCTGCTTGCGGTACAACCACTGAGCGTGACGAGCGCCGCGATCGTCGAGAGGGCGGCTAGGCGTCCAGGAAGAGACCGGCCTGGCATGCATATAAGACGAGCCCGGCGCTCCAGGCATGCGACACGGGCAGGATGGCCCCCTTCGGGCCGAAGCACCGCGAATTGTAGAAACGTTCGGTGATCATGCCCTTGCGGGCGTTGAAGTCCCCATCTTCACGCGCGATGAACTGCAAGGCGCAGGCGAGATTGTCCCCAGCGCGGTCCGCATAATAGGCGTCACCACTGTGCTCGCTGAGCCGGACCAGTTCAGGAAGGCAGATCAGTCCGTAGGTGTGCAGATGCTGGTTACGCGGGGACGCGAGATCGGCGCCCCGGCTGCGGTAGTCGTAGGTCTCCAGCAGCGTATGCGCGGGAAAGCTGAGGTTGTATGACCAGCGGAAGGACAGCATCCAGTCCGCCGCTCGGCGGGCCAGGTCGAGCCAGCGGTCCTCGCGGGTCGCCTCATACAGTGCGACGTAGGCCATGACGGCGTTGTAGCCATCCTCGGATGAGGGCGCGAGGTCGACGTCCTCCGCCGCGCCGTAGACAAACTCCTCCTCGATGAATTGCGCGTAATACCCGCCGGCCAGCACAGCCGCTTGACGAACGCCCCCACACTTTCCCTCTCCCGACACGGCGGAGGACAGCGATTCGAGGAGGGCGGGAATCCACAGCAGGCCGGCGGCGCCCGCCCAGGATTGTGGCTCACCGGTGCGTCCGTTGACCAACGCCGGAAATGCTCCGTCGCCTCGCTGGGTTCGCAGCACATGGTCGAGGTTCGACCCGATAGCCTGCAGCCAAGACGGATGCTCGATGCCGAGCTCGTGCTCGGCGCGGGCCGATCGCATCATGAAGAGCGTCGCCTCAGCGATGGTCCGCGCATGAATCCAATCCCGGTGACCGTTCCAGCCGCCGTCCCATCCGGCAGGCGACCACTGCCCCCAGAAACTCCCACAGGGGGCGAGCCCGCCGGCGATCGTGTCGAGCACGGAGATCGCGGCGTCGGTGTAGGGCCCGAAATCGCAGGCGCGCCCGTAGGTGAGCAGCGCATGCGCGGAGGGCGCCCCGCTCAGCCAGCCGACGTGCATCGCCTCGCGATCGCCGGTGACGGCCGCGGCTTCATCCGCCAGGCGGTGGAACGCGGTGGTTTCGACCAACACGCCAGGTTCGTGGCGGAAGTGCCAGCGATGCAGACCGTGCGCCGCCAGCGCGGCCCCATCGTCGACCGACACCCAGGGGTTGACTGGATGGCGATCGCGATCCCGCTGGTAGAGCGTTCGCAGGACGGCGTCGTACGCATGCGGGTCCGGGGGCAGCACGAAGAGAAGGAAGCGAAGCACGGCGATTTCGCCGGCCGTCCAGTCATGCGTCAGGACCTCGGGAGGCGCGGGCGCATCCTGCCCGACGTAGGTGACCGGCTCTTCACGCGCGGGAAAGTTGAGGAGCAGGCAGCTGTCCGGGCCTGCGCTGAAGCCGAGCCCGCTGAGCCCGATCGATGATTGCTCGTCGGTCGCCAGCGCCAAGCAGGACGAGCCAGTCCAGCCGATGACGACGCCGTGCGAGGTCCGGTCGATGCGAAAGGCCCAGTGGTCGGAAGACAGCGAGTCGGTCGCCACGCCGTCGAAAACGACCCTCGGATAGCGCAATCGCGAAGCGTCGCTCCGATTCTCGCCGTAGACCAGGCCCGGGATCATGAATCGCGTGGCGTCGTCATCCAGCGGCAGAACAACCTGAATCCCCACGCCGTCCTGGGACTGATGGCAAATGATGGAGACTTCGACCTCGAGGCCGGCAACGACTCCGGGCATGGGGAGGAGCGGATGAACCATCATCCTGGCCTGCAGCCCGCCAACACGCCGGCCGTCATCCGGCAGCGTCCAAGCCTTACCGTCACGATCGATCAGACGCAGGTGAAGCCGCTCTGCAACGGATGCGTGTGCCGCCGGATCGCGCGGTTCGGCTAGCTCGAGCACTCGAGCAGATTCACCTCACGCACACCGGTGCCAACGCGGAAGGTCTTGATCTCATGTGGCTTGAAGCTGGCCTCGATGACCTGGTCGAGGAACTGGAGGCAGATCCGGCCGCGAACCGGCTGCCCGCTGGTTTCGAAGGCGCGGACGATGATGTCGCCTGATCCGTCCTCCGCGAGCTTGAGCGCGCTGACCGTGATCGCCTCGGGCGTTGCCTCGGCGAAGGAGGCCGACAGCGGCAGTGGTCCGTCATGAAAGGTGTCGAGCATCGCGATCCCCGGCTGGTTGAGCTCGGCGGCGCGACGCGCAGTCTGCGCGTGCCGCCAATCGCCGGCATGCGGGAGTAACGCATAGTGGAAGCGCTGCAGGCCCTGGTCGGTGAAGGCGACGCCGTCCCACGACGCCGGTTTGAACGGATCGTGATGCGCATAGGCCGGGCTGCGCAGCGCCGTCACGCTCATTTCCGAGCCGCGAACGTCGAAGCTGTATTTAGCGTCGTTCAAAATGCTGAGTCCATACGGTTCACCGGTCCGTTCATGGATGCCGGTGACGTCGAGCCAGGTCTGTCCCGGCTCTTCGTCGCCGGATGGGGCGCGCTCGATGGTGCCGTAGGGAATCTCAAAGGTCGCTTTCGGCATCCGCACACGAACCGGCCAGCGGAGCTTCAAGACCTGATGGCGCTCGTGCCAGTCGACGGTGGCCGTGACGGCAATCATGTCCAGGCCATCGATGAGGGCGAAGTCCTGGATCAGCCGGGAATCGTGGTAATGGCTCTCGACCCGCAACACGGATTTCACGGGCCCGTGCTCGAGCCGTTCGACCCGCACCGCAGTGAAGGTGGCGACCTCCTGCTGGAAGCGCAGCACATCGTGCCCCCAGGTATCGCTTGGGTCCGCCATCACGACGGCCCGGCCACCCGGCGCGCCGAGCACCTCGCAGTCGTGAACCCGGTCGGTCAGGCTGACCGCGTTTCCGGCTTTCGGATCGAAGACCAGTCTCCACCGCCGGTTCTCGATGACGTTGGGGTCCGTCGGGATGGCCGGCGTTGGCGTCGTCTGGGACGAGCCGCGGAGAACGCGATAGCCGAGCGGCGGGAGGTCAACGGTGAAGCTCACCCGGCGCCGCCAGTTTCCAACCGCGGCCTCGGAGCGAACCGTTTGCAAGGGCAGCGCATCACCCTGGTCGTCGACCAGGCTTTCAGCGCCCGCGAGCCCATCCGTTTCGAGCTCGAGGTGCGCTCGTGAAGGCCACGCGTGCGGGTTGAAAGCGATCACCGGCGCACTGCCATCAGCATGCGGGATGCCCACCCGCCACGCGATCGCCTGGAGGGCCTGATGGATGGCGGCGGAGGCGTCGTGCTTCGCCGCGCCATAGGCGTCGCGGGCATCGTCATAGGCGGTTTCCAGGCTGGTACCCGCCAGGATGTCATGGAACTGGTTGAGCAGGACCTTCTTCCACGCCTCGCCCAGCTGCCTCGGATAGCTGAGCCCGCTGACACGGTTGGCGATGGTGCACAGCTTCTCCGCCGCCAGGAGGCGGTTTTCGGCCTGGCGGTTCCACTGTTTGACGCCCGAGTGCGCCGCGTAGCAGCCGCTCGCATGGTGCTGCAGCTCTTCGCTGACCACTGGCAAGCTGGTGCCGCTCGACGCGATCTCGGCGAAGAATTGCGACGGTGAGCTGAACACCAGGTCCACCTGCGAATCGCGCGCCAGCCGGTCGATGGTCTCGATGTTCGCCCGCGTCGGGCCGCCACCGTGATTGCCGACGCCGAAGAAGCACATCGACGTGCTGGCGGTCTGCTCGAGCTCCACGGCGCAGCGCTCGATATGGGCGCTGAGCGTCTCGCCGGAAGTGCCGTACTCGAAGGGGACTCGGAAGGCGATGACGCGCGAGCCGTCGATCGATTCCCAGGCGAACGTCCGGGCGGGGAGCTTGCGCTCGTGCGGCTGCGGGCGCATGAAGACGTAGGAGCTCAAGCCGCTCTTGAGAAGGATTTGTGGCAGGGAAGAGGGGTGCCCGAAGCTATCGACGTTATAGCCCACCGTCGCGGTCTGGCCGAACTGCGCCTTGAAATAGGTCTGGCCGAGCAACGCCTGCCGAACCAGCGCTTCGCCGCCCGGAATGTTGCAATCCGGCTCGACCCACCATCCGCCGACCAGGTGCCAGCGGCCTTCCGCGACCCGCGCTCGGATCTCCTCGAACATCGCCGGATCGTTGTGCTGGATCCATTCGTAGTAGGCCGCCGAGCTTGCTGAGAACTGGAACTGCGGATACTCCCCCATCCGGTCCAGCGCCGAGCGGAAGGTGGCCTTGACTGCGGCAAAGCCCTCCCAGCAGGGCCAGAGCCAGGCGACGTCGAGGTGGGCGTTGCCGATCAGGTGCAGCCGCTTGCGCCGGCGTTGCAGCTCATCGACGCGAAGCGCGCTCAAACCAGATCGACCAGCGCCTCGACCAGCTGGCCGAGCCGTCGCGAGCCCACGGTGAGGTCAACGGCAACCCGCGCTCGATGCGCGGCGACGCCCGCCGGCGCGATCAGCTTGAACGCCACCGAGCTTCGTGCGCCGGATGCGAGAAAGATCCGTTCGGTCCCCGGCTCGATCAACCAACCCGCTGGCGCCGCGATGCTGATCAGCATCTCCTGCGCGGTCCGAGCCGGGTTGCGAAGATCAACCGTCAGCTCGAACGGATGGCCGGCCGCCGCCTGCACGCGATAGGGATGCACCTCGGCCACCGGTCCGTGGGCTTCGAGGTCGAGCTCGTCGAGCGGCAGCAGCTCGCGGTGGATGGCGTGTAGTGCCTTCCCCCGGCGGGCGATCTGCTCGAGGGTGTCCATTCCGACCGCCAGCGGCTGCCAGTGACCGCTCAGGAGCAGTTCCGGGTTGATCGCGCGATACAGCTCGGCGCTCTTCTCGTAGTCGTCGATCTCGAAGCCGCCGGCGTACACGTAATTGAGGCCAAGTCCATCGGCATGACCCATTTGGTCGCCGATAAAGAGCACGTGGGTGGCATCGACCACGGTTTCGATCGCGGCCGCGTATCGGGTGTGTCCTGGTTGCTCGTGAAGCGTCAGCTGATATTCGTGCCAGGTGATCGGCTTGCGGAGCGGCACGCGTCGATCGACCGCAATCGGGTCGTACCACAGGCAGGGGAGGTCGTACCGATCCGGTTGCTCCAGGACGTCGGCAAAGCTGTCGGGCGCCCAGATTTGCGTCCCTTCGACCTCTCGCAGCAGGTTGCAGCCGGCCACGTGGTCATCGTGGTAATGCGTGGGGATGACGACCTCGACCGCGCCGACGCCGAAGTCCCGTTTCACGGTGTCGATCGTGTACAGCCACGGGCGCCGTGAGGCGCGGTCGCTGCCGGCGGCGAGCCCGCGAGTGAAGTCGTAGCCGAAATCGATCAGCAACGCGTTCCCGCTCTTCGAGAGCAAGACGTAGGAGGTCGCATGGCTGGTCCGATTGCGCAGCAAATGCGGCAAGACCTGTTCGTACGGGCTGGCGCGACGCGCGGCGATGGCGCTGTCTTCCCCGCGGAGGTCGAGAAGCCGTTCGAGCCGCGCAACCAGCAAATCCATGGCGTCGTCCGGTCCGTCGATGGCGTCGCCATGCGAGGGCAGCAGCAGGTCCGGGCGCCGGTCCTTGAGATCGAGGAGCGAGGCGATGCTGGCGGCCACGCCTTCGGCGTCGTTGTAGCTCCACTGGGTCGAGGCCAGCGACCACACCTTTCCCGGTGCTGCGATCAGGTCCCCGGTGAATGCCACCCGCTTGCCATCCAGCTCACTGAGGAGGCTGATCGAGCCCACCGTATGGCCCGGGGTTGGAATCACTCGCAGGGTGTGATCGCCCGCATGGACCGTGGCGTAATCCGCCAGCGTGCCCGAAACCGGGACGTCCTCGAGCAGCGAGAAGCGATCCTGGCGGTTGTTGTAGTTGTTGGCGATTGGCCGAGCCTGCCAGTGTGCGCTCACCTGGCTGAACAGATCCTGCTCGACGAGCGGGACCCAGATGCGGACCCCGGCTTCAACCGCTCGCTGCAGGCCCTGAACCTGGTCGCGGTGGTGGTGCGTGACGTAGACGTCGGTGATGCGGTCGATGCCGACCGTGCTCAACTCATCGAGCACGTCACCGGCGCCGAAGTCGATCGCGATCGCCTCGTTGCCGCTGCGCAGCAGGTAGACGTTGCAGGTGTCCTCGAACACCAGGATGTGCTCGGTAACTGGACGAACGAGGGACTGAGGCTCGGGTAGCGGGCGCGCAATTTCGATCACGGCCATTGGCAACTGTGTCACGGCAGCCGCGGCCGCGATGTCACCCGCCGGTAACGGCTCGGTACAGTCGCGGCATAAGTTGAGGTCGGGGGCAAGGGCCCCCACAACATCAAGGGCTTTCGGCTGCTTTCCAGACTTTGGCGATCGCGGCATAATCTCCCTCTTCAAACGACTCGCGGCTCAGGTCGACGTGGCTGGCGTAATACAGCGATGGCACGCCGAGGCGCCCCTGGATGCCGAGATAGCTCCGCCAGGTGGCGCGGTCAGGCATCTGCCAGTTGTCGGAATCGATGAGCAGGTCGGGGCAGGCCGCTTGCGCGACCCGGGCTCGATGGAGCATCTGCGGCAGCACCGCCTGCCCGGTATTGACGTCGTTGAGACGGATCATGTCGGTGACGGTCCGGAAATAGGGATTGGGGGTATGCGTGATGATCAGCGCGTCGGGCTTCGCCCGCTTTGCCTCGCTGTAGATGATCGCGAGCAACTGGTAGAGCAGCTCCGCGCCCCAGGCATCGCCGTGATGAGAGAGGCCGGGCCCGCTCGGGGTCCGCGCCGTGAAATCGATCTTGAATCCATCGGCATCGAGGCCGTCGGGACCGAGCAACGACGCAACGATCTGCCGCAGTCGCGACTCGTACGCCGGGTTGCTCGGATCGACGCCGACCGGCTGGCCGCTGGCATCGCATACGGTCAGGGCCGGGTCGAGCCCCTGGGCATCCCAGGCCTTCCACCAGAGCAGGACATGCTGTCCCGCCTGATGCCGGCGCGCGATCCAGCCCTTCATGTCGGGCCACTTGGCGGGATCGACCTCGCTGGTTCCATAGGCGGCCTGCCAGCGGTCGTCGATGATGATCGTGCCCGGCGTGACCCCGCGGGCGGCAAGGTGGTCGAGGAAGCCGTCGTAGTGTTCCTGGGTCGCGAAGGCGTCCGCAGGCTGGTTGACCAGCAGGCCGAGGTGGGACTGCGCGCCCCAGCCACAAAAGATCGGTCGTCGCCACCAGCTCGGGCGAATTCGCTCCAGCGCGGGCGGAACGAGATCGGCCGCCTCGAGCCACTGGACGTACTGGCGAATTCCTTGATATGGATCGGCAGCCTCAAAGCTGAACAGGATCGCCGGCGATCGCCATCGTCCGTCGACCCGTTGCTGACCTTCATAGTCGAGGCGGAGGGAGAAGCCGTCTTCGAGCGGATCGAACGAGAAGCTCGTGAAGTGGTGCTCACCCGGCGCGACCGCCAGCCCGATCGTCAACCAGGGACCGTCCGAAATGCTGGTCAACTCCGTCGGGGGCGGATTGAGCGAGGCGCCAAAACAGAAGGGCGGCGGGGTGAAAAACCAGTGGCGCAAGCCCGGAAGGCTGGTCCCAACGACATCGACCGCCGCCGGCACGTCGGCCGCGATGCAGCGGCGCTCGAGCTCCGATGGCTCGGGATTGAAGAGGCTGCGGAAATGATGGGCGCTGCGATAGAAACCCGTGCCGCGACGCGGGTCCCCGCTGTAATGGCTGCCGAACAGCCGGCACTCATTGATGTATCCGCTGCCTTCCACTTCGACGGAGGCGTGGAAGGCGTCCTCGAAGCAGTCGATCACCAGCCGTTTTGCCGACCAGGCGCTCGACGACAAGGCGATGGTTAGGCGTGAGCCCTGGGCGACCTGCGTGATTGCGGGTTTGCCGATGCGCGTGGTGCTGTCCCTCTCGTCACGGCGGTCGATCGCGGCCCCCAGAAACAGGTCGGCCCAGCGCCGCCCGGCCGCATCATCAACATGAAGGAAGAGGGGATCGTCACCCAGCGAGAGCGAGTACGCTTTCGCGCGAATCCGGAGGTGGTCGGGCTTAGCTTCCCCGGGGACGCAGTTCAGGACGATCTCCGGGGCCACGATAGCACGTGCAAAAATCGAAGTCGGTACAACGTGGCTGTAACTGCATGAGGCCGTTGCGCCTGTCGCCCAACACCTTTCACCGTTTCTACCGAGGCGGGTCGGGGATCGCCGAGTTCCGCGGCATCCCGCTCAGCGATCCCTACACCCCGGAAGATTGGGTGGGGTCGACCGTTTCGACGTTCGGCTGCGATGGCCCCGGCCTGTCGCGTCTCGAGGACGGCCGCCGGCTGCGCGATGCCATTCATGAGGATCCCGAGGCCTTCCTGGGGCCGGCCCATGTCGCCAGGTTCGGCGCCGACCCGGCGCTGCTGGTCAAGCTCCTCGATCCGGATCAGCGGCTGCCGGTGCACTGCCATCCGGATCGCGCCTTCGCGAAACGGCATCTGGGACTGCGCTACGGGAAGACGGAAGCCTGGATCGTGATCGCCACCCGAACCGCCGACCCCACGGTCTACCTCGGATTTCGCGGACCGATCGACCGCCAGGGATTGGCCGCGTGGGTCGATCGGCAGGAAGCCGACCGACTCCTCGCCGCCGTCAATCCAATCACCGTAAAAGCCGGTGACACTGTGTTCGTCCCGGCGGGCATCCCGCACGCCGTCGGCCCGGGCATCCTGATCGTCGAGCTGCAGGAACCAACCGACCTCTCGGTGCTGATGGAGTGGAAGGGCCTGGACATCGACGGTCGAACCGACGGACATCTGGGGCTGGGATTCGAGCGGGCCCTGGATAGCGTCGATCGTTCGGCCTGGACGTCGGGGCGCCTTAGCGGGCTGATCAATGCGGGAACGAACGGCTCGCTGTTTCCGCAAGCCGCCGAGCCCTTTTTCCGCGCCGAGCGGCTGAGGGGGGAGGCGGAGCTGGAGGCGGGGTTCGCGATCCTGGTGGCGATCGCCGGAGAAGGGAGACTCCGAACCGCGAGCGGCGGATCGCTCGACCTGAAGCAAGGCGACACCATCCTGGTCCCGTTCGGCGCTGGCAACTCCTGGCTCGAGGGGAGCCTTGTCTCCATCCGTTGCCGGCCCGCACTCCTGGCGCCGGCCTAGCTGCACCGTCCCACTGCAAGAAATGCCGCGCGGCTGCTACTATACGCTTAGAGCCTATGCCTTACGCTCACAGCGAAAATTCCGATTCGGTTCGAGCCGCGCTGGGCGGCGTCATCAGGCGTCACCGCGAAGACGCCGAGCGTTCGTTGGCCGGACTGGCCGCCGAAGCCGACATCTCCACCGCCTACCTTTCGGAGGTCGAGCGCGGCCTGAAAGACATCTCGAGCGAGAAGCTGGTCGCCATCGCGCGCGCGCTGGACATGGCGGTCGCGGACGTTTACCTCGAGGTGGCTCAGCATCTCGGAAGCCGGGAGGCGATGCAGCAGTCCCGGAGCTGGCCTGACGATCCCCGGGCCCAACTGAAGATCGCGACCGCCAGCCTACGCCCGCATGCGCTGCGCAGCGTTGCCGATTTCAGCCTCTACCTCGCGACCACCCAGGCGACGCCCGCCAAGCGGCGGATCGGATTCACCGTCGACCGATAAGGAGGAGTGTCATGGCCTTGATCCCGAACGTCATCGAAACCACATCCCGAGGCGAGCGCGCCTACGACATTTACTCGCGCTTGCTGCGAGACCGCATCATCTTCATCGGCAATCCGATCGACGACGATATCGCCAACCTGGTGATCGCCCAGCTGCTCTTCCTCGACAGCGAAGACCCGGACAAAGAGATCAGCATTTACATCAACAGCCCGGGCGGTTCCCTGTCCGCCGGGCTGGCCATCTACGACACGATGCGCTACGTCCATCCGCCGGTCAGCACCCTCTGCACCGGGCTGGCGGCGAGCGCTGCGTCGCTGATCTTGGCCGGCGGCAATCCGGGCAAGCGCTTCTCGCTGCCGAATTGCACCATCGTCCTGCACCAGCCGAGCGGCGGCATGCAGGGCCCGGCACAAGCGACCGACATCGAAATCCACGCGCGCGAGATCCTGCGGCTGCGCGAAATCGTGATCGAGATCTACGCGCAGCACACCGGCCGTCCCAAGGAACAGGTCGAACGGGACATCGAGCGCGACTTCTTCATGACGCCGCCACAGGCGAAGGCCTACGGGCTGATCGACGCGATCATCGAGCCCGCGATCAAGACGATGCCAGCCGGCGTCTCCCCGAACGGGCACAGCGCTACCATCAAGTAGCTGCTGACCAACCCGCTGCGTTCGGGGGATGACGTGCAAACGCAGACCCGAGGGTACCTCGACTACTCGGGGCGCGATGATACCTTGAGCGGCGGGGTCAAGCTGATTCCGATCGAGACGCCGAAAGGGACCTTCCGCGTCTGGACGAAGCGGATCGGCAACAACCCGAGGCAACGGCTCCTGCTCTTGCACGGCGGGCCAGGTGGCACCCACGAATACTTCGAGGCCTTCGACAGCTTCCTGCCAAACGCCGGCGTCGAATACATCTACTACGACCAGCTGGGCTCCGCTTACAGCGACCAGCCCAAAGACGCCGACCTCTGGGAGCTACCCAGGTTCGTCGAAGAGCTCGAACAGGTCCGCCAGGCGCTCGACCTCGATCGCGCCAACTTCTATCTGCTCGGCCACTCGTGGGGCGGCATTCTCGCCCTCGAGTACGCGCTCACGTACCAGCAGCATCTCAAGCGGCTG
>Ga0209153_1000516_pt1 | contig 17153 bp, 11 predicted proteins | sample GraSoiAngelo_120_FD_185877 | JGI IMG/M metagenome (GOLD analysis project Ga0209153, IMG submission 185877) | Grasslands soil microbial communities from the Angelo Coastal Reserve, California, USA - 14_0919_09_20cm (SPAdes) (version 2) | ecosystem: Environmental > Terrestrial > Soil > Grasslands ...
ATCTTGTTTTTGCGCATCAGCGCGGCGGCGATCATCTCGACCTCTTCGGGCGTCTGCGCGTAGAGAAACGGAATCTTGCGGTCGAGGCGGCCGGCGCGCTTTAAGTCAACGTCGAGCTTGTCGGGCCGGTTCGTCATTACTAAGAAGAGTATGCGCCCGCGATTCGACGTGTCGGACATGAACTCCTTGATACGCGCGATGACGCGCGACGAAGTGCCGCCGTCGCCCTCGCCGTCCGTATTGCCGAACGCGCGGTCGCCTTCGTCAATGATCACGACGACCTGACCAATGGCGCGGATCACGTTCAGAATTTTTTCTAAATTCCCTTCCGTCGCGCCGACCCACTTCGAGCGAAAGTTCTTCAACTTGATCGCCGTCAGCCCGCACTCTTTCGCAAATGCCTCCGCGACAAACGTCTTGCCCGTGCCCATCGGGCCGGTGAACAGTATGCCCATCGGCACGCGGCTCGCGCGCCCCTCGCGGATCGAGTCGGCAATGACGAGTAAATCCTTCTTGACCTCTTCCATCCCGCCGACAACCTCAAACCCATGCGCCGGTTCGACGAACTCGACGAGGCCAAAACACTCGCGCTCTAAAATTTCCCGCTTGCGCTCGGCGATCAGCCGATCCGTCTCTTTGCGCGCACGCTCGGCCGGCGTCGGGAGACTCGCATCGGGCGCGGGCGCGGCGGCGGTCGGCGCGAGCAATTTTTTGATCTCGTCGCGCGTCAGGTCTGCGGTCAAGGCGGCGAGTTTGTGTGCGCGCCCAGCCGCATCGGGGCTGCCGCCGAGCAGTCCGACAATGAACGACTCGCGCTCGGCCGATTCCTCTTCGGCCGGTGGTGGTGGTGTCAGGATCGAAGAGATTTGAATGGCTTTGAGACCGGCCGTGATGTCCGCGTAGCGTTCGGCGTCGCGCTCGGTCAGGCGTGAATCGGCCAAGAGCGCGGCGCTTTTGCGCGTCTCGCGATCCGGCATCGGCACTTCGACGACCGCGACCTTCGGATTCGAGACGATCTTCGGCGCAAGGTCGGGCAGATTCTCGACGATGAGCAGCACGACGTTGTCGCCGCGCTCGATCTCCGGCAGCGCAGACCAACGATGCAGCGTCACAATCGCCGCGCGATCCGCGTCGCCTTGAAACGAAGGATCGCCCGCCGGCGCAACCGCTTCGGCGTACTCGATGATCACGGCCGTCTTGGTCGCGCCGACGAGTAAACGTTCAAGCGCCGCGAACACGCGCGCCTTGTCGGGCGCGAGCAACAGGTCTTCGATGTTCGTCACGTCGCTCGCGCGTTTGGCGAAGCGCACGCCCGTCGCTACGTTATAGACCGCAATCGTGTCCTTCGATTCTTTGAGCAGCACGTCGGTCATAAATTCCGTCAACGATAGCATCAGCTTCTGCTGGATGACCACGTCATAGACGTTCCCATGCAGCACAAACATCGAAGCCTCGCCGCGCAAGTAGCGGCGGCGCAAGTCGTCAGCCCATACGGGCAGCACACGCGATTCGCTCATAGCTTAAAAATCTTTCACGCCGAGCGGGTTCAACAAACGCTCCGTGTCGGCCGCGGTCTGTTTGATTGATTCGACGCCGTCGAGCAGTTCATCAAGTTGGCCGCTCAACTCCTGCGGCGATTGCATCGTGACGATCTGATCCGCGATCAAGCGGAATGAGTTTTCGATCAGATCGAGTTGCCCGCGCGCAACCATCAGGTAGTGATGAATCTCCTGCACCTTGTCGAGCCGCTTCATGATGATGGCGAGATTCTTGCGCGCGATGTTCGTCTCTTCGTCGTCTGCCGTGCCTTTCTTTACCGTCCGCTCCCAACGCTGCCGGTCTCTGTCCAACTCCGCGAGATCAACCGACTCAAGATACTGCTCATAACGACTGCACGTCACCGCCATGTCAATGAACGCTTCCACCAAACGATCAGTCTTGCCCAACTCCGTGCGCAGCAACTCGCCTGTAAACGATGGATTCTGCGCCGCGAGGTTGTTGATCTCTTGCTGCCGCGCGATCAAATCCTCGACGCGCAACCGATCATGATCCGCAAGCACTTGCAGACGGGCCGCGCGCGCCGCCTCGTCTCGCGCCATCCGCTCTTTATCGAACTGCGGGTCCCAGAGCGTCTGCTGCAACAGCTTCGAGCCGGGCGCAAAGACGAGCCACAAGGCTTCGAGACAGATGACGATGACGGCGAGAAACGGGCTGAGCGTGACGCCAGCGGCAGCCAAGCCGCCGAGAAATAACGACAAGTTGTAAGGATTCGCAAACGCTGCCTTCAGATACGGCCTGTCAGTCGCTTGCTTCAGATAAGCCTTGCTCGCCGCAAACGTATCCTCACGCAGCGCCTTCGTGTTGACCGGCGTGCGCTGTTGCTGTTGCGGCGGCTGAATCTGCTGCTTTCCGGTCGTGCCCATACAATCGTCAATCTAACATTATTTCGGCGCATAGATCAGATCAAGCAACTTCTTTTCGACGGCGCGGAATTCGAGCGCGGACTTGAGCGCGATGTCGTGGACGGGAAAGGCGGGCACGTCCACTTGATGCAGGATGCGCGCCGGCCGCGCGGAGAGCACGTAGATCGTGTCCGCTAAATAAACCGCTTCGGAGACGTCGTGCGTGACGAAGAGAATAGTGTTGTTCTCGGCGCGCGAGACATCGAGCAATAGGCTCTGCATGCCCCAGCGCGTCTGCGGGTCGAGCGCACCGAACGGCTCGTCCATCAAGACGACGCGCGGGTTGTTGACGAGCGTGCGCGCAATCGCCACGCGCTGCTTCATACCGCCGGATAAATCTTTCGGATAACGGTCGGCAAAGTCTGCGAGACCAACCTGCTGCAAAATCTTGTCCGACACCTCGCGCCGTTTCTTCTTCGCCATGCCTTGCAGCCGCAATCCGTACTCGACGTTATCGCGCACCGTCAGCCAACCGAACGACGTGTAAGCTTGAAAGACCATGCCGCGATCACGCCCCACGTCCGTCACGGGTTTACCGTCAACCAAGACCTCGCCTTCGGTCGGCGGCAGCAGCCCCGCGACCGCTTTCAGGATCGTTGACTTGCCGCAGCCCGAGGGGCCGAGAAAGACTATGACCTCGCCCGATTGCGGTTTGTCGTACACATCGAACGACACGTCGCGCACGGCTTCGGTGCGATTGCCTTTGCGATCTATGTAGGTGACGCTCAGGTGCGACACGCGCAACTTGGGCGGCGCACCCGTCTGCTCTGGCTGATAGGTCGCATGCGCGGCAGACTTCTCGCCAACCGTGACGGCGATTGTGCCCGGCTCGCCCGCTTGCGGCTGCGGCTTCGGTGTCTCTGGATCAGCCATGTGAACCTGTTATGCAGTCTCCCGCCAACGAAACAGCACGCCGGATAAGGCGCGGATCAGAAAATCTGTCAGTAGGCCGATGCCACCGATGACGATCAGACCGGCGAACGACCAAGGAGGGTTCTGGTGCGTGCGTGCCAACTCGACCATGTAGCCCAGCCCGTGCTCCGGGTTGACTGCCTCAGCGAGAATCACATATGTCCACGCAATCGCGTTCATCACGCGGAAGCTGTCGAAGATTTCCGGCAGCGCGGCCGGCAGCAGCACAGTTCTGATCACTTGAAACTTCGATGCGCCGAGCGTCAAAGCCGTCTGCACCAACTCTTCCGGCACGAGTCTGATTGACGAGACGACGACCGGCAGCAGATAGACGAACACGCCAAGGAAGAGAAACGCGATCTTCTCTTTTTCGTAAATGCCGAACCACAGGATCAAGAGCGGGATGAACGCGGAGATCGGCATGTAACGCAAGGGGGCCATGATCGGCTCGAAGAAGCGATTAACGGGATCGAACGCGCCCATCAAGACGCCGAGCGGCAGCGCCAAAGCTGAAGCCAATAGGAACGAGAGCGCGATGCGGCGCGTCGAGACGTAGATGGCCGTCAAGAGATCATATTGGATGAACAGTTGCAGCGTGCCGCGCAGAACTTCGGTCGGCGTCGGCAGAAAATCAGACCGCACCAGATGCCCGTAAGAGACCGCGCACCACGCGCCCAACACGAGGGCCGGCGCAACAAAGCCCAATAGAAACGCCGTCCGTTTGGGGAGCGGCGAGCGAATCGAGAAGAGACTGGATTTGCGTCGAGACATGATTAAGAAATGATGAATGATGAATGCAGAATGATGGATGATAGCAACTGCCTTTTATTCACCATTCATCATTCTGCATTCATCATTTGCTTTACTGCGTGGCCAGAATCACCTTGATGTCGGTGCGGCGGTTCTGTTGCCGGCCGGCTTCTGTGGTGTTCTCGGCAATCGGGTTCGTCTGTCCGCGCCCGATGGTCTGGAAGCGCGTCGGCGGGATATTGGGGAAGTTTTTGACGATGTAGTTCTTGACCGACAAAGCGCGCCGTTCCGACAGCGACATATTGGCGGTGGGCGAGCCGGTGTTGTCCGTGTTGCCTTCGACGCGCAGGATCGTGTTGCCGAACGAGGTCATCGTCTCGCCAAGTTTGTCGAGCACGATGTAGGAGCCGGCCATGATCTCGTCCGAGCCGGGCGTGAACTGAATCTGAATCTGTTGGTGCAGGATCGGAATGTCTTTCTCCGATGGCGCTTTCGCCACGACCGGCGCTTCTTCAACCTTCTGCCCCGGATAGTTCGCAGCCAGTGCTTGCAGGAAGCGCGTGTCGGCCCAGTCCTTCGCGTCCACGCTCTTGTTGACCAGACCTTTCTTACGCCAGATGACGAAGGCCGTATCAAACAAAGTATCGTAGTGCGCCTTCGCGCCGTTCAAGCCGTAGAACTGTGCGTTGTCGGCGTAGGGCGTCAACTTCAAACCGGACAACATGCCGGAGACCGTATCCGTGTCGAGCTTCAAAGCTTTGCCGACGATTGCATACGAGCCGTTCGGATCGTCCTTGATCATCTCAATGCCGTCGAGCCAACCGTGGACGAAATCGCGGACGGTTTCGGGCGCTTTGTCAATCAACTCCTGCCGGGCGACGAGCGTGTCGGCGATGATGTTCGTGGCAGCCTGCGTCGAGACGAGCACGTGCGCTTGATCGCCGCGCGCTTGCACGGCGGCCGACAGATCAGGCTCCCACGTCACGGCCGCGTCAACCTGTCCGGCGCGAAAAGCTGCTGCCGCAGATGGCGCGTCGGTCGTAAAGACGATGTTCTTCTCGACGGCGTTGCGCTCGTCGGGCGTCAAGCCAGATTGCGAGAGCAGGTAGAGCAACAGAAAGTGCGACGGCGTGAACTGCGTGCAGGCGATCTTGTGCCCCTTCAAATCTTCGACCGACTTGATCGCGGTAATCGCGGCGATGCCATCGCCGCCGCGCGACCAGTCCTGCATGATGATGGATTTCGCCTGCTGATTCTTCTCCGCGAGCATTGAAGCTTCGCGCGCCCAGTTGTCCACAGTGTCCCACATGATGTCCACTTGGCCGCTGCTGAACGCGGCGAGTTTCGCCGCCGGGTCTTCGAGCAAAACGAACTTCACGTCCATGCCGAATTTCTTTTTATAGTTCGACGCCGCGTTCGGCTCCATCCCATTGTTGAAGACGATGCCCGGCGAATGGCCGGCCCAAGTGTTGATGCCGACGACGAGCGGGCGACTAAGCTTGCCGTTGCCGACCGTCGTCGCGCTCACGCCCGTCGAACCGACGCCCCGCGCCGGATCGCCCGGCCCATTCTTCAACTTATCGAAGTCGCCTTTCGGGTCGCCGCCTTCGGCCGTCTGCCCGCCGCCGGCCCAACGCTTGATCGCGTCGCCTTTGTAGTGCCACGTCGCAAAGCCGATGACGCCCAACACCACCACCGCGATGAAAGCTTTCGCTAACGGAGTCAGTTTCATAGTTGCCCTCTCAAATCAGAAAGCAGCAAGCAGTAAGCAGTAAGCAGCAAAAGCAAATTTGTTCTGACTGCCTTCTGCCTGCTGCTTTCTCACATTGTTTTATTGCCCTGCGCGTTCTGCTGCGCGGCCTTCTTGGCCTTCAACTCGGCGAGTTGTTGGCGTGCGGTCACGTCGCCGGTCTGGGCGCGGAGTGCCGCGAGGCGCGAATCGAGCGAGGACTCGGAGAGTTCTTTGCCGAGGTTGGCTTCGGCAATCGTCGTCTTGATGTGCTGGCGCACGTTGTCGAGCGCCTTGACTTCGGCATCCACCGAGAGACCGTCGAGTTGCTCTTGCACCTTGATGCGCGCTTGCGCCGATTGCATTTTCGCCAACATCGAGTCGCGCTCGCCCTGCAACTTTCTGATCTCGGACTGCACGCTTAAGAGCGACGACTTGGCCGAGTCGGCATCTGTATGCGCCGAGTCCATCTCGGACTTCAACTCCGTTACTTCGGTCGTCAACTCGTTCTTCTTCTGGATCAAGATGACAGCCAGATCGTCTTGATTGGTCGAGACGGCGGTGTCGAGTTCCGCTTCCGTTTGCTGCAATTCAGCGTTGGCGCGTTTGAAGCGGTCGTCCAATTCTTCGCGCCGGCGAATGATGGCGGCGGTCGCCGTCTTGAGCTTCGAGTATTTTTCGACCATCGAGTTGATGGCGTTCTCGTAAGCGATCTCCGGGTGTTCCTTTTCAATGTCGGAAATCCAGAGCGACAGGAAACCGCGCCATAGGTTGGCCAGACGTTTAAGCATCGCTTATCTTCCTTTCTTCAACTCGTCGGGGGATTAGACGTGGCGGACGGGTCATGCAGCTTCGGCGAATCCTTCACGACCTCCGCCACCTTCGCTTGCCCGAAGAACTCCAACACCTGCTGCACCTCAAGCTTCTTGTCATTACAGACCTTGATCACAGTCTGCAACTCCTCGACGCTCTGCTGCATGATGGCGCGAATGTTTTTGATCTCTTCTTCATACTGCTTGATCCGCGCGTCCGATTCCTGCATCAACTTCTCGTTGTCCGTCGCCGCGTTGCGGATGTAGCCGTCGAGCGCTTGTATCTCTTCGACGCCCGCTTCGATGATCTTCTCAATCGGCACGCCGAACGCTTTCAGCGACGCTTCGACGATCTGCTTCTTCAGCCCTGCATCCGTGCCCGCCGGCAGACTCTTTAACAACTCGACGGTCTTCGCCACGCGCGCGCGTTCTTCCGTGTCCACGCCTGCGGAATCAAACACTGCTTCAAAATTAACTTGCCCACCCGTCGGTGGTGGCGGCGCAGTTTGAAAGACGGTCTGCGTCGGCGAAGGTGTGGCGTAAGTTGCGGCCCCCGTCTGTGCGGCCGATGCGCCGCTGGCGGCGCGTATGATCGCGTCGGCTTCGTCGGCGCTTATCTCGGCGGCGGGCGCGGCTTGCTCGTTCTCGTCGCGCTCGATGAACCAACCGGCGACGGTCGAAGCCCAATGTTTCTTGTCCGTCATAAGAACGCTTGCTGCGCCTCCTTGTTCGTGCGCGACAGCGCACAACGGTCGTCAGACTTGCGGCGCGCGACGAGCGTCGCGGGCGCGAATCGTGAGCATTGATTCATGTTGAACTGCTGCGCTGAAGAACGAGATCGCGCAAGAATCTCCTCCGTGGCCTGCGACAGACTAGCACACGTTTCGGGCCTCTTAGAAATAGAAATTTGCGCCTCAGCCGAAAAGAAATAGGGCGGCCCGAGCGCACGGTTGTTGTAAACTGCGCGGCGCATGCGTCGGCCAATCAGTCACACATAAAAGATGAGATGAACCCTGAACCTGCGCAAGACCGTGAGGGCGCGCATCTGCTCAGGCGCTTCGGCCTGTTGCAAGCGACCGCGCTCAACATGTCAAACATGATCGGCATCGGGCCGTTCATCACGATCCCGCTATTGATGACGGCGCTCGGCGGGCCGCAGGCGATGCTCGGCTGGCTCGTCGGCGTCCTGATCGTCATCCCCGACGGCTTAGTCTGGAGCGAACTCGGCGCGGCGTTGCCCGGCTCAGGCGGCACGTACCTGTATCTGCGCGAAGCCTTCGGGCGCGAGACGTTCGGCCGGCTGCTGGCCTTTCTCTTCATCTGGCAGTTCATCCTGAGCGGGCCGCTTGAGATCGCTTCCGGCTACATCGGCTTCGCGCGCTACGCGGGCTACATCTGGCGCGGCATGACGACATGGCAGACCGTGCTCGTCGCTGCGGGCGTCGGCGTCGTCAACATCGTGCTGCTCTACCGGCGCATCACTTCCATCGGCAAGATCACCGTCAGCCTGTGGCTCGGCACGCTCATCACGACGCTCGCCGTCATCGTCGCCGGTGCGCTCCATTTCAACGCGCGCCTCGCCTTCGACTTCCCGCCGGGCGCGTTCCAACTCTCGCGCACCTTCCTCTTCGGTCTCGGCGTGGCGTCGAGCATCGGCGTCTATGATTATCTGGGCTACTACGACGTGTGCTACATCGGCGACGAAGTGCGCGACCCCGGCCGTGTCATTCCCCGTTCGATCATCATCAGCACACTTGCCGTCGCCGTGCTCTACTTCGCCATCAACTTGTCGCTCATCGGCGTTGTGCCTTGGCGCGAGTTCGTGCCGGCCGAGACGCACGCCGAAGCGAGTTTCATCGTCTCAATCTTCATGGAAAAAATTTACGGCGCGCGGGTGGCGACCGCGTTCACCGTGATGGTGCTGTGGACGGCGTTCGGGTCTGTGTTCGCGCTGTTGCTCGGTTATTCGCGCATCCCTTTCGCGGCGGCGCAGGACGGCTACTTCTTCCGTGTCTTCGCACGCCTTCATCCGCGCGGCCAGTTTCCTTCCGTCTCGCTGCTCGTCGTCGGTCTGATCTCGATCATCTGCTGCGGCTTCGCGCTCGACACGGTGATCGCCGCGCTCGTCGCCACACGCATCCTCGTGCAGTTCATCGGCCAGATCGTGGCCGTCGAACTGTTGCGCCGACGCCGCCCCGACTTGCCGCGGCCGTTTCGCATCTGGCTCTATCCGCTGCCGAGCCTTGTCGCGCTCGTCGGCTGGATTTTTATTTTCGCCACGACCGACTGGCGCATTATCGCCTTCGGCTTGGGCTTGCTCGCCGTCGGTCTCTTGTTCTTTCTCGCATGGTCTTGGCGCACAGCGCGCTGGCCATTTGTGCGCACTGTCGAAACTGCAAGTGATTAAGACCGCATGAACAGACTACTGCTATTCGGAAGCGTGTTGCTGTTGGCGACGCATGCGCTGGCGCAGACGGCACGGACGGCTGAGCCTACGAAGTTGCCGCTCAAACACAACTGGTGGCTGCAATCGTCGGCGCAAGTGCAGGCACAAGGCGACAATATCTCGCGCAACGGTTTTCAGATACAGGGTTGGTATCCGACGACCGTGCCCGCGACCGTCGTGGCGGCACTCGTCAACTACAAGGTCTATCCCGATCCGTACTTCGGCGTGAACCTGCGCCAACTGCCGGGCGCGAATTACCCAACCGGCAAAATCTTCTCGCGGCTGCCGATGCCGGACGGCAGCCCTTTCAAAGTCGCTTGGTGGTATCGCACGGAGTTTCAACTGCCGGCGAGCGAGCGCGGGCGTACTATCTGGCTCCACTTTGACGGCATCAACTACCGCGCGAACATCTGGCTCAACGGTCGTCTGCTCGCAGACAACAGACAGGTCGCGGGCGCGTTTCGCACCTATGAGTTCGACGTGACGAACTTCGTCCGTCCCGGCGCGCGCAACACGCTCGCGCTCGAAATCAACGCGCCGACCGAAACCGATCTCGGCATCAACTGGGTGGACTGGAATCCGACGCCGCCCGACAAGAACATGGGTCTCTGGCGCGAAGTTTATTTAACGATGAGCGGCCCCGTCGCGCTTCGTTATCCGCAAGTCGTCACACATTTCGACGCGGGCCGGTTAGACCTTGCGCACTTGATCGTCAACGCGGAGTTGCACAACGCGACCGACAAGCAAGTGACCGGCGTTCTGCGCGGCCGGCTTGATCGGATCAGTTTCCAACAAACCGTCGCGCTCGCGCCGCACGAAACGAAATCAGTCTCATTCACGCCCGAACGCTTCCCGCAATTGAATCTCGCTCATCCGCGTCTGTGGTGGCCCACAGGCATGGGCGCGCAGAATCTTTACGACCTGCACACGGAGTTCATCGTCAACGGCGCAAGCTCAGATCAACAGACCACGCACTTTGGCGTGCGTGAGATCACTTCAGAGTTGGACGCACAAAATCATCGGTTCTTTCGCGTCAACGGCCGGCGCGTGCTCGTGCGCGGCGGCGGTTGGTCACTCGACATGTTGTTGCGCCCGAACGCGGAGCGCACGGAGAACGAGATCAGATACGTCCGCGACATGGGCCTCAACGCGATCCGGCTCGAAGGCAAGTTGGAGTTCGACTACCTGTTTGATCTCGCAGACCGCTACGGCATACTCGTCATCGCCGGTTGGTGCTGCTGCGATCAATGGGAGATGTGGGACAAGTGGGACGCAGAAGACCACGAGGTTTCGGCTGCATCGCAGCACGATCAGATCATGCGCTTGCGTCATCATCCAAGCCTGCTCGTCTGGTTGAACGGCAGCGACGGCCCGCCACCCGCCGATGTCGAACAGCGCTACATCAGCATCTTACAATCGTGCCAGTGGCCGAACCCTTACATCTCGTCGGCTTCAGCCAAGCCGACGAGCGTGACGGGCGCGTCCGGCGTGAAGATGACCGGCCCCTACGATTGGGTGCCGCCTTCATATTGGCTGCTCGACACACAGAACGGCGGCGCTTACGGCTTCAACACGGAGACGAGTCCGGGGCCGGCCGTTCCGCCCGTAAGCTCTTTGCGCAAGTTCATCCCGGCGGATCACTTATGGCCGATTGACGACGTGTGGCTCTATCACGCGGGCGGCGGGCAGTTCAAGACGCTCAAGATTTTCAACGACGCAATGGACGCGCGCTACGGCCGCGCGACTTCGCTCGACGATTATGTGATGAAGTCGCAACTGATGACCTACGACGGCGAGCGCGCGATGTTCGAGGCTTACGCACGCAACCGCGAGCGCGCGGGCGGCGTCGTCCAATGGATGCTCAACAACGCTTGGCCTTCGCTCATCTGGCATCTCTACGACTATTACCTGCTGCCGGCCGGCGGCTACTTCGGCACAAAGAAAGCGTGCGAGCCGCTGCACGTGCAATACTCTTACGATGATCGCTCGGTGGTCGTCGTCAACACAACTGATCGGAACTTGCGCGGCGCGCGTGTCACTGCGAGCGTACACAATCTCGATTTGCACGAACGCTACACGCGCACAGATCGAATCAGCATCGCACCCGATAGTTCAACGGCGGTCTTCACAATTCCGCAACTGCCGAACCTAAGCGCCACCTACTTCGTCCGCCTCACGCTGCACGACGCCGCCGGCCAACTCTTGAGCGACAATCTCTACTGGCTCTCGACCAAACAGGACGCGCTCGATTTCGTCAAATCAACTTGGTACTACACGCCGCTCACGGCTTACGCCGATCTCACCGCGCTCAAAAATCTTCCGCCCGCACATTTGAATGTAACCGCGCACACAGAACGGCGCGGCGCAGAAGAGTTCGCGCACATTCGCCTCGTCAACACATCAAACACGCTCGCCTTCTTCGTTCGCCTGCATCTCACGCGCGGCCGCAACGGCGACGACCTCGTGCCCCTCCTCTGGCAAGACAACTACATCTCGCTCCTGCCCGGCGAAGCGCGCGACACCACCGCCACCTACAAACTCAAAGACTTGCACGGCACACAGCCCGCGCTCACCATCATCGGCTGGAACGTCCCGCCGCAAACACAAATGCTCGCGCCGCCGTCGAAGCATTGAAGCTTCAGGCCGGCGGCGCGCGTTTCGTCCGTCTGATGCGATTTAACTCGTGCGCGGCGTCAGGCGCTTGATGAGCGGCGTGAGTGCGGCGAGCACGATGGCGGCGATGATGGTGATGAGCGCGACGTTGCCGAAGAGGTGCACGAGCGCGCCCTCTGCTTTCTCATTGAACATGCCGCCCATGATGCCGGCAACGAAGTCGCCGATTGAAATTGATAAGAACCATACGCCCATCATCAAACCAACCAAGCGCCCCGGCGAGAGTTTTGTGACCGTGCTCAAGCCGACCGGACTCAGACAGAGTTCGCCGAGCGATTGAATAAAATAGACAAGGACGAGCCACAGCGGCCCAACCTTCTGTGCTTCGGTCAACTCTGCGCCGCCCGTCATCGGGATCAGCGTCGAGGCATAGGCCACAATCGCGAAAGCAAGCGCCGCAAAGAAGAGGCCGAACGCAAACTTCGTCGGGCTGGAAGGGTTGCGTCGCCCCAAACGTTGCCAGATGAAAGCGAAGGCAGGAGCTAACAGCACGATAAAGATCGGTTCGACTGATTGATACCAACTCGAATAGACCTTGAAGCCGAACACGTTCAGCCGCGTCAACCTATCGGCAAATAGCGTCAAGCTCGTCGAAGCCTGTTCAAATGACATCCAGAAGATGACGGAGAAGACGAACAGGATAAAGATCGCGCCAACCCTCAGCGCCTCATCCTTGTTTAGCTTGCGCACAGTGCCCAAGATGTAGCCGAGGAAGAAGAACATGACGCATGGGAAGAGACCGCCGATGAAACCTGCGCCGCTCCATCTGACGCCACCGAGAAAGCCGAGCACGCCGCCGACGAGGGCAAGCGCGGCCGTCAACATATCGAACCCTTGCGCCGCCACCTCGTCGCCCGTCTTGCGCACCTGCGCTATATCCGGTTGCTCTTTCTTGACCGGCCGCTCGCCGACGCCGCGCAAGCGGTCGCGACCCAAGACGTACTGAGCCAACCCTATTAACATAAAGACGCCCGCCGCGCCAAAGCCGTAGTGCCATTCGACGCGCTGGCCTAAGAAGCCGACGACAATCGGCGCAAGCAACGCACCGAGATTGATGCCCATGTAGAAGATCGAGAAGCCCGCGTCGCGGCGCGCATCACCCTCTTCGTAGAGGTCGCCAACCATCGTACTGACGTTCGGCTTCAGAAAGCCTGTGCCGATGGCGATCAAGGCAAGACCCGCGTAGAAGTTGGGCATTGTCTTGACCGCCATCGAGAAGTGGCCACAGGCGATGATGATGCCGCCGATGAGCACGGCGCGGCGCGCGCCTAAGTATTTGTCTGCGAGCCAACCCCCGATGAGCGGCGTCCAATAGACGCTCGATGCGTATGTGCCCATGACGAGGCCCGCGTATGGCGTGGCGAAAGCCAGCCCGCCCTTCGTCAATGCAGTCGTCATGTACAAAAACAGGATCGCCTTCAGCCCATAGAAGCTGAAGCGCTCCCACATCTCGGTGAAGAAGAGCGTCGAGAGTCCACGCGGGTGGCCGGCGAGGCCCGAGGTGTCGCGCACGTCTCTTTGACTTGCGCCCGTCTCGTCAAATGCCACGCTCATGTTTAGCTGCTCCTTAAGATTTGTGTTGTGCTAGCCTCGGCGGCGTGTGGCTCGAAAGCACGGGCCCAGTAACTTCGACTTGTGCCTGCTTAGAACCGGCCGCTGCCGTGAAAGGTTCGTCGTCTTCTGCCGACCTTGAACATTATTATCATTTGTGCCCCCGGCGTCTAGCGCGGTTTGCGCCTCTGCTCACAATGCACGGGTGCAGAAATTTTGCGCGCGCGGCTCTTTCACATTCAGCCGAACCGGATTAACATACGTGGCCACACAAAACAATTTTTCACTTCGGGGGAATGAACATGGCTGACAAGCGCAAGCGGACAAGTAGCGACAAGGGCAAGGGCGGCGGTGTCATCTCCAGCGTCGTGGATCAAACGACGCGGCTCGCAGACGAGACCACGCGCATCGCAGGCGAGGTGTTGGACAGCGCGACCAACCTGACGAACACGGCGCGCGAGACCGGCGCGGATTGGGTCAAGGGCGTCAGCCCGACCGCCGCCGAACTGATTCGTCCCGATGGACGCAAACGTAAAGCGCAAGCCAAACGCTCGTCGCGCAAATCATCGGCCGGTCAGGCGACTGCGGGGGTCGTGCGGGCGGCGCGCAAGACGGTCGCCAGCGCAAGCAAGACGACGGCGCGCGCAGCGAAGGCCGCCAGCAGCACGGCGAATAAGATCGCACGCGGCGCACGCAAGACGGCGAAGCGTGTAAGCGGAAAGAAAAGATAAACGGACACGGACGGCGTGCCCGGCGGCCCGAGATCGTAAGCAGCGCATCGCGTTTTAGCTCGTGATTCAGCGTAGCGCGTTTTGCGCTCCTCGTGCGATTGACGCCGGGCGCGCCACTCTCGCGCGCAACTCGAAACCCGATGAACGCACTTGTAGTTGATGACGAGGCTCTGATCCGCGACAACATAGCCGAAGTCTTGCGCGCCGATGGCTGGACGGTCAGCGAAGCAGCCACGGCCGAAGCGGCGCTTGCACAGCTTCAGGGCGCGGACTGGACGCTCGTCTTCTGCGATGTAAAACTTGGCGAGGGCGCGCAGGACGGCTTTGACGTCTTGCGCCGCTTCAACGAAGGACAGCCCGACGCGCAGATCGTCTTGATGACCGGGCACGGCTCAGCCATCGGCGCGCTCGATGCTGTCTCCTCCGGCGCTTACGAATACCTCTTAAAACCCTTCGACATTGACGACGTGCGCGCCATCGCGCGCTCTGTCCGCGCCGGCCGCGAGCGACGCGACCGACCGACCGTCACGGGCGAGTTGCCGTCCTTGCCCACGCACAGTTCCGATCTCGAACTCGTCGGCCGGAGCGGCGCGTTCGTCGAAGTGATGAAACTGGTCGGGCGCGTCGCGCCGAAAAATTTGCCGGTGCTGGTGACGGGCGAGTCGGGCACGGGCAAAGAGGTGGTGGCGCGCACCATTCACCGGCGCAGCCCGCGCGGGACTTTAAGTTTCGTCGCCGTCAACTGCGGCGCGATCCCTGCGGAGTTGATCGAGTCGGAACTCTTCGGCCACGTCAAAGGTGCATTCACCGGCGCGAGCGTGGACCGGCGCGGGCTTTGGGAAGAAGCCAACGGCGGCACGATCTTTTTAGACGAGATCACGGAGACGACGCCCGCGTTTCAAGTGAAACTTTTGCGCGCGTTGCAAGAGGGTGAGATCAGACGTGTCGGCGCGAATCAGACGATCCACGTGAACGTGCGCGTCATCGCGGCGACGAACCGCGACCCGGAAGAGGAGATGCGCGCGGGCCGCTTCCGCCAAGATTTGTTCTACCGTCTGAACGCGGTCACGATCTACCTGCCGCCTCTGCGTGAACGGCGTGAGGACATCATGCCGCTCGCGCGCTACTTCGCCAAACGTCTGGCCGAACCGGGCGCGCGACAGGTCAGTTTTTCGCGCGAAGCCATCGAGATGCTTGAGACCTATCACTGGCCCGGCAACATACGCGAACTAGAGAACGCCATCGTCCGCGCCGCCGCGCTCTGCGATCAGATCGTCCGGCCCGAAGATTTGCCCGAACGCATTCGCCACGCCGTCCATGCCGCGCAAGCCTTGCTCGTGCCCGCGCCGTTCGAGACCGCGCAAGCGGACGAGCAGCCCCTCTCGCTCGCCGAACTCGAACGCCAACATGTCCTCCGTGTGCTCCAACGCACCGGCGGCAACAAGCAAGCCGCCGCCCGCATCCTCGGCATAGACCGCACGACGCTCCAACGTATCGTCAAACGCTACAACCTAGACGCGGCCGGCGCGCGACAGTCATTAACCGCAGTGTCTGATGAAGACAAGAGTGACGGGCAAGTTAAGCCGGGTAAGATTTAGGAGCAGATTCTGACTAGGCTGCGGCGCTCGCGCTAACCGTGCTCGCGTCGTTGGCTTTGGGCCGGCGCAGCATGGCGGCGCGGGCGATGCCTGTGATCTGCTCGACCGTGAAGGGTTTGGTCACAACCCAGTCCACGCCGGCCGCCGCTTGTTCGTGCGAGCCGACCGCTTCGCCCCAGCCGGTGACGACCGCGAGCGGCAAGTGCGCGTGTCGTTCGCGCAAGGCGCGTGCTAACTCCCAACCACTCATGCCGGGCAGCCCCAAGTCTGTGAACACGCCATCGAACTCCGTCTCGCTGCAACGCGCGAGCGCCTCGTGGCCGGTCTGTGCCAGCACAACCTCGTGGCCGTCTCTGGCGAGTATATCGCGCAGCAACTCGCGCACGTGCTCTTCGTCGTCCACGACCAGAAAGCGCGCGCGCTGTGAACGCTGTGGCGCGATAGAGATGGGCGCGGTCAATTCGGCGGTGCCGCGTACGGGCTTGCTTGTGCCGCGCGCTGTCGGCAACTTGAGGCGAAACGTCGTGCCGCGCCCGACCTCTGATTCGACCTCAATCGTCCCGTCATGCCGCCGGATGATGCCGTAACTGACGGCGAGACCGAGACCCATGCCGGTCTTGCCCTTCGTCGTGAAAAACGGGTTGAAGATGCGTGAGCGCACGTCGTCGCTCATGCCTGTGCCTGTGTCGCTGACCGAGATTTCGATCTGCCCGTCAACATCGTGCGTCGCCAAAGTCAGCGTCCCGCCCTGCGGCATCGCGTCCACCGCGTTGAAGACCATGTTGACCAAAACTTCACGCAACTCCGCGTCATCACCGAGCACCAGACCGTTTGAGCGGATTTGTAGCTCAAGACTAATGTGCACGTTCGCCGCTTCGGCGCGGTCTTTCCAACGCGGGCGCGTGATCTCGCTCACGTCCAATAGCAGTTGATCCACTGAGACGGGTTGAAAGTCGTGCGCGCGCCGTTGGCGCGCAAAATCTTGTATGCGCTTGATGGTCTTCGCGCCGTCTTTCGCGGTCTTGATGATGATCTTGAGACCGGCTTCGAGTTTCTCCGCGTCATTCGTCGTCAGCAGCAACTGCGCGCGGCCCAAGATACCTGCGAGCGTGTTATTGAAATCGTGCGCCACCCCTGAAGCGAGTTCGCCGAGCGCGGACATCTTCTCGATCTGCGAATACTGCTCGCGGATGCGCTCCTGCTCAACGATGTAGTGGTTCAACTCTTCGACGTGTCGGCGCGCTTGCTCAGCTTGCGCGGCTGCGGCTTCGGTGCGCGCCGCCGCTTCGGCTTCTGCCTTGGCGGCTGTGGCCATCACGTCAATGTTCTGCAAATAGGTGCGGTAGGTCAGATAGACGATGGCGATGATCGGCGCGACGGCTATAAGCGCGTAGAAGCCGACCGTGCCCATCAGTTTGGTGATGAGACCTGCGGCCGATGCGCCCGCGAAATAAGTTAAAGAAGTGTAGAGGCAGTATTGCTTATAGAC
>Ga0209153_1000517_pt1 | contig 17098 bp, 21 predicted proteins | sample GraSoiAngelo_120_FD_185877 | JGI IMG/M metagenome (GOLD analysis project Ga0209153, IMG submission 185877) | Grasslands soil microbial communities from the Angelo Coastal Reserve, California, USA - 14_0919_09_20cm (SPAdes) (version 2) | ecosystem: Environmental > Terrestrial > Soil > Grasslands ...
GAGCAGCCCCGCCGGCAGTTCGCCCTGGACGTCGACCAGCTTCTTGCGCAACAGGTAAAACAGATACGGCACCTCCTTTGGCGGCGTCGAGTCGCGGAACGTGACCTGCATCGCCGTGAATCCCGGCTTGGAATAGGTCTGCACCTTCTCGAAATAAGGCAGCTCCTGCAGCTTCTTCTCGATGGGGTCGGCGACCTGCATCTGCATTTCGCCCGCGGTCGCGCCCGGCCACATCGCCGAGACGTTCACCACCTTGACCGTGAAGAAGGGATCTTCGGCACGGCCAAGCTTCTGATAGGAGAAGAAGCCTGCGACGCCGAGCGCGATCATCAGGAACAGAATGAGCGTGGGATGGCTGACCGCCCAGCCCGAGAGATTGAAGCGCTTCATCGAACCCTCCAAAAATGATCCCAGACCGTCATTGCGAGCAAAGCGAAGAAATCCAGTTTTTACCTAACCAGTTGCTGGATTGCTTCGTCGCTTTGCTCCTCGCAATGACGGGGAATTCGTTAGAACGACAATGACGAGACCACCCGGACCTTCTGGGTCGGGTCGAGCTTCTGCACGCCGAGTGCGACAACCTTGTCGCCTTCGTCGACGCCGCCTGTGATCACGACGTCGTTGCTCTCGTAGGCCTTGATCGTAACCGGCTTCAGCGTCACATCGCCCTTGTCATCGACGATGTAGAACGACGGAGCACCGCCTTCGTTGAACAACGCCGACAACGGCAGCCGCGCAACGCGCTGGGTGGCGGGATCGGCAAGCGTTAGCGTCGCGGTCATGCCGAGCGATACACGATCGTCGGCGCCGGGCAGCGTGAATTTTGCGAGATAGGTGCGGGTTGCGGGATCGGCTGCTGGCGCGATCTCGCGCAGCTTCGCTGCATATTTCTTGTTGGGCTCCGACCACAGCGTCACGCTTGCGGTGCCCTCCTTGGCGCGTCCAAGCAGCGTTTCCGGGATCGCGACCACGGCTTCCTTTTCGCCAAAGCGCGCGACGCGGATCGCGGTCTGCCCGGCGGCCACCACCTGGCCTGGCTCAATCAGGGTGGCGGTGACGACGCCACGGCTGTCGGCAACGAGCGTCGCGTAAGACAGCGAGTTCTTGGTGAGATCGACCGAACGCTCGGCGCGATTGAGCCGGGCTCGTGCCTCGTCGGCTGCGGCCTTGGCCTGATCCAGTTGCGCGTCCGTGGTCCAGCCCTTGACCCGCAGATCCTTGGCGCGGGTTTCAGCGGCGGCAGCCTGGGCCAGCACGCCGGTTGCGGCATGGAGTTCCGCATCGGCCTGCTCGGCCTGCAGCTTCAGGTCGACTTCGTCGAGCGTCGCGAGCGGCTGGCCAACATCGACGCTCTCGCCGACCTCGACCAAGCGTTTTGCTACCTTGCCGGGTACTCGAAAGCCCATGTCGGCCTCGATCCGCGGGCGGATGGTTCCGACGAAACTGCGCTCTGGCGACTCCGCCTCATAATGGGCCGTCGCCACCAGGACCGGGCGCGTCGGCTCGGCTTTCTGGGCCACAGAGTCGTTGCATCCGGCCAAGGCAATCGCCAAAAACGCCAGCGATATACCGACTAATGGCTTGGAATAGCTAGATAAAATGGACCGCACCAACATCAGACACTCCCTCGGCTGAACGTGAGACGAGTGTCGACTGTTCACTGATGAATGTCAATAATCATCATCAATCATGATTTCGTGAACGTTACGAATCTGGCCGCGCGGCCGGATCCCGCCGTGCGGAACACGATTGCCGCAAACAACGCCATGCCGAGCAGCACCGTGAGCGCGCCGGCCACCACCATGGACCCGAAGCGTTGGTGTCCGCCGAGAATCACGCAGGCGATGCCGATCGGAAATGCAATCGCGCCGACGACGCTGACGATGGCTTGGTACGGCGCGAGCCGGCTCGCGGCGGCTTCGGGAAAGGCGCGGTAGTACAGCGCCGACAAAAACATGACGACGAAGCCGAGCAAGTTCAGATGCGCGTGCGCGGGCATCAACGTGAAATCCTGCCGGATGCCCATGAAAATGCCGAGCCCCATGCCGGCCAGCGCTGATGCGAAAAAGCGATTTGACCATGATTTCTCTCCGAGAAATAATTTCTGAGAACGAAAGCGGCCAACACTCAGTTGCCCGCGAAGTAGCGCGGCACGCGCTCCCTGTAGCGACGATAGGCATCGCCGAATTTTTGCTCGAGGTAGAGCTCCTCGCGCCGGACGACCGCGAAATGCAGGATCACGCAAGCCGGAACGATCAGGATCAGCATCCAGTCCAGCGCAAATATCAATGCGATCCCGCACAACGCGACCGACACGCCGACATAGAGCGGATTACGGGTGCGCCGAAATACGCCGTCGGTGACCAGCGCGGTCGTCGGCCGCAACGGATTGACGTTGGTGCCATGCCGCACCAGCGCGCGATGACCGGCAGCCGCGACCGCCAGGCCCGCGACAACGATCGTCGCGCAGAGCCCGATCCGCCAGTCGAGATCGATATTTTCTACCACGCCAAGGGGCGCCAGCCATTGCAATAGGCAGGCGATCGCAAGCGCCGAATACGGGATCACCGGCGGGAAGATAATGAACTTGGCGCGATCGAGAGCAGCGTTCGTCATGATTGCTCCTGTGTTTTCAGAAAGAGAGCCATTGAGCGCCGCCAAAGACCGCTTGGCCCGGCAGCGAGAGGCAATACGTCCTATTGTCTCCGCTGGAGACATATGGGACGCTTCGCTTTGCCGTCAAGGGGTGATAAATTTTCCTGAGAAATCAGTGGGGACTGAGGAAATGACAGCAAGGCCGCCGCGCCAACGCGACACGTTCCGGCATGGTAATTTGCCGGAAGCGCTGCTCGATGCGGCGCTAGTGCGGCTGGAAGCCGATGGTGTGGAGTCGATCAGCCTGCGCGAGCTTGCGAGCGATGCCGGCGTCAATCACCGCGCGGTCTATCGGCATTTTCCGGACAAGCTGTCACTGCTGGCGCGCGTTGCCGAGCGAGGCTGGCAGCAGCTTGCGCAGCGGCTGAAGAAATCAGCCGCCCGCAAGGCGCCCGGCGAGCCGGCACTGGTCGCCGCTAGCGTCGAGTTTTTCCTGTTCGCGCGCGATCACGCGAATCTGTTTCATCTGATGGGCGGCGCGCGTATCAATACCGAAGGCGGATTTCCCGATCTTGAAGCCGCCATCATCGACGCGCTGCAGGTCTTCGCGGTGGGCTTTGCAGGCACCGGGATGGCGCCCGATATTGTGATCGAGCGCACCGCGATATTTGTCGCCGCCCTTCAGGGCGTCGTCACGCAAATCCTGCACCGGCGGCTGCATGTGGCGCCGGCCAAGGCAAAATCGTTCGTCACCGACATCTGCCGGATGCTGATCAAGGGGATCAGATAGTCTGGTCTCCACTGGAGACCCCTACCCGGCTGGGTCTATCGGCGCGCGCGCCGGCGCGATTTCTGCGTCTCTTTAATGCCCTTCCGCGCGGCCGCCTTTGCACCCGTTCTCGTGAGACTCCTTGCGATTTTGCCGCTTGTTTTTTTCGCCGCTGTTTTTGCTCTGCCTGCGGGAGCTTTGGCCGCCTTCTTCCTGCTCGCCCTGTTCGCGGCGCGTTTTGGCGCTCGCTTCTTTTTCGCGGGCGTATCGGTAACCGGTCGCACCATCATGGGATCGGAAACCAGGCCATCGGCGGCGAGCGGCATATAGGCTGCCGTTCGTTCCTCCACCTTCCCCGGCTGTTCCGGCCTCAATGCGTCCACGGCGGCTTTGGAAGTCGCGCCGGCGATGTTCCGTATCGTGTCGGAGATTTTCTCCAAAACCGATTTGTCCTTGTCCATACGGCCTTCCCGGGAAATGTTGGTCCAGACCAATCCGTGCGGAAGCCGAGGGTTCCCCGATCGCTTAAGATGAAAGCTGCCTCAATCCGCGAGCTGAAAGCGCTCGAAGCGATCGAGCTCCTCCTCGATACGGCGCTTCAGGTCCTTGCGTCCACCACGCGCGGCACCCCTGCCGACCCAATTCCATTTCTGCATCAGCAATTTTCGGTTTTGGCGATCAGTCTTCAGATCGATCGCCGCGACAATCTCGTCCCCAACCAACACCGGTAGCGCGAAATAGCCGAACAGGCGCTTGTCCTTCGGCACATAGGCCTCAAAACGGTGCTCGTAATCGAAGAATAGATGGGTGCGCTTGCGCTGAATGATCAGGGGATCGAACGGCGACAGAATGTGCACCAGCCCGGGGGCGTGTTCGCCTGGTTCTTGTTCTTGCGCTTCGTGCAATATTCCCGGACGCGCCCAATGCTCCTGCTTGCCTGCGCCTTCGACGGCGACCGGCACCAGCTCGTTGCGGCGAACCCTTTGCTCGATCAGGCGACGGACCGCCTTCTTGCTCGGCGCATCGAGGTGACAGACCGAGTCCAGGCTTACGACCCCCTGCGCGCGCAAGGCGCGGTCGAGCAGGTAGGCGGTGGCCTCGCTCGCCAGGGCCGGCTTCGGCGGCTTGTCCCAGCCGAAATGGCGCTCAATCAATTCATAGGTCTTGAGCATGCCGTTGCGCTCCGAGATCGTCAGCACGCCGGTATAGAAGGCGAGCTGCAACGCGCGTTTCGACGGCTTGCGGCTCGCCCACAGATGTTGCTTCTCCGTCAACACATCATCTTCGATATCACGGATGGTCAGCGCGCCGTCGCGCCTGATCAGCCGCATCACCTTGCGCATGTCTGCCGGGCTGACCGAACGGAGCCATCGATGGCCTTCGCGCTTGTGCAGCTTCATGGCCGGCAGGAAGAAGCGAAAGTCCTTGGCCGGCACGTAAGACAGAGCGTGCGTCCAGTATTCGAACACGCTCTTGTCGATGCTCTGCGCCTGACGCAGATCGGCGCGCCGGTAGGCCGGAATGCGGGTATAGAGAATATGGTGGTGACAGCGCTCGATGACGTTGATGGTGTCGATCTGCACATAGCCGAGATGTTCGACCGCGGCAGCGGTCGCGCCCGGGCCCTCGCCGAACGGAACCAAGGTGTCGAGCCGCTGTGCGCGTAACCAGATCCACCGGGCCTCGGCCTTGGTCAGGAGATGAGATTTATCGTCGCGGGACATCGCTCGCTAATGTAGCGGGATTCGCCCGACAGAGGAGAGGCGCATCAAGAAAATGCCGCGCTGCTCGGCAGCGCGGCCTGCGTCATGAGAACGTCGTGCCGGCCTTACTTCGCCGACGCGCTCTGCTGCGCCTTCATATAGTGCATGCAACCGCCGCGCATATTGCCCTTGCTCATGTCCGTGTTGGCCATGCTCATTTCCTTGTCGGCGGCGCGCTTGGCCGGCGTGTCGGGCATGGTCACCATCATGGCGGAGGATTTGGCCAAATTCTCCGAGCTGCACTTCATCATCGCGGCGGAAGCGGGGGTGAAAGCAAGCATCGAAAGCATGGCGGTAGCGATCAGTATCCTCATCTCAGACCTCCCTTGGGAAAAACCAGCGAAGTGCCGGCTATCGGGATACGTATTCTCTGCCCCATACGTTTCCGGAAGAAGACATTTTTGTGTGCTGCGCTGCAGCGTGCTAACCCGCGCGGTATGTGCGCGATCGCCGATTTAGAGAATCACCGCTATTGCGGCTTCGGCCGCTCGGCGATGCTGCCGGTTGCGATTTCCGGTTCGCACGACGCCTTGCCGCGTGCCTGGGCCTGACACCGGTAGACGTTGCCGGTGAGCCGATCGATCAGCCACGCGGTTTCGTCGCTCGGGCCTTCGAACCCGACGTAACGGGTCCCCAGCGCAGTGACGAACGTGGACAACAGGATCGCCACCGCGATCATGGCTGCGCCGATCAGGATCGGCATTGAGCTTGTGGAACCTGTCCCCGGCACGCCCGCACGATACCCTAAATACTCGTTCTGTTTTCTTACCGGATGAAACACGTACCCTGCTACGCTTGGTTGCTTTTTTCTGTTTTTGCTTCTTTTTTTCGGCGAACTGTGTTCTTGAGCGCGCATCTGGCCGATTTGTTGTTCGCGGCCCGGCGCTCTCGCGACCGCTTTAAGACTAGATCGCCCCGATGAAACTTTTCGTCTGCCAAGACACCACAAAAACGGCGCCGGCGCCACGCCGATGCATTGCTTTCACACAAGTTCGATCCGCGCATGATGGCCGGCCGAAGCGGCGCTTCGAGCGCTGCCGAAGCGTTGCGGACGATCACCGGCGATCGCGCTCGGCGCGGACTGCCCGTGCCGGCGCCACCGAAGGGGTCATTGCCGGGCTCCGCTCCAGACGGGCTCGCAATTCCTCGAGCGTCGGTCGCTCGGCCACCTGACGAATCTCGCTGAGCAGGTAGTCGGAGAGCGACATACCCGCCAACGCCGCACGCGACTTGAGCCGCCGATGCAGCGCATCGCGCACGTTTCGAATTTGTATCATCGTCACGTACAAAACATAGACACGTGTGCATCGCATGTCCACGCTCGTAGCGAGCGTCACCGCGAAGCCGCGGAAAAAGGCGGCCCAAGGCCGCCCATTCCCTGATGGTGCGATTACCGAACCCATTAGCGGCGGAACAACCCGCCCATCATGCCGCCGAAGAAGCCGCCGGGCCCGCCACCGCCACGGTAGTGGCGACCGCCGCCGCCCGAACGGCGCGAATGATGCACGCTCTCGTCGTCGGAATCGTCGGAAGCAGCGGCGCGAGCTGAGACGATCTCCGAGAGCAACGCCTTGTGCTGGAGCTGGTTCAGGTAGCCGGAAGCGGGATAGTTGCGCGCGGCCTGCCAGCGCTTGATCACGCCACGGGTTGCTTCATCGAACCTGCCGTTGATCTTGGTGTCGAAGCCAAGCCCGTTGAGGCGGCGCTGCACGTCGCGGCGCTGGCCTTTGTCGAGACCGATCTGGTCTTCCGAAACCTGATCGGCTTCCTCTGTGAAAGTCGCGGGGTCGATGCCGGTGGTCAGGTTGCGGGTGACGTTGGTGGGACCATCCTGCAGGGCGGCGATTCGGGTCAGCGCCAGCGACTTGAACTGGCCGTTAGGATAGCTGGTCAGGTAGGCGTTGAGCTCTTCCACCTTGTTGGAGTCCTTGATCGAGCGCCAGAATTCGAGCTCGACCTCCGATACCGGGCCACTGGCGACGGCGGGTGTGTTCACCGCTTCCGCTGTGGGAGCGCCGACCGGGTTGAGATAGACGGTGCCGATCAAATTGGTGTGGCCCCAGGGAAGCTGGTTCTTGCCGGTCTCTTCATTGACCTGGGCGCGGACTTTGGTCATGGCCTGCTGAATCTCGACGCCGGGGGCGGCGATGTTGGCCATCAGCGCGCGGGTGAACGGGCTGTTGGTGCCAGCTTCGCCGTCGAGCGCGGTCTGGCCCGGACCGGTCGCGAATGCGATCAGCGTGCCTTCGCCGGATTTCATCTCGGCGAGGCCTGACCCTACGGCAACACTGCGCGTCGCCTTGGCGGAGCGGATCTTGGCGGCGAACGGATTGTCGCGGCAGGCGTCCAGAAACACCAATTTCACCTTGGCATCGCTCATCGTCTGTTCGAGCGTGAGATCGACATTGATGGCAGCGCCCAGCTTGACGTCCATTTCGGATTTGAGGTCGGCATCGATCGGCAACAGGTAGTTGGTGCCGTTCACGGCGATGCCGTGGCCGGCATAGAAGAATACCGCGACGTCGGCGCCCTCGGCCTTCTTGCCGAAGTCGAGCAGCTTTTCCGTCATCCTGTCGCGGGTGAGGTTCGTGCCTTCGACGACCTCGAAACCGACATTGCGCAAGACCTTGGCCATCGATTTGGCGTCGACCGCCGGGTTCGGCAGTGGTGCGACGTTCTTGTACGCGCCATTGCCGACCACGAAGGCGACACGCTTGTCGGCGAGCGCTGCGTCTGCGCTGACGAGAAATGCTGCGGCTGTCATTGCTGCGATCAAGAAGCGCATGGTTCTCTCCCCTAAAATCCGTCCAATCGTTGGCCCGTCAGGTTCATCCGGGGCCGATCTGACGCAGACAACGTGATCCGCTTTTGGGGAATGGACCGTGATGTAGCTCACTCAAGGCGGTGATGAGATCGAACCCGCTGGCGAGACGCCGCGATGGGGGCTGGCTTTACGGCGGCCAGGCAGCAAGTGCAGCCCCCGCGGGAGCGTCGGGCTTGCCGTTCTTCAACGTGACGCAGGTCACATTCTTGGCTTTGAACCCGCCCTATCCTTCCACCATCAAACGCTATGCAGACGTATTTGCAAGGCGTGAACCCACGAGGATACGACAATGACCAGCTTTCAGAAGTTGTTTGGCAAGGCGATTACCATTAGCGCCGCACTGTCGATGACGGCAGGGCTGGCGCTTGCGGCCGACGGCACCGTTTCCGCAGACAAGATTATCAGCGCATTACAACCGAAGCCCTTGACACGCGGCCTCTCGAGTGGACCGCAAGCCGATCCGGCCATCACGGCGAAGGAGATCGGCTTCGTCAAGACGCTGCGCAACCGCAACACCAGGTCGCTCTCGCTGGGCGAGCGTGAGCAGATCGCGGAGATCGCGGCCACCAAGCCGAACATCGATCTCGAAATTCAGTTCGACTTCAATTCGGCGCAGATCAGCAAGGGCTCGACGCAAGCCGTGCAGGAGCTCGGCAAGGCGCTTTCGAATCCGAACCTCAAGGGTTCGACGTTCGTGGTCGCCGGCCACACCGACGCCATCGGCGGCGACGCCTTCAACCAGGATCTCTCCGAGCGCCGCGCCGACACCATCAAGCGCTATCTGATCGACAAATACGGCATCACCGGCAGCGATCTCGTCACCGTCGGCTACGGCAAGACCAAACTGAAGGATACCGCCAACCCAGCCGACCCGATCAACCGCCGCGTCCAGGTCGTCAACATGGATACCAAGACCGCGTCGAAGTGACGGCACCAGATTGGGTCCGCCTGCCGGCGTCCGGCAGGCGGATTTCGAAAACATTGCAGCTTCGGACCAGCCGAACGTCAGGCGGATGGTCAGATCGCCCCAATGCCTGACTTCGATTTGAGACAGGGGATAGCCATGAAAAAGTTCGCAACCACCACCGCGCTGGTTTTGATCAGCGCGTCCGCCCACGCCGGCACCTATAATTTCGAAGGCATCACCGTCAGTGTCCGGGACGGTTGCCGCTCCGCATCATGCGTCGCGGTGAACGCGCCCGGTTACGGCTCGTATAACGGCAAAGCGCTTTCCGCCGACCGTTCGGTAAAGGCGCACAAGTTGCACAAGGACACCACGCGGTTCGCGTCGACCACCAATAGCAATGCCGCTCCACTTGGAACTGCTCCAGCGGCAAAATTGCCCGAGCCTGCGCCACAGATGACGGCCGCCACGTCAGTTCCGGCCAAATGAAAGTGACCTTTTGCGCATCGTCATCATATCAGCCTGAAGGATGATTGAGATGAGAAAGCATTTCACCGGCCTTGCCATTGCAACGCTGCTTGCCGTCGCCCCAATCGTCCCCGGCCATGCCGAAGACGTGGCGCCGCCGGCCCAAGCCGCACCGGTCGCTGCCCAGACCCCGCCACCCGCGAGCGTGCCGCGCCCGTCGATCGTGCCGAAGAGCGCGGAGCCGGCCGCCGCACCAGTAGCGGACGACAACGCCCCACGCCGCCACCGGCACTACAGCTATCGCCACTACCGGCACTATGCTTATTGGGAGCCGTTCCCGGTCTACTGGCCGCATTTCTACCGGCAGCGGATCTATTGGAATCGGATTCCCTGGTTCGCTTTCTGACGGCGATTGAAGCACGAGGCTGCAAAGCGAGAGCCGCCCGGCTGTCGTGCCGGGCGGCTTTCATTCGAGCGCTTTCGGGTTTCAGGTTCTGGGAAAATCACCAGCCGGGGAAACTTCGCCATCGACGTTGTGGCACGACCGGCTCAAGCATTTGCCGTGCCGCCGGCACGTCGTGCCCCTCATAAGACGAAACTTTGGGGCGTGGTTATTCCGATCTTGGCGTGGGCGGTACCGATCCTTGGTGTGGGCGGTACTTGCTCTTGAGTCCACTGGATTGAATGAACCCATCTCGATTTCGCGTCACTAATCGGGGGCTCTACATGGCGGGATTTAGTGGCAGATATACAACATGGCTCGACCGTCCAATCCGGTACGATCGTGGCGTCGATTGTACGGTGGGATGTCGATTGTTCGGTGGGATATGGTCTCGCGTAACTGCGTTATTTTGTTGCTCGCAATCGGTCTGTTGGCAGGAGCAGGAATAACCCCGTCGTCCGCGCAAACGCGCGTCGGCGAAGCCGTCGTCGTCCAGAATGAAGTCGTCCGTGTCGCGGCATCGGCGAGCACGCAGATCAATGTCGGCGACGCCTTGCTGCGCGATGAAACCGTGCGCACGGGTCTGGCCAGCGCGGCGCGGCTGGTGATGGCCGACAATACCAATCTGTCGCTCGGCCCGAGCGCTGTGGTCAAACTCGACCGCACCGTCTTCAACGACGAGCACACCTATCGCGACATCGCGGTGCGGTTGACCACGGGAGCGTTTCGCTTCGTCACCGGAAATTCCGAGAAGACCGCCTACAAGATCACGACCCCGCTCGCCTCGATCGGCGTCCGCGGCACCATTCTCGACATCCTGTCGCAGCTGGGCAAGACCACCGTGGTGCTGCAGGAGGGTGCATCGAGCGTCTGCACCCTCAGCTTCCAATGCATCCAGCTGACGCAGCCCGGCGACACCGCCATCATCACCTCGACGGGCGGCAAGACCTCGATTCACAAGACCAACAATTCGCCCTGGACGTTTGCGGCGACCTGCGCGGCGGCGGCCGGGCTTTGCGCGGTGAGCGATTTTGCGGATGCATCGCCTGTTGTAACACCGCCGGTAGATGATCTCACCGGCATGCTGTGCGGGCACTGATCATGGTCAAGCTCGCACGCGGCTTCATCGCATCGGTCGTCCTCGCCGCGGCGGCTTGGCTCGTGCTGATGCAGTTGCAACCATCACCCGCATTGGCGCAGACCGAATGTGTTGAAGAGTGTAACAGACCGCCACCGTTGCAAAATGCGGTGGCTCCGCCCCCGGTAACCGGCGCCGATACCAGCGGCGGATCGATCGGCGGCCTCGCCAACCAGCGCTTCAACCAGATGATCACCAACCGCGTGCTCGGCACGGTGCTGCTCGGCGTCAACGAGCAGATCAATTGCAGCGATTGCATCAGCGCCTTCGGCTCTGCTGGCTCGTTCTCCGCCGGAGTCCATGGCCGCAAAGAGATCACCTCGAACCTGTCGCTGCTCGCCGGCATCGCCTATACGCAGTTCAGCGAGGGCGGCTACAGCGTCACCAGCGCGCCGATCGGCGCGTTCGCGCTGCGTTATGATTTCGTCGATTGGGGATCGTCACGGCCGTTCTTCGATGTCGGCGCCATCCTGACGCCGTTCGAGAAGGTGCGTTACAGCCGCAGCTACACGACGAGCCTGGGTCCGGTCGCGCTTAATAGCTCGACCAACAGCTCCGATTACGGCGTCTACGGCCGCGCGGGCTGGATCACCAGGCTATCGCCACGCGACGAAGTCGCCGCCTCCATCGAGGTCTGGCAATTGTGGCAGCGCGTCGCCGGATATGCCGACCCCATCCTCGCGTTCAATCCGTTCGACGCCACCATCGCCACCGGCACCGATCGAACCAATTTGGTCAAGGTCGGCGGGCAGTGGACCCATCTTTTGACCTCCAGCATCGAAGGCAATATCAACGGCGGCTATGTGCAATCGTTTGCCGCGCATTCCGGCATTGTCGCGACCGTGACCGGCGACGGCACCGTGGTGCCGACGATCGGCAATCAGGGCTGGTTCGAATATGGCGGACGGCTCGGATTCCGCATCGCCCAGGGCTGGGTCGCCGACCTCTTCGTCAACGGGACCTTGGGCCCGCAGCCGGTCGGCAACACGATCCACGGCGGCGTCGGATTGCGGTTTAATTATTAGAGCATGATCCGGAAAAGTGGACACCGGTTTTCCGAAAAGATCATGCTCAAACAAAAGGATAGAGCGTGATGATGATTCGAGGAAACGCCATCACGCTCTAGCACCGCAGGCAGGCGGGTGCCGACGATGGTCTTCAACGGTGAGCTGTTCTGGGGCGGGGATCGTATCCCGCTCCATCGAACGCGTCAGGGCCCCAGAAACCGCCGAGATTGCTCTTGGCAAGAGGCGTTGATCACGCCGCCGATTGGCCCTCATAGGCGCGCCGCAGGCCTTCGATATCGAGCTTGATCATGCCCAGCATGGCGGCCATCGCGCGCTGCCGGCCGGCGGCATCCGGGCCGCCGAGATATTTTGGCAGCGCCGACGGCACAATCTGCCAGGACACGCCAAATCGATCCTTGAGCCAGCCGCAGCGCACCGGTTGGCCGCCATTGGAGGATAGCGCATCCCAGAGACGATCGACCTCGGCCTGATTGTCGCAATCGATCTTGAAGGAGACCGCGTGGGTGTATTCGACCCGCATGCCGCCATTTAGCGCCATGAAGCGCTGGCCGGCCAGCGTGAACTCGACGACCAGCACCGTGCCGGCCTTTCCGGCGGGACCATCGACCGGATTCTTCTGCACCGTTTCAATTTTTGAGTTGGGCAGCAGCGAAACGTAGAATTTCGCGGCCTCCTCGGCCTCGCCGTCGAACCACAGACAGGGGGACACTTTGGACATCCATGAGCTCCTTTTGAAATGATGAATATGAATCAGGCGTTGGCCAGGGACGGCGCGGCGGTTGCGGCGGCGACATCCATCCACATCACTTCCCACATATGGCCGTCCGGGTCCTCGAAGCTGCGGCCGTACATGAAGCCGTAATCCTGCTTCGGACCGGGATCGACGCGGCCGCCGGCCGCCTCGGCCTTGCCGACGATCTCGTCAACGGCGTTCCGGTTGTCGGCGGAGACGCAGATCAGAACCTCACTCGAGGTCTTTGCATCGGCGATCTTCTTGGGCGTGAACTGGCGAAACTTGTCGTGGGTCAGCAACATGACGTGAATAGTGTCCGACAACACCATGCAGGATGCGGTGTCATTGCTGAATTGTTCGTTCTTGCTGGCGCCGACGGCCTGATAGAAGGCGGTGGCACGGGCAAGGTCGCTAACCGGCAGATTGACGAAAATAAGCTTGGTCATGGGGGTTCCTTTCCGAGGGGCAGTGGCCCAAGGACGGATGGAGGCGAGGCGATCCGACACCGGAGATGAATTATTTTCAGGTCATTCGGGGGGCAAATTGAAGATGCCAATCCCGGATAATCTCGAGATTTTCAGCTTTCTTCCCAGCCGCGCCCGAGGGGCTCCGCGCCCCCCACGCGCGAGCGCGGCTCATTGTCGCCACACAGATCACGCGCCGATCGAAATCATTTGGATTGCTGCGTTCGATCACCGAACATCCGTAGCGGGAATCCGAACGTCAACCCCGCGCGCACTTCGTTCACCGGATGGCCATTCGTGAGGGCGTGGCGCAACCCAACGTCGAAACTAAGATCATCGCGAACGCGCCAAATCAGACCGATCAGCCCGGATATTGTTTCAGCTTTGCCAAATTCGTTTTCGTAGAAGAGCTCTGCCACCGGCCGGACCGTCCATTTCGACGGCCCCTCGATGATGCCGCCAACGAACACATCAGCATGATGGTCGCGGGTGAGCGCGGTCTCCGCGTTCAGGTGGACTGTTCCCCAATCCCAGCGCTGCGAGACGATGCCAGCCAGACTCGCCCCGACACCTGAATTGCCGGTGCTGTTCGGAAGCAGCACGCCAAATTCTGTCGCAACGCTCGGCCCGGTCTTGTCCTGCAGACTGCCGGGCTGCAGAACGTGTTTTAGGAATGCTCCCGCCGCCGTCAGGCTAGTGGGACCCGACGGCGAAAGCGGAGTCTGACCTTGACCCTGGACTATGGCTTCCCATCCCTCGCTCAATCCATAATTAAAAACCGCCGCCGGCGCGACGAGGGTCGTGGTTCCCTGCTCACGCAGGCGTCCGGCGGGTTGTAGTTCGATCTCCAGCTCCCCCGGAGCGGCCACGGCGGCGTCAGTCCCGTCGAACGGACGATAAGCCGAAGCAGGCGCAGACCATGCTGCCACGCCCAGCGCGATCGCCGATCCCGATAACAACCGTTTTGGAAGTCGCTGTTTCCGACGTCGGCGGCTTACGAACATCTGTCTGCCTCATCCGCTCCGGCTACTTGCTCATGGCATTGGACGGAATATCCAGATCGCTGCCGGCTCTCGGGCGGTTGCCCTGGCGGCAAGGAGCAAGCGATCAAGCTCCGGGACAAAGAGTGAAGTACGCGCACCCGAAATCGTCGGCATGCGCGCTAGTCGGCGATAGGCCTCACGCTTCGGCTCAAAGACATCGAGGAAACCGGCCCCGCAGCTCACGTAGACGCGGCCACGCTTCGCATCGACGAACAGGTCATCGGCGTCACCACAAGTCTCGGTGGATGCGACGAGCTTGCCGGCCGTCACGGAGAAAACGCCAAGCTCCGCCGGAGCTCGAAAAATCACGAGAACCTCGCGGCGAACAGGGTTTAGAGCCATCGGGAAATTGGCTCCCCGATCGGGGGTCGGCCATTTTCCGATTTGCTGGTGCGAGCTGCGGTCGACGACGGCAATACCGTGGGCATCCGGTACGTTGACGAAGATCTGGCTGCTATCCGGGTCGATCTGGAAACCTTCGGGGTGCGCCTTCACCGGAACGTCGCCAACCTTGCCGCGGGTCGTCGGATCGATCACCGCCAGCGCCCCGTCGCCGTATCCGATGAAGACCCGATGGGATGCGGGATCGATGCGGATATTGTCTGCATCGCTGCCCAGCTCAATTCGTCCCGCCGCCTTGTAGTTGTTTCCTTCAAACAATCGTACCGAACCGTCTCCGGCATTGGCGACATAGAGCATATCGGTCGACGGCTCGTAGCCGACGCCCTGCGGCTCCTTCAGCCCTGGAATCCTGCCGATCACTCTGCGATTTCCGAGATCGACAATGCTAACACTGTCATTGCCCAATTCGGCAACGAACAAGCGTTGCCGCTTCAGATCAACCGCCATGTGGTCGATCCGGCCACGCACATCGCCCAGTGGAAGCCTGGCCTCAAGCTGGAGCAGCATCGGCTCTGCCGGCTCGGTGAACGCATCGCTAGCCGTGCCCAACATCGCCAGGGCGGCGCTCAACGCTGTGACGGTTAGTCTGATGTCTCCCATCTTTTTTGCTTCAGCTAGTGGACCATCACCCAGGTCGGTTGCAGCAGCGGATATGCGATGAGGCCCACGGCCGCGGTCGCGGCGATCAGGAGCGGGTTGCTGACTTTCCACCGAAACAGCACCGCGAGCGAGACGAGCCCAATCAGCGCCGTGAGCCAATCGCCGATCGCGATGCGGCCGAGCAGGATGCAGGCGCCCAGGATCGTTCCGATCGCCGCCGCATAGGCACCCTTGACAAATCCCTGCACATTGGGATCACCCCGATGGCGCGCCAGCAATGGCGCCGCGATCAGCACCAGAAGGAACGAGGGCAGGAAAATGCCGATGGTCGAGACCAGCGAGCCCCAAAACCCGGCAACGAGATAGCCGACAAAGGTTGCGGTGATCACGACCGGTCCCGGGCTGATCATGCCGATGGCGACAGCGATCAGGAACTGACGCTGATCGAGCCAGCCGAACTGTTGGACGAGCCCCTGTTCGAGGAACGGCACGATGACGAGACCGCTGCCAAAGGTGAGCGAGCCGGCCTTGAGGAAAAACAGCAGGAGCTTGCCAAGGATCGAGCTTGAGGCAGTCGGCGCGAGCTGTGCGAGAACCGGCGCCACGGTTACCGAAAGCGCCGGCGGCGTTCGCTTGAACAGGCTGCCGTAATAAAGAATGCCGACGATGCCGGCGCCGATGAACAGCAACGCCACTTCGGCCTGGAGAACGACGGTGACCACGAGGCAGACTGCCGCGATCGCCCATTGCAAGGCGTCTTCCATGCCAAGCTTGGCCAGCCGATAGCAGGAATGCAGGATCAGCGCGATCACAGCCGGGCTGACGCCGTAAAAGATAGCGGTCACCGGCTGCAGATCGCCGAGATAGACGTAGAGCGCGCCCAGCGCAGCCACGATGACGAAGTTTGGAAGGATGAAAGCCCACCCGCCGGCCCAGGCGCCCCAAAATCCGCAGCGCAGATAGGCGACATAGATGCCGACCTGGATCGCGAGCGGTCCCGGAAGCGACTGGCAGATCGCGATCGCCTCGCGCATCTGGCCTTTGGTGAGCCACTTGCGGTCATCGACAAGTTCGCGCTCCATCTGTCCCACCAGCGCAACCGGTCCGCCGAAGCCCAAAAAACCGAGCCGCAGGAAGTAACGTACCAGTTCGCCGATCTGCCCTTGTGCCGTCGATTCCGTCATGTCGTGCCCCACAAATCAAAATACAGTTTATAGAAAATCTCCGCCGCAGAGCCGATGATTGGAGAAGGCCGCCGTTTCACGATTTCTTCCCGCAGGATTTCATGCACATCTGATATTCAGTCTTGCACGTCGGTCCGGCATAATTCTTCATGCAAGCGCGCTGCTGCTCGCTGCAAACCTTGCAGCTTGACTGAGCCCGTGCCGCGTCGCTGGCCGCATAAAGGCCGACCATCAGCAGCAGCGCGATTGCAACGATTCTCATGAAACTATCCACTCTGTTTGAAGCCGGACCTTAGCTGGACCCTAGCTCTTGGCGGTTGCCGTCTTGTCGAGTGCGGCGCGCAGTCCCCTGGCGAGTTTGAGTGCGTCGTCGTTGGCCCAGAAATGCAGGAAGAACAGCCGCGGCTGCTCATCCAGCATGTGGCTGTGGATCGCAGTCACGTCTATTCCGTTCTCCCGCAACGCCTTGACCACGGGATTGACTTCGTCGCCGGTCAGAACCAGGTCGCCGGTAATCGCGGCCTTGCCGTTGCCGGTCGGCTGGAATCCGATACCGTTTGCCAGGCCTAGGGGGCCGGCCGGACTGAGCGGCATGCCATTTTCTGTCACCGGATCTCGGCGCGGCACGGCAAACTGATATACTCCGCCGTTCGGTTGTCCCTTTACCCCGATGATCTGGTCGAGCTGCGCCGTGTCGAGATCGACCGCCGGTGGCGTGGTTGCGGCCGGCATCGCTAGTGG
>Ga0209153_1000518_pt1 | contig 17075 bp, 17 predicted proteins | sample GraSoiAngelo_120_FD_185877 | JGI IMG/M metagenome (GOLD analysis project Ga0209153, IMG submission 185877) | Grasslands soil microbial communities from the Angelo Coastal Reserve, California, USA - 14_0919_09_20cm (SPAdes) (version 2) | ecosystem: Environmental > Terrestrial > Soil > Grasslands ...
CAGATTCCAGCGGAGTTTTTCTGATCGGTGTGTACGACGCCAACACTGTGCAGCCGATCAACGCTTGCCGCTTTTTCACCGTCACGAATCCCGATGGTACTAAATCAAGCGCCGTGACGCTCTGTCGTGGATAGGAGCACGATAGTTATCGTTCAACGGACGGGCCGGAGCTTCCATCGTGAGAAGCATTCTGAAACACATCGCAGTCCAACTGCTCGCGTTAATAGCGGGCATCACTTCAGAGTTGAAAGGAGACAAACCATGAAAGGACAACTAACCGGCATGAGTAATCTTCAACCCCGCGCAATGAAAGCTATGCAACGTAGAATCGCCCGCAGGGTCTTCTGGGTAGTGGCTGCTGCCGCTTTGTTGGTCGGAATCGCTCTGGCGCAACCCGGCGCGGACGTTAAGCAAGAAAAGTCACAAGACTTAACGGGTGCTTGGAAGACCACTATCACTCCGCCACCTGAATCAGGCGTGCCGCCGTTCAAACTGCTCTTCACCTTCACCGAAGATGGCAATCTCTTGGCGACGGGCACCGGGGGCGACTTCCCCGCCTTGGGGAATCCATGTCACGGCGTCTGGACCAAAACAGGCGAGCGCACGTTTGCCTTGACATATCTGTGCTTCGATTTCGATTCGAGTCTGCAATTCACAGGCACAGATAAAATTCGAGGCACTGTGACCATCAATCGCACCACAGGCCAGTTAAGCGCAGGCTTGATTTGACGCATTTCGACACCAGCGACAATCTGATCTTCAACAGCTGCTGTGCTACAGTTAAAGGGACCCGGCTTCAAATAGAGCAACTACCTTGACGCTGTAAGGCGTAGCACAATACGTGGCGCGAGAGATGAACAATACGACGGAGTGCTACTGACCAGAGCGAGACAAATGGTCGGGTAAGTTACCCGTAGAGCCGCCCGTACCCTACTCACAGCGGGCGGCTCTCATACCGTGAAGCAGCGCGTTCAGTGAAATATGTGAAAACAGTCAGTGGAATATCTGAAGCTGTACAATGGGGCAGCGAGTTTACCACCTTAGCGGCTGGTCTAAATTTCGTAACCCAAATCCTGCCTTCACGGCACACATTTTCACCCTTGGATGGTAAAGATGTGTGCCGCTATCCTTCTCTCGGTGATTATCTACTTGACCCTATAGATAGTTTATCTCAGGATGCCGCTTCAACTGGCCAAAGCTTTACCGAGCTGACGATTAGCCACCTGCGTCAGGTAGATAATTACCTTTAGTTTGAACTGCGCCGCAAGTGCGGACGCGCGGGCGGCTGTGGCGGTGCGGGCGGTTCAGGCGGCGCGGGCAGTTCGGCCGGCGTCCACACGAACGTGCCTGTGCGGTTGAAGTCATGACCGGCGCAGGGCGCGAGCGTTTGCGGCTCGGCGATGAGTCGGGTGGTGACGATCACGTGACGCACCTCAGGCTGCGGCGCGCGGGCACTCGGCCAGAAGTAGTTGAACAGCAAAGTGCTCGTGATGCCGATGATAAAGGCGATGAGTGCAACGGCGAGACGAACGGACAGACGCGGCTTGTCTTGCATAATGCTTTCCTCCTGTTTTAACTACAGATGCCGGCGTGCGGCTCTTGCGTTGGCTGCTGCGCGCCGCAACCTTATACGGCGCGCTCGGCGCGCTTGTTTCTGCAACCTGCTATGACTTTCAAGCCGTTAGAGTTTATCCGACTTTAGCCCGCTCAACGGTTGAAACAATCCTTCCGTTCCACGAATGTCGCATCGTCCAAAGCGGCATTGTGTCGCACCTCTGTGAGCTTGATGCTCGTGTCGGCAGTGCGGATGGTGAAAGGGAGTTTGAGACCGTCCACCTCTCTGTAGTCCTCGAAATAGATATTGTCCTTGCGCAGCAGCAGCCCCGTTTGCATATCGAAATAGAGCGTCGTGGGGAGACCGCGCGTGGGCGTCGCTTCGACGACATAGGCTTCTGCGTCGCCGAGCTTCTCTTGGCCCTTCAGCGTCATCTTCGGATAAAGCTGTCTGAGCTTGATGCTCCAATGCAAGTCAGACGCGAGCCTGATGTCGGCCAGTTCGACGCCTTTCAGTTCTCTGAACCCGATCAGAGGGATCTGCTCATAGCCGTATGCGCCCGTAAACCCGCGCCGCATGAAGCCGACGCCCGGAATGTTGATCAGCGTCACAGACTTGTCGGGTGCTTTCTCGTTGATCACTACGTCGGTGTTGATTGACATACCTGCGTATGCGCCGCTAAACGTGCCCCTCGACACGCGACTCGAAATCTTTTCGACCGCCGCTTGGCCGCCGATGGCTTGCACGTAACGATCAATGATCGGCTCGACTTGCGGATCAATGGCATTCGTGGTCGCCATCGCGCGCAGCCGCGCGCGCGCTTCGTCGAGCGCCTTGTCCTCGTCCGTGTCGGGTTCGCTGACGAATTGAGGCGTCGGCACTTGCGGTTGGATCACGTTGATGGCGGTCGCAAGTTGCGAGTCGTGCCCCGCAAGCAGCGCGTGACGGTTGAGTTTGACGGCGATGTCCGGGTTGACGCCGTGCCCTTCGATCAGATTGCCGCGCGGCGTGCGGAAGTCGGCGAAGGCGTACTGCAAGATCGCGCCCGTCGGCAACTCCTTCGCAATCGAGGGCAGCGTCGCGCCCGCGCTCCGCTCGCCGACGACAATTGCGCGCGCTGTCTCTTGCAAACCGCTCGCAAACATCTCGCCGGCGGACACAGTCTCTCCATCAATTAGCACGACGAGTTGGCCCGCGTACGGATGTTTCTGCGGGATGACCTGAAAGCTCAACAGACCGCCGCGCGTGTGCATCGTGCCGAGCGAGACCTGAGATGTTTCGAGCAAGCCGCCCATGCCGTAGAGCACGCCGAGGATGCCGCCGCGATTGCCGCGCAAGTCAATGATGATGCCCGGCGCGTCGCTCATCGCGCGCAAGGCAGCGCAGAACTTAGCCAAGACCGGAATGGCAAAAAGATTAAAGCGTATGTAACCGATGTTCTGTCGCAGTCGCCGCGCTTCAAACTCGACAAAGAGCGGCGGGAGCGACTGCACGGGCGGCGACATCTCGCCTTTGAGTCGCTCGCGTCTGATGCTCACGCGATGCACACGGTTGAGCGCGTCGAGATAAGAGATGCGCGCGTAAGTGCCGGGCGGGCCGTTGAAGTAACTGATGATGATCTCGGCCGGCAGTTGGTGTTTGACGATTGGTTGATAGACCGAAGCGCGCGACATCTGCCGCAGAATCGTGCTCAGCAAACGCCCGTCAACGCTGCGCACGACAAAACCGGGACGCAAGCCTGCGCGCGCCGCCGGAGACATCGGCTCGACGCGCGTGATGACCGCCGCGCCGCCAATGATGTGCAGGGCGATGCCGATGCCGTTGGTCAGACGTTCTGTGAGGTTGAGACCGTCGAGCGTCGGCGGCAAGCTTTTCTTTTCACGTATCTCATTCGGCGCTGCATCGTCCGGCTCGTCTGGTTCATCCGGCACGGCGGCCGGGATGCTCTCCGGCGGGATGATGACGAAGTGCGAGCGCCCCAAGCGATTCAACATCTCCTGCAACAACAGGTGCAACTCTCTATCGCTCTGCGTCCGCTCGACGCGCGGCGCAAACTCCGCATGCACCGCCTCCCAATCCACGCCGCCGAACGTCGGATCGAAATGGTAATTCTTCACCGTCTGCCAGACGATCTCAAATGCCTCCTTACGTCGTGCATGGGCGGCTTCAGCTTCAGCCTTCTCAGCTCGCACCGGCACACTGCCTGCGGCCGTTGTCGGCACTTGCCGGCCCCAAACGATGATGTTTGACGCAAGACTCAAGAGGGCGAGGCAGACGAGCACCACGCAGAGAGAGAGACAGCCGCCTACAAATAATCGCAGGCGGCCCATCAATGAATGCTTAGACGTGCGCAACGTTCGGCGCACTGCTGCCGCGGCCCTCTGTTCGACTCCGTTGTCCACGAACATCAGCGTGCGCGTTACGCCTCAACTGCGGCCGGCAATAGTCCCTTGATCTCGCGTACGATGCGATGCACGTCCTGCTGGTCTTTCAGCGCAATCATGAAGAACTTGTAACCTTGCTGGAAGCAGATGACGCCGTTCGAGAAGAGCCAGATGCCACTGAGCAAGGGATTGCCGCCGATGAGCCAGTCAATGGGTGCGCCGACGATGGTGCCGGGTTGGAAAATCTGCGCCCACATCATGAGACCGGCCGCGCAACTGAATGCGCCCAAGAGCGGCGCGCCGACGTAGCGCACGATCTCGCGCTCAAATTCGACGCGCTTGCGTTCGGCTTCGGTCAGACGCCCTTCTGTGAGCAGCAATTCGCGCGTGCGCAAGTAGTCGTCGAACTTCGCGCCGGTCTTTCTGAGCGCCCAGACGGGCAGCGCAGAGTGTGTGAGCCAGTGCGGGTGCGCGCCCAAGAGCACCGCGTCGAGACCGGGAAAGATTGCGCCCGCGCCTGCGCCTGCGGCGAGCGAGAGCGAGACTATGACCGCGTGCTTCGGATTGGCGCGCGCCCAATCGTAAGCTTTGAACAGACCGGCGGTGGTCGCGGTCGTGAGTCGCGTCACGCGCGCGCCCGTGCCGACAACCTTCGAGGCGCGCGTGTATTGCTTCTTCGCTTCGTTGAAGACCTCGCCGGCTTTTTCACCGGCCGCGCGCCCAGCACCGCGTATGGTCTCGCCGGCCGCACGGGCCGCGCGCTGCGCCTCTTCGCCGGCCCGACGCGCCCCTTCGCGCATTTCGTCCGTGCGCTCGCGCACTTCAAACTCTTCACCAAGTCGCTCGGCCTCTGCGCGCGCGCGCTCCGCCTCGCTCGCCATGCGCGATGCGCCCCGACGAGCCGCGTCCTGGGCCACGCGCGCGCCCTCTTCGACGCGATCCTTGATCTTGTACTTCTCGTCCAACTCACGCGCCTTGCGCCGCGCCGCCTCGCGCCACTCGTCCAACTTGTCTCGATAATCAGTCATGCGATGCTCCAAAATGCGATTGGTTATTTGTTATTGGTTATTTGCTCTTGCTCGCTTAGGTCGCAGGCTCAGGTGTAGCTTGCGCGACGGACTAAGTACAAAGAATAAATATCAAATAACCAATAACGGCTTCTCTTTTTATGTTACGCCGAGCGCGCGCGCAGGGTTCGCAGCCGGCGTGTCGGGCGCGCATAGGACGCGGTCGCGGCCCAAGCGTTTGGCTTCATAGAGCGCGGCGTCGGCGGCGTTGAATAGTTCGCGCGCGTCGTTATAAGCATCGGTGCATTCGGCCAAGCCGATGCTGACCGTGATGTAGCCGGCTTCGGGAATCTCCGTCTCTTTGATCTCTTGCCGCAGCCGTTCGGCCACTTCGAGGCCGCGCGTGGAATCTGTCTCCGGCAAGACGAGCGCGAACTCTTCGCCGCCGATGCGCGCCACAGTATCTATGCCGCGCGTGCCGGCCTGCAGGGCGATAGCCAGCCGCCTGAGCGCCTCGTCGCCCGCTTCGTGCCCGTGCGTGTCGTTGACCTGCTTAAAGTGATCTATATCGAGCATGAGCAGACAGAACGGGCGCCCGTAGCGGCGTGTGCGCGCCACCTCGCGCTCCAACTGCCGCTCGAAGCGCCGCCGATTGGCGAGACCCGTTAAATGATCGGTGAACGCAGCCTCTTCGCACGAGTCGAGATAGTTTTTGAAATCGAGCAGCGTGCGCGCGCGGGCGAGCAAGAGGCCGAGGTCGGTCGGGTCAGTGATGTAGCCGAGCGCGCCGACCTCTGCGCCGCGCCGCGCATCTTCGGCCCCATTGCGTGCAGAGGTTTGAATGATGATCGGGATGAAGCGCGTCGCGGGATTGGCGCGTACGCGCCGTGCCATCTCGTAGCCGTCCATGTTCGGCATCATCACGTCCGTGATGATCAGATCAGGTTGCAGCGACTCGACCGCCGCCAGCCCTTCGACGCCGTCCGTCGCCGTCTGCACACTGTAGCCGGCCGCCGCCAACGCGAAGCTCAACAACTGCCGCTTGTCCGGGTTGTCATCCACCAACAGGACTTTGAATTTACTCAACATAAAAAGCAGTGCCAAGTGATAAGTGACGAGTGACGAGCAAGAACAAAGTTTTCAACTTATCACTCGTCACTTGTCACTGTATTAAAGGTCTTGCGCGTCGTGCGTGCCTCATGCTAGAGTGCGCTTTATCAAGGACGGTTACCGTTCGCTCGCGTTCGGCTAACAGCACGCCTGAATCCTTTCGAACGTGTTCGAATAATCAAGCTAAAAAGTCGGCGCGGTTGAATCTGTGCATATCTCCTCGCACGCTGATCTCTTTTAGCGAACCACCTTGCTGGTGCTGTGCGCCGCGCGCTTTTTAGGCGCGCACGCCGAATAACTAACGCGCTTGCCCCGGATGCTCGCAGCGCCGAGGACAAATTCTCATGCTACAGCCACGCGCTTGCGATCTGACCGAAGCAGATCGCGCTGACATTATACGCCATTCCGAGATCGGCCCGCGCCTGACCGAGCCGTTGCTCACACGCCTTGCCGACGCCGCCACCGCGCTCGACGTGCGCCGCCGCCGCTTCATCTATCGCGCGGGCGATGCGCCCGATTGGCTCTACTTAATCGCGCGCGGGCGCGTGAAACTCTGCTACTTCGAGGCGGACACAGACCGCGAAGCCGTTATAGACATTCTGCCCGTCGGCTCGCTCTTCGGCGAGTTCGCGCTCTACGGCACAGGCTTGCGTCAGATGTGCGCCGTCGCCTACGAGCAGGTGCGTCTGCTGCGCGTGCCGGTTGGGGAGTTCAGACAAGCGATGGGGGAAAGCCGCGAGCTTTATGATTACACCTTCCGGCTGGTCGGTCAACGCTTGTCTCGCCGGGAGCGGCGCATCGCCGATTTTGCCCTCGATCCGATCCCGGCGCGGCTCGAAAAGCTACTGCTTGATCTTTCAGAGCGTTACGGCCGGCCCGCAGCCGAAGGCGTCTTGATCGATCTCACGCTGCCGCACCGCGAGATCGCCTCCATCGTCGGCTCGACCCGCGAGAGCGTGACCATGCGCTTGAACGACATGCGCCGTGCCGGTATGATCGAGTTCGTTGATCGCAAGATTCTGCTCAAGTATCTGCCGGCCCCTGCGCCGGCCTGATTCGAGTCAAGGAGGGCGCAAAAATGTTCGAGGCAAAAGCGACGCGATTGAATCGTTGCTTTTGCCTCTTCGTTTTGCCGTTGCAATGATGAAGAGATGTCCGACCTGTAACCAACCCGTCGAGCGGCCCGACAATCCGCACCGCCCGTTCTGCTCCGAGCGCTGCAAGCTCATAGACTTCGGCCACTGGGCCGACGAAGACTATCGCATGCCTTCGCAAGAAGAACGCCCCTCCGCCGAAGAGGTCGGCCAACAGCGCGCCGGCACGGACGAAGGGGATTGAATCATCGGCTCATTCGTTCATTGCTTCAATGACAAAACGAACCGCTCGGCAGTCGTCATAGTCCGCCGGGCGGTTCATGTTTTTTGCTTCGGGTTAAAGGCTATCGGCCGTTGACAAGGAACACATCCCATGCCCAACGCCCAAGCTGCGCGTCATGCGTATCCTTGACCTTCGCCCGATAACGGAATTGATTGCCGTACTGATCTGTCCGCTTCGACTCTTTGTAGTCAAGCGCAATGGACTTCAGCCCAAGCGCAGCCAACGGATGTAACTCCTTAGGCTCAGAGATGCCGTTATGATTCGCGTCCTGCCAGAGACGTAAGCTGGAGAAGATGGCGTCCTGTGGCGTGATCAGTCCGTCGCCGTTACCGCCTTTCGCCGGCTTGTCATATTCAGCCAAGGCAAGGAAACCGTTGGGCGTAGCTGAGGCGGGCTGCGGCGTGAAGTTGCCGAACAACTCCGCGCCGTTGTTGATCACGCCGTCGCCGTTGCGGTCGAGCGCCAGCCATGCGTCGTCTGCCCCTGCCGCTGTCCACGAGAGTCTTTCCGCGCTGCCGTCGCCATCGAGGTCGAAGTTGACGCCGCCTGCTGCGTCCGTCAGCGCGAAGCCGTTTCCCGCTACGTCAATGAGGATGGGCGAGGCGGAACAGACGCATTCGCACCAAGCCCCGCTCCAAGTCGAGCCATAGGGACACGCCGCCCCTTCAAAACATTCGACGTTCTGCGGCGGGGTTTCGCCGAAGTGGTCGGCACAGGTCTCCCCATCGCCGCTGTCAGCAGTTCCACAGCTATGTCTTTGATAATGGTGATTGTTTTCATCAGTATACACACCACATTGAGGAGTAATGGAAAATGAGGCAAAATAATAAGCTCCTTTCGTTACTTGATCCCACTCACCTTCTTCGGAGTTATTTATACTCCAGTATGGTGTATCAAATTCAGGATAGCATCCAGCCGCATACGTTCCTTTACATTGACCAAGTTCCTCAACTTTCGTACCGGCACGTTCGTACCCATCAACCCAGAAGATTCTCCAGTATTCTGTTTTCTTAAATGTGGGTTGAGAACCATCAGGGCAAGTAATGCTAAAGGTGTCTGCTCCATCCGACTGCCATGTATCGCCGCAGTTAAAGGCAAACACACACAATGCACCTATTGACCCTAAACAGATAGTTATTATTACTGTGAGGCTTGTGCGCTTCATGGTTAAGAACAACCTCCTTTTCTCTCACAACCTTTAGCCTTATCATGCTCTCTCTGTCGGTGCATCGTGCCTAGTGTTATTGTGTCGCCCTCTTCAGTCTCGTCGGCATATATCACACCGCCAATTTTAAGCGGTTTGTTGGACAACAACTCACTTAAGGGAAATTCAAATCTTCTAGTCCCATGTGGCGCGATGATTGTTGACGGCGGTTCATCGGCCGCGCCGAAACCACTAATATTTATGCCTGAAGCATCTTTCTCGTCACCTGACTCAATTGCGATAGCGATGACCGCTTTATCTGAGTTGTTCCGAACCTCGACAACAATTGTTGCTGTTTGTTCTGTGTCTCCAATGATAGTTGTGGTGAGCACTTCCAAACTTTTAGCTTTGGAGATAACTTTCGGCGGGCGAATCTGCTGCTGTCCTTTGATTATTACAAAACTTATGACGCAAACGATTAGTATCAAGGGCACAAATAGAGATAGTGTTCTTCGGATATTTAGATAATTGGCCATCTTGAAACTCCTTAGTGAGAAGATTTGTGGTTCATTGAAGTGTCAACGCATCCTCGAATTAATTCCGAGAGTTTGAGGACTAAGGCAACGAGCGGCTTATATACCCCTTATATTTTGATGTCAAGAAAATTTTTATGCGTACTGCAAGTATTTTCGCAATCTGTAAGTTTATGCCCAGTTCAGCATTGAACCGATGTAGTTGAAGGATATAGGCCATAGATCAATTCCTTCATCTGCTATCCCTCATCCTTCGTCCTTTGTTGTAGAATGCGCCCATCTCCCACGCACAGGAGTTTCGCGTCCATGAGATTATTGCCGATTGCGCCGCGCCAGCGCGTGCGTCTGCTCAGCGCGTTGCTAGGCGCGTTAGGTCTAGCATTCATCGTCGCCTGCAACAGCAACAGTTCTGCGCCGACGAATTCGACGGCGAGCGAGACGCCGCACGGCTCGACGCAGCCGCGCACGTCGCCGCCTTTGCCGCCCATCGCGTCGGCACACGGTCCCGGCGGCACAGCAACGACAGATGCGACGCGCACGAGCGCGCAGAGTTGGACGATGTTGGACGGCCGGCGCGTGCAGGCTGCGGACTACAAGGGCAAGGTGCTGGTGCTCGACTTCTGGGCTACTTACTGCCCGCCGTGCCGCGATGAAGTGCCGCATCTGGTCGCGCTGCAAAAGCGTTATGGCACGCAGGGCTTGAACGTCGTGGGCCTCAACGTCGGCGGCGACGAAGACCGGCCGAAAGTGTCCGCCTTTGTCCGCGAGTTCGGCATACAGTATCCGCTCGGTTATCCAGATGAAGCGATGACGTCCGTCGTCTTCGCTAACGACGACAGGATTCCGCAAACTTATGTCTTCGACCGCAACGGCCACCTCGTCAAACGCTTCATCGGCTTCGACGATGAAGCGGCCGACGGACTTGAAGCCGCCGTGCAGTCGGCACTGGCGACAAACTGAGAGGTCAGAGGTTAGAGGTTAGAGGTTAGTGAAAGAGTTTTGACTAACCTCTAACCTCTGATCTCTGGGAGTCACATGTGAGGAAAGCCAAGATACTTGCCACCTTGGGGCCGGCTTCGCGCGAACCGGCGACGCTTGAAGCGTTGTTGGCGGCGGGCGCAAACGCTGTGCGCATCAACATGTCGCACGGCATGCAGGAGGAACACGCCGAGACGATCAAACGCGCCCGCGCCGCCGCCGAACGCATGCGCCGGCCGCTCGCCGTGCTCGTCGATCTATCAGGGCCGAAGATCAGAACCGGCGTGCTTAAGGGCGGTCAACCCGTCGCGCTCGAAGAGGGTGCGCTCTTCACGCTCACGACCCGTTCGGTCGCGGGCGACGCGCACGAAGTCTCGACCAACTACGCCGGTCTCGCGCGCGACGTGCGCCCCGGCGCACGGATACTTTTAGACGACGGCGCGATTGAGTTGCACGTCGAGCGCACGACCGAGACTGATGTCGTCTGCCGCGTCGTCAACGGCGGCGTGCTGAACGAGCGCAAAGGGATCAACTTGCCGGGCATTGCGCTGCCGATCCCTTCGATGACCGACAAGGACAGACGCGACTTGCAATGGGCCGTCAGGCAGAACGTGGATTACATCGCGCTCTCGTTTGTGCGCCGCGCGGAGGATTGCACTGAGGCGAAGGCGGCGATCAAAGCGGCGGGCGGCCGTGCGCCGCTCGTGGCGAAGATCGAGAAGTCGGAGGCGATTGATAACTTGGACGAGATCATCGCGGCGACGGATGGCGTGATGGTCGCGCGCGGTGATCTTGGTGTGGAGACGAGCGTCGAGCTTGTGCCCGTCTATCAGAAGCGCATCATCGAAGAGGCGAACCACGCGGACAAGTTCGTCATCACGGCGACGCAGATGCTCCAATCAATGATCACTGAGCCGCGCCCGACGCGCGCCGAAGCATCGGACGTGGCGAACGCCGTCTGGGACGGCACGGATGCAGTGATGCTCTCGGCCGAGACGGCATCGGGACAGTATCCGGTCGCGGCTGTGGCGACGATGGCGCGCATCATCGAGTCGGCGGAGACGGGCCGGCCGACAGGTGCGAGCGCGATTGAGAAATGGATCGGCAAGCAGACGGGGCGTGTCAGTCGCGCGCTCTGCGAAGCGGCGGCGTTTGCCGCCAACGAGATGGACGCGAGCGTGATCGCGGTCTTCACCGAATCGGGTTTGATGGCGCGCCGGCTGTCTGCCTTGAGACCCGAACAGCGCATCGTCGCCATGACGCACGCGCGCGAGGTGCAGAACGAACTCGCGCTCATCTGGGCCATCGAACCGCTCATCTGTCCGCACGCCGAGACGACCGAGGACATGATCCGCGTGGGCGACCGCACACTACGCGAAGCCGGTATTACGCAACAGGGCGAGATGATCGTGTTGATGGCGGGTCGTATGTCGGGCTTAGGTCTGTCAAGTTCGATGACGCTGCACCGCGTCGGCTCGGACGTCACACGCCAGATATGAAGCTGGTCACACCGCGCAAACAAACGTGAGCCTGCGTTGGCACATCTCCGTCGGTCAGTTGTTCGACGTGCTGCTGCCGACTTTCGTTGCACTCGCTATCATCTGCTCGACGTGGGTGCTTGCAAACGCGCGCCGGTGCCGATTGACATCTTCCGCGATCATTATCTGGACGCTCGGCACGTTCGCTCTGCCCTTCACCGTCTTACCTCTTTACTTACTCGTGCGGCTGCGCCGACGCGAACAGACCCAAGCTCAATCGCGCTCATTCTGGGCGCGCCACGCGCCGCCGCTTGTTTACGCTTGTGTTGTGACAACGCTCGCCGCTCTGTACTTCGTTCACGACTATCGCAGCCTCGACGCACATCTCGCCCGCGCCAGCAACGCCCGCCTCAACAATCAACACGAACGCGCTGCCCGCGAATATCGCGCCGCCCTCACGCTCGCAGATGATCCGCACACACACAAACTGCTCGGTCTTGAACTCACCGCGCTCCAACAATGGCCGGAAGCGCTCGCCGAACTCCGCACCGCCGAACATGGCGGCGAACCCGACGCTGTGCTGCCTTATCACATCGCCAGCACGCTCGACGCGCTCGGTCGCCACGACGAAGCGGTCAATGAGTATCGAAAATTTTTGGCTGGAGATTTATGCACGCAGACTGCGCCGGACGCACGTTGCGCTGAGGCTCGCGCAAGGGCAGCGCGTAGCTAGTGTCAAGTCTAATTAAGCCGTCGGTGTTAGGCGCGACGCATGAGCTTATGGTGCAGCAACTGGCGAAAGATAGCCGTTGCGGCTGTGGACGATTAAGCTCTTTTTGAATGGCGGAGGTAGCGTGGCCTTGATTTTGATCGGCGTCCATTTACCGTCCCCTTTGCGGTTGCCGGGTGTAAAGCCGATGAGATACTGATGCTGAAGTTCAATGGCAATACGTTCGGCGACCTCCTCCACTTCCGTCCTGTCCCGTGGAAAGAAAGCGCGCCCACCTGTCACGGCGCTCATTTCATCGACAATTGCTTGGCCGGCAATATCCAATTCGGACGGCCCTCGCCTGCCTATTGCCAAAATCGTATAAAGCAAGACGCCAGATGCGCGTAGCCTCTGCCTTAGCTCACTGAAAGTGGTCGCTGAATGATTGTCTTCCCCATCGGTGATAAGCAGCAAGACTTGTTTGCGATGTGTGGCGTGCGCGAGGATGTCGAGCGCGGACATGCAGCCGTCATACAATGCTGTCTGACCTATTTTCAGTTTTTGCTGCTGCCCATCATTTTTACCGGCGCTCTTGACCGCAGCTAAGATGACCTGCGACTTGTCAGTCCAATCGGTGATGAGCCGGAAGTTGTTGCTAAAGTCAGCGACGAAGACTTGCGACGCCGGATGACAATGGCCGATTAAATGCAGCACGGCCAATTTGACTTGGTCATATTCTCCCCGGTCTATGCCTGTCATGGAGTCTGACATATCAAAGAGCACACCGATACTGATCGGCTCGTTCTGCTCACTAAAGAACGAGATTTCTCGTGTGGTCTTATCTTCTGTAATCGTGAAGTTATCTTTGGTCAACCCTGACACGTAATTATAATCGCTATCGGTTACGGACACGATTAATGTCACGATGCCAGCGGGTGGCTGCGCAAGGGGCGCACCAGTTTTTGTATCTGCGCTTTGCTGCTGGGCACGATTGCTGACGCTAAAGGCGGTTAAAAGGACGACGTAGGCAACAGACCAAGCAAGCAAGGTGCGTGGGGCTGCGTAGTGACGGAGCGCGTTCATAGCGACACATTCCTTTCCCTTTGAGGTAGGTAAGCTTCGTGAACGTCAGCATCTCGATTGACCCGCGCACGCTACTCCGCGCTCAAGACCTGAGGTACGGCGTCGGGTTTGACGACATCGTGCGATTTGACGGGCGCGACGTGTGTAGGCGCGGGCGCAGGCGCGACGACGGGCAAAGGTTGTCCGCCGCTCTTATCCTTCACCCACTGGCGGAGCGAATCGCCGTAGAGACGAATCAGGTTGCGCGGGTCGTCAAGCAGCGCGGTCTTCTGGGCGCAGGCGACGGTGCAGTAGGGCGCGCACCACTTTTCGGTTTTGTATTCGCGGTCGAGATCGGCTTGCGTGTAGTCTGCGAGCGGGACGCCGGGCGTGCCGCGTTGCTGCGAGCAGTAGTGGACGAGGCCGTCTTCGCAGATGTAGAGATAGCGCGCACCCGCGCGACAACTCCAGTTGTTCGGCCGCCCCTGCGCCAGATTCTCTTGAAACCAGTCGAGGCGCGCATACTCTTGCCGGCTCATCTGCTTGAACTCGCGATAGACGCGCTGCTCGCGTTCAGCCAAAGGCTTCAACTCGCCTTGCCCGTCGTGGATGACGCCGACGGTGGCGGAGAAACCGAGTTCGAGCGCACGGCGACCGACGGTGATCGCGTCTTCAGGTTGCTTGATGCCGCCGCCGATGACCGAGTTGATGTTGACTTGAAAGTCTGCGTGCTCGGCGAGCCACTGCAAGCGTTTGTCGAGCAGGCGCAGGCTCTTCTTCGAGACTTCATCCGGCTCGACGTTATCAATGCTGATCTGCAAGTATTCGAGGCCGGCGGCGTTGAACCGTCTGATCTTTTCCGGCGTGAGATAAAAACCGTTGGTGATGAGACCGGCGATCATGCCGCGCCGACGGATGTGCGCGACGATCTCGAAAATCTGCGGGTGCATCATCGGCTCGCCGCCCGAAATGGTGATGATGGCCGTGCCGAGGTCTGCAAGTTTGTCGAGCCGGCGTTGCATTTCGGCGAAGGGCACAGGCTTGGAGTAGTTGTCGTACTCATTGCAGTAGGCGCAGGCGAGATTGCAACGACGCATCGGGATGACGTGCGCCAGCACGGGATGACGCTGCGACAAAAACCCGCGCGAGATCATCGCGGCCTCGCGCAGTTTGAGTTTGAGGAAACTACTCTTCTTCTTCATCTGATCGTGCTTGCGTTTGACTGCCGGTCGCTTGCAGACCGGACGGTATGGCGATTATCTGCCGGCGGACTTCCAACCTTAGATTCAGCCACGAGAAGATACGCAAAATGCGCGCCCGAAGCAAGCGCATATTCGCGCACTCATTCTCCGAAACGGCGAAAGGGTTCTGGTCTTTTTGGCGGGCCAGAACCCTTTCACTTGTCGTCTTTTTACTGCGCTGCAAAATTAGCCGCGCACGCGCTTGATGTCCGCGCCGAGGTCGAGTTTGAAATCGTTCTTCGAGAGTTGGACGTTGCGCTGCACGTCCATCAGGCGCACGGTCGTCGCGTCGCCGTTCTTCTCAATGACTTTGGCCTGCACGGTCATGCCCGAATAGTCCACCCAGATTTCGGCGTAACTGTAGTTGGCTCTGCCCTTCGGCACGAGTTTCAAGTGCCATGTCTGGACGCCGCCCCACAATGTCTCGTCGCCGAGATATTGCACCGGCTCGAACGAGGTCTTGAGTTGCGATTGCGAGACGTTCAAGCCGAAGCCGAGCACGCTGTTGACCTTGGTGTTGCTCTTGCTCGAACTGACATCGCCGACATAAGCCATCTTTAGACGCGGGCGATAGAGCGTGTATTTGCCGTCTTGAACGGCGAGTATCTCCTGCGGCGAGCGCCAATCAATGCGGACTGATTGAGTGCTGCCCGCGCCCGGAATGTAGAGCAAAGTGCCGACGCGCTTGTCTGTGTCTCTGATCTGCGAGTCGTATTTTTCCATGCTGATGGTGGAACGCAGGGTACGCAGTTCGCGCCGGTTGCGCTCCATCTTATTTATGATCGAGGTGATCAGACCGGCGCTCTGCGCGCTGGCATCCGAAGGTGTCGCGGCGGTCGCCACCAGCATTATGATCACGGCGAGGCCAAGCGTTAAATATTTCTTCATGCTCACTCCTTTTAAGTACAAGGGGGAACTGCGCTCCGCCCGGTCGAACAAAAACTTCGGGCGATTATAATTAACCACTAATCTATGTCAACCTGATAGGCAATCACCGTGCCGTCTTTGTCCCTCACGGGCCGCACTTCATGCACCCGCACATCCGTCCGACCCGTCACTTGCCGGGCGCGCCGCTCAAGTTCTTGTGTGTCGGGTGGTGCGGTCGTCGTTTGCTCCGGCCAAGTGATCAGCAGGGTGTTTGCCGCAGGACTGTTTTGATGCATGACGGGACGCGACAGTTCGCTTGCGAACCAGCTTTTCGGCGTGAGAAAGATGAAGGCCAAGATGAGCGCGCAGAGCACGTCGTACTGCCAAGTGCTGCGGCCGTAATTCCAGAAGATGATCTTTTTAAGGAAAGCTGACATCGCCGTTCGCAAAACGTCTGCCTCAAAAGCAACAGGTGACATAGGTGAAAGCCAAAGCTTTCGTCTCTGCCACCTGTGAGCCGAATGTGATTATAGCTGGATACCGCCGCCCGGCGCAACGATCTGGCCGTCACGCATCTGCACGATGCGCCGACACATCGCCGCCGCTTCCGGGTTGTGCGTGATCATGATGATGGTCTGATTGAAGCGATAGTTCATCTCTTGAAACATGTTCAGGACGATGGCGGAGTTTTCGGAGTCGAGGTTGCCGGTCGGCTCATCTGCGAGCACGAGCGCGGGGCGCGTGACGACGGCACGGGCGAGCGCGACGCGCTGCTGCTCGCCGCCCGACAGTTCCGAAGGCTTATGGTGCATCTTGCTTTCGATCTGCAATAGGCGCAGGACTTCGCGCCGCCGTTCGGCATCGCCGCTGCCACTATTGCCCGCGTGAATCCGTTCGGCGAGCCGCAGGTTGCCTTCGGCGGTCAAGGTGGGAAAGAGGTTGAAGCGTTGAAAGACGAAGCCGATCTTGCGCCGGCGCATGTCCGTGCGTTTCGCATCGGAAGCGGCCGTCAAATCTTCGCCGTCAATCACGATGCGCCCGCGCGTCGGCGTCAACAGTCCGCCGAGCAAGTGCAGCAGCGTTGACTTGCCGCAACCCGATGGCCCCATGATCGCCAGAAACTCGCCCTCCGCCACATCGAGCGACACGCCCCTCAACGCCGGCACATCCACGCTGCCCACGTGATAAATCTTCTCTAAATCTTCAGCTTGTAGAATCGTTTTCATAAAAAAAGCAGCGACAAGTGACAAGTGACGAGCAAGATAAAGTTTTTAACTTGTCACTTGTCACTCATCACTCGTCACTCATATGAAAGCGCATTGACCGGATCGAGATTCGCGGCGCGCATCGCCGGATAGAGCGCGCCGACCGTGCCGCCGCCGATGCCGATGAGCACCGCCGCCAAGCCCCACGTCCAACTATATTCAAAAGATAGGCCGGCGGCGCGATGGATCAGAAAGCCTGCGCCGAAAGAGATGACGAAGCCGGCGGCGAGTCCGAGTACGCTAATCACTAACGCCTCTTTCTCGATCACAGAGACGATGTAACCGCGCGACGCGCCGAGCGCCTTGAGCATGCCGATCTCGCGCGTCCGCTCGGTGATGGTTGTGTACATCGCCAGCATCACGAC
>Ga0209153_1000519_pt1 | contig 17070 bp, 13 predicted proteins | sample GraSoiAngelo_120_FD_185877 | JGI IMG/M metagenome (GOLD analysis project Ga0209153, IMG submission 185877) | Grasslands soil microbial communities from the Angelo Coastal Reserve, California, USA - 14_0919_09_20cm (SPAdes) (version 2) | ecosystem: Environmental > Terrestrial > Soil > Grasslands ...
AACAGGAAGGCGCCGAAGGCAGCGAGGGCGGTCAAGGTGAGCTCGACCAGGCGGTCGGTGGTGCGGCCGGCGAGGAGGAGCAAGGGCGCGGTCACCGCGGCGCCGACCGCGATCCCGCCGAAGGCCGTGGTGGCGAGTTTGCTTGCCGTCGAGGTGAGGCCGGGCGCCTCCCCGGCGGCGACCGCGACCAGAAGCGCGAAGCCGACTGCCGCCACGCCGTCATTGAGCAGGCTCTCCGCTTCGACGAGGAGCTGGAGGCGGTGGTCGACCTTCACGTCCTTGAACAAGGCGATCACCGAGACGGGGTCGGTCGCAGCCATCAGCACCCCGAAGAAGGCGGCGCCGAGCCAGCTCCAGCCGATCAGATAATGCATCCCCGCCGTCACCAGTCCGGCGGCGAGCGCCACGCCGACGGTAACGAGGGCGAAGAGCAAGGGAAGCTCGCGGCGGAAGGGGGCCCAGGGGATCTGGATCGCGGCTTCGAAGATCAAGGGCGGAAGGAATACGCTGAAGATCAGCTGCGGCGTGAGGCGAAGGTCGAGGCCGAGCGGGAGCAGAGCGAGCGCGATCCCCGCGGCGACCAGGCCGGCGCTGTAGGGGAGCTTCAGCCGCCTTGTGACCATCGCCACGATCGCGGCGACGAACAGCAGCAGGCCCAGGGTCGAGAAATCTACGGCGTCCACGCGCTCTCCCATCGCTTCGAACGTCGCCGGGGGGAGGTTGTTTCAACCCTGAATTGGGCTAAGTCCTTCGCCATGCCCTCCCCGCACCTCTATCTCGTCGACGGATCGAGCTACATATTCCGCGCCTATCACCGGCTGCCGCCGCTGACCAACCGCCAGGGCCTGAACGTCGGCGCGGTCTACGGCTATACCACCATGCTCTGGAAGCTCGCCGAGAGCCTGCACAAGGCGGACGGGCCGACCCACCTCGCCGTCATCTTCGACGCGGGCTCGAAGACGTTCCGCAACGACATGTACGATCAGTATAAGGCGCAGCGGCCGCCGCCGCCGCCGGACCTCGTCCCCCAATTCCCGCTGATCCGCGACGCCACCCGCGCTTTCTCCCTCCCCTGCATCGAGGAAGACGGGCTGGAGGCGGACGATATCATCGCCTGCTATTCCAAAGCCGCGCTCGCCGAGGGGTGGAAGGTCACCATCGTCTCGTCCGACAAGGATCTGATGCAGCTTGTCGAGGATGGTAAACTAGACCTCTACGACACGATGAACGACCGCCGCATCGGGCGCGACTATGTCGTCGAGAAGTTCGGCGTGGGGCCCGAGAAACTTGGCGACGTGCTGGCGCTGATGGGCGACGCAGTCGACAATGTCCCCGGCGTGCCGGGGGTCGGGCCGAAGACCGCGGCGCAGCTCATCCAGGAGCATGGCGACCTGGAAAGCGTCCTCGCCGCCGCCGACCAGATCAAGAAGCCGAAGCTGCGCGAGAACCTCATCGCCCATGCCGACGCCGCACGGCTGTCGCGTGAGCTGGTCCGCCTGGTCTGCGATTCGCCGCTGCCCGAGCCGCTCGATTCGCTCGAGATGAAGGGCATCCCGTCCGAACCTTTGCGCGAGTTCCTGGAGGAGCAGGGGTTCAAGGCCTTGCTCGCCCGCCTCAGCGGCGGAGCGTCGCAGGCCCAGGCCGCGGCGGGCGGATCGGCAGCGCCCGCCCCGCGTCAGGCCGAGGTTCGGCCCGAGCCGAAGATCGACCGCTCGGCTTATGAGACGGTGGTGAGCGAGGAGGTGCTTGACCAGTGGATCGCGGAGGCGCGGGCCAATGGGCTGGTCGCGCTCGACACGGAGACGGACGGGTTCGACTGCGTCACCGCCAAGCTGGTCGGGATCAGCCTCGCCACCGAATGCGGCAAGGCGTGCTACATTCCGCTGGAGCATGGCGGGCACGATCTGCTGTCGGAGCGGCCGGCGCAGATCCCGGCGAGCGTTGCGCTGGCCAAGCTCAAGCCGCTGCTCGAGGACCCGGCGATCCTCAAGATCGGTCATAATTTCAAGTTCGACTGGATCGTGTTCGACCGGCGCGGGATCAAGGTCGCGCCCGTCGACGACAGCCTGGTGATGAGCTTCAACCTCGACGCCGGCGGGCTCAACAGCCATTCGATGGACGATCTGGCGAAGAAGCATCTCGACCATGAGTGCATCGCCTATAAGGACGTCTGCGGATCCGGGCAGAAGCAGATCAAGTTCAATCAGGTGCCTCTGGAACGCGCGACCGAATATGCCGCTGAGGACGCGGACGTGACGCTTCGGCTGTGGAAGCGGTTCAAGACGCGGCTTCCGCACGAGCGGGCGACCCGGGTCTATGAAATGGTCGACCGGCCGCTGGTTCCGGTGGTCGCGCGAATGGAGCGGGAGGGGGTCAAGGTCGACCGGGAGGAGCTTGGGCGGCTCAGCCAGGAGTTTTCCGGCCAGATCGCGGAACTGGAGTCGCGGATTTGCGGCGAGGCGGGGTGCCAGTTCACCATCGGCTCGCCCCAGCAATTGGGCGACGTGCTGTTCAACCAGATGGGCCTCAAGGGCGGGCGCAAGGGCAAGTCGGGGACCTGGTCGACCGACGTCAACGAGCTCGAGCGGCTGTCGCGCGAGGGGGTGCCGATCGCGTCGCTGGTGCTGGAATGGCGGCAGCTTTCGAAGCTGAAATCGACATACACGGACGCGCTTCAGCAGCAGATCAACAAGGAGACCGGCCGGGTCCACACCAGCTACTCGCTGTCGGGCGCTCAGACGGGGCGGCTGTCGTCGACCGATCCGAACCTCCAGAACATCCCCATCCGGACCGAAATCGGCCGCCGCATCCGCGACGCCTTCGTCGCCGAGCCGGGCTTCGTCATGCTCGCCGCCGATTACAGCCAGATCGAGCTGAGGCTGGCCGCGCATATGGCGGACGTGCCGCAGCTGAAGGCCGCCTTCGCGGAAGGAGCGGACATCCATTCGTTGACGGCGCAAGAGCTGTTCGGGGAGGTCAATCGCGACACCCGCGCCTCGGCAAAGACGATCAACTTCGCCATCCTCTACGGAATCTCGCGCTGGGGCCTCGCCGGGCGGCTGAGCATCACTGCCGATGAAGCGCAGGCGATGATCGACCGCTATTTCGAGCGTTTCCCCGGGATCAGGGACTATATCCATGCGACCCTCGAAGGGGTGCGCGAGACGGGGTTCACGACCACGCTTTTCGGCCGGAAAACCCATTTTCCGTTCATCCGGAGCAAGATCCAGCACGAGCGGCAGGGCGCGGAGCGGGCGGCGGTCAACGCCCCCATCCAGGGCACCAGCGCGGACATCATCAAGCGGGCGATGGTCCGCATGTGCCCGGCGCTGGCGCGGGAAGGGCTCGGGGACGTGCGGATGCTGATGCAGGTCCATGACGAGCTCGTCTTCGAAGTGCCGGAGGGCAAGGTGGAAGCGGCGAGCGCGGTCATCCGCCATGTCATGGAGCGCGCGGCCGAGCCCGCAGTGACGCTCAGCGTGCCGCTCGGTGTCGACATCGGCCACGGCCCGAACTGGGGCGCCGCGCATTGAGCGAGGCCGCACCGCCCGCAAGCGCCGCCGCGGGTGAGGACATCGCCGCGCTCGCCAAGGGCGGGCGGACGAACTTCTTCGGCTTCCTGCTCCGGCTGGCGGCGCGGCTGCCCTTCCTGTTCATCGCGGGAAGGCTGTACGGGCCGGAGCTGCTTGGGCGCTTTGCCTATGCGGTGATCGTGATCGAGTTCGCGGCGCAGCTTGCGACGCTCGGCCTCAAGCGCGGCCTCGCCCAGCAGCTCTCGACCACCGACCAGCCGCACGCCTGCATCGTCATGGACGCGGTGCTCGCGGCGCTGATTGCGTCGAGCCTCGCCACCATCGTGCTAATGATCTTCCCGCAGGCGATGTTCCCGACCGGGCAGATCTACGGCGCGGAGTGGCTGTTGCCGCTGGTCATCTTCGCAACCGCAGGGACGGACATCGCGCTGGCCGCCCTCGCCTACCGGCACAATGTCGGGGCGACGGTGACGGCGCGGGCGATCGTCGAGCCGTGGACGATCAGCATCGGCGCCGGCGCGCTCTACTTCGTGTCGTCGAGGGACGGGCTGATCTTCGCCTATGTCCTGTCGGTGGTGGCGGCTTTGATCGCGGCGCTCTGGCCGCTCTACCGGAGCTACGGCTTCCCCAAGGGGTGGAAGCCCAATCCTGTCGAACTGCTCCGGGTGGCCCGCAGGAACATCCCGCTCGCCGCCGCCGACGCGATCGAATGGGGGTCGCGGAGGCTCGACATCGCCATCCTCGGGCTCTTCGTCGCCCCGGCCTATGTCGGCGTCTATTATGTGGCGCAGCAGGTCGCCTCGCTTCCGCAGAAGTTGAAGACCAGCTTCGATCCGATCCTTGCGCCGGTGATCACCCAGCGGCTGGCCGAGGGCGATCTGAAGGCGGTGGCGAAGCAGGTGCGGCAGGTCGGCTTCTGGATCATCGCCGCCCAGGCGGGGATCGCGCTCGCCCTCGGCATTCCGGGCGAAGCGGTGATGGGGATCGTCGGCAAGGCCTTCGTCGGCGGCACCGCGGCGCTCGCCTTCCTGCTGGCGGCGGAAGTGGTGGCGGCGACCGCGGTCGTGTCGGAATCGGCGCTCGTCTACGTGGCGCGGCACCGGAATTTGATGATCTCGCTGCTCATGGTGGCGGTGCAGGCCCTGCTTACCGTCGGGCTGCTCTGGGCTATCGAGGAGGCACGCTGGCCGGCCGACCCGAACAAGCGCCAGGCCTATCAGGCCGCGGCGGCGGCGATGTCGCTGATGCTCGCGCTCGGCCTCTCCTCGATCCTCAAGGCGCGGCTGCTCTGCCGGCTGCTCGACGCGCCGGTGCAGGGCTGGCGCTGGCCTTTGGTGTGGGCGGCGGCGGGGGCTGTGGTGATCGGCGGCGCTTTCACAGCGCTTCCGCCGTCGCTGGAATGGCTGGAGCTCTCGCTCGGCATTCCGGCGATCCTGCTCGTCTTCGGAGCGATCGTCTGGAAGCGCGGCTTCACCCATGAGGACCGGGTGCTGTTCCGGATGAAGAAGCACGAGGAGCCGACGTTGCCGCTTCCGGTGGGGGTCACGCCGCCCGGTGCGGAGCCTCCGGTTTCATAGCTCCTCCCCGGAACGGGGAGGGGGACCGCGGCCGAAGGCCGTGGGGGAGGGGGGCGAGCGCAAGCGAGCATGGAGGCGCGGGCCCCCTCCACCATGCTTCGCATGGTCCCCCTCCCCGTTCCGGGGAGGAGTTTCCTCAGTGCCGGAAGTGGCGCATGCCGGTGAAGAGCATGGCAAGGCCGGCTTGGTCGGCGGCGGCGATGACTTCTTCGTCGCGGATCGAGCCGCCGGGTTGGATTACCGCGGTGGCGCCGGCTTCGACTGCGGCCAAGAGGCCATCGGCGAAGGGGAAGAAGGCGTCGGAGGCGACTGCCGAGCCGATCGTTCGGGGCTCGGCCCAGCCGGCTTTTTCGGCGGCGTCGCGGGCTTTCCAGGCGGCGATCCGGGCCGATTCGAGGCGGTTCATCTGGCCGGCGCCGATGCCGGCGGTGGCGCCGTCCTTGGCGTAGACGATGGCGTTCGACTTGACGTGCTTGGCCACCGTCCAGGCGAACAGGCAGTCGGCAAGCTCGCGGTCGGTGGGGGCGCGCTTGGTCACCACCTTGAGGTCGCTTTCGGAGACGCGGCCGTTGTCCCGCGTCTGAAGGAGGTAGCCGCCGGCGATCGACTTCAGCGAGAGGCCGGGGCGGGCGGCGTCGGGTAGGTCGCCGGTGAGGAGGAGCCGGAGGTTCTTCTTGCGGGCGAAGACGGCGCGCGCGGCCTCATCGGCGCCGGGCGCGATCACGACTTCGGTGAAGATGGAGGAGATCGCCTCAGCGGTTTCCGCGGTGAGGGGCTCGTTCACCGCAACGATTCCGCCGAAGGCCGAGACGGAGTCGCAGGCGAGCGCTTCCCGGTACGCGTCGAGGAGGGTGGCGCCGGTCGCGACGCCGCAGGGGTTGGCGTGCTTGACGATGACGCAGGCCGGCCCCGCGCCTTTGAACTCGGCGACGAGCTCCAGGGCCGCGTCGGCGTCGTTGTAATTGTTGTAGCTGAGCTCCTTGCCCTGGACCTGTTCGGCCTGGGCGATGCCGCGCGTGTGGGGGCCCATGGGGAGGTAGAGCGCCGCCTTCTGGTGCGGGTTCTCGCCGTAGCGAAGCTCGGGGCCGCGGCGCATGGTCAGCGGCAGGGTGTCGGGGAAGAGCTTGCCCTGATCGGCGAAGGCGAACCATTGCGCGATGGTCGAATCGTAGGCGGCGGTGGCGGCGAAAGCCTTTGCTGCGAGGTACTTGCGGAAAGTGAGTGACGTCGTGCCGTCATTCTCCTCGAGTGCTCGGGGGAGCTCGGGATAGTCGGAGGGGTCGGTGACGATCGCGACATAGGCATGGTTCTTGGCGGCGGAGCGCACCATCGAGGGGCCGCCTATGTCGATATTCTCGATCACCTCGTCCCGCGCCGCGCCGCGGGCGACGGTCTGGGCGAAGGGGTAGAGGTTGACCACGACGAGGTCGATCGCGCCGATGCCGTGCTCGGCCATGGCGGCGGCGTGCTCGGCATCGTCGCGGACGGCGAGGAGTCCGCCATGGACCATCGGGTGGAGGGTCTTGACGCGCCCGTCCATCATCTCGGGGAAGCCGGTCAGGTCGGAGACGTCGCGGACCTCCAGCCCTGCGTCGCGGAGTGCCTTGGCGGTGCCTCCGGTGGAGACCAGTTCGACGCCCCGGGCGGCCAATGCCGCCCCGAGCTCGGCAAGGCCCGCCTTGTCCGACACCGAGAGGAGGGCGCGGCGTATTCTTACCTGGTCGGTCACGAAGCTCTCCGTACTCTTCTCAGCCGGCGCGGCGGAGGCCCCAGCCGATAGTCATCCCGTCGGGCGGCGTCTCGCCTGAAATGACGAGCTGCTGGGTCGGGTGGGGGCGCGCGTCGCCGTCGATCCACAGGCTCTCCTCGACCCCGAGCAGCCCGCCCCTGCAGCGGAACTGCCAGGAAGGCCCGCCGCGGATCCGGAGCAGGGCGCCCTGCCCGTCGGCGGTGGTCGCGACTTCGATTCCCGGCGCGAGATGGAAGCGGACGGCGAAGGGAATGGGCTCGCCGCGGCGGCGGCTGCCCTCGCCGATCAAACTGTCCTGGCCCTTCAGCTCCGCGCCGTCGGCGGAGAGGGAGAGCTGGCGCTGGTGGAGGAGGCCGTAGCGGCGGACATAGCCGTCATGGGTGGCGTCGATCTCGGTCAGGCCGCCGGTGGTGTCGAGGCCGAGCTCGACCTGGCCGACGCCCTTGCCGAGCGACCCGTCCTCATGGACCGCGGTCGAGTTGCGGTCGCCCAGCACCAAGGTGGAATGGGCGGCGGTGGTGCGGAGGCCGTAGGCAAGCTCGGACGGGAGCGCCCCCGCAGCCTCGCCCGCTCCGCCGCAATTGATGACGATCCGGCGGGCGCCGTCGCTCATTTCGAAGGCGAGGGTCGAGGCGGAGCCGCCCACCAAGGCTCGGCTCGGCGGCGGCGGCGCGGCGTCGAACACCACCACCACCGCCTTCGCCTCCATCCTCTGATAGCCCCAGCCGCGGGCCTGGCGGAGCGGACGGGCGCGGACTCCGGAGCCTTCGACGGCGGCGGCGACGCGGCGGCGGGAGAGCATGTTGCCGCCCTGCCAGCTCGACAGGGCCTGGTCGCCGAGGGTGACCGCGAGCAGGGCCGCGACCGAGCCGGACAAGGCTTCGGAGACGAAGTCCGGCATGTCGCGCTGGCCGGCATTGTAGACGGCGCGGAGCTGGCCGAGCAGCTCGACGAGAGCGAGCTGTTCGATCGGCGAGCGGCTGACCAGGCCGCCATCCTCGTGGAGCGAGGCGCCGAGTGCGCGGAGCAGGCCGGCCTCGCCGCTCTTCAAGCGGGCCGGGCCGCCCTGGACGATCAGGGCGGAGGCGATGACTCCGCTCCAGGCGGTGATCCGGGCGATCCCGGGCGGCGCCTTTTCGGCGCTCCGGTCGAGATGGCGGGCGCCGCGGGCGAGGCCGTTCAGGACCAATGAGCGGTAGACGAGGTCGCGGCTGGAGAGGATGTAGGGCGCATAGGCCGCCCAGAAGAGGATCCGGCGGCCCCACAAATCGGGGCGCCAGGCGGGCTCGGAGACGGTCTCGCCGTACGCCGTCAGCCACTTCTGGACGATCTTCTCGGCGACCTTGGCGCCCCGCTCGCGGGTGGCGGCGGCGGCGAGGTCCCGAAGCCAGGCGAAGCTTTGCAGATAGTTGGAAAAGTCCGCACCGAGATCGGGCGCGGCGAAGTCGAGGCTGTCGACCGGGATCGTACGGCCGCGGTGGACGATGTTGCCGGAGAGGATCGCTTCCCCTGCGGCACGGTCTCCCGCGACCGGGTCCTTGGGAACCGCGAGCAGCTTGAGCGGGAAGCGGCCGCGCAGGCGAAAGGCGTGGAAGGGGGTGCGCCAGGCCAGGCGGTGGAGCTGGTTGGAGAGGCGCTCGGCGAGCGACAGGCCGCGGTCGTCGCCGGCGCGGATCAGCCGCTTGCCGGGCTCGATCTCGTCCTCGCCCGCCGCGAGGCTCATCCCCTCAGCGCCCTGATATTCTCGGCATAAAGATCCGGCCCGCCGCGGAAGGTGGCGGTGCCGGCGACGAGCGCATCGGCACCGGCGGAGATTGCGAGACGCGCGGTCTCGGGGTCGATGCCGCCGTCGACTTCGAGGTCGATCGAGAGCCCGGCCTTGTCGATCTGCTTCCTGATCGCCTCGATCTTGCGGAGCTGGGAGGTGATGAAGCTCTGACCGCCGAAGCCGGGATTGACGCTCATCACCAGGACGAGATCGACCTCTTCCAGCACATAATCGAGCATCTTGGCGGGGGTGGCGGGATTGAGCGACACGCCGGCCTTCTTGCCGAGCGCGCGGATGGCCTGAAGGGTGCGGTGGAGGTGGGGGCCGGCTTCCGGGTGGACGGTGATGATGTCGGCGCCGGCCTCGGCGAAGGCGGCGAGGAACGGGTGGACGTCGAAGGTCTTCGCCGTGTGCGGGCGGAGCGCCTTCACCACGGCGGGGCCGATGGTGAGATTGGGGACGAAATGGCCGTCCATCACGTCGACATGGATCCAGTCGGCGCCCGCGGCGTCGACGGCGCGGACCTCCTCGCCAAGGCGCGCGAAATCGGCGGAGAGAATGGAAGGGGCGATGCGGACCGGCTGCTGCACGTCCGGCCATTAACCCTTGCCGATTCGCGCGGCAAGGAAGGGGCGCTACTTATCCCCGTCTAATCGCCTGAAACGCGCGATGAAGAAGCCGTCGGCCCCGCCTTCCTCGGCGAAGACGCCCGGAAGCATGCGGATGCGGTTGCCTTCGACCGGGATGGACGGCGGCAGCTCGCCGGCGACGATGTGGGCGGCTTCATAGTCCGGGCGGGGGGAGAGGAAGGCCTCGACGACCTGCTCGCCTTCCTCCGGCTCCAGCGAGCAGACCGAGTAGACGAGGGTCCCGCCGGGCTTCAGCCAGCCCGCGGCGCGGGTCAGCATCGCCTTCTGCGCTTCGGCCAATTCGGCGATTGCGCGGGGGCGGACTCGGTGGAGCACGTCGGGGTGGCGGCGGTAGATGCCGGTCGCCGAGCAGGGCGCGTCGAGCAGGATCGCGTCGACCTTGTCGGGCGGCGACCAGCGCAGGATGTCGGCCGCCACCAGCTTCGCGGAGAGGTTAGTGCGGGCGAGATTCTCGGAAAGTCGCGCGAGACGACTTTCCGAGGCGTCCAGCGCGGTGACTTGGAAGCCCGCGGAGGCGAGCTGCATCGTCTTGCCGCCGGGCGCGGCGCAGAGATCGAGGACGGTCCGGCCCTCCCCCGGTCCGAGCAGTCGGGCGGGGAGCGAGGCGGCCAAATCCTGCACCCACCAATGGCCCTCGCCATAGCCGGTGAGGCCGGGGACCGCGGTCCGCGAGGGGAGGCGGAGATGGCCGGGGAGGAGGCTCAGGCCCTCGATGCCGGGGTCGGTGCCGGGCGGGAAGCTGATGTCGAGCGGCGGCGGGACTGCGAGCAGGCGGGCGGCGGTGTCCGCGACCGCGTCGCCCCAGTTGCGGCGCCAGCGAATGTCGACGGCGGGGGGGAGGCCGGGGAGCTCTGGAAGGGTGGCGCCGCCGCGCATCAGGGCGCCGAACACGCCGTGGACCAGCCGGCGCGGGCCGCCGTCGAGCAAAGGGAGGACGGTGGCGATGGCGGCATGTGGCGGGGTGTCGAGGGCGAGCGCCTGGACCAGGGCGATTCGGAGCGCGAAGCGCGCCTTGGCGTCGTCGGGGAGGCGCTTCTTGGTGGCGCTGTCGATCAGTGCGTCGAGGTCGCCGAGCCTCCGCAAGGCCTCGGCGGCGATGGCGTGGGCGAAGCCGCGGTCGTCGGCTCTCGTGAGATCGCGCGCGGCGATGTCGAGCGCCGCCTCGAGCGGAAGGCCCTTCCTCAGCACCGCGTCGAGCAGGCGCAGGGCCGCCCGCCGCGAGGCGGTGCCGATCGGTTCCTGCTCGCTCAGCGCCTGCGCCCGTGCGGATCGAGCGCGCTTGCGCTGCGCCTGCGGCCGCTTGCCGGGACGGAGGGGCGGCGAGGCGCGGCGAGGCCCATCGTCTCGGCCATCAGCTGGAGCTGGGCGATCCGGTTGGCGGTGTCGGGGTGGGTCGAGAACAGGCTGTCGCGCCCGCCGCCCCCCGGAACGATGTAGAGCGCCGCCGCGGCCGGGTTGCGCGCGCTCACCGGGCCGGGGATTCGCGCGGCGCCGCGGTGGAGCTTGGCGAGAGCCGAGGCGAGGGCGCGGGGGTTGCCGCAAATCTCGGCCCCCGCGCGGTCGGCGCCATATTCGCGGGTTCGGCTGAGCGCGAGCTGGACGATCATCGCCGCAAAAGGCGCGAGCAGCATCGCGGCGATCATCGCCAGCGGATTGGCCCGCTCGCCGCGGAAGAAGAAGCCGAAATTGGCGAGCATCGAGATCGCGCCGGCGATGGTCGCGGTCATCGTCATGATCAAAGTATCGCGGTTGCGGATATGGCCGAGCTCATGGGCGAGCACCGCCGCCACTTCCTCGCGGTCGAGGATTGCGAGGAGGCCGGTGGTCGCCGCGACCGCGCCATGGGCCGGGTCACGGCCGGTGGCGAAGGCGTTGGGGTGGGGCGAATCGATCAGGTACACGCGGGGCACCGGGAGGCCCGCGCGCTCGGCAAGGCGGCGGACGATGCCGACCAGTTCGGGCGCGCAGCGGGCGTCGACCTCGCAGGCATTGTGCATGCGAAGGACGATACGGTCGGCGTTCCAGAAGGTGAAGAGGTTGAGTCCGGCCGCTACGGCGAGCGCGATCGCAGCGCCTCCGGGTCCGCCGAACATATATCCCAGGCCCATGAACAGCGCGCTGAGCGCCGACAGGAGCATCAGGGTCTTCATCCCATTCATCTTGCGCCTTGCCTCTCCACGTCCGAGATGTGGGTGGCACGACCCCTTTGTTCAATCGGAGCCGCAATGGGCCAGCGCCCGGCAGATGTGAAGCCACCCGCGCACTGGAAGAAGGCTGAGCCTGCTCCCGAGCCGGCGGCGCCGGAGGCCGGGGAGGAATCCGGCGGCCCCAAAGGCGAGGAACCCACGCGTTATGGGGATTGGGAGAGCGGCGGGAGGTGCTGGGACTTCTAGGGGATCGCCCCCGCCACTGCCTCCCCAACGTAGTTGGGGAGGGGGACCAGCGAAGCTGGTGGAGGGGTGACCGAACTCGGAATCAGAGCCATGTCACCCCTCCACCGCCTTCGGCGGCCCCCCTCCCCATCGCTCCGCAATGGGGAGGCAGGTGCGCCGCCGCCTGCGCCCTCAGACCCCCTCGCTGCGCAGCGGGCGGGAGAGGAGGCGTTCTACGACCTGGTCTACCGAGGCTTCGCCGGCCAGGAGGGCGCAGACGGCGGCTACTATCGGCATGTCTACGCCTGCCTCCTTCGCCGCGCGCTGGAGGACGGGGGCGGTGAAGGCGCCTTCGGCTATTGTGCGGCGGTCGGCGAGGAGTTCGGGGGCGGAGCGGCCTTCCCCTAGCCCTTTGCCGAGGGAGAAGTTGCGGCTGCTGGTGGAGGAGCAGGTTAGGACGAGGTCGCCTAGCCCCGACAGGCCCGCCAGAGTCTCGGCCCTCGCGCCTTTGGCCAACCCGAAGCGGGTCATTTCGGCGAAACCGCGCGAGATGAGGGCTGAGCGGGCATTGAGGCCCAGGCGCCGCCCCTCGACCACGCCGCAGGCGATGGCGAGGACGTTCTTGACCGCGCCCCCGATCTCCGCGCCGACCACGTCGTCCGAGAGATAGGGCCGGAACCAGGGCCGCGCGATTCGGGCGCGGAGGCGTTCCCCGACCTCGCGGTCCTTCACCGCCAAAGTCACCGCCGCCGGCTGCCGCGCCGCCACCTCATGCGCAAAGGTAGGACCCGACAGGACCGCCAGCGGCGCTGCCGCCTGCGCTTCGTGGGCGACGTCGTGCATCAGCTCCATCGTCGCCTCCTCCATGCCCTTGGCGCAGAGCACCAGCGGCACCTCCAGCGGAGGCAGCGAACGGAGCACCGAGCGCATATGCTGGGCAGGGGTGACGACGAGGAGGGCGCCGCAATCGGCGAGGTCTGCAAGGTCGCCGGTGGCGCGGATCGAAGGGTCGAGCGGAATAGCGGGGAGGAAGAGCCGGTTCTCGTGGTGGTCGTTGACGCCCTCGACCACCTCCGGCTCACGGGCCCAGAGGAGGGTCTCGCCCCCCTCCGCTGCGACCTGGGCGAGGGCCGTCCCCCAGGCGCCGCCGCCGATGATTCCGATCTTCACGCCTTCACCCCCGCGCCGCGCGCTTTCTCGGCGGACGGATCGAGCGGCCAGCGGGCGCGGGCGGGGGCGTCGAGGCCGTCGACCAGCCCCGCCTCGAAGCGAAGCGCGCCCGCCCAGGCGATCATCGCCGCATTGTCGGTGCACAGCCACAGAGGCGGGGCGACAAAGGGGAGGCCCCGCTCGGCGGCAAGGCCGGTCAGAGCGCCGCGCACAGCCTGGTTGGCCGCGACTCCGCCCGCGACGACCAAGGCCGTGGCCTGCGGAACGGCCGCGAGGGCGCGGCGGGTTCGGTCGACGAGGCAGTCGACCACCGCCTGCTGGAAGGAGGCGGCGATGTCCTCCGCCGAATATTTCCCGGAATCGCGGGCGCGGAGCACCGCGCTCTTCAGCCCGGCGAAGGAGAAATGCGGCTCGTCGCTTCCGACCAAAGGGCGGGGGAGCGGGACGGCCCGCGCGTCCCCTTCCGCCGCGGCGCGCTCCACCGCGGGGCCCCCGGGGAAGCCGAGGCCGAGCAGCTTCGCGCTTTTGTCGAACGCCTCGCCGGCGGCGTCGTCGATGGTGGTGGCGAGGCGCCGGTAGCGGCCGACCCCTTCCACGAACAGCAATTGGCAGTGGCCGCCGGAGACGAGCAGAAGCAGATAGGGGAAGGCGAGATCGGCATTGGCCAGCATCGGCGACAGCGCATGGCCCTCCAGATGGTTGACCGCCCTTGGCGGTAACCAGGCCCACCATGACGCCACCGATCAGCCCCGGCCCGGCGGTGGCGGCGATCGCATCGACCTCGTCCAGCGACACGCCCGCTTCGGCCAGCACGTCCTGGACCAAAGCCGGCAATATCTCGACATGCGCCCGCGCGGCGATCTCCGGAACCACGCCGCCGAACGGCCGGTGGGCGGCTTCCTGGCCGGCGAGCTTGTGGGCGAGCATCCGCCGGTCGGAGGTGACCAGGGCCGCCGCAGTCTCGTCGCAGCTCGATTCTATGCCGAGGATCAGGCTCATCCTGCTTCCCTGCCACTGCCCGAGCCGCTAGCACAAGCGCCGCATGCCCCAGATCTACCGCATCGGCACCCGCGGCTCGCCGCTGGCAATGGCACAGGCCAGGATGGTCGCAACCGCGCTCCGCGACGTCCATGGCTGGACCGCGGACCGGATCGAGATCGTCCCAATCACCACCAGCGGCGACCTGATCCGCGATCGGCCGCTGTCCGAAGTCGGCGGCAAGGCGCTGTGGACCAAGGAGCTCGACCGGCAATTGATCGAGGGCGGCACCGACATGTCGGTCCATTCGATGAAGGACGTCGAGAGCGTCCGGCCGACCGAGCTCGCAATCGCGGCGATGCTTCCGCGGGCTGACGTGCGCGACCGGCTGATCGGGGCGGAGAGCCTGGAGGCGCTTCCGCCGGGGGCGCGGGTGGGGACCTCGTCGCCGCGGCGGGAGGCGCAGCTGCTGAGGAGGCGGCCCGACCTCAACATCGTCCCCATCCGCGGCAATGTGGAGACTCGGCTGAGGAAGATCGAGACCGGCGAGGCGGACGCGACTTTGCTCGCCGCGGCGGGGTTGGACCGGCTGGGGCGTCACGAGCTGGGGGCGGTGCTCGAGGATTTCCTCCCCGCCCCGGCGCAGGGGGCGGTGGGGGTCGAGGTCAGGGCCGGCGACAAGAGGATCCACGGGCTGGCGGCGGCGATCGACGATGCCGCGACCCACGCCTGCGTCTCGGCCGAGCGGCGGCTTCTGGTCGGACTCGGCGGTGACTGTCACTCCCCGGTGGCGGCGCTGGCGCAGCTGGAGGGGGATTCGATCCGGCTCCGGGCGGAGATATTGACCGGCGACGGGCGCGAGATGGAAAGCTGCGACGCCCTCTTCGGCGTCGACGACGAGACAGCGCCGGTGGAGCTCGCCCGCCAGCTCCTCGCCCGCGCCTCCCCGGCGCTGAGGGCTTTGTTCGCCCGGTGACGCCCGACATAATCATCCTGAGGCCGGAGCCCGGCGCTTCGGAGACCGCGGCGCGGGCGGAGGCGCTGGGCCTTCGGGCGGCGGTGGCGCCGCTGTTTGTTGTGGCACCGCTCGAGTGGCAGCCACCGGAGCCTACCGATTTCGACGCGGTGCTGCTCACCAGCGCCAACGCGGCCCGCCATGGCGGCGAGGGCCTGGGCCCCTATCTCCATCTGCCCTGCTACGCCGTCGGGGACGCGACCGCAGCGGCGGCCGGGGCTGCCGGTTTCACGGAGGTCTATGTGGGCCCATCAGACGGCGCTGCCGCGCTGGCGGACATACACGGAGACCAGGTGCTTCACCTCTGCGGACGGGACCATATCGCGCTAGAGCGGGAGGGGCTGGTCCGCTGCGTGGTCTATGCGAGCGAGCCGGTCGCCGAGCTTCCGCCTGTGGCGCCGGGCGCCCTCGCCCTTCTCCACTCGCCTCGGGCGGCGGCGTTGTTCGCCAACCTCGTGGAGGACAAAAGCCGCATCCGGATCGCAGCGATCAGCGCTGCGGCGGCCGAAGCCGCGGGCGAGGGGTGGCGTTCGAAGCACGTAGCGGAGGCGCCGCGGGATGCGGCTTTGCTGGAGCTTGCCGCCAGCTTGTGCAAAAGAAGCGCGTTCAAGCGTAAGGACGGCCGCGGATGAGCGTGGAATATCAGCCGGCGGAAATCGGAGTGCGGCCGCGCCGCTCGCTCGCGTCGCTGCTCGTCCTGCCCCTCATAGCCTTCATCGCGGGCATCGCGGCCATGGCCTGGCTGCTCACCCGCTGGAGCGCGGGCGCGGCGATGCTCGGCATAGCACCGGCCCCTGCCCCGCCGGTCGAGCAGGCACCCGCCCCCGCCGTCAGCGTCGAGGCCGAGGCGCCGCAGCCGCAGGCGGACCTGCCGCCCGGCGCCGAGCGCCTCGTGATCGACCCGGAGACGATGCGCCGGGTGAGCCGGGTCGAGGAGCGCCTCGCCGCCATCGACATGCAGTCGCGCGCCGCCGTCGGAAACGCAGACCGGGCCGAGGGGCTTCTCGTCGCCTTCGCCGCGCGGCGTGCGCTCGATCGCGGGGTCCAGCTCGGCTATCTGGAAGGCCTGCTCCGCCAGCGCTTCGCCCAAACCCAGCCGCAGGCGGTGGGCACGATCCTGACCGGCGCCCGCGCCCCGATCACCCTCCAGCAGCTCCGCGAAGAGCTCGCCGCCGCCGCCCCTTCGTTGACCGGCGGCGGGCCGGGCCAAAGCTGGTGGGGCGCGTTCAAGGCCGAGCTCGGCGACCTCATCACCATCCGCCGCGAAAACACCCCCTCGCCGCTCCCCGAGGAAAGACTGAAGCGCGCGACCGCGCAGCTCGAGTCCGGGGACGTTGCGGTGGCTTTAGCCGAGGTCCTTCGGATGCCGGCGCGGGACCAGGCGGCGAAGTGGATCGTCGACGCGCGGCGCTACGTCGCGGTCCGCCAGGCGCTGGATACGATCGAGACGGCGGCGCTGCTCGATCAGAAGCCGCCTGCTGCCGCGCCTCAGCCGGTGCCGCAACCGGGGCGTCGGTAGACCCACCCCTGCCTCCCCGCGAGCGCTAGCTCGGGGGGAGGGGGACCACCGAAGGTGGTGGAGGGGTGACCGAACACCGACTCTGAGCCCTGTCACCCCTCCACCAGCTCCGCTGGTCCCCCTCCCCATCTAACGATGGGGAGGCAGTTAGATCTCCAGCAAGGCGTAGGGGCGCCCGAAGGCGGGCTCGACCACGAACTGGGCGCAATTGTAGACGGGGATGCCGCGGGGGGTGGCGCCTTCGTAGGTGCCGCGGTGGGCATGGCCGTGAACCACCGCCTTCACATTGTCGAAGCGGTCGACCGCATGGGCTAGGCGCGAGGAGCCGAGGAAAGGGAAGATTTCGGGCGGCTCGCCTTCCACCGTCTCGGCGATCGGGGCGTAATGGAGCACCGCCACCGTCCGCTCGGTGCGCAGCGACCGCAAGGCATTCTCCAGGATCCGCGCCTCGTTGCGCGATTCGTCGACGAAGACCTTGATCGCCTCCTCGCCGAACGCGCCCAATTCGCCGCGGCCGAAGCCGCCGATGAAGCCCTTGGCGCCGGCGAAGCCCACGCCTTCGACCACCGTCGCCTGCTCGCCGAGCATGGTGACGCCCGCCTGCTGCAGGATCTTCGACACCTCGCCCGGAACGCCGCATTCGTAATCGTGATTGCCGAGCACCGCGACGACCGGGATTGTACAGCCCTGGAGGTCTTCCGCCAGAATCTCGGCCTCGCTCAGCTTGCCGAAATTGGT
>Ga0209153_1000520_pt1 | contig 17039 bp, 10 predicted proteins | sample GraSoiAngelo_120_FD_185877 | JGI IMG/M metagenome (GOLD analysis project Ga0209153, IMG submission 185877) | Grasslands soil microbial communities from the Angelo Coastal Reserve, California, USA - 14_0919_09_20cm (SPAdes) (version 2) | ecosystem: Environmental > Terrestrial > Soil > Grasslands ...
TGAGCATCCATAAGCACCAACAGGCATCGGACGATAGATCCTCATGCCTTAAAAATCCCCGCCCCGCAGGGGCGGAATCTTCACTAACGGAAAGAACTACTCCTCCATTTCAGACTGAACCAAGACATCCAAGCCCCACGGCTGCTCCACCCGCTTGGCTAGCTGCTAGTACTTGGCTTGAATCGACACGAGATATTCGTTCAGGTTTCGACCGGCTTCTCTTGGGTGCCCACAACACAAGCGGCGAGAAGCAAAGCAGCAAGTGTGGTGAGTTGACGAAAGGTCATAATCTCCTCCGGAATCTAAAACTTTATTGGCACGGAAGTTTGCTCTTCCGGGGAGCGACCAGTCGCCTGGAGTTTGCCACTTCTGAATCCCTGCTGCCCTTCCGGGCAGGGCGTGTAGCCTTCGCGCCAGCTGCCTGAATTCACGACTTTCGTCCAGTTTCTCGCGGCGCGCCGGAGGCCTAGACTGCGGGCATCCTCGAAGGATGCCGGTCCCGCGTGCCTGTGGTTCGTCGCTCCAGGGATGCGGACGGCAGGGAGTGTGTCCTCGATGAAGTTCCTATTGACGCTGAACTTCTTCGTGTCGCTCCTCATGATCCTGTTCATGGTCTTGTCGCTGCCCCTGACGATCCAGTGCTAAGAGGACCCACTCCCGGCCGTCCAGAGAGCGAACCAAGGGGTCTCTCAGTGTGCTTTCGAAGTAGCGCCGGCCGTTGCCGCGGGCGCTCGCAAGTACGTGTCGAAAAACTGGTCCACGCGGTGCCACGCATCGCGTAGCACGTGCTCGCGGCTGAAATAATGAAATTCCCCAGGGTACATCATGAAGGAAACCAGGTCGCCCTTGTGTTTTTTGAGGGCTTCGTCGATGAGCCAGACGGATTCCAGGAAGGGCACGTTCACGTCCGCCGTGCCGTGCAATACGAGCAAGGGGCGCTCAAGACTATCAATGTGCGAGATCGGCGACGCGTTTTTGTAAACGTCGGGGTGCTCTTCGGGAGTTCCGATGCGGCTGGCGGTCCAGTCGCCGTGGTAGGGATCGGAGTAATACATCACGTAATCGACGACGCCCGCGACGTCGACGCCGGCGCGGAAAAGCGTCGGCTGATCGGTCATGGCGATGAGCGTGAAAAAGCCGCCGTAGCTTAGTCCCCACACGCCCATGCGGTTCGCATCGACATAGGGCAGCGTCTTTAAGTAATTCCCGCCCAACCACGCATCTTTCGCGTCTTTCCCGCCCACGTCCATGTACACGCCGGTGCGCCAATCGCGTCCGTAGCCGATGCTGCCGCGATAGTCGGGAGCCAGGACGACGTAGCCTTTCTGCAGAAAATACTGATGAATGCTGTAGTACACGGCGTAGTTGCGTTGCACGTGCCAGCCGTCGTAATTCTGATTCACGCCGTCGCCGTGAATCCAAAGGATGGCCGGATGCTTTTTGCTGCGGTCCAGATTTTTGGGGACAAAAAGCCATGCGGGCACCTGCTGTCCATCCGGCCCCGGATAGTGCACGAACTGGGGCTCGACGAAACGCGAATGGTCGATGTCCGCAGGCATGGAATCAGTCAGACGGGCCGGTTGCGCGCCTTCGCGCGCGGCGATGGTGTAGAGATCGGCGCTGTTGTGCGTGTCCGTGTGCTGGTAGACGAGCCTGGCATCGCTTTCCGACCAGTTCGGCGCGATGTTCGTTCCGGCGGCTTCGGTGATGTATGTAACTGTGGCTTGCGCGGGATCATCGGCGATTGTCGCGATGCCAATCCGGCGGTCGCCGGGATGATCTTCGAGGTTGGCGTCGAACGCGATGCGCGTGCTGTCGTGGGACCACGCCGGACGCCAGGCTTCGAAGCGGCCTTTGGTGATTTGCACCGCATCGCCGCCTTTTGATGGTGTGACATAAAGATGATCCCAGCCGTCCTGGTCGCTGAGGAACGCGATCCACTTGCCGTTGGGCGAGGGCCACGGCTGCGCGCCGGCTTCGCCCCAATCAGGAATGCTCCAGAATTTTTCTTCGTCGACTTCGTGACTGGTTTTTACGGAGCCGGTGGTGGCGTCGGCGACATAGATGGAATATTTCTTGAAGTCTTTGGACTGGCCGTCAAAGACCAGACGGTTGGCGTCAACCCACGCCAAGCCGCCGTACTCGCCGGGCGTGCTGATGGCCACGGGTTTTCCGCCGTTCAACTTCAGCGCGTAGATTTGGCCGGGAACGTATTCCGAGACGCGATAGATGAGTTTCGCGCCGGAGTACGCCGGGGATTCGTCGTGCTGGATGATTTTGGAGCCGGCGATATAAGCGAGAGAATTTCCGTCGGGGGCCCAAACGATGCCGCGAATACTTATGTCGTCATGCGCGACCGTGGATTCCGTGCCGTCGGTAAGCCAGCGAATGATAAGGTCGCTTCCTTTGCGCGCGCCTTGGTCATCGGCGCGGTTGCTGCGGACGAACGCAATGCGCTTGGCGTCAGGCGACGGTCTAAATCCGCCGCCGCGGTCCTGCGTGCTCCAAGCAGGCTTGGCTTCGCCTCCGCCTGCCGGAACTTTCCAAAGATTTCCTTCGTGAACGAAGTAAACGCTTTCGCCGTCGTCGCTCCAGAAGGAATCGGCAACCGCGCCTTCGGGAAAAGTGGTCAGCGCGACGGGCGCGCCGCTGCCGTCCGCGTTCGCCGCGTAGAGATTTTTGATGTCCGCGCGGTCCCAGGTGAACACCACATGCTTGTTGTCCGGCGACCAAACGGGATCCGACGGATGCTTAATTTCAATCAACTGTTCGATGGTGAGAGCAGACTTGCGGCTGGCCGTTTGCGCCTGCGCGTAGCTCGCGCATACCATCGCCGTGATCGGTATTGCTAGCCACAGCACATACTTGCCTCTGGACATATCGCGCCTCCTATTGCTCGCGGAGCTTGGGTGAAACGGAGTCTATGTGAAGTGCCGTTTGGCTGCACCCAAAGAAATCGGCGGGCCGGCGTTTTTCTCGCCCAACCCGCCGTTTGGGAACTTTCTGATGAGATGGGTCGCGTTGCCGCGCTGCGCTAGAACGTGAAACGCAGACCAAACCGCGTCACAAACGGATTGATGGCCAAAGCCGGTTCCAAGTACGCTCCCCCATTCGGTGCGGTCCACTGCGCGACTTCCGCGATAACCGTTTGAGAGTTGGTCAGGTTGAAAAAATCAACCGTCGGCGTGAGGTGCCAGCGGTCATTGAAGACGAGTTCGCGCGAGAGGCGCAGGTTCAGCTGGTTGACGCCCGGCAGGCGCTGGATTCCGGCCGGTTGAAGGATGATGGTTTCGGGTACGAGAGTGCCCCGTCCATTTGGAACGTTGAAGGTCTCTGTTGGCTGAATCGGAAAACCCGTGTAATGCTGGAAGTTCACGCTGGTGCCGAATTTCCAGGGAAGCTCGTAGGTGCTGTCGACTTTGAACACATAGGTGGAGTCGAGGTTCAAGTAGTTGCCGTTGCGGTTGATGTCGAGGTTTGGGTCGGTGAAATTGTCGCCGGTGGCCTGGTCAGAGAAGCCGCGGCCATAGACGCCTTTTTGGCGCTGAATGGTGAAGCCACCAAGAATCTGCCATTTATGAGACAGGCGCTTCACCGCTGTGAACTCGACCGCATGATAGGAGTTGTTATCGAGTTGCGGAAAGTTCGTCACGAGGTTGCTGAAGGCGCCGTACTTGCTGGGATCTGATGGTTGAAAGCTATATAGAGTCATCGGCTGATTTGTAAGGGGATTGATGATCGGAGTGCCGTTCAGCGTGGTGATGGGCACATAGTCCGATTTCGAAACCGCCGCGTTCTCTGTCCCAAACAGGTTCTTCTTTGTGCGGTAGTAGTAAGTGGCTCCTACACGGAGGTCCCGCCACAATTGTTTTTCGTACCCTGCACTAATCTCCTCGGAGTAGGGACGGCTCATTTTGGAATTGATTTGCGCTCCGCCCGACGAAGCCACCGGCGTCGCATTGGCGGGAAGCCATTCGCTCAGTTGCGGAATACCGTCGTTGTTCGCGTCACATTGGGTGCAACCAGGCTGGAAGGGGCCCCAAGGGAAAGTCAGCGTAATCAAGCCATTGGGGTTCTGCGACTCGGCAAGGCCTGTGCCTTGCATGATGTAATAGATCCCGTAGCCAAAGCGAATGACGGAGTTGCCTTTCCCGGTAGGGTCAAATGCGACTCCAATCCGCGGCGAAACGGTGTTCCAGTCCACTAGGTTTCCCGAAGCGGGGAACGTAAAACCAGCACTGAAGAGCTGAGGGAAAGTGAGGTTGGAGGCCGTTGTCTGCGCGGGATAGTAGGTCGTGAAGCGGTCGTAGCGCATCCCGAGGTTCAAAGTGAATCGACGTTTGAGATTCCAAGTGTCCTGGAGATAGAAGCTGGTATCGCGGAAATAGTTTTTTTGCGTGGTCGGCGTATTATAAGCCACAACGTCCAACGGCACGGAGAAAGCTGGCTGGTTCGCCTTAGGGTCGGGGTTGCTATCGTACAGAGCGTTGATTCCCTGACTTACTTGATAGAGATAGGAGTTGTAGCTATCACCCCATTCGAACCCGAATTGGAAATTGTGGTTTCCGGCCCAATTGGGCTTGTACCAAGAACCGCTCGCGGTCCATTTGAGCACCCATGCAGGATTTATGAATTCATTGGGCGCCGCACCAGTTTCGAGGGAATAGCCAAAATCTTGCTTATTGAGACCGGTTGCCCCCGGCTGATAGCTAAGCGGGAACACAATTTTGTTCCAGCCGATGCGGAAATCCAACAGGAAATTATTGGTCACCTGGCTGGTCCACAGTCCCTGGAGGATATAGGCGGGCTCGATTTGCCGCCAACTGGCGTCCTGAGTGACAAACTGAAAAGCGGTGTCACGCCGGAAGAAGCGATTCTGCTCGTTGTAAAGCCACACAAGACTAAATTTGTTTTTTGGATTGATTTGCCAATCGCTGCGCAGGTCGGTATTGGTCTGGTGATTCACATCATGCACAGGTACGTTATTCTGGTCTGTCACCGCCAGAATCCGCTGGCGGAGGTCATAACGCCGGTAAGAACCAAACAGCCACCACCGGTCTCGAATGACGGGTCCACCGAGGCTCGCCGAAGCGTCCAGAGTCATGTCAAAGGGAGAACCGGTGTTCACAACAGCGTTTTTAGGCTGCTTTACGCCAGCCTGGAAAGCTGCGGTTAGATAATACGCGGCTGCTTGGCCGTGGAGCTCATTCGACCCGGATTTCGTCACCATATTCATGTAAATGCCGCCGATGGGCACGGAGGCAGGAGCATTGTCAGCTACGACCTGAAACTCATCGAAAGAGTCGTGGTTGGTGTAAAACTGCGTATAACCGCCGTTCGCGCCGGGCCAATTCAAATCTAGACCATTGAAGCTATAAATTTGCTCGGCTTGCGTGCTTCCATGGACCTGCATTGCGGACTGCTGATAGCTGTTGTTGCCGGCCACATCGAATGTTCCGACGGTGGCTCCCGGCATCTGCGCAACCGTTGACCACGGATCGCGCCCGCTGGGGATGTCTTGCAGCAGCGTTTGATCAAATGTGGTGGAAGCCTGGACGTTTTGCAGGTCTATTACATTTTCCCCTTCGACGCGCACGACGTCGGTTAGTTCTCCCACTTGGAGCTTTGCATTCACCGTTGCGGTGAAGCCTGCGGTGAGAACAACTCCTGCTTCGGTGAAGGCCTTAAATCCTTTGGAGGTAACCGTGACCTCATAGGCGCCGGGCGGCAAAAGGTCGAAAAGGTAGGCGCCGTCGGCCCCTGAAATTGTCGTACGCTCGGCCATGAGCGCGGTGCTTTTGACGGTCACGGCGGCATTCGGTACCGCGGCGCCGGAAGCATCGGTTACTACGCCCGCGATTTTGCCTGTGGTTGCGACTTGCCCCAGAGTCAAGGCCGGCATGAGCCCCAGCATGAGAATGACGAGAACAAACACCAATAGTCTGCGCTTTCTCATTTCTCCTCCTTCACCGCTTCCGCTCACAACTCCTGGTCTTTTTTCTTTGACGCGAGGCGAGGACCCGCTTGCGAACGAGGAAGCCCCGTTCGGGCCGAGCGAGCTCCCAAGATGCAGCAACGTATGTTGCAACAAAAGGGCGCTAAGTCAACGGGAAAGATGAAACACCTCAAAACTTGATCCCTCCAGGACTCGCCCCCGAGACTCCGCGTTCGAGTCAGAGGCCCGAGCCAGCCAAACGTAAGTCAAGAGAAAGCAGCAGGCAAAATTTTTGATAACGCTTTCAGAGAGGACGCAAGTCGTTTTTGTTTAATGGGTTGGGCGCTGACTTTGTGGCGTCATGGCTTCTGAAAAAAAACCGCGCGAAAGGGGGTGCCGGAAGATTTGCCGTCCGCAAGGCAATTGACCGAAAAAGGCGCGGCCCCTTGCCGGTAAACCACGCGTCAAAAGGCCAACACCTGTTTCTAAATTCCGCAGGCCAACGCAGAAATTAAGCTAAAGTTTTGCGATCAAACTCGATTTGAGCGGCGCTTGGGAGGTGCAGCGGGGGCACTTGCCGGCGGGTTCAATTCGTCAATGGCTTTCGTCTGCAGGCCGATAAACACGGCGATCAACAAGCACTGCGCCAGGAAAGCTGCGATCCAAATGGCGGGCCGCAAAATGCAATTCGCGTGGTCTAGCATAAACGCGCCGGAGGGAATCAAAAACGCCGAGAAAGCCGCTCGCTCGGGTTTTGAAAAAATTCCGAGCGGAGCCATCAAGATCATGATGCATACGTAGAAAATGATCAGGAAGAGTGCCCCCGAAGCCACTCCCGCGACGACGATCAAGCTTGCGGCAGCCGCTCCAGCCACCAATAGGGGCGCCGGCCAGGCCAAGTCGAGCCAACCCGCTCCTCCGCCCTCCTGAGTCCGTAGAATTCTTCCGACGCCCTCCTGGTTTCGAATTGCCGCCAGGCCCAGAGCGAAGAATACCGCGATGTTCAGAGCCAGCAACGCCGCCAGTTCCCCGTCCGTTCCTGGAAACACCATTTCCGCTTCCAGTCCTTCTTCTCGCGCTTCACTCACGCCCGGGCGCGCTGCCAGCCATGCCCCGAGTGCAAATCCTGCGGCCGCCAGCTTGATCCGCACGCGCTTGGTGTGCCCCGCTCCGCGCATCACGTCGCCGATTTTGCCTACACGCAGCAGTTTCCCCTTTTCCATAACGCCCAGAGATGTGCAGATTTCCTCCAGGTCCGACAGCACATGCGAAGTGATGAACACTGTTTTGCCTTCGCGGTTCAGCCGACGAAGGAGTTCCTTCAGCTCCAAGCGCGCCCGGGTCCGTCCCCGCAGTCAACATGCTCTACGGGGCTCTACAGGGCTCTACAGGATATCTCCGCTTTCACCAGTAACGCGTCCCGCCGGGAACGTTTGCTTGTCCTGAATTGTTCGGTCGCACGCGTTTCCACAGACGCTCTGCAATCGCAATGCGCGAAAGTCACGCGAAGACCTCGCGTCCACAACAACCCCCCAGCTATCCCGAATCGACCAAGAATTCTCGGCATTTTCTTGGCAGGTGAACGCCCAGGAAATTCATCAGGTATTTGCCGGTCGATGAAAAATTCGCCGAAACAAAATCGCCGTGTTGCTGGTCAAATTTACACTTGGTCTGCCATCGCCGGCCGGTATGCAAAGAAGTACTTGGCCCTTTCCTCCTTCGCATCCAATTCGCTTCGGGGAACTTAAATCGCCAAAACGATTCTTCCCCGCTTTGGCAAACGGCTTGCCTCTCTCCTCCATAGTCCGCCCACGCGACGGCTGGCACTTGGGAGAAAACGGTGCAACGGCGGCGCAAGTAAAGCCACTAATTCTGCCGCAGTAGTACGGCGGCAGTGGCCATCAGCGCCCCGAAGATTTACTCCCTCCAGTCGCACCTGGTCCCCGGCAGGATGCTGAAGAATCTCTGCTCGCGGAAAAGACCCCATGAGCACTGCGGATTGTAGGCTTCTTTGATCGAGCAGCGGAGTTTGCCGCGCAAGGGCTTTCCTGTGTTGGCGAATCACGCGATTGTTTCGCTCGCCCCGAGCTTCCGTCCACGATAGCGTTCGCGATTTTTCAGCAGCCCGTCAAAAAAGAGTTTTCTCGCGAGCTCAGATTAGGTCGAGGTGTCTGAAATGATTTTGCAAGTTTGGAAGTCCAAGCTGCGCACGGCATTCTTTCCCGTGTGGTTTCTCGTTTTGATTCTCACCTTGCTCGCAGAAATTCCCCCTGCTCTCGCCCAGGCGGATTTCTTTGATGGCCCTCCCAACCGGCCCTTCGGGAAGCGTACGGGAGAAATCCAGGGAACGGTGTATCTGAACCGAGGTGCGAAACCTGCGTCACAAGTTTTCGTGAACATTCGCTCTCTGTCGGCCGGCACGATCGAAACCATCAGCACGGATTTTGACGGTCATTTCGAACTTCGCGAGGTGCCCCCGGGCGCTTACGAAGTGAGCGCTGCGGAACAGGGATATGGGATTGCCAGCGCCATCACGCAGGTCAGCTTTTTTCCGGCGGAAGTGACACTGTGCCTCAGTTCCTCGAGCGCGCCTCCGCCCAGCGCAAACGCCTATACCGTCTCTGTGCGGGAGTTGAAAATTCCCTCGAAGGCCCAGGATGAGTACCAGCGCGGGCTCGAGCGCATGGCCAAAAACGATTTCGCCGGAAGTCTCGGGCACTTTAAGAAGGCGGCGGCCGCGTACCCGGATTATTACGAAGCTTTTTATCAAATCGGTGTTGCGGAATTGCGTTTGCATCATCAGATGGAAGCCATGGAAGCCCTCCAAAAAGCCATCGATTTAAGCGACGGCCATTACGCCCGCGCGCAGTTTGCTTATGGGTTGATCTTGTGCAACCAGGGCAAACCCAAGGAAGGTGAGGACTTGATTAAGCGCGGCCTGGAAACCGATCCGGATTCCCCACAGGGCCATCTGTTCCTGGGAATTGCGCTGCTCGATCAGAACCGCGCGGACGAAGCGGAAAAAAGTTTGCGCGAGGCGCTCCTCCGCAAACCCGACTACCCGGATGTTTATCTGGTGCTCGCAGACGTCCACGCAAAGAGGAAGGATTATCAATCTCAGGTGCGGGACCTGGACAATTACCTGAAGCTGGTTCCTTCGTCGCCTGGAAATGCGTACGTGCGTGGTGTGCGCGACACCGCTAAGCGTCTCCTGTCTCAATCCGTGCCTAGAAACTAACGATCGGGCGCGGCCTGAGGCGGCGTTCAACCTAGCGTTTAGGCTTCTCGCAACGCCACGAGAGGATCGACGCGGCTCGCGCTTCGCGCCGGCAGGTAGCACGCGAAAAAAGCCACGGCAAGCAGCGCGAGCGAAGCTCCCACCAGGCTGAGCGGATCGCTTCCGCTGATGCCGTAGAGGAATCGCGAGAGCACGCGTCCGAGCAGAAGCGAGAGCGCCATTCCCACGGCAACACCGCTGGCTACTACCGTCATTCCTTGACCAAGCACCAGAAGGGACACGCTTCCCTGGTTCGCCCCTAAAGCCATACGCACTCCGATTTCGCGCCGCCGCTGATTCACCGAGTACGCCATGATTCCGTACAGGCCCACCGAGGCGAGGCCCAGGGCCAGGAGTCCGAAAGCGCCCAGCAAGCCCACGCCAATCTTCGACCACCAGAGCGCTTGATCAATGACTTTGGTCCCGGTGCGAATGTCTTCCATCGGCAAACCGGGATCGAGGCTGTGAATTTCTCCCTGAACTGCGGCGAGAACTGTGGAGGGGTCACGTTCACTGCGGATGTAAAGAATCATGCTGTCGGCGTAATTCTGCCGCAACGGAATGTAGACGCACGGCTGCGGCGGCTCGCCCAGCGTTTGATAATTCGCGGTCTTCACGACGCCCACTACTTGCAGGAGCTGTTTGCCGCGAGGCAATTGCAAGCGCTTCCCGAGCGGGTCTTGGTTTGGCCAATACTTGGCGGCCATCGTTTCATTGATGATGGCCACGGGGGTAGAAACATCGCGATCGTTCTCTGAAAAGTCGCGACCCATTACGAGCGGGATATCCATGGTGGAGAAATAGTTGAGATCCACCGTGTCCACAACGGCCGAGATAGCTTCGGATTTCTTGCGCGCTTCCTGCCCTTCAATCGCGATGCCCGTCTCTTTGTGACCCCACAACGGCAGGTTCGATGCCCACGAGACCGACGCGACGCCGGGAATCCTGGCGATCCCGTCCAGAACCTGTTTGTAAAACTGCCCTGTGCGAACGCGGTCGTATCCGGCCTGACCCGGATACAACATGAAAAGCGCCAGGTGCTTGGTTTGGAAGCCAGGATCGATCACGTACTCACGCTCGATGCTTCGCAGGAAAAGACCGGCAACCACGAGCAAAACAAGCGAAACTGCAACCTGCCCAGCGAGGAGTGTGTTCGCCAAGGTTACGCGGCTTCGGACGCGTCCTGGGCTGCGCGTTTCCTCTTTAAGGACTTCGGAAACAGAAACACGCGAAGACCGCAACGCAGGCACAATGCCGAACAGCAGTCCGGTTAGAATGGCAACAGCAAACGCAAAGACAAACACGCCCGCGTCGAGCCTCAGGTCTTGAAGGTTCTGCGCGTACTCCGCGGGGCGCAAGGATTCGAGAAATCGGCATCCGCCATAGCCGAATACGAAGCCGAGAACACCGCTAAAAAGACCCAGCAGCACGCTTTCGGTGAGCAGTTGGCGGATGAGTCTACGGCGCCCCGCGCCAAGCGCCATGCGAACGGCAATCTCCTGCCGGCGAACGCTCGCACGCGCCAAAAGCAAATTCGCCACATTCGAGCAAGCGATGAGCAAAACGAATCCCACGATGGTCATCAGCAAAATGCCGCCGAACACGACCGGTTGCCGTTCCGGTCCGTAGGCAGCTTCGATCAAAGGCGTCACAGTAAGAATCTTTCCCTCGTTGGCGTCCGGATCTTCTTTTTGCAGAGCCGCGCCCACGATGTTCATTTCTGCACGAGCCTGCGCGAGGGTAACGCCTGGCGCGAGCCGGCCGATTCCCGTGAAGAGCGGCAGGCCGCGATCGCTCAAGGCATTCCGCTGCTCGGCGGGTAGGACTTCGGCCGCCATCATCGAAGGCACCCAAAGATCCGGCCCAAAAACGGCGTACACGCCTTTAAATCCCTTGGGCGCGACGCCGATGATCATGAATTGAGTTTCGTTCAGCGTGATGGTTCGCCCGAGGATGTCGGGAGTTCCGCCAAACCGGCTTTGCCACGCCGTGTAGCCCAGCACCGCGACGGGAGCAGCACCAGGCATAGCATCTTCGCTCGGAAGGAAGAATCTTCCGAGGAACGGATGTATGCCAAGAGTCTCGAAGTAATTTGTGGTCACGATTTCCGCGAAAATTCGGCGCGGCTGGTCCTTATCGGTCATCGTGACCGCCACGGGATAGGAATGACCGGAAAGGCTCCGGAAAGCGTGCGTGCGCTCCCGAATCTCTTTGAGATTCAAGTAAGAGAGGGCTTGCAAGTCGCCGGATTGCGCCGTCCTTCTGGCTTCTGTCGTGTTGAGCGCGGCGAGTGTGGAGATTTTTTCGACGGGCAGCGGATTCAAGATGAGCGAGTCGACCACCGTGAAGACCGCCGTGTTTGCGCCAATGCCCAGAGCCAGCGTCAGCACCGCCACGGCCGTGAAACCAGGGCCTTTTCGCAGCATGCGCAGGGCAAAGCGCACGTCCTTCCAGAGGTCCTCGAAGAAGTGTCCGCTCGTTGCCGCTCCCTCAGGCACCGCGTTCGACTGCGGCGTCCGCTCCGTAACCTGAAGTTCCGGAGCGAACCCTCGCCAATCGATTTCCGCGATCACTTGGCGAAACGCCTCATCCTCCTCTGCGCCTCGCGCTCGCGCCTCTTCGTAGCACTGCTGAAGATGATCCGAGAGCTCCTCGACGATTTCTGCTTCCCGCTCGGGCCGAAGATTGAGCCCCACCAAACGTCTGCGAATTTCCAGGTTCCATTCAGGCATGTTGCACTCCCGCGATTTGGCCCACGGCTCCGGCGAACTCCAGCCACTTCTTGCGTTGCAGCGCCAGGATGCGCCGTCCCGCCGTGGTCAGCCGGTAATACCGCCGCCGTCTCTGATTTGGTTTCTCTACCCAACGTCCTTGGATCCCGCCCCGCTTTTCGAGCCGGTAAAGCAGGGGATAGAGCGAGGCCACATGAAAGTGGAGCGCACCGGCCGAGCGGATTTCAATGAGCTTGGCGATTTCGTAGCCATGCCGCGGCAGGTCCTCCAACAGGGACAAAACCAAGAGCTCCGCGCTTCCTTTCTTCCACTCCTCCTCCACTTTTGCGCCCATATATGTGCCTCCCACATATCGTACGCAGGCGGGTGCGGGGAAATTTCAGCTCGACGCGATTTTTTCAGGGAGGAATCTGCCCCGCCGCACAGTCCGCGGAGGGGCGCGCTTTAGCGCGTCCCATTTTGCGGCTTATCTGTATGAAGGCAACTAAGGATTCATTTCGCCGTTGCGGTACCTATTCCTCGCGGAGCGTCCTGGCCGGGTCGATCCTGGCAATCTTCAAGGCCGGCAGGACGGTAGCGAGAATGGCCACGGCAAGGAGCGTCAGCACAACAACCAGAATCGTCGCGGTGTCGTATACGCCCACGCCGTAAATTACGCTGCTCATCACGCGCAACGCTCCCGCAGCAAGCGCGAGCCCCAGTACGACGCCAAGCAGCGGTGCGCCCACCCCTGAGCTACCGATCTGCATCATGACCTGCCCGAGGCTGGAGCCCAAGGCCATGCGGATGCCGATCTCGCGCGTCTTCTGGGCCACCATGTTGGCCACCAGCGCAAAGATGCCGACTGCGCTCAACAGCAGCGCCAGCGCCGCCATGGCGCCGAGCAGAGCAACTTCCATGCGCTGCGTCGTCAGCGTCCGAGCCAGCAGGTCCTTCATGCTGTAGAAGCCCGAGGCCGGCAGGTTCGGATCTGCTTTGGCCAGTGCGCGCTGCATTTCGGCGGTTAAACCCCCAACTGGACCTGCCGTTCGCACAACCCAGCAGCGCGAGAGACGGCCCCTCCATCTGGGCAGCGGGAATATACATAGTCTGCTCGGTCTGAATCGGGGCGACGGGGTCCAAGCCGGAGGCAATGGGGACGTCGGCTACCTCGCCCACGATCAATGTGTCTTTGTTGATGTAGTGGCCCACGGGATTGCTTCCGTCATAGACCTTTCGCGCGAAGGCTTGGTTCACCACGGCCACGTGCTGCGCATTGGGTCCGTCAGCATCGGAAAAGACGCGGCCTGCAAGCACAGGCAGGATTACGCCTTAGCTGGCGCGCGGCAAACCGGAGATGTTGCCTGCTCTCCATAGACTAGCCTCCCTGCGGATAAATCTATGATGCAATCCTCTACAGAAAGTACGTCGATACGTCGGTTCACGTTTCACTCCGGCTGATTTGGACAGGCATAATGTCCGTTGCAAGGTGGGAGATGTTGCCGCTTAAACCTTGCGCTTGTGAATTGCTCAGGCAGTGACGGTGAACACGCTGGGTTTCGCCTGCTCCGCGTTCGCGATTCCTCCCGAGTCACGAGCAACTCTTCCGTAATCGGATAAAGGAAGGGTTGCCGATTATTAGCGGCACTTGAATCGCGGCATTCAATTTTCGCTATCTTCTCTTCGTCGCACTCGCTTCCCTTCAGTTTTTTTCGAAACTGAATCTCTCTCCTAGGCCCGCAGCGTCATTCACTCGTTGCGTAACGCCACCATCGGATCCAGCCGGGACGCGTGCCGCGCCGGTATCGCACAGGCAAGCATGGCCACCAAGCTCAGTAGCAGCGCTCCCCCAACCAGAATTATCGGATCCCGCGCGTTTCCTCCCACCCAACTCTCCAGAATCCTGTTCATCATCAGGGTAAGCGCCAGTCCAGCCGCAATCCCGCTCCCCACACTCACCACCGTCGACGCAAACACGATCCGCAGGACCTGCGTGGGCTGGGCACCCAACGCCATGCGAATTCCAAATTCGTTCGTGCGCTGTGCCACAACATAGGACACCACGCAATACAATCCGATTGCCGCGAGTGCTAATGCCAGCCACGCCAGGATTCCAAAGATCCATGCCGCCAGATGCTCCTGCTGCCATTCCGGCAGATCGCTGATCCTGGTCTCCAGGTCCCTCACGATGCTGTAGGTCTGCTGGTCTGGATTTACCGCGGCCAACTGTTTCTGCACGGCGTGCACCAGCGTCAGCGGCGGCGCCTCCGACCTCACCAAAATCTGCGTTCCTTGCCACATGCTCAGCGTGTTCGGTACATATACCGCTGGTTTGACGGGGTCCCTCAACCCGTCGTTTCGCGCATCTTCCACGATGCCCACAATCTGCAGCCAGGAATCAGCAATGTTCGACGCCGACAGAATCGACGGGGGCCTGTCCTCAATCTTGGGCAACTTCACCGAGTGACCGATCGCATCGCCGTTCGGGAAATACCGCTGCGCCAGCGTCCGATTGATGACCGCGATGTGTGCGCCGTTCTGATTCTCCGTTTCGTTCCATATTCGTCCTTGAAGAAGTGGAATCCTCAGGATCGCGAAATACCCGGGACTCACCAGATTGACGGACGTCATCTGTTCTTCCGCCGAGGGCTTCTCGAGGATCTCAAACTGCGTCTTCCCTCCATTCCGCGGGGGCGTGGCGTTGCTCGAAATTGCCGCCATCGTCACTCCTGGCGTCTCTGCCACTTTTGCTCGCATTTGCTCGAAATAGGCTGCGCGCGCGGCCCATGTTGTGTACGCGCCGTCGTGAAGCGGTATTCCTACCGACATCACATGACGTGGATCGTAGCCCAGCGGCTTATGCATCAGCCCCTCGAAGGCCTCCATCGCCGCCCCCGCTCCGGCCAGCAGCAACAGCGTTAGCGCAATCTGGCCCGCGATCAGCACGTTGTTCGTTCTGCGCCCCGCCACGCTTCCCGCTAGCCGCCTCACGTTCGCTTGCATCAATTGTCCTGCTTGCGTTCGCGAGAGCCGCCATGCTGGCCACGACCCGGAGAGAATTCCGGTTAGGAGTCCCACGCCAACGCTGAAGAAGAGAACGGGAAGATTGATGCGGATTACCACTTCAGGCGCGAACGCGTACGGAGGCAACAGCACTCGAATGCCCGCTGAAATGCCATAGGACGCCAAAACGCCTAGCGCCGCGCCAATCGTCGCCAGAAACAGCGACTCCGTCAATAACTGCCGCGCGATGCGGCCGCGTCCCGCGCCAATGGCCGCCCGCACAGCCAATTCGTGCTGCCGGGCCGTGCCACGCGCCAGCAACAGAATAGACACGTTCCCGCACCCGATCGCCAGCAGCAGAGCTACGCCGCCAAACAGCAGATACAAGGTTCCGCTGATGCTTCTCACAACCCATTCGTTCAGCCCTTCCACGTTCACCCGGAAGTGCTCGGGGAAGTGCTTCGGCATATCGATGGCAAACTGGTCTACCAAGGGTTGTAATGCAGCGTCCGCCGCTTCGCGCGTCACGCCCTTCCGCAGCCGCAGATTGATGATGTACGTCGGTCCCGGATCCTGCGTAAGCTTCAGCGGCAGGTAGACATCCGCGCTGTACCAGCGGAATCGCGGCGCGGCCACCCCCACAATCGTGTAGTTCTTCCGGTCCAGTTGAATCGTCTTGCCCACGACTTCCGGGTCCGAAAGGAAATGGGTCTGCCAAAACTTATACGACACCACGGTCACCGCTTGCGCATCCTGCCCCTCGATGGCGTCCGACGGCAGAAGTCCGCGGCCCAATAACGGTGGCACTCCCAAGTCTGCAAACCCATTGGCAATCAGACCGATCGCGTTGACGTTTTCCGGAATCTCATGTCCGGTCAGAATCATGGCGTGATAATCCATCGCTAGCAGGCTTTCCACAATGCCGAGCTGACGCACTTCCCGGATTTGCGGCCCATTGAGATTGACCCAATCCCCCTGCCCAGCCTTGCTCTGCATCGTGAGCCGCACAATCCGGTCCGCCCCCACAAAAGGATACGGGTCGATCAGCGCCGCATAGATGACGCTGAAGACCGCGGTGGTCGCTCCGATGCCCAGTGCCAATGACACCAACGCCGTCAGCGTCAGCCCCGGCCTACTGACAAGCTGTCTCACCGAATATCGCAGATCCTGCACTACCGTCCGCATCTCGCACCGTAGATATCTTCCGCCGATTACCGATCTCTGCTCACATTACGCGCACCTGGCAACCGGAGGCAATTGTCGTTTTCGGATTTCGAGTCCTGATTAACGCTAGTGTCAGTTAGGGCCTGCGGCCCGCGAAACTTCATGAAAGTCCTGTCAGTAACCGCTTTGTTTTCAGCACTGGATCGCGACTTTCGACCCTGCCTTATCTGACGCTCGTTTCCACGAGGAGCTGAACTGAGGCGCGGGGCTCTGCGCGCGTTCGATAAGGCCGTTTGGACATGGCGCCCGTGGTTGCGGCGGACGCGGGCCCTATGCAAATTCAATGTTGGGAAGCAACGGAGTCGTGGAATGCCGTAAGCTATGGGACGTTCTGCGACCCATTTCATGGAGGGCAGCAATATGAACCGTCGTGAAGCAATACGTTCTCTGTCTTTAGCCGGCGGAGTGTCTTTGCTCCCATCAACACCCTTGCTGGCCGCAGGTTTGCCATCGGAAGCGGAAGCCAGTTGATCGGTGACCGTCCCAACGATCTGCCCGGTAGCGGCGGTTTGCGCGCACACCGGAGGCGCTTGCGCAACAAGAAGAAAAGCGAAGAGCAGGACGACTGCAGCAATGCACTTGCTTCGAGGGTTCATTTGCAGACCTCCAGCGTAAGACTTTCGCCTAACGGCCCGTTTGGCGAGCAGCCGCACCCAAAGCATTCCAGAGCCTCCCTAACTTGATCGTCGAACTCGGATTGTACATGCTCTTGACGTTTCAGAAACCAGCTGTGCGAGGAAATCGCGAGACCGGAAAACAAGCCTTTTCAATGCGTTTGAGATTTTTGACCATACGGGATTCCACAGGTCGGAAGGTCAGTGGACATCGGTGGTCGGAGTCTCAATATTTCCTGCTCGGGAGCAGGTGGGCCGCCCGTTATCTTCGAGTC
>Ga0209153_1000521_pt1 | contig 17026 bp, 12 predicted proteins | sample GraSoiAngelo_120_FD_185877 | JGI IMG/M metagenome (GOLD analysis project Ga0209153, IMG submission 185877) | Grasslands soil microbial communities from the Angelo Coastal Reserve, California, USA - 14_0919_09_20cm (SPAdes) (version 2) | ecosystem: Environmental > Terrestrial > Soil > Grasslands ...
CTTCTTTGCGATCGAGGCGGTTATTCTCGCAACTGCCTTGGAGATGTGCTTTGGCATCCCGCGGCCGGTCGGCTACCTGATCAGCTCTGTCGTCATCATTCCGCTGGTCACCTACGGCATCACTCTGATCAGCCGGTTTCAGTTGTGGACACAGCCGCTCTGGATCGTTCTTCACGTCCTGCCCTTCATTGCGATCGCCTACGCCAGTCGGCACTCGTTTGCGGAATGGACGAAATTCGCGGGCGAGCACGGCAATTCCGACGGTCATCTCGATTTGCTGCTGTTCGGCACTGCAGCCTCGGTGGTGTTCTCGCTGGTGGCGCAGATCGGCGAGCAAGTCGACTTCCTGCGCTTCCTGCCGCGCGATCGGCGAACCTCGAAGACCTCGTGGTGGATCGCGCTATTAAGCGCCGGCCCCGGCTGGATCATTCTCGGTTCACTGAAATTGCTGGCCGGCTCGTTCCTGGCCTACTTTGCGCTGAGCCATGGCGTGACCTACGAGCATGCCGCCGAACCCGCCCACATGTATCTGGAAGCCTTCCGCTACGTGCTTTCGCGGCCGGATCTCGCGCTGGCCTTGACCGGCACTTTCGTGATCCTGTCCCAGCTCAAGATCAACGTCACCAACGCCTATGCCGGCTCGATCGCGTGGTCGAATTTCTTTTCCCGCCTGACCCATAGCCACCCCGGCCGCGTGGTGTGGCTGGTCTTCAACGTTCTGGTGGCGCTATTGCTGATGGAGATCGGCGTCTACAAGGCGCTGGAGCAAACGCTGGCGCTCTATTCCAACGTGGCGATCGCCTGGGTCGGCGCACTGGTTTCCGATCTCGTCATCAACAGGCCATTCGGCCTGCGTCCGCAGCAGATGGAGTTCAAGCGCGCGCATCTCTACGACATCAACCCGGTCGGCGTCGGCGCGATGACGATCGCGACGGTGATTTCGATCACCGCGTTCTATGGCGTGTTCGGACCGACGGCAAAGGCGCTGTCGGCGTTCGTCGCGCTGGCGGTCGCCTTCGTCGCAGCGCCCTTGATCGCCTACGCCACCGACGGCAAATACTACATCGCGCGCAAGCCCAAAAGGAGCTGGCAGAATATCGAAGCGATCCAGTGCTGCATCTGCGAGCATTCGTTCGAACCCGAAGACACCGCATCGTGTCCGGCCTATGCCGGACCGATCTGCTCGCTGTGCTGCTCGCTCGATGCACGCTGCCATGATCTGTGCAAGCCGCACGCGCGGGTGCAGGCGAAGGTCTCCGAAACGCTGGGCAAACTGTTGCCGCAGCCGATCTATGCTCGGATCAATTCGCAGCTCGGACATTACCTCGGCGTCTTCGCGGTTTCCGCCGGCTTGGTCGCGCTGACGCTGGGCCTGATCTACCTGCAGACATCGGCGACGGTGCACGGCGACAAGATGCTGGTGTCGAGCTTGCTCTGGAAGGTATTCTTTGCGCTCACCATCATCATCGGCGTCGTCGCCTGGCTGTTCGTGCTGGCACAACAAAGCCGGCGCGCGGCTGAAGAGGAGACACGACGGCAAACCGCATTGCTGATCCAGGAAATCGACGCGCACAAGCGAACCGACGCCGAATTGCAGCGCGCCAAGGAAGTGGCCGAAGCCGCTAATCTCGCCAAGAGCCGGTATGTGGTCGGCCTCAGTCACGAGCTGCGCTCGCCGTTGAATTCGATCTCGGGTTACGCCCAATTGCTGGAACAGGACCTGACCCTGCAGACCAAGCCGCGCGAGCAGGTGCGCGTGGTCCGCCGCAGCGCCGATCATTTGTCGGGATTGATCGACGGCATCCTCGACATCTCCAAGATCGAAGCCGGCCGGTTGTATCTGTCGCGAGACGAGGTCCGCTTGAGCGAATTTCTCGATCAGCTTGTCGGCATGTTCCGCCTGCAGGCCGCCGCCAAGGGCATCGACTTCGTCTTCAAGCGGCCGGCGGTGCTGCCGGTCGTCGTTTATGCCGATGAGAAACGGCTGCGCCAGATCCTGATCAACCTGTTGTCGAATGCCATCAAGTTCACGCAAGTGGGCAGCGTGCATTTCGTCGTGCACTACCGCAGCCCGGTGGCCGAATTCGAGGTGATCGACACCGGTCCGGGCATTCAGGCAAGCGACCTTGATCGCATTTTTGCGCCCTTCGAGCGCGGCGCACTGGGGGTCTCACAGCCGCAAACCGGTACCGGCCTTGGCCTCACCATCAGCCGCCTGCTCGCTGGCGTGATGGGCGGCGACATCAAGGTGTCGAGCAAGGTCGGCATCGGCAGCACCTTCCGGGTCAAGATCCTGCTGTCGGAAGTCACCAACCCGAGGCGGAACGCCCCGGTCGAAGCACCAGTTTGCGGCTATCTCGGCCCGCGCAAGACCATCCTGGTCACCGACGACGATCCCGTGCACCGCGACCTTCTGCGCGAAGTGCTGACACCGCTCGGCTTCATCCTGTTGAGTGCGCCCGACGGACCCGGCTGTCTCACGCTTTCGGCACATTGCCGGCCCGACCTGTTCCTCCTCGATATCTCGATGTCCGGCATGGACGGTTGGACGGTGGCGGAAACCCTTCGCTCGACCGGTCACCGCCACGCGCGCATCCTGATGGTCTCGGCGAGCGCGCTCGAAGCGCACGGCGCGCCGCTGGCGCAGCCATTCCACGACGGCTACCTGATGAAGCCGATCGATATTCCAAAGCTTCTGGAGACGATCCGCCAGCTTCTCAAGATCGAATGGCAGTATGATAGCCACCAGATCGTGCTGCCGCGCTGGAAACCGGATTCGGGCTCGCGGCCGCCGGTGAAACATGTCGAGGAACTGATCGGGCTTGGACAGATCGGTTACATCAGGGCAATCCAGGTCAAGCTTGATGAGATCGGCAGTGAATACCCCGAGCATGCCGACTTCGTTTCGCAAATGCGCTCCCTGGTCGACCGCTTCGATCTCGATCAGTACATGGCAACCCTGAAGACACTGCACGCCTATGACCACTGAAGCCAAAAAGCGTGATGTGGCGCTGGTCGTCGATGATTCGCCGGAGACCTTGCGGCTGCTCACCGACGCGCTCGACGGCGCCGGCATGACGGTGATGGTCGCGATGGACGGCGCGGCCGCGATGCGGATCGTGGACCAGATCACGCCCGACATCGTCCTGCTCGATGCCGTGATGCCGGGTATGGACGGCTTTGAAACCTGCCGCCGCCTCAAGCGCGAGGCGGGCTTGAGCAATGTGCCCGTGATCTTCATGACCGGGCTTGCCGAAACCGAGCACATCGTGCGCGGGCTGGAGGCCGGCGGCGTCGACTACGTCACCAAGCCGATCGTGATCGAGGAAATGCTGGCGCGGATCAGAGTTCACCTCGCCAACGCACGGCTGACGCAAAGCGCACGCGCGGCGCTGGACGTATCCGGACGATTTCTGCTCGCGGTCAGCCGGCAGGGCAAGATCATGTGGGCGACGCCGCAGGCGCAAAGGTTATTGTCTGACCATCTCGGCACGCCCACAAGCGACGAACTCGTGCTGCCGGATGCCCTGCAGCTATGGCTCGACCAGGCGCAAAAAGGCGGTGGCGGTCCCAAGACACCGGCGATGGCATCATTTCCCGACAATCCGCAACTGCGGCTGCATTACATGGGCAAGGCCGGTCCGAACGAATTCTTGCTGCGGCTGGCCAAGGATGCCGGCGCCGGCTTGCCGGCTGAATTTTCCAGCGAACTCGGACTGACCACGCGCGAGGGCGAGGTGCTGGCCTGGCTTTCCAAGGGCAAGACCAACCGCGATATCGCGCAGATTTTGGGGCTAAGCCCGCGGACGGTCGACAAGCATCTGGAGCAGATCTATGCCAAGCTCGGCGTCGAGAACCGCACGGCGGCAGCGGCCATCGCCGCGACCGCGCGGCGCAACCCATGAACCAATAGCGTCGAACGCTGGAGAACCGGTTAGAATGCGACCCCGAGACGTCGACCGGCGACCCAAACAACCCGGCAACGCTTCTTGGTACCGCCGTGAAGCAATTCAAATCGATTAGGCACCTTGGTTTGCCCCGATATTTCAAGGCAAGCACCGCCAGGGGAATAGTCAATAACCCTGCAATCGATGACAGGGGCTTTCGGGCCAACGATCAGTTTGCCCGCATCCGAAATTCTGCCTGTGGGCCGCACACGTGCAAACCGTCGCGGATACATCCCTGCCTCCAGTGACTTGAAGTCGAAAAGGCAGATTTGCAGAATATCTTAAACGCTTGGTTGAGCTTTATGGTTATTTAAAAGTACATCAGGGGGCCTTGCGAACCATGCGTGATTACGACATTTCGCAATGCATGCTGACGACTTGACGGGTCCACTGCGCGTTGAAACCGCCTAAGCCGTGCGTTTTGGGACGGACCCGACGAGCGTAAGTTTGCCGAAGGGGATGCCGGCTTTCAAAAGCCCGTCACGATAATGGGCAATGTCAGCCTGGGATTTCCAGGGGAAGTTTCTCAGATGCCGTTCAACAGTCAGCCCTGGAAAGTTACTCAGCAAAACCTCCGTCGCCTTGGCCGCTTCCTCGGCCCGTCCGGATTGCGCGAGCGCAGCCGTGCGCACGGCGAGCACCTGAAGATGATCCGGATTGAGATACAGCGCTTCGCGCGCCCATGACAGCGAAGCATCATATTGTCCGAGCAGATAGTGGCTGAATGCGTTCAATGCCGCCCATTGATATCTGGGGTCGCTGTTGCCGCGCTGCGCGGCCATCGAAAATAGCTCGATCGCCTGCCGATGCTCGCCGACAACCAGGTGACATATCCCAAGGACGCCGCGAGCACCCATGTCGTACGGGTTCAACTCAACCGCCTTTCTGGCGGCATCCAGCGCAGCCTCGTACCGGCTCTGCATGGCGTGCACATAGGACAGTATTGAAAACGCGAACGACGAACGAGGATCAAGCCGCACACTGCTTCCCGCGAGTTCCATCGCCTCGGTCCACAATTGGTGCGTGCTCTTGATCCATCCATACTGCACGCCCTGCACCTGGATCGTGGCGAGGTAGGCGCGTGCAATCGAAAGCGCCGGATCGAGCGCGATGGCTTCCCTGAACAGAGCGATCGAGGCTTCGAAATCCGCCTTGGTCTGCTGGTAATAGTGAGAAAGCCCGCGCAAGAACCGATCCCATGCGGTCAAATCGGTGGACAATGAGCGAGATGGAACGGAAGCCTCGGCACGATAGATTTCCGGCGCAATCGCCGCGGACAGGCTTGTCGTGATTTCATCCTGCATCGCGAACAGATCGCCCATGTCCTTGTCGTATCGGCCGGTCCATAGTTGCTCGCCGTTTTCCGGAGCGATCAGTTCGGCGGTGACGCGAATTTTGCTGCCGGCGCGCCGCACCGACCCCTGGATCAGATAGGTCGCATCAATCTCCCGCGCGATCAGGCGCGCGCTCAGATTTTTGCCTTTGAACGAAAAGGTCGAACTCCTGCTCAGCACGCGATAGAAGGATTGAAGGGAAAGTGCGTGGATCAAATCCTGGGTCAATCCATCAGAAAAGTATTCGTCGGCGCTGTCACTGAGATTTGCGAACGGAAGCACGCCCACGATCGCGGTTCGGTATTGCGCCGGCAGGCTTGAAATGTTCCTGGGATCCGGCCCGCTGGTTTTGGATCCGCCCGGCTGCCAGGTCCAGACATCAATCGTCTCTTCGATGTTCTTCAAACGACGACTGCCGGCGTCGACAAAGCCAGCGCTGAGATGCCTGCTGGCCTCATGATAGGCTTTTGCCGAAACGGCGATCCCACCGGGAGCAGCGACCGCTTCGAGGCGGACGGCGATGTTCACATCGTCGCCGAATACTTCGTCTTCGTCGGCCAGCACGTCTCCCATGTGGACGCCCAGACGAAACCGCATGGTCCGGTCCGCCGGAAGATGATCGTTCCGTTCCGCCATCATCTCCTGCATCGCGATCGCCGCCTCGATTGCTCCAACGATGCTTGGAAACTCCAGCAGGAAGCCGTCGCCGGTGTTCTTCACAACCCGGCCGCCATGATTGAGAATGATCGGATAGATCGCGCTTCGATGGGCCTTGAACGTGGCGTGGGTTCCTGCCTCGTCGGCGCCCATCATTCGCGAATAGCCGGCGACGTCGGCGCAGACGATTGCGGCTAGGCGTCTTTCCATCTCTCCTGGGCTCCAGAACCTGCGAATACTACTACGTGTTCGGTCGGGCGAATCCAAGCATTCTCAATGGACTCTCCTTTGGTATGGCCACAGAATCCAGCTGGTTTCCTATCGTCGACGGCGAAATCCACGAATGATCGAGGGCCACGATCGGACGCCGCGGGTTTCTGTTCCTGTTGCCGCAACTTCCAGCCGAACGTGATCGCGAGATCCCGAAAGAGGTTGCAGGCCCCAAAAAAGCCGCTTGATGGCCGCGGCACGCTGACGCACAATCCATCCAACCCTTCCCAAATCCGGACTCTTGGTATGACCGAATTGCCCATCGCCAAGGCGGCTGTCGGTTCGATCGCAGTGAGTTGAGATCGTCGTGGGCGCCAATCCTCTCCGCGTGGGCTGCATCGGGATCGGATGGTGGTCGGGTGTTCTGGCCAACGCCATCGAGCGCTCGGGCAAGCTCAAAATTATGAGCTGTTACACACGCTCTGAGGTAAAACGCAACAAATTCGCGGAAAAATACCGCTGCCGTCCGGCCGCGAGCTACGAGGCGATGCTGGCCGATCCCGAGATCGAGGCGATCATCAACACGACGCCGAACGATGCGCATCTGGCGACCACCTGCGCCGCCGCTCGAGCGGGCAAGCACGTGTTCCTCGACAAGCCGATCGCCAATACCGTCTCGGACGGTCGCGCCATCACCGAGGCGTGCAGCCAGGCCGGCGTGGTGCTCGCTGTCGGCTATCAGCGGCGGCGCGAGGATCACTTCCGCTGGATCAAACAGCAAATCGATGACGACCTGTTGGGCAAGATCGTCAACGCCGAGGCCAATATCAGCCGCGACCGCCTCGGCAAAATCGATCTCAACTCGTGGCGCTACCAGGCCGCCGCGATGCCCGGCGGCGTGATGCTGCAGATCGGCATCCACTATATCGACGTCCTGGAATATCTGATCGGACCGATCGACGCGGTACGCGGTCAATCGGCGCAATTGGTGCTGCCCGGCGACAATCCTGACGTCGCGAGTCTCATCCTGGAGCACAAGAACGGCGCGCTCTCCACAGTGAATGCGAGCTTCGCCTCCGCGTCCGAATACTATCTGATGAATATCTACGGCAAGGACGCCACCGCCTACTATGATTTGCACAATGGGCTCCGCCTTCTCAAGCGCGGCCAAGGCAAGCCTTCGGCGGTGCCGTGCGTGGAGAACGACACCCTGGTCGAGGAGTTGGAGGAGTTCGCGGCGGCGGTTCGCGGTCAGGGCCGGCAAGAAGTTGACGGTGAGTACGCGACGATCTCGCTCGCAGTGGTGCGCGCCGGCATTTTGTCGGCGCGGGAGGGACGTCGGGTCGAGGTCGCCGAGATATTGGACAGCGACCGAGACATGTGACCGCGGCAGCCGGGACAGGAGTCCGTCATGAAACCAAATGCGCTCGTCCGGCCCGCCATCGTCGTCGCGATCATGCTCGCCGCCGGCGTCGCGCCGGCACGCGCGCAGGACTACCCGTCGCGGTCGATCACCGTGATCGTGCCGTTCCCCGCGGGAGGCGCGAGCGATGTAGTTGCGCGCATCGTCACCAACCAGATGTCCAAGAGCCTCGGACAACCCTTCATTATCGAGAATGTCGGCGGCGCCGGCGGCACGCTTGGCAGCGCCCGCGCGGCAGCCGCGGCCCCAGACGGCTACACCCTGCTCGCGGCCGCCATGGGCTCGCATGTCGCGGCCCCGGTGCTGACGCCCAACGTCAGGTACGATCCCGTCGTGGACTTCGTGCCGGTTGGCATCACCGCGCATTCGCCGGCGGTCGTTATCGCGCGCAAGGATTTCCCGGCGAAGGACTTGAAGGAATTCGTTGCCGTGCTGCGGCAACAGGGTGGTGCGTTGAAACAGGCCCACGGCGGCATTGGCGCCTCCTCCCACATGGCGTGCCTTCTGTTCACCGAAGAGATCGGCGCGAAGCCGACGCTCGTTGCGTATCGCGGGTCCGGTCCGGCGTTGAATGATTTGGTGGGCGGCCATGTCGATTTCATGTGCGAGCAGTCGGTCAGCGTGGCGGACCAGGTTCTGGCTGGCTCGGTCAAGGCCTATGCGGTGTCCGCGCCGGAGCGGCTTGCGACGCTGCCGAATGTGCCGACCGCGAAGGAAGCCGGTGTCAATTATGAAATGAGCGTATGGTCCGGGCTGTTTGCGCCCAAGGGCGTTCCGCCTGAGGTGATCGCCAAGCTTGCCGATGCGCTCGACAAGGCACTTGATGAGCCGGTTGTGCGCGAGACATTGGCCAAGCTCGGCGGCTCGGTACCAGCCAAGGCCGAGCGCAACCCACCGGCGTTCGACCGTTTTGTCCGCTCCGAAATCGCGCGCTGGGCGCCTATCCTCGCCGCGACCCGGGCCGAGCAATAATGGGCGCCGCGCCATCAACATCATCGGCATTTCGATCTTCGCTCTATTCGGGTTCCGGCAACCTGATCATGTCGTTGAGACGCTTGTTGTATTCCTCATCTGACATGGGCACCGACGGAATTCGCGAGCGGTCGTCCGAAGACTGCCCCAGATGGGTCAATTGCGGAAACAACAACACCACTAGCAGCAGCAGCCATTGCGCCGCGAGAAAAGGCGCCAGCGCGCGCACGAACGAGCGGAACGCGACCGGCTCTTTCAAAACGCCGCGCACCATCATCAGCGCGTAACCGAATGGCGGAAGCAAGAAGCTCGACTGCAATGTCAAGAGTACCAACACCGACACCCAGCGCGCATCGGCGATGCGGATCAAGAGCGGCGGAATCACGATCGGCACAATCACGAAGATGATTTCGAAAGCATCGAGTACGAAAGCACTTATCGCGATCACGGAGAGCACCACGGCGACCGCCACAATTTCCCCGCCCGGAATTGACGTAACCATTTTGCCGACAAGCTCTGCGGTCCCAAGCAGCCGCAGGATCATCGTGAACGTCGTTGCCGCCACCAGCAGCGAAAACAGCGCACCGGTGAGCGCTATGGCGTCGTTCAGTAGTTTGTTCAGCACCGCGCCGCCCAAACGCCCGGTTGCGAGGCCCGCAGTCAGCAGCGCAAAAGCACCCATCGCAGCCGCCTCGACGGCATAGAAATAGCCGAAGGCGACCCCGCCAAGCAGAACGATCAAGGAGATGAGCGCGACGGCTGCGAGCAAACCTTCCCCTGCCGCCAGCCGCTCGCGGTCGGGTAATTTTGTCGCTGTGCGTCCGGCGATCCATGACAACGCCAAACAGAGCGCCAGGAAGATCCCGCCCGGCACAAGTGCTGCATGAAAGATGTCCTGGGTATTGACGACGCGATCGCTTCGCCCGGTGGCGGTCACCGCCATGGTATGGGCGGAGAGCATCGCATCGCTGAGAAGAATGAGCACCAGTGAAGGCGGCACCAGGACACCAAGGGTGCTGGCGACCGCAATGATGGCGTGACGGTTCGGCGCGGGTATGCCTTCTGCCGCCAGCCGGGGCGAGACGACACGGGAAAGGCCCAGTACGCTGGCCCCGACCGAACCGTTCATCGGCCCGAGCAACGCGCCGAGCATCATTCCCGACACCAGCGGGGCCGAAGGCTTGCGCGGAAGTACGGCATTGCTGGCGCGATAGAGCGCATCCGCGACCGGAAGCCGGTCAAGCAGCAAGCCCATCGTCACATAGAGCGGCAGCGCTTGCATCAAATCGTTTTCGAGCAGGTTGATGAGCCGGCTCGGCAGCGCCCCCAGGGTGGCAACGTCAATCGCGCCAGCCACAACACCGAGGATCGCCCCGCATATGGCCACCGCAATGAGAATGACCGCGGCAGGCAGACCGGTGGAGACGATACCGACGCCAACCAGCACCAGAAGCGCAAGCCCGGTCCATGCCATCATTTGTCGTCCGCTTTGCCGGTGCGGAAAATATCGACCAGCGACTGGCCAAGGATCGCGGCCGCCATCACCCAGAGCGCGACCTTGATCAGGAAATAACCTGGGTTGCCGCTATCCTGAAATGACTCGACATCGCGAATGCTGGAGACGACAGTGCCCTTGCTCGCCATCAGGACAAACAACGCCCATGGCAGAAGCCCGGCGGCAGCGCCGAGGCGATCGAGGCATTGCCGCGTTCGCGCGGAGTATTGCCGGGCCAAGAGATCGGCGGCGAGGTGCGTTCGCGCTCGCGTCGCCGCCGTTACGCTTAACGCAACGAAGAACGCAAAAGCCACCTGCCCTAGATCGTTGGCTTCCCGCGAGTAACCGCGAAACAGATCGCGCAGCGGCCATTGCAGGAACAGAAGCGTGATCAAAGGCAATGCGAGCCACTTGGCGGCAGCCACCGCGCGGCCGATCAGGCGATCGAGGCCGCGCAACAAGATCGTCAAATCGCCATCCCCCTCACCAACTCGGCCTCTGTACCACAATACCCGGTTTCTGAGTTGCGCCGAACACCATTGCTGTGTCGCGCGGGCAACGCCTCCGCGGTTCCGTTCGTCGAACCGGATTTATGACTCCACAATTTCGCCACTCGCTCTTAGGATCAGATCATCCGGGGCTGAGGAAATGTTTTATCCCGTTTGCATTTTGAGCCCGGCCGGCCGCTAGTCATATTACCAGCGGCCTTTTATGAGGTGTCTTGGTGAAACTGATCGGCGGGCGGGGCGTAGCCTGATTTTCAATTTCAATCAGCGCTACAGAGAGGCCGCCTTCGGGCGGTCTCTTTGTTTGACGAGAGGCTTCGTGTTTGACGAGACGCTTCTTGTTTAACAAGAGCTTGGGGCGTCCCCTCGCGTGACTGGCTGGGGCGGGAGGGATCGAACCTCCGAATGGCGGAATCAAAATCAGCTTGATTATTCAACGATTTCAACGGGAATTTGGAAAAAATGGATAAAACGCCCTCTAGCAACTTCAATAGCTTGGCGGCCGTTTCCAAATGAAAAACAGGCCCTCCCGGACGATCAGTCCGGGCAAAATCTGGGGGCGAACTGCGCCGAGGTGTTTAAGAGCTTCGGTCTCGAACGGTTGCCTTCTGAAGGCTCATAGAGCGCCACCCTTCGAAGGTGATTTAGCCGTTCAGGACCCTCGTCCGCATCAATTGACGAAGAAACGCTCACACTGGAAAAGTCCTCTTCCGGATCGCTACTATCATCCCTTCGGCTTCAGCTTGAGGTTCATGTTCGTCGCGCTGCACGGGCAGCGGAGCGATTCTGGATGGGAGGTCCGCGTCAAAGGCTCTCAAATCGAAACCGCATTTTCGACGACCGCCAATGATACGATCCCCGTTTCCGTGCCGAACCTGTGGATGCCGTCGGAGAAGCAATATCAAGTCCCGACCGTCATCGAGTTCGCGGTTACCGAGATAACGGACGCGGGGGCAACTCTTACGATTCTGACTAAGGGATGGATCGATAGCCGAGGTAGAGAGCCGAACTAGTGAATCGCACCGACCGTCACGACGTGCGGCTGTCCGACCTCGAACGCGTCGGCTAGCAAATCTTCTCAAATTGCTGGTAGTGCTGATATGCCTTGGCGCCATTTTGCAGCGAGTGCTTCCGCTGGTCTATTAACCCGCAGGCCTTTCGAGCGTGTCATGGTCGCGCAAGTTTGACGAACCGATTATCCCGCCCGGCGGTCGCCAGCTAGTCACGCTCAAGGACGCCGGCAATTACATCACGATGCTTCCGAAGGCCGAGCATGAAAGCCCAGTACCATGGAAGCCCTGATCCTGGTCGCCGATCTCGGCGGGCCAACGATGTTCGCGCGGATCGGCGTTATGCGGGCGTTGAACCGTCACCACGTTCGCGAATTTGATCTCAGTGCCCCATCATTGGGGAAAACGAAAGCTGAAGAGGGACGAATAAGGTTAAAGGTTAGTTAACGTTTGACTGATACCGTGCGCGCATGACCAGACGAGGTCATTGTGCAACGAGTCGAAACAAGCAGTTCCCGTGAAGCCCGACGCTGTCGCTATGCCCAATATAACGGGCGGACAGCAGAGCTGAGTTTGAACGGGTCAAGATTTTTCGGCATGGTCCGGTCCGTCCAAGAAGACCGATCCCACAGCCCAAAACGATGGATTGTCACGATCGTGCCAACGGTGGAGAAGCCACCTCTCGTTGGTTGGCGGTATAGTTCGCGCTCCTTAGATGCTAATTCCCGCCGCCTCAAATGAGGACGAGAAAATTAACGCGCCCCTCCTGCTGACACGATCGCGGGGAAACTACGCGTAATAGCCGACCCGTTGAATTGACGGCCGGTGATCGTCGAGCCGTCCATTCCCTGCAGCCATCAGTGGATTATGTATTCAGTTATGATGACCGCACCCGGAGCGCCTGCGCCGCCCGCCGCGGTGCCGCTAGTCATTCGCACTCATGGTGCTGATTGGCAGCGACTCAGGTAGGGTATCGATAACCCATCGAAAATGGGGCGACCGGCACAGCGAGATACTGAGATGCTCTTTTTCCTCCTAATGCCCTGGATCCTTATTAACATCTTCACGTCGTCTCCGCTGCTGGCGCGCAACCGGGCAACGTCCTGACCGATCCCATGACTTGAACGGCGTCGGCCGCCGCACCATCATGTGCATGCTGCTGATCGCGGCGCTCGCGGTCATCTGGAATTTGTTTAGACCATGAAAGAGGCCGCCAACTGAGGCGGCCTTACTTGGCTGACTGTAACTGTTCTTGCTTCGCGGTGATGGCGGCCAACTTGATGCGGAAAGTCCCGATCTCCTTAAGAAATTCGTGACGCTCTGGCCCTGGCGGGAGCTTGCTAGCGGTCTCCAATAGCTTGGCGGCCATTTCCTCTAAGTCGCGCATCTTATCTCCATCGTTTCGCTGCCCGTCTTTGGCTCGATGTCGTGACTGAAACGGACCGTCCCGTTGGCCTTCTGATCGGCTCGCTTTGGCTTGTCGATCTCGACCTGAATGTCGAACGGGCTGCCGGTTGAGCTGGAGTGCGGCAACGCAAGCGCAAAAATTTGGACCCGACGCTGCACCAGCGCCAGACTCGAAGGCCTCTATGTCAGACCACCAATCACAATTAGGGCGATGGCAAACGGATCCGCCGCGCGACGACGGGGTCATAAATCATGTTGGGGCCACTGCCGGAGCGGCGAGCTTTTCCTTCAGCTCGGTGCAGGTCTTTCGAACCTCGGCCGTCATCAGCGTGCAGTTCTCAATCTGAAGGAAAACACGTTTGGCCTCCTCGCGATAGCGCGCTGCAGTTTCTTTCATCTCGTCGTTAACGGCGAGCGCATCCTGAGTCATTGCCTCGCATTGCTTAACGCGCTCCATCAGCTCTGCGCCCATCCCCTCGATCTCTTTCGCCGCCGCTTCGTATTCGCGGACAACGGCTTCCGCCGACAGCTTGCCGACTTCCGTAGCTCCCTCCCGGTGCTCGACATAATCGGGTATCGCGGTAGTCGGCGCGCGCACCCTTGGCGGCACGAAATCGACAGAACGTTGACCGCGGATTGGCGGACTGTTCCAGACTTCTGCCTCAATCTCCTTTTCCAGATCGGCAATGTTGTAGACTTGTCCCGCTATTGACTTATCCATCATTAGTACTCCGTTGGTTACAAAGTCAGTCCCCGTAATCGACTCGGTTAGTCCCCGCTTTATTGATTGCTTTGCATTGCGCCCTCATGGGCAAGCACTTTTTCTCTTCTTAGCGCTCTGCCCCGAACACTTTATAGGATGCAAAAACCGCACACTTTATGTTCGGTCAAGACCATGCTCACGACATTGTGAACACTGGAACTGAACCGCTATCGGCTTCTGCCTCTAGGACTTTTGCGAGAAGGGATATCTGCGCGTGGCATCTCCGCAGATGCGCGAGCCTACCAACATCATCGGGGAGTTCGTCGAACCCACAGCGGCAGCCGCAAGGTCCGTTGACGGGCCAACCCGGTTTCCTATCTTACCGCCATGTTTAAGGCGTTTGATTTTTGCATCCCCGACCGCCGCGAAGACACGTCCTGGCGCTCGACGGCGAGGACCTACGCAGCCTGCCGCTCTCGATGCGCAAAACCAACCTCGCGCGGCTCCTGGCTCGTCGACTGGACGGCATTTTCATCGCACCATTTGAGCAAGGCGAGATCCGACCCGAGCTGTTCGAAGCCGCGTGCAGAATGGGGCTCGAAGGCATGTGTCGAAGCGGCGAGATCGATCCGGTCGGTCGCCGGACTGGGTCAAGGTGAAAAACCGGAAGCATTCGGCGATAGACCGCGTGAAAGAAGCCTTCGCGCAAGAATCGACGTGCAATACCTAAACCGCATCGGTCGCCGCGTGATCACGACGATGATCGTGGACGCTGGCGAGCATTTGGAATTTGCTCAGCCGTTGAGCGCTACCGCCTCGCTGCCGCGACATTGAGGTCGAGGCCCGCGCCGATGCCACGCTGATCAAGGAGGCGGACGGCCGAGCCATTCCGATACTTGAAACTATCTCGCACGACGGGAGTCATAATGCTGGGAGCGACTATTGTGCGGAGTTACGACGATGTTGCGAAAAACGGTGATAGCTCTGTTGGCAGTTGTCTTAATTGGCCTGTCGCCGACCGGCGCCTCGGCGCGTGGCTTTGGCGGCTTTGGCGGCCACGGCTTTGGCGGCGGTGGTTGGCACGGAGGCGGCTGGGGCCATAGAGGTTTCGGAGGCTGGGGCTTGGGAGCGGGCGCGTTGGCTGGCGTCGTAGTCGGTGGCGCGATCGCGAGTAGCGCCTATGGCTATGATGGTCCCTATTACGATCCTGGCTACAGCTACTATCCGGCATACGTCGGCTATAGCCCCTATTACGATTACGGTCCTTGGCAAGCAATCCAGGAACCCGGGGCCGCTCGCTTCCACAGACCTTGGGGCTATTGGTAAGCGGGAATTGCCGCGTGAGCGCTGCGTCCGCGTCGCATCCCACGGTGATCACCTTTGCTGCGGTGATGATGGGCATGAGCCAAGTCTATATCGAGAAAAGATCGGCGACGTTTTCTGTCATCCCGGCCGCGCAGGCAAAGAGTGAGACCGTGGGCCTAAGCCGTTTGCGACGGCTGCCTTAAGAAAAACCGCCGGCGCACCACGGGACCCTTCTAACTAGCTAGCCAACCTTCCACGAACAGCGCGTGGCGCATGGCACCGTGAACTTCCGCCCTTCTCGCCCCGAAACGGGCTTGCGTCAGATCCTGCAGAACAGCTTGCCAATGTCCCGACCGGCGGTTTTTGGTGTCCACGTTGTTGAGGATGAAAGCCCCTACATCGTCAAACGTCCGCAGAATGCAGGCGCCTCCTGGAGCATTCGAGTTAACCCCGATTGGTTCAAAAATAAATTGATCCATAAAAGAACCCCGCCCAGCGGGTGGCGTGCCGCATGCTAGCAGAATCAACTCATCTTGAGCGGAAAAAGCCCGCCGGCTAACCGGCGCCGCTTGGTGCAAAGAAGCGGTTTAGCCGAATCTTAGATTTTCCGCGGACGTTTTGCCCCAGTTCTCTTTCTCCTCGTAGCTCACCTTGGCACCCTCGTTGAGGGTGCGCAGGCCGGCTCTTTCGACGGCCGAGACGTGCACAAACACGTAGTGGAACTAGCCCGAGCGCGAGATTTGTGTCGCTATCGCCGGCCAATAAGCGCAGCCTTCGCTGCGGGGCCTCTCCATAAGAGTCAAGATGAACCTAACCAACAGCCAGGGACTCCACATCGGGGCGGTGACCGGATCGGCCGATCGAACGCTAACAGAGATGCAACAACTGGAGGCGATGGCCGCGAAGCTGCTAGAGACTGCCCGCAAGCTCCCAGCGGGGCCAGTATGTCGCGACCTTCTTAAGGAGATCGAGAAATTCCGCGTGCGGATCGCCACGCTGAAAGCGAAGGGAAAATGAGTGGCCTGGGGATATCATGCGAACGACGATAAAAGCCCGCTCATAGATCTCTTGAACTGCATCGTATGCAAAGAGACAATGAAGCTTGAGAAAAGCGTCCCCGATGCCGAAGCTAAAGATATCATTCAGTATTGTTGCGAGCAGTGCGAGAGAATTGAACGGGTGCGACTCTTCCGCCGAAGTCGAGATGCGGCGGCCTGAAGGCGAGGGAGATGATGATCAGGACTCTACTGGTCCTCGCCGCTATCATTGGCTTTTCGGCATCTGCATTCGCTCAAACCGCGGCGCCCAAGGTTGGCGGCAAGCCGCTGAAGCAGGGAAAGCCGCCGGCACCAATGGGCTGCAAGCTCGTAGGTACGGTCAAAGGGACCAAGCTCTGGGCCGGCGACTGCGCTACCGGGCCAGAACTTCGGGGCACCACGCGCACGCCCGAGCCCGAAGCGCCAGGGCCGCCCCCCGAAGCAAATCCGCCCGCTGAGAAACATTAGGTAGCCAAGCCCTCACGCGCGGCTTTCGCGCGTTCTCCCTTGCCGTCGACCGCAGGTTGCGGTTGGATTCCGGTGTATAATGAACGGGAGGTGCCGTTGAGACAGCTTTTAGTCGCATTAACAATCGCTATTGCGTTCACCTTGCCGGCAGCTGCTGAGGATGCGGAGCCTCCCAGCCGGCTGAACGCGGCAAAGATTCTCGCCATTAAGGAAGTTGAGCCTGCAATCTTCGAGATTGCGGTGGAGCTTGAGGGCGGTACGATCACAATTCTCCGAATGAATGCGTTTACGCTCCAGCCGTTTCGGCAACAACTAAACAATATCGGACAATGAGCGTTGCGCCCCCGGATGACGCTTCAAAAGCGCATGCCCGCCACCTGCCCGCAGAAGATCACCTTCGCCGAGATGCGTGCTGCCGGTAGTGTCTCAGTTTGAAATCTCGACATTCTTTTTCCTATAGGGACCGCGAACGGTGGCAAGTGGATTGGCCGCGTACATGTCGCCGACAAAAAACAAGAAAAAATATTCCGTAAATTATTCCCGGGAGATGTG
>Ga0209153_1000522_pt1 | contig 16993 bp, 13 predicted proteins | sample GraSoiAngelo_120_FD_185877 | JGI IMG/M metagenome (GOLD analysis project Ga0209153, IMG submission 185877) | Grasslands soil microbial communities from the Angelo Coastal Reserve, California, USA - 14_0919_09_20cm (SPAdes) (version 2) | ecosystem: Environmental > Terrestrial > Soil > Grasslands ...
CGTTGAGGTTTTGGTTCGTCTCTAAGGTAACCGTCGTTGCAGCTTTCGAAAACCCTTTGGCTTCGACGGTGATCTTGTAAGACCCAGGTGCCAAGCTCAAGAACCGATAGCTTCCGGTCGAGTCGGTCGTGGTGCTCGCCGTCACTTGCGTAACGCTGTTCACAAGATCCACCGTGACCTGCGCCACGGCCGCTCCGCTCGGATCCACCACCGTGCCTTGGATATTCCCCGTAAACTGAGCTCGGACGGGAATACCAAGGAAGATGGTGATCACCAGAAGCCCGGGGACACCGCGAAAAAATGCTATCGGCGTGATTCGCTGCCAGCGAAATGGACTCAAGCGCACCATACAGCTCATCCCGCACCTCCCCGAAAGCCCTTCTGCCCACCGAAAAAGGACTCGGAGCTTCCTCAAACTGGTTGCAAACGCTTGCATCATTGAAGGGGAAGAACCACCCGGCGTGCACGGGCATATTGGGATCTTGCTTTCCAGATGCGCTGCAAACGCTTGCAGTACTTGCCGTCTGTATCATCCCTGCTTTCGATCTGTCAAGCAAAATCATCGGGCAAAATCATCGGGCGGATCGAAGTGGCTCCAATGTTGCCGGCTTGCTTTAGCTTGAGGAAAAAACTCACAAAAAACCAAAAACCGAAACAGAGGAAGCCTCTCTTTGCTGGAATTAGGCCTTGGACCAGCCGCGGTTCTTCACTCGCCCTACCCCCTCCCGCAGCGTAACCAGTTGATTGGCAGAGATTCGTTTGAAGACTTCGTGCAAACCGCTTGGCCAGTACACGTCAATGTCCACGGCGGTGGAAGCTCCCAAGCCAAAGTGCAGCCGCGGATCATTACAGGAATAGAAGCTCGACTGGCTTACGACCGCCTGCGCTTGCGTTCCTGCTCCATAATGGACGAGAATCCGAGCTCCGATCGCAGTGCGATTGGACTTTACGCCCTCTAGCCGCACTTTGATCCAGTTTCCTTTTTCGCTGACATCGTTGCGCAACAGCGAGGGCGGCTCATTCAGATTGACGATCAGAATATCTACGTCCCCATCGTTGTCAAAATCGCCGAAAGCGCACCCTCGGCTGCAATGCGGCGCCGCCACTCCTGGGCCGGCCACCTCGACCAGTTCTTCAAAAGTGCGGTTGCCAAGATTGCGAAACACCGCGCGCGGTGTCTTGTTGGCGTAATGCGGGAGCTTTCGTTCTACTTCCGGATAGACGTTCCCGGTCACCATGAACAGGTCTGGGTAACCATCGTTGTCGAGGTCGGTAATTCCGGCGCCCCAACATACATAGCGCGTTTCCACGCCGACGCGCGACGATCGCGTCATATCGTCGAAATATCCCTTGCCGTCGTTGCGATAGAGACCGTTAGCGTCGTCCGCGAAGTGGGTCTTGAAAAGATCCAGGTGCCCATCCAGATCATAGTCGCCCACACCGACGCCCATTCCCGCCTGCTCCATGCCGTCGTCGCTCAGGGCCACACCTCGCACTACGCCTTCCTCACGAAACGTTCCGTCATGATTGTTCATGAACAGCAAGCTCGGTGTAGAGTCCGAGGCAACGTAGATGTCCGGCCATCCGTCTTCGTCAAAATCGGCCCCCACCACAGTCATGCCATAGGTTTCGCTTTTGGCAATTCCTGCCTGATGGCTGACATCGGTGAATGTTCCATCGCTATTGTTTCGGTAGAGAGAATGCCTCCCCATCGGCAGCCCACGCGGTCCACATTCGACGGGAATTCCTTTCCAATTGCAGTTGATATTCTCCCCGGGTACGGGTGCGTGTTCGAAGGAAAACCTCACGTAGTTGGAAACGAACAAATCCAAATGACCGTCGCGATTGTAATCCAGAAAACTGCATCCCGCTCCCCATCTCGGCTGGTCGTTTAACAGCCCAGCGGACTTAGTGACATCGGTGAACGTTCCATCGCCGTTGTTGCGGTAGAGAACGTTTTGCCCGAAATAGGTGCAGAAAATATCGTCAAAGCCATCGTTGTTGTAGTCTCCGATACAAACTCCGCATGCCCAACCCTCGCGGTGCAGTCCCGCTTTCCCTGTGACGTCAGAAAAAGTTCCGTCGCGATTGTTCTTGTAGAGCCGGTTGGTTGTTCCTGGCGGACTGCCCTCAAGGCGTGTCCCAGAAAGCAAAAAAATGTCCATCCATCCGTCGTTGTCGAAATCGAGAAAGGCGCAGCCGCATCCGGTGGCCTCCAGGATGTATTTCTTGCTTTCCACCCCTCCGTAAATCACGGGATCCTGTAATCCCGCATCGGCCGCGACGTCCGCAAATTGGGCGTTGAAGGGCCGGCCCGAAGGTGCCGGTCTGGCGAGCGGCTTCGCCCTGTGGGTCGCAACCCCCTGGGCGGCTAGTCTTCTGGCGCTCCAACAAGCCGCAGCGCCCATACCATAAAGGACAAACGCGCGGCGGGTGTACTTCATCGGAGGAACAACCTTGGAAAGTTTCATATCCTTTGCGTGCTTCACAGGTGTCGTGGCCACGGTCAGAAAACGGGGCGCGCAGACAGACTTTGCGTTCGTTTCGGACAACGACAGAAGCTCTCGCTGCGAATTTTACGGCTTCGCCGGCTCTCCTTCCTCAATCAACCTATATCGATACTTTTCTCTCTCTTCTTTTGTGGCTTCCTCGCGAAGTGACGCGAGGCGCTTCAGCAAAGCCGGGATCTCCTCCTTGTCTCCCATCTTGCGGAGTGCTTGAATCAAACGGTACAAAGCGGTTTGGTCCTGCGGATCGCTGGCAAGCGCTTTTCGGCATTGATCGGCCGCCTCTTTGTATTGTCCCGTCTCCATATCGAGCTTCGCCAGCACTTCTCGAGCTGCAGCGAGTGTTGGTCGCAACTTTATGGCTCTCTCCGCGGACTCGAACGCCAGCTGAAATTCCGGCGTTCCCGAATCCGCCCCTTTCTCGGTCAGCACGCGCGCTTGAAGATACAGCAACATGGGATCATTCGGATTCTGTTTTAGCTTTGCTTGCACCGTGGCAAGAGCATGGTCAAGATCGTTTTCCTCGACTGCGGCCAGTCCTTCGGCCGCAGCGCCGAGAGATTGCGCGGGGTCTAGCTCCTGGGCCTTCTCGAAATCCGCTTCTGCCTTGTCGTACTGCGCGAGTTGCACGTACAGGACACCACGCGCCAGGTAGAGGTCCGCTGATTTCGGTTGTAGCCGCAACCCCTCGTTGATCACGTCAATACCAACCTGAAACGATTCATGGGAAAACGAAATATTCGCAAAGTCCAGGTACAAACTCACGTTTAGAGGATCTCGCAGGAGGGCTTGACGCAGCGTTTCGACCGCTTTCGGAGTGTCCCCCAAATCTTCATAGGCAGCGGAGGCAAGTTGCAGCGTATCGGCAGAGGGATCGGCGTCATCGACGAGAGGCTTCAGTGTGGCCAAGGCATTCTGGGGTTTTCGCGTCATGATTTCCAAAGAGGCTAACAGATGTCGCTCGCGGCGGTCTTCGGGGCGAAGCCTGAGCGCTTGACCAAACACCGACTCCGCCTGATCCAGCTTCTTTAGCTTAACCAGACACATGCCAAAGGCATTTAGGCCGTCAAATTGAGAACGAAGCACTTCTCCGGCCTTTTCAAAATGCGCGGTCGCAGCGCCGCAGTTGCCTAGGCGGTATTCCAAGACCGCCAGCATCGCGTGCGCCGTAGGTTCGTCCGGCCGCAATCGCAGCAGGCGATTCAAAAGCGGCACGGCCTCCGCGCTTTTGTTTGTTGCGTAAGCGCTTTGGGCTGCGCCCGCCAGCGCTCCCACATTGTCGGGATCTATCTTCAGCGCATACTTGAACGAAACTAGTGCGTTGGAATTGTCACCCTCTCCGGCAAAAGCGAGGCCTTGAAAGGTCCAGAGTCTCGCGTTATTCGGCGACATGCGAAGCGCCGCGCGGGTGAGTTCGACCGCGTGGTCGAAATCTCTGTTCGCAAGTGCCGCCCGGATGGCGTCGAGTGGATTTTCCTTCTGTTGCTGCGCGAAAGCGGGAGAAACGCAAAGAAGGATGGCACCGATAAATTTTGTCCGCATGCGCATAAGCTCTGTTTCTAGCGAAGAATACTGCATCCTGAAAGATGATTACAGCTTGCTCCGCAACTTCTTTGGAGTTATAGATTATCTTGCAAGCGCTTGCACTACCGGAGTCGGAGCGGGGCCTATGAAACGTACCACCAGGCGTCAGTTCGCAAAGACCGCCATGATTTCGGCGGCGGGCGCGTGGATCGCCCCCTCCGTACCCATTTGGGCGAACAGCGCCACCGCAGCGATTTCGCCTCCGCTTTCCACTTTTCCCTATTCGAGCGTACAGCTTCTTGACGGTCCTTTCCGCACTCAGTTTGAGCAAAATCATCAACTGTTTCTCCATCTCGATGAGGATGGCCTCCTCAAACCATTTCGCCAGCGCGAAGGAATGCCTGCCCCGGGCCCGAAGCTCGGCGGTTGGTACGACAATGCCACGGACTTCAACCCCGAGAACAATTTTCACGGATTCATTCCGGGCCACAGTTTTGGGCAGTATCTGTCGGGCTTAGCGCGCGCTTACGCCATTACGGGCTCAAAGCCAACGCAGGCCAAAGTTCATCGCTTGGTGCGCGGCTTCGCCGAGACTGTGGAACCCAGCGGAAAGTTCTACGTTGATTACCGGCTGCCAGGCTATACGTTTGACAAAACCTGCTGTGGCTTGATCGATGCGCATGAATTCGCCAACGATCCCATCGCTCTCGAAGTGCTCAAGCGGGCAACCGACGCGGTCGTGCCGCATCTGCCCGAGAAAGCCTTGAGTCGCGCGGAACAGGAGGCGCGGCCACACAAGGATATTTCCTATACCTGGGACGAAACTTACACGCTTCCTGAAAACCTCTTTCTGGCCTATCAACGCAGTGGCGATAAGCGTTACTTCGATCTCGGAAAACGTTTCATCTACCACGAATACTACGACGCGCTGGCGGAAAACCGGAATGCGCTACCCGGCAAACATGCTTATAGCCACGTCAACACGCTTAGCTCTGCAATGCAGGCTTATCTTATGCTCGGCGATGAAAAGTATCTGCGTGCCGCCGCCAATGGCCTTCGCATGGTGCAGGAACAAAGCTACGCGACGGGCGGGTGGGGCCCCAACGAAGCATTTGTGGAACCGGACAAGGGGCTCTTGGCCGCCAGCCTCGGCAGCACACATGCAAGCTTTGAAACTCCTTGCGGCGCTTACGGGCATTTCAAAATCACGCGTTACTTGCTGCGCGTGACCGAGGACTCTCGCTATGGCGACAGCATGGAGCGCGTGCTCTACAACACCATTGCCGGCGCAAAGCCCATTCTTCCTGATGGCACAAGTTTCTACTACTCCGACTACAACGAACACGACGCCAAAAAGGTCTATTACAAGGACAAATGGCCCTGCTGTTCAGGCACGTTCCCGCAGCAAACGGCGGACTACGGAATCAGCTCTTACTACCCGGGTCAGGGTGGAATCTACGTCAATCTGTTTCTCCCGTCGAAACTAACCTGGACCCAAAACGGCAGCCACTGCAGTCTGACGCAGACCACGCAATATCCGAAACTGAATACCACGGAGCTTCGTTTTCAACTCCGTCGGCCCGAAAACTTTACCGTTCACCTTCGCGTGCCGGCTTGGGCCGATGCCAAGACGCGAATCTCAGTCAACGGCAAACGCGCGGAGGGCGACGCGACGCCTGGAAAATTCTTCGCGGTCACACGAACCTGGAAGAACGGCGATCGCCTGGAGTTTGAGATGGGAATGCCATGGCGCCTCGAAGCGGTCGATGCGCAGAATCCGGATTGGGTAGCCCTGCTGCACGGACCGCTCTCCCTGTTCGGCACAGCTGAGTTGCCCGCCCGCGTGACGCGAGCTCAACTCTTAGCTGCCAGGCCTTCACCGGCCGACTCGGATGATTTCGTCGTGACGGCCGATGCTGGAAAGTTGACATTTCGTCCTTTTGCTCGCATCGCCGACGAGCCTTACCGTTTATACCAGCGCGTCAGTGGCTGAAACTCTGGCAAATACCGTTGTTCCCGCTAGGCGTCCGTGCTGAGGTCCCTTCGCTGCGCTCAGGATTTCGGAGCGCGGCTCGAACGCCGCGCAAGCGCCTCGAGTTACGGATCGTACCGAACACAAAGGTGACACCCCGGCCTCAGCGCCCCATGAAAGTCTTCCAACCAGGCGCGCTCAGCGCGAAATTTCCTGATCGCCGGGCATAGGGTGGCGCGCCGCGTTGGCGTGAGGCACAAGTTGCCGATAGACCGCCGCGGGAATGCGCGAATCCCAGATGCCGGAGGCTTTCGCGTAGCCCACAATTCCAAAAAACAAGATCGCAACGCCGGCAGCCATCGCCCAAGAAGGAATTCGGCGCGGAGATTTGGAAGAAGGCTTGGAAATTTTCGGCAGCGCGAGCTGCAGCGCGCCTTCGGCCGGACAAATTGCCACGCACTCGAGGCAGCCGGTACATTCCGGCGATGCCAGCGGGAGGATCGGCAACGCCAGTGGCTGTTCCGGTTTCCAAGCCGAGCACCCAAAAATAGAAAACGCCACCCAGCCAAACATTCAAAAGCAGGAACGCTGCTTGATAGCTGCGCCGTACCAGTTGCGAGTAGTCTTTGTCCGCCCGTCGAACGAGCTTCTTCTTTCTCTTGACAGCCTTTGAAGGCACGGCGCAATGCTCCCTTACCGTGTGGGTCTGCGCGAAGCCGCCTTGCGGCACCGATGAAGGTTCCGAACTCATTTCCGGAGCAGGATAGCCGCCCTAGGAACCAAGAGCAGTGACGGCGGTCACTGGCGGGAGCGTGACGGGTGCCCCGTGAGCTTTGACCCGCGGAAGGAAAGCGGATAACGCACGGACGCCGGGCGCACAGAGGTTCGCGGAGGAAGTCCTACAAAACATAGAAGCAACAGTGTTCCATACCCTGCTCAGGTTTTCTGTAGTTCTGCTCGCGGGCGCCATGCCGCGCAAAGCGTAGCGGCGGTGATCCTGCGAACGCAACACAGGGTCCCCAAGATGCAAATGCGTGGCCACACTTTAGTTGCGCGGAACCGCCCCCATCCCCTTTCCTGCCAACCATTCAAAAATTCCTCGGGGGGATACGGAAAAATGGAAAAAATAGGCTTTGCTTACAGAAAAAGGCATGATAGGCTAAAGTTGTGATGACGACCATCGCCACGAAGCGAATTACCTCCAAGTCGACTACCACGACTATGAAGAAGACTATGACCGCTTCGGGCGATGGGAGAAACAGCTAGCAAGGCAAAACAAAGTTTCAAACCCACCGCCGGAAGCGAACCTGGCGGTGGGTTTCTTCTTTTAAGCCCCCCCCAGAGACGCTCCAGCCGCCGGACTAGGGAATGGAAATCAGGAGCGCAGGTCATGAATCAGGAAAATGTACTGGAAGAAGCAGCAGAACCTAGCCCCGCCGCGCGCCAAGGCGCGGCGCTTCCGAGCGGCGGGGTCACTCGAAAGCACAACAAAGTAGTGGCGTTCAAGTTTGGCGGCAGCTCGCTGCTAGGAGCGGAGCGCATGTTCCACGCGGCCAGGCTGGTGCGCAAGGCGGCGCAGGTATCGAAGGTGGCGGTGGTGGTTTCCGCGATGAAAGGCGTGACGGACCATCTACTCTCCATCGAGAAGGCGCTGGCAGCCGGCAAAATGGCACAGGCGCGGCGGGAAGCGGAAGTCGTGCTGGGGATGCACTTGGAAGTGCTCGAGAATTTGCAACTGGCGGAAGAGGCGGATCGGCGCGTTCGCTATGAGTTGCAATTGCTTGGGCGCGACCTGCTGCACGCGGTTGAAAGTTGGGAACAGGGCGCCACGAGCGCTGAGTTTTCTGACCGGCTGGCTTCCTTCGGGGAACGGTTCACCACTCGGCTCTTCGCGGCGGCGCTGGAAAAGCTGGAAGTTGCCTCCGTGCCTGTCACTTCGTCGGAATTCGTCCTAACCTGCGACACTTTCCGCGATGCGCAGCCGCACCTGGAACAAAGCAAACGGCGTGGGCGAAAGATTTTGTTGCCGCTTTTGAAGGAAGGAATCGTGCCGGTGGTAACCGGATTCATTGGGGCGACTCCCGACGGACGAATTACCACGCTGGGGCGCAACAGCTCGGATTTCTCCGGGGCTATCGTAGCGTATGTGGTAGATGCGGATGAGTTGGTGATTTGGACGGATGTGGACGGCATTTACACCGCAAATCCGCAGGAGGCGGCCGAAGCTCAGCTTCTTCATGAATTGAGCTACGACGAAGCGCACGCACTCGCCGCAAGCGGCGCAAAAGTGCTGCACCCTAAGGTGCTGCCGCTGGCCGCGGAGAGCGAAATGGTGGTGTGGGTACGGAACACGTTCAATCCGCAAGCGCGCGGCACCCGGATTGGACCGCCTGGCGAATTTTCTGGCGCGCTTCCTCCGGGAGGTGTGGCATGAGTCCGCGGGCTCAAAGCAGGAGCAATGGCCAATTGCCGGGCGGCCAGCTAGAAACCAAGCGGGCGAGGAAGCCTGAGAAAAAATGGCGCGCTGGAGTGCTGGGCGCAACGGGAATTGTCGGGCAACGCCTGGTGAATCTCCTTGCAGAACATCCCTGGTTCGAGCTAACCGAAGTGGCGGCTTCGGAACGTTCCTCCGGCAGAACCTATGCCGAAGCGGTGCGCTGGCACCTGGAAACGCCCATTCCCGAAGTGGCGCGCGATCTGGTGGTGAAGGGCGTCGAACCGGCGCTGGATTGTGATTTTGTTTTTTCCGCGCTGGATTCTTCCGTAGCCGGACCGGTGGAAGAAGATTTCGCGCGCGCGGGATACCCGGTGGTCAGCAATTCGAGAAACCACCGGATGGACGCGGATGTGCCGCTGCTGATTCCGGAAGTGAATGCGGCGCATTTGGACGCGATTCCCGTGCAACGCAAGAATCGCGGATACGATACAGGTTTTATCGTAACCAACCCGAATTGCTCGACCGCAGGGCTGGTGCTCGTGCTGAAGCCGCTGGCGGACGCGTTTGGCTTGGAAAGAATTTTCGTGGTGACCTTGCAAGCGATTTCCGGCGCAGGATATCCCGGCGTCGCGTCGATGGATATTCAAGGCAATGTGGTGCCGTTCATCAGCGGCGAAGAGGAAAAGATGGAGGCGGAACCGCAAAAGTTGCTTGGCAAGTGGGATGGCACGCGGTTTATTGAGGCGGGACTGGGAATCAGCGCGCATTGCAATCGCGTCCCCGTGCTGGATGGGCACCTCGAATGCGTATCACTTGGGCTGAAGAAAATCGCGTCGCTCGCGGAGGTTCGTGAGGCGCTGCAGAAGTTTGAAGTAGACGAGGAACTGGCGTCATTGCCGACGGCGTTACGGCATCCGGTAATTGTAGTGGACGACGAAAACCGGCCGCAGCCGCGGCGCGACGCTGCGGCAGGGAAAGGAATGGCGGCGGTGGTCGGGCGAATCCGGGAGTGCCCGCTGCATGACGTGAAGCTTACGCTGCTCTCGCACAATCTGGTGCGAGGCGCTGCGGGCGCGGCGCTTCTGAATGCGGAACTGCTGGCAGCGCGAGGGTTCCTGAAGGATCGCTCGGCAAGAGGTGCAACGGAAGTAGCGGAGCCGGCACTGCGGTAGGCGTGCCGGAGGTTCGATTCGTCTTTGGCCACAAGGGCTTCGCCACTCGGCAGGTTACCGTCTCGGCTTCACCGTCTTCTGAACCCGCAAAGCTCAGCCGAAGCTGATTGGCTGGCGCAATGCCACCTGTGAGTCCGTATCTTTGGGGGACTCTCACCCGTTAGCTGACGAACATGCGTGGCGTACAATAGGGATAGGGGGGACGGTTACCCGTCCTCCCCTCCCACACCATCGTACATGCGGGTCCGCATACGGCGGTTCAGGGAGTTGAGCCCTCGCGGGCCGGAGGTTCGAGGCGTCGTTTGCCACAAGGGCTTCGCCGCTCTGCAGGTTTCCGTTTCGGCTTCACCGTCTTCTGACCCTGTAAAGCTCAGCCGTAGCTGATTGGCTGGCGCAGTGCCACCCGTGAGTTCGACGTTCTACTACTCGCTCTCACTGTTTGGGCCTTCCTCACTCGCGTGAGTGTCGGGTCGGAGGAGGCGCGCTTGCGCGCTGGCCTCCGTCCGCCGCCCAAACTGCCCATACACATTTCGCGTAGGCAGCTTTCACGAAGCGTCAAGCAGATGCCAAAGAAGGAATCAACCCAACCAAGTTAACAAGTCGATGCTCGCCATACAGCGCTCGTTCCGGCAGCTGTTTCCAGCCGCAGTTGCGCCAGCGCTTGAAGCGATGCGACCGCGCTCGCTCGGAAAGAGCTGCCCTTTGCCGTAGCTTCCCGCCTTGAGCATCGCCTCAATGAGGCGAAGCACTCGGCCATCCGCCACTCGCTGAGCTACCAGCGTGAGAAGTTTCTCGTGATCGACCGACCCGAAAAAATCTCTGCCGTCCGACTACTGACAGAGCGTCGCTCGCCACTTCGCTTGCGCTTATAGGTTCGCTTACCCCGGTGCCACCCGGAGACCCTGTCAGTCCTCCCGAGGTCACGTGTTGTTCTTCCGTACCGTGCCGTCCGCAAACACCTTGGTGCGGTGGGAGGATGAGAACGCCTTCGCCTCCATAGTGCAGGCTTGACCGTGCCCCACCTTTGGCCGACCGGTTCATCTTCGGGGTGGCCCCCATCGATTACAGCCCGGTAGTTCTCCTCATGCCCTTCGGATTCCATCTTGCGATGGACACCCTGCCCTCCGGGGTACTGCAATTCCCCGGCCAGCGAGAAGTTACTCCCGCTTTCGGATATGGCGCCCCTCATCCGAGCGCCAGAGGGACTTGAACCCTCCCGAACAACGCGCTGCTCAGCACACACTACGCCCGCTGCTGACTTCTGCGGCAGGATCAGAGTGAATTACTTCACCCTCAGTCGTGAATCCGCGACGTGCCGCAGATCTCCCGTGATAAGTTCGACCGCTTTCGATACGCGACCGCCGGATTTACCACCAGTGCTTTTGATGGATACGGACTTTGCGATCAGTGGCCCGCTCGTCCGACGCCGTAGGCCTCGAATCCAGTTCTTGTCCATCGGCCCGTATCTTTGCTCCACGCTTCCTTTAGACACCGCCTCACGGTGGTGCCCATGCGCTTCGCTACCCTTCACCTCCCATCAGGTTGGGGCGGGACTTTCACCCGCTAGCTGCCGAACATGCACGGCGTACCGCAAAAAAGGGCGGCGCACTGCGCGCCGCCCTTTTTTTGTTTTTCTTGTGAACCGGAAATTAGAGGGGCTGTACGTTGGTGGCCTGCAGTCCTTTCGGACCCTTGGTCACTTCGAATTCAACCGCCTGGCCATCGTTTAGAGTCTTGTAGCCATCGGCCACAATGGCGGAGAAATGGACGAAAACGTCCTCCCCGCTCTGGCGCTGGATGAACCCAAAGCCCTTGCTGGCATTAAACCACTTCACGGTACCCTGTTCTTTACTCACTTCTTCTACTCGTTTCTGTCAGCCGCAGTACGGCTGAGCACTACTTAAGCTATCTGGTGCCCCAAGTCCCGAGCCCCTCATCAGAGCAACGGCCGTCTTCAAGCTTCGCTCAGTTAGTTCTGGCAAGGCCGGAACCAACCTCGCAAAAAAAAGGCCGCAAGTGTGACCTTGCGACCGCTTTTCTTACCCAAAGGCGATACAAGAGCAACAAACGCAAATCTACTGTAACACGGATTAGGGTGAATTACCAATAGTTTCCTTTTAGTCTTGACGGTTGCGTCATCTATACGCGTGACCTTTAATGCGAAACTGACGAATCGGGGGTCGCGGGATGGGGGACCGGTGTCTATCGGCATCAAAGATTTGCCTCACGAGCAATTCTTAGCCCGCAGGGAATTTCTCTTGGGGCGGGTTCGCCGATAAGGTTCTAGCAAAGCCTCGAGGTCGCGGCGTAGCCAAGCAGCCAGCGAGCCTTCGCGAAACACGGCCCAATCCAGCATAGACCCACCGTTAACCTGCAGGATGAGGCGGGCAAGTTCGGCGGTGTTGCACTTCACCAATTCGCCGGCAGCAACGGCTTCGTCGAGCAGCTTGCGCGTTTCTGCGCGGCACGCTTTGAATTGTGCGAGCGTAATGGCGCGAAACTCGGGGTCGGTGAGGTCGTTCTGAAGGTACGCCAATCCATTGGCCATGGATTCAGGAGTCGCAGCAAAACCGCTGGAGGAAACATATAGCTCGACCAGCGCCTTCAGAGGTGATCTGTATTTTGCGCGCCCGGAGGCAAACTGTTCGGGGACACTGGCCGGAACAGTGCTGTACAACGCCAGCAGCAAACCACGTTTGGTGCCGAAGCGCTGGATCAGCGTGGCTGGAACGACACCGGCCTCTTTGGCCACGTGCGCCAGCGTGAGCTGCGTGGGACTGTACCGTTGCATGGCGCGGGCAGTAGCGGCCAGGATCTCTTGGTCCGAAGTTTCGCGAGGGCGAGGTGACATTCGTCCTAAGCTTTCTTAAACGCCTCCCGGGCAGCTTTTCCCCGAACCGACGGCCAGAATAACTGAATGGTGGTTCATTTTCTACTTGACATTAATGAATGGCTGTTTATTATAGAACATCTTTCCTTACCGAGGTGACCATGACTTCGGTCTCTTCCTATCAGCCGCCGGACTTGAAGGGGCGGGTTGCGCTTGTCGCAGGGGCCACTCGCGGAGTGGGGCGAGGCACGGCGCTGGCGCTTGGCGAAGCAGGCGCGACGGTGTACTGCACGGGCCGCAGCACGCGCGGAAAGCGCACAGAGAAGAGTCCGGTTCGGCGCTTGCCCTCGGAATACTATCTCGGGCGGCCGGAAACCATTGAGGAAACCGCGGAACTGGTGACCGCGCGAGGCGGCAAGGGGATCGCGGTGGTAACCGATCACCTGGAGGCGCAGCAAGTCGAAGCATTGCTCACCCGAATTCGCAAGGAACAGGGAAATCTGCACGTGCTGGTAAACGACATCTCCGAAAGTGCGCAACATGAGTTTGGCAGGACCTTCTGGCAGCTCGACCTCGAAAAAGGATTTGCGATGTTCCATAACGCCATCCATACGCACATTCTGACCAGCCACTTTGCCGCGCCACTGCTCATCGAAACAGCGAAAGGAGGAACTGTCCCGGGGCTTATTGTCGAGATTGGCGACGGCGATTCCTACACCTATCGCGGAAATCTCATGTTCGACTTGATCAAAACGACCGTCATCCGCCTGGCGTTTGCCATGGCGCGCGAGCTGAGAAGAAAGAACGTCGCTGCCGTAGCGCTAACGCCCGGCTTTTTGCGCTCGGAAGTGATGCTTGAGGAATTTGGCGTCACCGAAGCCAATTGGCGGGACGCCGTGAAAAAAGTGCCCGACTATGCCGAGTCGGAAACGCCTCTTTATGCCGGGCGCGCCATTGCCTGCCTCGCCGCAGATCCCAACATCATGAAAAAGTCGGGACGCGTCTTCAGCTCCTGGACCCTTTCTGATGAATATCCCTTTTGCGATGCGGACGGCCGGCGTCCGCATTTCGGAAGGCACTTTGAGAAAACTTACGGCTTCAACGTGAGCCCGTGCGATGACGGCTTTTACAAATACTGGTTCGACGACGTGCTTGACCGCCTCTTTGGGGAGTGGCCGCCGGACTAGCGCCGCCGACCGAAGTGGAGTAGCTGTTATGGGATGCCGTCAGGAACGTCGAGAGCCATGCGCAGGATTTGCATGGCAAGCTGGTTCACCTCTACGTCGTCCAGGTTGCAGAGCACAACTACTCCCGCATTTCTGGACGGAACGACGGCAAAAGCCGTGCTGGTTCCCTGTTGGCCGCCCGTGTGCGCCAGAATGTGCAAACCAAACTTGTCCATGACTCCCCAGCCGAGGCCATAGCCGGTTTCTTTTCCATCCGCCGTCTTGAGGGACGTCCACATAAGATCTTGTGTGCCGCGCTTCAGAAGTTTGTCGGCGAGCATGGCCGCCTCGAAATCGGCCATGTCGTCAGCGGAAGAGATAATGCCGCCGCCGGGAATCTTGTAGCTGGAGTCAAGCACTCCGGCGTTGCGGACCATGCCGCCTTTGTCTTTGTGATACCAGCGCGTACGGTGAGGAATAATCGCGAAAAAATCATCGTCGCGCGTTTGCTCCATTCCCGCAGGCGCAAAAACATTCTTCCCCAGAAAGTCGATGAATTTTCCCGCGGCGGCACCCTCCAGAACACAGCCGACCAGAGTGTATCCGTAGGTCGAATAGTGGAACTTCGTGCCGGGCTTCTCTACCAGAGGATCATTGGCAAAAAGTTGAAGCGACTCCTCGACGCTCGCGAAATGCCGCGCGCTGTCTTCGGGAACGTCGCCTTTCCCGTCCGGGTTGTAGTGGCGGATACCGCCAAGGTGCCCAAGCAATTCCCGCGTGGTGATAGGCCACTCCTTTTGCGGGAACGCCGGACAATATTTCTGCACCGGAGCATCCAGGTCCAGCTTGCCGCGCTCCCAAAGCTGCAGCACCGCCGTCGCGGAGATGGGTTTTGAAATAGAGCCCAGCCGGAAAAGAGTCGAGGAAGTTGCAGGAGAAGAATTCTCCAAGTCCGCCATGCCAAATCCCTGAGACCAACGAGGCTCACCATCCAGTACAAGCGCTGCGGAAAGCCCGGGGATGTTGTTTGTGGCCATGAAGCTGGCGACGGCTTTTTCGAGCGCTAAGCGTTTTTCTTTCGGAAAGCTTTTTTCCTGTGCCGCAAGGGAGACCCTGCAGAAAATCAAGAAAGACAGGCAGATGGCGTACTTCCAACAAGTCTTCCTACGCGTTCGTGACTGACGGGTGTGCATGGAATCACCTCGGAACGGGAGTGTATCGCAAGAATGGGACGGGCGCCGGACGGGACGGTCTGAACCGTGTTAAGAGAGTTGGCACCTCACCCGACAAGAAGCGTTGACCTGAACGCGACCCGCTTTCTACCATAATAGGAATGAAACCACGGGTGCTCTTGGCAGTAAGCGCAATGGTGTTGGCAACGATGGGTTGCGGCTGTGAGGACTCCGCCAAAAGGCCGGTCCAAGCTCACATGCCCGCGACGCATATTCCAGAAACCGGCGTTCGTTCAGCCCGTGCTGCGGATGCACCGCGCCCGGCCCCGCAAGCAGCGCAACTCGCTCCGCCTTCGCTGGCGCCTTTGCCGCTGACCGATCCTAAACGCCCGCTACCGGTGTCCCTGCTGCCGGCCGTTCAGGAAGGGAGGGCCTTCCTAATCCAGAGGGTGCAGGAGAAGTTCGCCTCCGGCGAAAACAATTTCAAGGCTGGACACCTGGAAGCCGCGCGCAAGGACTTTGATGACGCGGTGGATTGGATGCTCGAAAGCGGCTACGATCCGGACGGCGATCCTGCGCTCAGCGCATTGTTCCATCATGTCGTGGATTCGGTGTACGCCTACGAGCTACAGGCGTTCCGCGGCGGCGAAGGCTTCACCGAGGCGGCTGCGGTTCCCGCGCCGATTGACGAAGTGGCGGCAGTGGCGCTTCCTGCCGATCCCCGGCTGAAAGAGCGCGCCGAAGAAGCAGCAAAGAGCGTGTCCCACGATCTGCCCCTGACGGTAAACGATGAGGTACTCCAGTTTCTCAATTTTTTTCAAACGCCCAAGGGACGCGACATCGTGGAAACCGGTCTGCGGCGCGCTGGACGTTACCGCGATATGATTTCGCGCGTTTTGAAGGAAGAAGGTCTGCCGCAGGATTTGATTTACCTGGCGCAAGCGGAAAGCGCTTTCCAGCCGCTGGCGCTTTCGCGCGCGGGCGCGCGCGGCATCTGGCAATTTGTAGCCTATCGCGGTCAGCAGTACGGTTTGCGGCACTCCTGGTGGATCGATGAGCGGCAGGATCCGGAAAAAGCCACACACGCGGCAGCACAGCATCTGCGCGACCTCTACGGACTTTTCGGCGACTGGTATCTGGCCATGGCCGCGTACAACTGCGGCCCCGGCAACGTGCAAAAAGCCATCGAACGCACGGGGTACGCAGACTTCTGGGAGCTCTATAAGCGCAAAGTCCTGCCGCGCGAAACAAAAAACTACGTGCCGATCATCATCGCGCTGACGCTGATCGCCAAAGATGCGGCGCATTACAACATCTTGGCGGACCCGGAAACACCGGTTCCTACCGACGTCGTTAAACCGGGCCGCCCGATCGACCTGCGGCTGGCCGCGGAATCCATCGACGTAGACGTGGAGACTCTGCGCGCTTTAAATCCTTCGCTGTTGCGCATGGCCACGCCGGACGATCCCTCATTCGAACTGCACCTTCCGCAAGGCACGGGCGAAAAATTCACCAGGGAAATCGCCGCCATCCCGCCGGACAAGTGGATCAGCTGGCGGCGCCATCGCGTGGAACCCGGCGACACGCTCGCTTCGATCGCGAAAAAATACCGCGTGACGCCCACAGCCATCGCCGAGGCCAACAACATGGACCGCACGGCGGTGTTGGAGCCCGGAACGAAGCTGACGATTCCCGCAACGCAACGGCCGTCGGAAACCAAGCGCCTGCTGGTGAGTTACCGGGTGCGGCGCGGCGACACCCTTGCGGGAATCGCAGACCGCTTTAACGTGAATCCGGAAGACGTACGGAGATGGAACCGGCTGAGATCTAGCCGCGTAAGCCGCGGCATGGTGTTGCGCATTTACACCATCGCGCCGGAAACCGCCCGGAGGCGCCTAAGGCCGCACGCCAAGAAGAAAACGGCGGTTTCCACTTCGCCGAAGGCCGCCAGCGCTGCGGCTGCCACCATGTCACAATAAGTAATTTATTTACAACAACTTACATGGTCGCTGACGCGAGACCATCCGTTGCCACGTCTGGGAAGAATGCCCACATTCGTCACGCGGAGAAATCTTTTGCGCTGAACGTCCGAGACTACTTGACAACGCCCAGCGAGTGCGATAACAAACAACGGCGCGGGGACGGGGTGTCCTTCGAGAACTCCGGCCAAAACAGCAAAAAAATATCGATCCGTGGATCAACGGGGTTGTGAG
>Ga0209153_1000524_pt1 | contig 16907 bp, 12 predicted proteins | sample GraSoiAngelo_120_FD_185877 | JGI IMG/M metagenome (GOLD analysis project Ga0209153, IMG submission 185877) | Grasslands soil microbial communities from the Angelo Coastal Reserve, California, USA - 14_0919_09_20cm (SPAdes) (version 2) | ecosystem: Environmental > Terrestrial > Soil > Grasslands ...
AAGCGAAGAAGGCCGAGCAGCAACCGCTCGCATCGCCGTCGCCCGCAGTCGGGCCGAAGACCGTGCGCGTTAGCGTCTCCTACGATGAGAACGGGCATGTCACCTCCGCCTCAGCCGTCGGCTCAAGCCCCGGCGCAGAGGCTTACGCTTCGACAGCCGTGCGCGTCGCACGCGGTCGCCGATTCCCCGCCGGTCAAGCCGGTTCGACCGTCGTGACGATCCCGATCAACTGAACGACAGTCCAACTTGATTAGAGTACGCGAGAATGGCCGCAGAGAGGATCAAACTCTCTGCGGCCATTCTCGCGTCAAGTCAGTACCACCTCGCGGTTAACGCATGTTCAGAGAAGAAGGCACATCATACCAAGACGTGATCGATGAGATGCGCTGCGATCTCTCGCAGCATTACCTGCGCGAACGCGAACTCGCCCATATGGATGATTAGACCGCTAGTGGCGGTCTAATTAGCGTTGGGTGGCTTCGCATTATGCTCCCTAGCATATACGAAACGAATTTATCTTGTTGTAAAGTTAGTAGGAGTGATAAATTATCAGCACTCTCGCTAGAATTTGACTTAAGGAGTGCCTGCCCATGAAAAATAGAAATTGGTCAAAGACATTACTGTGGGTTGCTTCTGTTGCTGGAGCATTAGCTCTTTTGATCTTTATAGCTACTGCCCATAACAAAAGAACAGAGTCGAGTTTGAGAGTGCGCCAAGGACAGGAGATTGTCCTTGGCGACAATAAAATTGTTGTGGGCAAGATTGAAGATGGTCAAGCGGAAATTTCCGTCTACAGAAACGGTGAGGCTGCACAGCCAATACTACTCCAGCACGAAAAACCTGATAAACCGGATAAACCTGATCCTTGTCCTTGCTCATGTTCGGGGAAACCAGGCAAAGACCCAGGGGATGTAGATCATCCTCGTCACCCGCCGCGATAGGTTTCACACTCTAGTAAGAAAGGGAGGCAAGTTTGAAAGAAACTTCGCCTCTCTTTCTTGCCAGAAGTAATTACCGAAGCATATCGGTATTCTTCAACGCGCCGCCCGACAATTCATTCAACCCGACGCATTGATAGTATGTCTTTCATGCTTATTCACTCCGGCGTTAGGCCAACGAGCATGGTTACTTCAAATTTGAGCGGCGTTTCTTTTTCGATGCGGTTTTCTTTTTCCTAAGTTCGTTTGTAACCGCGCTCCTTTTAATTGCCTCGTTGATTAGTTGGAGCGGCTCATCTTGCGGTTTTAGCTGTCCGGTCAGCGATAGGAGATACAGTTTGAGCGCAGCCTTATGCGCGTCAGTGTGAAGATAGGCCGACTCAATACCGGCCAAAAGCGCACGGCTTGCTTGTGCTACTCCATCCGGCCCGTTCTCAATTGCCTTCTTAATAGTGAATAGCAGTCGCGCTAGACATTCGATGGCGGCTGAATCCTGACATAAGGCAGGCTCAAGAATAGCAGCCCAAGTCTCATGGTCTGCCAAGTTATATTCATTACTAATTGCGTAAGTGCGTGCTTTCAAAAGACACCTAAGCTTAGAAATAATTGAAACAGCAATGTCAATATATTACCAACCTTAGTAATTCTTATCAACTAGAAAGGGGCTTGGTGAGGCTAGAATTCAGCCTAATATTCGCCTCTTAGCAAATACCGCTCTTACCAAGCCCAGTAAGCCATCTAAAATCAGTATTATAGCGGTGCTATAGTCGCATGCCTATGGCACTGAAACTACAAGTTCAAGAGACAGCCAGAAAGCTAGGAGTAGAGAACGCTGCGCAATTAGCGAAGCTGACGGGCCTTGGGCTAACTTCCTGTTATCAGCTATGGGAAGGAACGGCTCAAATGGTTTCATTGAGAACACTGAATACACTTTGTAACAAACTCAAAGTTCATCCGGCATTGTTGTTTGAATACAAGCCTGATCCAGAAGAGAGAACTTCGCGTTCATCCAAAGACAGAGGTAAGTGAGGGTCGTTGTAAAACAGATATGCGAGATGAAACTGCCGGCCGGTTAAGCTTGATTGGCAAGACCGACAGCGCCGAGCAGTAGCAGCAGCGCGCGGCGTAGGCCGATGTCGCGCCCGCGCGGGTCATACCATTCGTCGAGGGTGTGTGAGTTGCCTGATTGGCCGCCTGCGCCGATGGTGATGGCTGGCAGACCTTGCGCGATGGCGATGTTTGAATCGGTGGAGGAACAGTCGAGGTGCGGCTCAAAGTCGCAGGCGCGTGTGGCGGCGAGGGCGAGTTGGACCAGAGGCGCGTCCGGCGAAGTTGTGCCGCCGGGACGGTCGCCGATGAGTTTGATGTCGAGTTCGAGCGGTGGCGTATCGGTGCGCCGGGCTGCGTTCTCGTCGGCGGCCGACTCGCGTGCGGCGCGACGGAAGAAGGCGTCGAGGCGTTGCAACTCTGCGGCTGATTCGGAGCGCAGGTCAACGTCCATCGTCGCTTCTTGCGCGATAACGTTGACGCCTGTGCCGCCTGTGATGCGGCCGACGTTGAAGGTGGTGCGTGGACTTGTCGGCGCGGGATAAGCGGCGAGGCGCGCGATGGTGCGACCGAGTGCGTGGACGGGATTGGCTGCGCCGAAGTCGCCCCAAGAGTGGCCGCCCGTGCCCGCGAAGCGCACGCGATAACGACGCGAGCCGAGCGCGGTGTTCGTGATGCGCTCCACGCCGGGGCCGTCGAGACTCAAGAACGCATCAACCTCGCGCGCCCAACGGCCGGCGGTCAATAGATGCCGCACGCCGCGCAAGTTCCCTTCGCCCTCTTCGCCGACCGTGCCGACGAACAATAACGATCCGTTCGTCTCGATCTTGTGTGCTTCGAGCGCGCGCAAGATGGCGACGAGTGCGACCAAGCCGCAGCCGTCGTCGGCGATGCCGGGCGCACGCAGGTGCGCACCGTCGCGCCGCACGGTGAAGTTCGTGCCTGCGGGAAAGACCGTGTCGAGGTGTGCGCTGACAACGACGAGCGGATGGAGCGCGCGCCCGCGTCTGAGCGCCACGCAGTTGCCCTCTTCGTCAACCTCAGTCTCCGTCAAGCCACACTGTCTGAATCGCGCCGCCAAGTATTCGGCGCGCGCCGCTTCGCCAAACGGCGGCGCAGGGATCGCGCAGATGCCTATGTGCTCTTCCGTGATCTCTGCGGCGTGTTCGGTGAAGAACCGACAGGCGCGCTCGACACACGCATCGGCGATCAGATCGCGCACGATCTGTTCGGGGGCGTGTGCGGTGGCAAGGCTGGACATGGGAAGACAGTGATGAGTGCCGAGTGACAAGTGGCGCGCGAGCGGTTTTTTAACTTGTCACTCGCCACTTGTCACTCGGCACTGCTTTTAGACCAACTGCATTACTTCGTCTTCGCTGAGCACGCCTGACGCGCTCTTGGCTTTGTCGTAGATGCGTGCGACACGTTCGTCGGTCGCTTCTAGCCCGCGCGATTCGAGCCAGTAGATGACGTTTGATTTGCCGCTCATCGGGCCGACTTCGATCTGTTGGCGCAGGCCGAACTGACCGGCGGGCACGCCCGAATAGATCAGATCGGCTAATTCTGTATCGCCCTTGCGATAGCTCTTGATGACGGCCGCCGCGTGGACGCCGGTCGCGGTGCGGAAGGCGTCGCGCCCGAAGACCGGATAGTTGAGCGGGATCGTCCAGTTGCAACTGCGCGCCGCCGCTTCGCAGTAATCGCGCAAACGAGTCAGATCGTTATCAATCCAACCCATCAGTTTCAAGTTGACGAGCAACTGATCCATCGGCGTGTTGCCGACGCGCTCGCCGATGCCGAGCGCAGAGCCATGTACCTGATCCGCGCCGCCTTCAATCGCAGCGATGGAGTTGATCACGCCAAGCCCGCGATCCTGATGCCCATGCCAATCAAGCCGAATGCTGCCGCCTTGCTCTGCAATAATTTTTTTGACGAACGAGACGACCGCGCGCGCGCCGTCCGGTGTTGCATGCCCGACGGTGTCGCAGACGCAGACCGCACGCGCGCCCGCGCGAATCGCTGTCGTGTAGAGCGCGCGCACAGTCTCTGGGTCGGCGCGGGTCGTGTCTTCGGTCACGTACATGACCGGAAGATTTTGTTTGACGGCGAAGGTCACGGCGTCTTCGGTCAGCCTTAATAATTTATCGAGCGTCCAGTCTTCGGCGTAGAAGCGGATGGGCGATGAGCCGATGAAGGTACAGGCTTCGATGGGGATGCCGGCGCGCTGTGAGATTTCTGCGATGGGGCGGATGTCGTTCTCGTGTGTGCGTGCGGCACAGTTCGGGCGAATCTTTAATTTCTGTTCGACGATCTCGCGCGCGAGTCGTTCGACGCCGGCCGCATGTATGCCGCCCGCGCCGGGCAGACCGATGTCGGCCGTGTCTATGCCGAGATCGTTCATCAAGTGCAGCAACTCGATCTTGCGCTCGACCGGCGGCTCGCAGACCGAAGGCGACTGCAAGCCGTCGCGCAAGGTCTCGTCGTCGAAACTGATCGGGCGGCCGGGCGCTGCGTGTTCCGGTGCGACCTTGTTCCAATCGTAGATCAACTCACTGGCGGGCACAGCTAAAACCTCCACTGCACAGACAGAACTTGCGCGTGCTTTTGCGACGTGCTCAAGGATGAAACGATTACAACAAGCGCACCCGTCAAAGTCAAGCAGGGTAAGAAAAAGCCGCCGCCGGACGTGGAAGCATCCGACGGCGGCCATGAACTGTGCGAAGAACGCCGGACTATTGCGTCGCGCCGAAGCGCAAACGGTACTCGGTCGAATTCATAAACCCGTTGACCATGGTGCGCGAGTCAGTCGGATGACTGTTGAGATAGTTCAACCAATTCTGATAGCCGCCCGCCTCCGGCGTCCGTCTTAAGTAGCCGTAATACTGCATCGCCACGAACGCTTGATTGAACTCAAGTTGGAAGACCTGATCCGAGTCAGCTATGGCGCGCAACACCTGCGCTCTGGTGAGCGTGCCAGCAGTCAACCGATTGCTCAGATCGGTGCTGGTTAAAGTCACCTTCTGGGTGCCATCAGGGTTGGCTGGATCAGGTGTGGTGATCTGCGTCAGGCTGTACCGATTTATCAGTGCCGTGACATAGGCTGAGTTTGAGAGCGCACCGTAAGTCGTACTGAACTCTGAGCGCTGGACAAAGGCATTGGTGAAACTTGCTTTCTTCTGGAAGACCTCGGCCTGCGTCGCACCGGTCACAGCCCGCATATCGGGGATGATCTCGGCATACTGCGGCAAGCGATTGAACGCCAGCTTATAGAAGCGATAGACGAAGTAGCCCTTGAGTTGAAATTCCGGTGAGCCGAAGAACGACTGCGAGACGATCAAGCGGTCACAAGCAGCCGCCGGACTCGCCGGATCGGTATTGAACTGGTTGGAGCAGCCGCGCAGGATAGCTGACCACGGCTCGCCTTGTTCCGGTTCGCGCGATAAGAAATCGAGATACTGCTGGCGGACGAAGAACGCAATCCCGGTGTTGTCGCCTGCAAGGATCGGGTTGGGCGTCGTCGCCGTGTCGTTGTCTATGATCGTGACGGTTAGGATCGCGGGCGCGTTGAGCGCGAAACCGGAGCTTGGATTGCTCAGAGCGATCTGGAAAGTCTCGTTGCCTTCGAACATGCCGTCGTCAATGATCGGGACGGTGATTGATTTCTGCGTCTCGTTGGCCGCGAAATTGAGCGTGTCGTTCGTGGTCGCGTAGTCGCAACGCGCGTAAGCCGCGCCGTGATTGTTCACTTGATCGTCGCAACGCACTTCGGCCGGATCATCTATCGTCTCGTAGCTCACGCTCGCCACCGACGCTAGATTGCCCGTGCGCGTGACATTGATGGTGACGCTGCCTGCGCCTTCGTTGACGCTGATGCTGTTCGTGGCGAACTGCACAGCCGGCGTTGAGCCGCTGCGCCGTGCGAAGGTGACAGCGCCAGCGTTGGTCAGATCAATCGGGTTGCCTTGCGAACGGTCGCGCGTGTGCGAAGCAATGACGTAGGCTTCGGGCGCGCCACCGGAGATACCGACCACAGGATTAAGCACTGTGTTCAAGCCCGACGTGCCGCTGCCGTAGCGCGTGCGGACTGTGCCGTCGCGCTGCAACTCGATCTCAAACTTGAAGGGGAAGCCGGCTTCGGCACTCGTGCCGTTGTAGGTCTTCCCTTCCCAACGGAAGATGAGATGATCGCTGTCGGGTTGCGTGACGAAGATGCCGCCGCCCGCATTGTCCGTGCGCAGGTCGTCCCACATGCCTGCGATGGCCGTTAGATTGTCGAGCGACGCAACGAGGCTCGGCACATCGCCTTGCGACGGCGCAGTGTTGTTGAAATAGATGATGCCGTTCGACGAGAGCGTCGCGGACGTGTAGGTCTGGCCGTAGAACGGGAAGCTGAAGCCTGCCGGGAAGTTGAAAGTTTGATAAGCGTCGTCGGCGTGTAGGCCGACATCTGTGCCGCCAGTCGTGAGCGCCGCCGCCGCGCTTTCCGCCGGGACATAAGGATCGGTCACATTGGGATCGGGCGTGACGGTGACGCGCGCCAACTGGCTTTCATTGCCGACGTTGTCAATCGCTTTGATGATGATCTGGCCGGCGACGTGGCGGAACGGGAGCGAAACGTTGGCCGTCTCGCCTGTGCCGGCGGTTTGCGGCAACTGCGTGCTCAAGAAGATGGTCTTGTTCGTGCCGGGATCGAAGAAGTCTAGTTCGTAGAGCGCGGCCCGGCCCGTGTTGCCGTCGTCGCCGGGCGCAGTCCAAGCGAGCGAGACGCTGCGCCCGTTGAGCGACGTGACGCGGAAGTTACCGGGCACGGCGGGCGGGGTCGTGTCGTTCTCGGTGGCGGCGGTCACAGTCTGAAAAGCGTTGATGCGCCGGCGACTGTAGGTATTGCTTGCGCCGCTGGTCGCGTCGCCGTTGTAGAGAATGATGTTGCGCAACTGTTTGACGGTCAGATTCGGATTGGCTGAGAGCGCGAGCGCAGCGAGACCCGTGACGTGCGGCGTCGCCATCGAAGTACCGGAGAAGAAATCCAAAGTGTTGTTGGGCGTCGTGCTCAGAATGAACGAGCCGGGCGCGGCGACGTGGACTGTGCGCGTGCCGAAGTCGGAGAAGGATGAGAGCGCGTCGTGCCGCTCCGTCGCGGCGACGGAGATGATATTGGGCGCGCCGTAGTTGGCGGGGAAGGTCGGGAAGATGTCGTTGTTGCTGGCGTCGTTGCCGGCGGCGACGACAAACAGGATGCCCGAATCGCCCACCGCGCGGATCGAGTCCTGCTCCGCTTGCGAAAAGCCGCCGCCGCCATAGCTATTATTCAAGACCCGCACGTTCGCGCCCTGCGCGCCGTTCGTAGCTACATATTTATCACGCAACGCCTTGGCGTAAGCTTCTGCGCGAATAGCGTTGATGCTGTCGCCGCTGCCGCTCGCGTCAATAAACTTCAAGGGCAGGATCGTGACCTGCCAGTTGATGCCGACTGTACCGACGCCGTTGTTGCCGACTGCGCCGATAGTGCCGGAGACGTGTGTGCCGTGCGCGTCTGTGTCGTCAGTTGGATAACCTTGGCCGTCGAAGACGGAGTTGTTGCCGCAACCGGGGCTGGCATCAGCGCCCGCGTCTGTGCCGCAAGGCGTGCCGTTCGCATCCGCCGTGAAGTCCCAGCCATGCACGTCGTCAACGAAGCCGTCGCCGTCGTTGTCAACGCCGTCGCCCGCAACCTCGCCGGGGTTCGTCCAGACGTTGGCGGCGAGGTCTGGGTGATTGATGTCAACGCCCGTGTCAACAATACCGACGACGATATTGCGACTGCCCGTTGTGATGTCCCAAGCCTGTGTGGCGCTGATGTCTGCGCCGGCATTGCCGGGGACGAAAGTGCAGGGCGGTGAAGAGCAGCCGGGATTGAATGAGTGCGTCACGAAGTCAACTGTGATGGGCTGCCCGGTGTTCCTCAAACTCCACATGTTGGCGAACTCCGCCTCGTTGGGCGTGCGCTCGATGTAGCGCACGTAGTCCGGTTCGGCGTAGAGCACGTCGGGGCGCGCGTTGAGCGCGGCGATTGTTTGCAAGGTCTGTTCGGGCGCGACGTGCACGACACGCAAGCCCGGCACGATTTCTGAGCCTTCAAACTGCGCGACCTGTGCAGGCACATCCTCGCCGCCCGACACTCTGACCGAAGCGATGCGCGCCTCGGCCGCTTTGGCTGCTGCGTCCGTGCGGAAACGCACCAGCGCGCGCCCGGGCACAAACTCCGTGCGCTTGTGTGCGGCGCTCGCCTGCTTGACGGCCGCCGCTCTGGCCTCTTCCGTGTCTGCTTGCAGTTGGCCGTGAGTAATGAAGGAGAGGCTGGCGCCTAGGAGCGCGAGGCTCAAACCAAGCGCGAGGCGACGTGTCTGACGAACGCGCCGCACCGACGGGGAAACAGACTTCATTCTCTCAACTCCTGCCCAACGCGGGGCGCTTAACGTAAAACCAAACGATAAGGATGTGTTAGAGGAGGCCTTTTGCTTTGCCAACGCGCTCGATGCGTCTGCGCGCCGACGCAGACGCCTGCACGCCGTCTTCAATCAGCCGAGTTCGAGGGGCTAAACGCGAAACCGTAACGACTACCCGGTCAACTCATCTCAGATGCAACGGCGCATGCGCCAGATGTACGCGCACACACGATTTGTCAGATGTTTTTAGGCAAACGCGAGCGGCAGCGACCGACCTCGCGGCGAGCATGCGCACAAATCCTTAACGTTCAACTCGCGGCGCGGGCTACTCAAGCGAAGGGGCAACCTGACTAAAGCTTCGAGCCGTGAGATATGAGGATTATACGTGCGCCGCCAAAGCTGTTCCAAGCGCCAGCGCGCGAGTGCTCAACGGAAATTCTGCCCGATCTGTTCTGTGCCGAAGGTGCCGATGCCGTTGAGGCGGAAGCTGAAGACGACGCGGTTCTCGCGGCGGAGGCCGACGTTGTAGCTGAAGTCCTGCACGGTGACCGAGCAGCAGTCCCAAGTGTAGCCGAGCGTCCAGACGGAACTGACGAGCGCGTTATTTTTGCCCGGCCGGTTCTGGAAATCGAAGAAGAAGGCTGCGCCGCCAAACAGTCCGTGCCCCGTGTTGCCGAGAAAGATCGAAGGACTCCATTGCGCGCCTTTGAGCGTGCCCGGCTCTTTGCCGCGTGCATCGGCAAACTGTTGCAAGGATGGCGCGAGGCTCAAGGCGCGTGTGTAATAGAAGGTCTGGAACGCTTGCACGAGCGTGCGGCGGATGCCGAAGCTTGTGGCGAGGTTGCGCACGCCCGCACGGCTCACGTCCAAGTCCGTGCGCACGTCGAAGAAGATTTCGTTGCGCGGGCGATAGCGCGCTTCGACGTTCAAGGGCGAGAAGCGCCGCGGCACGCCGCCGTAAGAGAAACCGGAGAAGGTGTTGATCGGATAGAACTGATTGCGCTCGCCCGGCACGAGCGCGCCGCCGAAAGTTGGATCGAAGAAATACTTGCCGCGCACGGTCAACGAAAAGACTTCGTAAGGCTGGCTTGTGAGCGGCGCTTTCTGCGCGTTGTTCGGCGAAGGCGTGCGCCCCGATACGTTCTCGGTTGAGCGGCGCGTGAAGATGCGGTTCGTGAGGCCGTATTCGATCTCGCTCGTGTCGGCGATGGCGTCCGTGTAGTCGAAGCGTATGATCTGATCGAAATTATTTATGCCGCCGATCTTGCGATAGATGACGTAAGGCTCGATGACGTGGCGGAACAGAAACTTGCCGTCGCGTCTGTAATTGCGCGCGAGCGCGGGCGGGCGCACGTCCAACTCAAACTCGCCATAGGTGCGCGTCACGTCGCGCCCTAAGATTAAGCGCGTGAGCGGATCAATTGAGTTCGAGTAGAAGGTCGAGCGCACGCCGCCCGTGATGGTCGCAGACCAACCGCCCGCGCTAAACGGAATCATGACGTTCGGGTGAAAATCCAAACGCTGCACGACCGACGGCGTGATGATCGGATTCTTGTTGCCCTGACTCTGGAACGTGGCCAAATCTAGCACCGTCTCCTTGCGGCTCACGCCTTCGATGCCGCCCTCGAACGAAAAATAGACGGGCAGCTTTTTGACGAAGGAGAGCAGCGACGGGCGTTTGTCGAGTTCGATGCCGGGCAGTTCGCGGATGCGTAGGCGAACGCTCGGCAGCGTAGTGACCTGACTGCGCAAGAGCGTGTTGAAGCTGTAATCGCCGCCGTTCTTGTTGATGAAAACTTGCGAACGTTCTTCGGGCGAGATGGCGCGTTGGATCGAATCGGAGAAGACCTGCCGGAACGCGAGGTTTGAAGTGATATTCACGTCCGCCGCCGCGAGAAAGCCGTTCGGGAAATAATGCACGCCGTCAATATAGAAACTCGATCCGCCTTGATCCGGGTGCTGCGCATCTTTCTTCGGGCCGAAGATGCGATCCTTGACGGCGTAGAAGCCCATGTTGAAAAAGGAGCGTGAGTTGGCGCGCGTGCGCAGGTCTGCGCCGAAGCCTAAGCCGCGCGCCGTGTAGATGTCTGTGCGAAAGGTCACGTCGGCCGAGCGACCGAGCGTGAGATAGTAGGCGTCGGAGAAGCGAAAACCTTTTTGCCCTGAGCCGCCAAAGGTCGGCGTCAGGAAACCGGAGGCACGGTCGCGCTTCTTGATCGAGACAGAGACGTAAGGCAGCAGCAAGAGCGGCACGTTTTTGACGAGGAAACGCGGGTTCTTGGCGCGGAAGCGATCATTTAAAACGATCACGGCGCGCTTCGCTTTGAAACTCCACTTCGGCACGCTCTCGTCGCAAGCCGTGACCGTGCCGTTGATGATCAAGACCTTGTTGGCCGCAACCTTCTCGACCCTATCGGCCGTGAAATACAAGACCGTGCCGTCTTCGGTCTGGTTGGTGAAGCCGGTCGAGTTGACGAAGTAGCCGAGCTTCGTCCGATAGTTGAACTCGGCGCGCGAGCCTGTGATGCGTTGCTGGTCGCCCTGATCAAAAACGACGTTGCCTTCGGCGACGACGCGGCTCGCCGCTTCATAATCCGTCACCTTATCGGCTTGCAGACGATAAATGCCGACGTGTATGTCCACGTTGCCTTCAAAGACGGTCACGCGCGCCTCTTTCGGGCCGCTAATTGTCTGATGCTCGGCGTCAATGCTGATCTCATCGCCCACGGCCGCCGCGCCCTGCGGCTGCGCGGGCCGGCGCGGGCGGACGGGTTGTTCTTGTTGGAGTGGATTGACGTTCGGCGTGTCCGTGACGGGGTTCGTCACCTGCCGCTCGACCGGATTGGTCGTCTGCGCTTGCACCAGCACGCACGCGCACACGCAGCACGCGACCGACAGCAGCGCACGCAGCACACACCAAATTTTTATGGGTGAGACGCCGACGAGCAGAAACGCCGAACCTCCCAAGGCATTGAACGATTGCGCGGCGATGCTAACACGAAAGATCGTCGGTTGTCAGTTGCGATCTGTTATTTGATATTTGGTCTTCGTTATTTGTTCTCTGACTGAAAGCATCAAGGTTCAACCACGCACTAATATCAAAGAACAACGGACAACTGACAATTGACAAGCTCTTGCGGTATCGTCTCCGCGCATGCAGGAGCGGACGGAGCGAACTCTGCGCTTGATGTTTGTCGCGGGCGAGGCGTCGGGCGACGCACACGCGGCGGCGCTGGTGCGCGCGTTGCAAGCGCGCGCGGGCGATTTGCGACTTGAAGCTTTCGGCGCGACCGGCCGAGAGATGCGTGCGGCGGGCGTCGAAACGATTGTCGAGATCGATCAACTGGCGATTGTGGGTCTCTTTGAGATCGGGCGCACGCTGCCGAAGTTCTGGCGCGTGTTCCGCCTGTTGCGTGACGCCGCACTCGCGCGCCGCCCCGATGCGGTCGTGCTCGTTGATTGGCCCGACTTCAACCTGCGGCTCGCGCGCACGCTGCACCGGCGCGGGTTGAAAGTGATCTACTACATCAGCCCGCAACTCTGGGCTTGGCGCGCGCATCGCGTCCGTGCGGTGCGCCGCGACGTTGATCTGCTGCTCGCGATCTTGCCGTTCGAGCCTGAGTGGTACGCACAGCGCGGCGTCGCGCACGTAGAATTCGTCGGCCATCCGCTCGCGGGCGCGGTTTATGCGCGTTATGACCGCGCCGAGTTTTGTCGTCGGCATCAACTCGATCCCGCGCGCCCCATCATCGCGCTCCTGCCCGGCAGCCGACATAAAGAACTCACGCGCATCCTGCCGCCGATGCTCGCCGCCGCGAAAATAATTTTCCATGCGCGTCCCGACGCGCAGTTCGTCGTCGCGCTCGCGCCGAACCGCTCACCGACGGAAGCTGCGCTCATCATCGCTGCGACAACGAGCACAGACAGGGCCGCGCCATCGCTGCGCCTCGTCGAGCACGAGACGCGCGAGGCTTTGGCGGCGGCGGACGCGGCGGCGGTCACAAGCGGCACGGCGACACTTGAAACGGCGCTCCTCGGCACACCGCTCGTCGTCGTCTATAAAGAGTCCGCGCTCAACTGGCACATCTTGGGCCGGCTCATCACAACCGATCACTACGGTCTCGTCAACCTCGTCGCCGGTGAACGCCTCGCGCCCGAACTGATGCAACACGACCTCACCGGCGCGCGACTGGCCGAAGAGTTGTTAAAGTTACTTGATGAGGAACAGAACAAAACCATGCGTGCGCGTCTGTTTACAGCCACAGCACGACTCGGCGCAGGCGGCGCATCCGCGCGTGCGGCCGATGCGGTCTTGCGTGCGCTACGCAAGTGGCGCGGTTGATGCGCAAGGATTTGGCCGCCATGCCCGCCGAGCATGGCGGCCAACGCGGCACAGTCCCCACGGCCTACCAAAGACGTGCCAGCGCGGGCTGCGTGCGCACCCTTCACGCATCCCGTTTGAACAGTTGCACAATCGTCGAGACAAGGAGCGGGACGCCTTCCGGCTTCTTCAAAAAGAGATTCGCCCCCACTCGTTTCGCCTCGCTGCCGAGTTCTTTGGCAGACATCAAGATCATGGGCGTGTGTTGTCTGTGCGTGAGTGTGCGCGCGTGCCGGATTAACTGCGTACCATCAATCCCCGGCAACTCGTTATCCAACAAAAGCAGATCATAAGGTGTCGCGCTCTCAATCTCGCGCAAGGCAGCGATGCCGTCCGCACAGAGCGTCACGCGCCAGCCTGCAAATTCCAGCAGGTCTTTGATCGTCAAAGCGACGAGCGGGTTATCTTCGACATGCAGAATGGTGAGGGCCATCTATGTTATCCTTGCGCCCGTTCCAGTCTTTGAAAATACACGGCAACGATCACATGCGCGGCTCACCTTCACAGGTTGTGTGATGAGCGTCGCCGTTGAGCATGAAAGGTTCATACTCACGGCGAAGCGATTGCGCGAAAGAATTTTACCCTCAATTGTGGGTAATAGCAAGCTCTGCGCGCTGTCAGGAGGCAACTCCTGATGGGTACAAGAGCGCGGCCCAAGCCCAAGCGTCTTGCAGTAAAGCTGCGACAGATTCGTGAGGCGCTTGGATTGTCTCAGAGTGAAATGCTCAAACGTTTAGGCGTCGAAGATGATGTTTCGCTCAAGCGAATGTCGGATTATGAATTAGGTGTGCGCGAGCCATCATTGATCACTCTGCTGCAATACGCCCGTGCGGCCGGCATTCACATGGAAGCCCTAGTTGACGACGAGCTAAACCTGCCTGATAAGCTACCCGGCGACGTGAAACACGAGAACATCAGACGCAAGTACGCGGCACATAACAAAACGAGGTAACTTCTAATGGGCAACCCACGCCAGAAGCCGCGTCGCCTTGCTGAAAAGCTCAGGCAGATTCGGCTCGCTCTTGGGTTATCTCAGACAGAGATGCACAAGCGTCTTGAGGTCGAGAGGCTTATCTCTTACACCCAGATTTCAAAGTATGAATCAGGTCTGCGCGAGCCTCTACTCATGATCCTCCTGCGCTACGCTGAAGTCGCAGGCATCCACATGGAAGCTCTCGTTAACGACGAACTTGATTTACCCGCCAAACTGCCGGGCGACGTGAAGCATGAAAATATCCAGCGCAAGTACGCGGCACGCAAGAAAAGGAAGTAATTCCTAATATGCGGCAAACCAAACGGAAGTGTCCTCAAAATCTTGCTAAAAAACTGCTAGCGATACGGGAAGGATTGGGATTGTCGCAGGGTGCGATGATTCGGCACTTAGGGCTAGAAGATGAATTGGAGCGTGACTATATCTCCAAGTATGAGCGGGGAGTGCTTGAGCCACCATTGCACGTCCTCTGCGCCTATGCAGATGCGGCCAACGTATTCCTCGACGTGCTGGCGCGGGACTACTTGGATTTACCGAAAGAGTTACCAAGCCGCACCAGACATGAAGGCGTCAAGCGCAAGCGGTGAGCTTAAGTCAAAGTTTGAAACCGGAGTCACCTAACTGAAATCTGCGCACCAATCCGCCGCGTGAGCGGCGTTTGACTTTAGCCCGGCGTTTCAACGCCGGGGAAAATGATCGTATTGATCGGCGTCGCGTCAGCGATGATTGAATGATCGCTCACCGGCGTCACCCGTCGCTCGCGCGACGCGGCGGTTTGGTTGTGCCGCTGTTCCCGGCGTTTCAACGCCGGGCTAAAGTCACCGCGCCGCTCGTGCGGCGGTTTGCTTGTGTAAGTGCACAAGCTTGGTGTGTGCCGCATAAGACAAAACAAGGCGGGACGACCCGTAAAATGGCCGCCCCGCTTTGTCTTGGTTATTGCGGCGTCTTACTTCGACGGCTGCGTTGGTGCGACCGTCGGTTTGGCCTTGTGCTTATCCGGGCGCTTGGTGTGGCTGGCGCTCGTCCAAGCGGCGAGCGTCGGCGCATCGTTGCGGTACTTGTTGCGGATGACGGCGTCAAGCTGGCGCACGATGTGCAGCCCACGCTCAAGGGCCGTGTCAATGGCTTGTGTGGCGGCGACGTGCGCGGCGGTGCTCTGGTGCTTGCCTGTGCTGGCCTGCTCGAAGCTCTCTATGTCTGCCTCTAGGTCTTCGAGGAAATCGGCCGGCAACTCGTTGCGCACGAACTCGTCTTTGAACGGGACAGCAGCGGCCGCGAAACTGCGCGCCGTAGCGAGCAACTCTTGATCGTTTAAGCGACCACGCGGCAGACGGAAGTTGTTAACAAAGGCCGGGTTGTCGAGCGCGATGGCGCGGGCCGTGCGGCGGATGGCTTCAAGGTCTTCGAGCAGTGCGGCGCGGGCCGCGGCCTTGCTCATCGTGCCTGTCTGCGCGGAGGTTTTACCGGTCATCTGTGTGGCGGCGTGTGTGTCCAACTCTGCCACCACATCGGCGAGCGCGGCGAACAGTTCCGCGCCCCTCGATTTTTTGGGGAAGTCGTCTGCGTGAGCCGCGCCGAAATCGCGCACACGGGTGAACGTCTCGAACCTGTATCTGTCAGCGTCTTGCATTGGGAAACTCCTTTCGATGGATAAAGGGGAGGTCTGCGAGGATACTCCCCGTGAGCTAGGAAGTTAGGAGAGACACGGTCAACGCCTGACCGCCGCCCGCATTATAATGATTCACCCGCCTAACACAAGCCCTTTTTTCGCCCCGCCACCGCTTTTTCCGCTAAACCGTCGTATTAAAGGCGTTTTCTCCGTGATCCACAGCAATCTCTACATGATCCACATCAATCTTCACGTGATCCACTCTTCCCCCGATATGATCCACACGTCCCCGCACCTGAGCCACGCCTCCCCGCACGTGATCCATGCTTCCGCCAACGTGATCCATGTCTCCCGCCACTTGATCCACATCAATCCCAACGTGATCCATGCCGTCCCGCGCATGATCCACGCCCGCTCTAACTTGATCCATGCGTCCCACCACTTGATCCACATCAATCGAGTTGTGCTCAGCAGTCTATAAGGGTGTTATGCGGAAAGCTTCCGCATAACACCCCAATTTAGCGTATTATGTGGAAGAGTTCCGCATATACAGTAGTTGGGCGGCTTCCACAAGTTCGGCAATGTACTATTACAATTTCGAAAGGAGATTATTCTATGTCCATGAAAGAAAATGGTGCCAACGTTGAGGGAGGTATATCCATGTCCAATGAACCGAAAGACCAACAAGCTGATAATCTTAGGACTACCTACCAAGAACTTTGCAATAGCTATCGTGCAATTGATGATTTTCGGACGAAACTGCTGGGATTTCTGCCCTTAGCGACCATAGCTGGAATATTTGTTCTAGTAACTGATGAAGCGAAGATGAAAGTTGCTCAGCAGTACTTTTGGCCTATTGGGGTTTTCGGGTTTGTTATTACGCTTGGGCTATTCTTCTATGAGCTTTACGGAATTAAGAAATGCACTCACCTCATAAGGGCTGGAATAGGCCTTGAAAAAGAACTGAAAGTTAATGGCGGCCAATTCTCTAAGCGCCCTCATGGAGTCGCTGGCTTGATTAATGAACCGCTCGCTAGCGGTGTAATCTACCCAGCAGTTCTAGCTGCATGGACGTTTTTGGCTTTTGCCTCCCTACAGTCTCAAGATGCCGCCCAACGGTACGCGCTTCGCGTCTTCTTCATTGGCTTTGCTTTTTCATTTATCTACGATCTCATTTTAATTCTGGGGTGGGACAAGGAGATCAGCAGGATGATTGATAACCTGAAGACCCGTCTCCCTTTTGCGCGTCCAGCGAAGCAGAAGGAGAAGCCGATGGGCTGAAGATCAGAATCTAACCAACGCCGCCCAACAACTCATTCAACCGGAGCGCGGATTGAATGCTTCTCATCATTGTTTGTTGCAATGATAGTTGAATGCTTCATGCCGCGCCCGGTTAATTCGAGCGTTGGGCGGCTGCCGTTAATATGTGCGGTGATGGAGTTTATGATATGAAGCGCATTTTATTGATGCTTACTTTCTGCATCACGATTGAGTGTGTCAGCACTGAACAAGCGCT
>Ga0209153_1000525_pt1 | contig 16901 bp, 15 predicted proteins | sample GraSoiAngelo_120_FD_185877 | JGI IMG/M metagenome (GOLD analysis project Ga0209153, IMG submission 185877) | Grasslands soil microbial communities from the Angelo Coastal Reserve, California, USA - 14_0919_09_20cm (SPAdes) (version 2) | ecosystem: Environmental > Terrestrial > Soil > Grasslands ...
CGTTCATCACGCCCGTCCACAGCCCTGTTGCCCTGGTCGCCATCGACCGGAACAGGTGGTCGTCATCGATCGGAAATGGTGGTCGCCATCAATCGGATTCACTGGTCGCCATGCCCCGGAGCGCGCACCTGATTGGCTTTGAACACCCTTATATTGCGGACGAGTTAGCTCGACTAACTGCCCCCAAAGGGTCGAAACGACAAATTGCCAAAGCATCGCGATTTGAGCCCAAATGGCGCTACGTATCTCTCTGCTTGAGCAGCATCCGCTTCATGAGCAAAAAGAGATACGGAGCCCAATCCAACGCGCACAAAAGCCGGATGAAGAGGTATCAGGTCCGCACCTCCAAAATGGGAGGCCTGTTCGGGTTACTCAATCAGCCTCAAGGGATTCCACTATCCAGTCTGCCACCTCCGAAGCCGAAAACAGCTTCCGATCCCAATGCTCTAGTTCCCTTTGGATTATTGAGTGGGCTTCTGCCCTTTCTCGATGAGGGGGACAAAAAGAAGTAACGGGCGCGCCAGCTTCCGGCTGTTCGCCTTCCGCAGCGGCGGAACTACATGCTGGGGCGTGTGGTGTCAAGTATATAATCCCCATCGCGCTGATAACAGCTTCCGGTAGCCTTAACACCCGCAAGGGATCGTAAAGGTGTAACGGCATGGCCGAGCGGGAGGGGGCGCCACATCGCGCCCAAGGCATCGCCGGCACCTGGCCGCCGCGCGGCGCCACGCAGGCCGGTCCGTTTGCGCCATCAGGCTTTCGGGCCTGGTCGTCGTTCGTCGAAACCTTGCGTGAATGGGTTCGTGCCGAAGCCGGCGCCGGGCGGCTGTTGCCGTGGGTACCCGTCGCCTTCGGCACCGGGATCGCCTTCTATTTTGCAGCGGATCACGAGCCGGTGCTCACCGTTGCCGCGGCCGCCGCGGTTGCGTTCTGTGCGGCTGCCGTTTTTCTTCGGCGGCACAAGCTATTCCCGGTCGCGATCATGATCGCCGCGGTCGCCGCCGGGTTTGCGGTGGCGACCTTGAGAACCGCGCGTCTTGCGCACGCCGTGCTGGCAAGACCGGCTTATTCGGTCACGCTGTCGGGCTTCGTCGAGACACGGGATGTCCGCGAGCGCACCGATCGCTTTGTTCTGCGGGTCGCAGAGATGGAAAGCCCCCGCGGGCAGATCAAGCTCGATCGCGTCCGGCTATCGGTCAGGAAAGGCACGGCGCCGGAGGTCGGCAGCTTCGTCGAATTGAAAGCGCGATTGCAGCCGCCGCTCGCGCCATTGCGGCCCGGCAGCTACGATTTCTCTCGCGACATCTATTTTCAAGGCATCGGGGCGTCCGGTTTCGCCATGGGCGCAATCAAAACCGTTGAGCCGCCGGTGAGCGGCGGCCTCGCCTTGCGCTATGCGGCCTTCATGCAAGGCTTGCGCGACGCGATCGATGCGCGGATACGAACGACGCTCGAGGGCGACAAGCGCGCCATCGCAACGGCGCTGTTGACCGGACGGCGCGACGCCATCACCGAGCCGGTCAACGACGCGATGTTCATCTCCGGCCTCGGCCACGTGCTGTCGATCTCCGGCTACCACATGGCGGTGGTTGCCGGCGTCGTGTTCTTCGTCGTCCGCGCGCTGCTGGCGCTGGTCCCCGGCCTGACCATCAGCGCGCCGATCAAGAAATGGTCCGCGGCGGCGGCGCTGGCCGCAGCCACTTTCTATCTGTTGCTGTCGGGCGCCGAAGTCGCGACCCAACGCTCGTACTTCATGACCGCCGTGGTCTTGATCGCCGTGATGGTCGACCGCCGCGCCATCACGTTCCGCACGTTGGCGGTCGCGGCGCTGATCGTGCTGGCGATCGCGCCGGAAGCGCTGGTGCATCCGAGCTTCCAGATGTCGTTTGCGGCAACGCTCGGGCTTGTCGCGCTGGTACAGATCGGCATGCCGCGCCTGTTTGCCACGCCCGATAGCTCGGCGGGCGCGCGTGTGGCTCTGTGGGGCGGTCGGGAAATAGTGACGCTGGTTTTGGCATCGCTGGTCGCGGGGCTTGCGACCACGCCGTACGCCGCCTTTCACTTCCACCGCGTCACGCCTTACGGCGTGCTCGCCAACCTCGCGGCGATGCCGGTGGTCTCGGCGCTGGTGATGCCGGCGGGGCTGCTTGGTCTTGCCGCAATGCCGTTCGGCTTCGACGGCTTCTTCTGGTGGCTGATGGGGCTCGGCATCGACTGGATGATCGCGGTCACGCGATGGGTCGCGGCACTGCCGGGAGCCATCGGGCGGATGGCTGCGTTCGGAATTGGGCCATTGATCGCAGCGAGCATTGGCATCATCCTGATGGGATTGTTGCGCACGCCGCTGCGCTGGTCGGGTGCTGCCGTGCTGGCACTCTCGGTGATCTGGGTGCTCGTTGTGCCGCAGCCCGATATCCTGATCTCTGGCGACGGCCGCAACGTCGCCGTCCGCGGCGCGGACGGACGGCTGCATTTGATGCGGACGGCCAAGGATGCGTTTCTCATGAAAGAGTGGCTCGCAGCCGACGCCGATCCGCGGGTTGCCTCCGATCCCACGCTGTCAGAGGGTGTCTCGTGTGACGATACCGGCTGCGTGGTTGCGATGGCCGATGCCACGCTCGCCGCGCTGGCGCTGCGGCCGGAGGCCTTGGCGGACGATTGCGAGCGCGCGGCGTTGCTGGTGACGACGAGGCAGGCACCGCGCACTTGCGCCTCCGCGGTGATCGATCGGAGCCGCTTGCAACGACAAGGTGCGATGGCGCTGCGACGGACCGGCGGCGGATTTGCAATGGATGCGGCCAAGCCGAGAGGGCTTGATCGGCCGTGGTCGCCGGCGATGGCTGGCGACACCGAAGCCGAATCGATCCTCAGGCCAACATCCTCCGTCCCGCGCGACGCCACGCCGGCGGAAACCGATTTGCAGGCCGATGACTGACACGGCACCACCTGGGGCTGGGGCGGGATGACTTCCTTCGAAGCGTCATCCCGCTCCAGGCCGCCGTGCGATCGAATCAGTCGACGGAGAGCGACGTCGTCGGTGCGCGCGTCTCCGCGGTGGGCTGTGCTTTGTCGGCGACCCTATTGGTCACCGGCAATTGCAGCACGGTTGCGCGCTGTCCTTCGCAAAGCTGGGTTACCAGCACATAGCTGCCATCGGGAAACTCGATGGCGTCATGGTGCCGATCCCGAACCTGCGGGTCGATCTTGCCGAATTTTCCCACCCGGGAATTGATGGTCTTGGTCCAGATCCAGCGGTTGTCGTATTTGACGTTCTCGGTGAACGCCAGTTCCGTTCCGGGAAGCATGCAGACGGCGACGCCAGGATCGCGCTCACTTGCGAAACCGCGCGTCGACGTTCCACGGAAGGTGGTGGTCACCAACGTTTCCCCAACCTCAGCAGGGCGGGAAGCCACAGCGTGCAGACTATAGTCACACATCGGATTGCTCCTCGTTCGAGATAGCCAACCCGTGCCTCTGCTTTTTCCTAACGCATTATCTTCCGCGCAAACGCTTCGTATCTGTCGCGATCGATCATGCTACGGGAGGCGCGGGCCTCTGTCCTTTTATAAGTGGACAACAACGAAGAGGTTCGATCCGCTTGTGGGCATTTCTAGGACTCGGCACCGGCGCACCCGATCACAAATCCGTTGGCGGCGTTCGGCCGAAGTCGAACACGCCGCAAAAAGCCCCGGCCTGCCTGCGCCAAGGCCCTGCCTGCGCCAGGGCTCTCTGGCGTCACTGGGGGATAAGATAAGCTTCAGCGGCCCGCAGGCGCCGAATAACCACTGTAATGCCAGCCGGGCTGCGCCGGCGAGGTGGCCGCGTCATGGGCGTTGCGGAATCGCTCGGCCGAAATCGCGCGCTCGACCTTGCGGGCGTGGTGATGTTGCGCAGCCGCGGCCGCTTGTACTGTCGAAGCGGCCATCAATGCCGCGCCGAGCGCCGTTGAGATGATCTTTCGCATGGATGTCTCCTCGTGTTGCTTGCAAGACGCAAAGCGCTTGTGCTTTGCGTCTTGCCTCACGAGGACGTAGCGTTACGATCCTGGTTTGATAATCGTCGCGAGAGGCGAAGGACTATCAACCAGGAGCGGATAATCCTTTGCGTCGGGGGCCTCGATTGGTGGCCCAGGGCTCGGGGAGATTCCGGCGCTCAGCCGGGATCGGCCGCCGCCCTCGGGACGACCCCCGAGGGCGCATCAGGTGGCGTGATCAGTACTTCCGGTACAGCCCGATCAGCTTGCCCTGAATCTTGACCCGGTTCGGCGGCAGGATGCGGACCTCGTAGGAGGTGTTGGCCGGCTCCAGCGCGATCGAGGCGCCGCGGCGGCGGAAGCGTTTGAGCGTCGCTTCCTCCTCGTCGATCAGCGCCACCACGATGTCGCCGGTCTCCGCGGTCTCGTTGCGCTGGATCAACGCCATGTCGCCGTCGAGGATGCCGGCATCGACCATCGAATCGCCGCGCACTTCGAGCGCGTAGTGCTCGCCGGAGCCGAGCATGTCGGGCGGCACGCTGATGGTGTGGCTGCGGGTCTGCAACGCCTCGATCGGCGTGCCCGCGGCGATGCGGCCCATCACCGGCACGGCAACCGGACGTTCGCCATCGTCAGTGCTCCCGCCGCGCACCTTGCCGAGATTGCCTTCGATGACGCTGGGCGTGAAGCCGCGGCGGCTGCTGCCGCTGCCGGCGGCGGAAACCTCGGGCAGCTTGATCACCTCGATGGCGCGTGCGCGATTGGGCAGGCGGCGAATGAAGCCGCGCTCCTCCAGCGCCGTGATGAGGCGGTGAATGCCCGACTTTGAGCGGAGGTCCAGCGCATCCTTCATCTCGTCGAAGGAGGGCGGCACACCGGCCTCTTTCAGCCGTTCATTGATGAAACGCAGTAGTTCATACTGTTTGCGCGTGAGCATCTCGAGCAGTCCCCCGGTTTGATAGTGTCGTTGATTCCAAAGTCGTTGATTCCAAGGTCACGATTCCAAAGTCACGATTCCAAGGTCAAGATTCCAAGGTCAAGATTCCAAGGTTCAAGATTCCAAGATCACGAATCCCAAGATCGCGGGAGCAAGGCTCCCATTCGTAGACATCATCAGGCGTCACTAGACATCGTGGTCTCGAAACAAATCATGAACGGACACTATATGTTCGATATGTGTTCCGCAACCACTTAATTTCCCGTGAACGTGGCCGGTTTTGTGGCAAGGCTCGAACGAGGTCGAACAAGGCTCGCGCGAGCGGCTTTACTCGGGCAGCCGCATGATGTCGCAAGGCGAGCCCGCGCTGGCCGCGGGCGCGAATGGCGCGCGTACCACAAGTGCCCGTGCCGCAGCGAGATTAGCGAGCAGGGAACTGTCCTGATGATTGACCGGCGTTGCGATCAACGCCCCGTCCGCGCGTTCCTCAAGCCGGGCTCGTAAGTAATCCTCGCGCTGGTCGTTGGCGGCGACGTCGCGGCCAAGCAGCGCCGTCTCGCGCGCGTGATGAATGACGGCACGGCCCGAGAGGGCGCGAATCAACGGCACCAGGAACAGGAAGCCGCACACGTAGGACGACACCGGATTGCCGGGCAGGCCGATCACCCGCATGGCGCCCAGCCGGCCGTGCATCATCGGTTTGCCCGGCCGCATCGCGATCTTCCAGAACGCGATTGCGACGCCCTCCGCCTCCAGCGATGGCTTGACGAGGTCGTGATCACCGACCGAGGCGCCGCCGATCGTGACCAGGATGTCGGCGCCGGCATCGCGAGCGCGGCGGATGCCCTCTTTGGTCGCTTCTGCCGTGTCAGCGGCGACGCCCAGATCGATGGTCTCAGCGCCCTCGGCGCGGGCCAGCGCCCGCAGCGCGTAACCGTTGGAATAGACGATCTGGCCGGGACTTAAGGGTTCGCCCGGCATCACCAGTTCGTCGCCGGTCGCCAGGATCGCGACCCTCGGCCTGCGGCGGACCGGAAGTTCCGGATAGTTCATGCCGGCGGCGAGCGACAGATGGCGGTCGGCAAGGCGGGTTCCCCGGGTCAGCAGGACGTCGCCCTTGTTGAAGTCGACGCCGGCGGGGCGAATGTGACGTCCGCGCACGGCGACTTCCGTGATCGTGATGCTGGCGCCGTCGGCAAGAGTATCTTCCTGAATCACCACGGCGTCAGTGCCTTGCGGGATAACCCCGCCGGTAAAAATCCGCACCGCTTCGCCCGGACCGACCGCGCGTTCGAACGGGCGGCCCGCCGCGACCTCGCCGATCACCTTCAACCGCGCCTTGGGGTGCGAAGCATCCATTGCCCGCACGGCGTAGCCGTCCATCGCCGACATCGCCTGCGGTGGCTGGGTGCGCAAGGAAGCCACATCGCGCGCCAGCACGCGGTGATAGGCGGCATCCAGCGCGACCATTTCTTCCGCTGACGGTTCGGCGCCCGCGAGAATGGCGGCAAGCGCGTCGGCAACCGGCATCAACGCCACGATGAGACTCCTAAAGCCACCTTCCTAAATCCCGAGCGCCTCGAGCGCAGCCCCGACGTCGGCGGACGATTTGACGTGAACGGCCTTCAGTCCCCGCGCCCGCGCGCCTTGGATGTTCTCGGCGAGATCGTCGAAGAACACAATACGCTGCGCGGGAACGCCGATCGCGTTCACCACATGATCATAGGCTGCCGCGTCCGGTTTCCGAAGCCCGATCGAGGACGACAGAAAGATTTCGCGAAAATGGCCGAGCACGCCGGCATAGCTTTGCGAGAAATGCTCGGCGTGGGCGCCGTTGGTATTGGAGAAGGCGTAAAGCGGCAAGCGTTGCGCGGCGCGTTTGAGCAGCGGCGCGATGCCCGGCATTTCGCCGGCGAAGATCCTATTCCATCCTTCCAGAAACTGGGCGTCCGATATTTCGATCTCGAGCAAACAGCGCAGCGCGGCGAAAAATTCGGTATCGCTGATCTCGCCCCTCTCATGGCGCTGATAGAATTCGTCGCGCCAGGAAAATCGACCCGCGAGATGCGCCGGCTCGCAGCCCGCGTGACCGGCCCAGCAGGCGACGACCTGGCTGAAATCGATATCGAGCACCACGCGGCCGAGATCGAACAACAGCGCGTCGGCAGCGCCGGGGGAGAGCAGGGGACCGGTCATTGCCTCAATACCGGTACGGCTCGATCTCCAGCAGCGGGAACGCGCTGAAGACGCTTGGCGCATTGGTTGTGGTGGCCGGATGCAAGCAGGATTTGTTGACCTCGGCGAAAGAAGTGGCGCCGAGCAGGCCCAGCGTCCTGACCACCTCGTCCTCGAGCAATTCCAGCATGCGATAAACGCCGGTCTCACCGGCCGCGGCCAGCGCCCAGCATTGCATGCGGCCGAGGCCGACGATATCGGCGCCGCTGGCGATCGCCTTGACGACGTCGCTGCCACGGCAGAAGCCGCCATCGACCATGATCCTGGCGCGGCCCTTCACCGCATCGACGATCTCGGGCAGCACATGCATGGCGCCGCGGCCGTGATCGAGCTGGCGTCCGCCGTGATTGGAGACGTAGATCCACTCGACCCCGTGATCGAGCGCGATCGCTGCGTCCTCCGCGGTGGCGATGCCCTTGATGATCAGCGGTATCCTGTACTTGTCCTTGATCAATTTCACGGTTCGCCACTCCAGCCCCTTCTGGAAGTCGCCGCCGGTGGCGCGCAGCCGGCTGGCGCGGACGTAGCGCTTGGCGATGTCGCGCTCGCGCCGGCTGTAGTGAGCGGTATCGACGGTGAGGCAGAAGGCGGCATAGTTGCTGGCAACCGCGCGGCTGACGCAGTCCTCGACAAACGCGTCATCGCCGCGGACATAGAGCTGAAAGATGCGCAGCGCGTCGGGGGCCGCTTCGGCGACCTTCTCAAGGCCTGGCTCGGACACGGAACTGAGCATATGCGCCGCGCCAAATCGGCCGGCCCCGCGCGCCACGCTTGCGGCAGCACCGGGATCGAAGATCTCGAGCGCGCCGACCGGCGCCAGCATCACCGGCAGGCGTAGCTTGCGGCCGAAGCGTTCGACCGAGGCGTCGACCTTGGCGACATTGCGCAGCACGCGCGGGCGGAACGCGATCTCGTCGAGCGCCATGCGGTTGCGGCGCATGGTGGTTTCGGTCTCGGCGGCACCGACGATGTAGTCCCAGGCGTTCTGGTTGAGGTTGGCGCGGGCTTTGCGGATGAACTCGTGAAGGTTTTGAAATTCTTCGGCGCTCGCGCCAAGCTCGACATTTCTCGTTGGCCGGATCGCTTCGTTCATCTCGTCCTCCCGCAAGTTACGTGATGGCCTTGTTACCTTCTCGCGTATCGCGTCCCAGCCCTTCACGCCATCCCAAATTTGCATGGCTTGCGGGCGGATCGGCGGGATCAGAGGACACCGCGGTATGCGACAGCTCCACATCACTAGATGGTTCGGCCGCCGACCCCTTGTCGGCAGTTTTCGGGCCGAGAGGAACGCGCGTGTCAGCGAGAGCATTGACACGTGCTGGCATTCATGCCGGTCAAGCAAACGAGGGAACATCCATGAACAAACTCATTTTCGCTGCGGCTTCTGGCGCTGCGCTGCTCGCGGTCGCCAGCTTCGCAAACGCACAAGGAACTGAAACGGGCTCAAGTTCGAGCGGTGCCGCGAGCAATCAATGCTGGGACCTGAGCAGCAACGTGGTTCGCGATAGAAGCGGGACCAACGCTACTGGACCGTCGGGAGAGAGCGGCCGCACGGTCGGATCAACAACCTCGCCCGGATCATCTTCAAGCACCGGGTCCGGCGCTTCCGGTTCTGGCGCTACCAGTTCCAGCGCGAATGCTGCTGGGCGGCCGCCTGGAATGCCAAATTGCTAGTTTGAACGACCAAACAGAAGGTCGCTTAACTGCGGTGTCCTTCGCGATTCCTGATCCGGATGAAACGTTAGGTGCGCGTTGGCTGGCCGAGTTGCTTGCGTCACGTACGCAGCGCTGATTCAACCACTGGTGAAGGTAAGCGGCGGAACTGAACCAGTCATCCATGCCGCTCACCCGCAAGGTTCCAGCCGTAGTTCTACGGATATGACTATTGTTGAATCTTGGCGCGGTTCGTGCGGAAATATCCGTGCTGGGGATTTGAGGGCCCAGACGGGAAATACGCAGCGCCGCCGAGCGATTATACTCCGCTCAGGCGGCGTTGTACGTCGCTAGGTTGCTAACACGTCCCAAAAATTTTTTTGTGGAAACGTCCGAGAGCGAACCGACAGATAGAGAATCGCCATTTTTGTTTTTCCCATGCGCGAATGTTGGGTTGGGGGAAGCATCATGGCCACCTTTGAAAAGGTATGCCTGATAACGGCATCCGCAGCATTTGTTACGTTGGTCGGCACCTTGGCTCTGCTGGTTGTCAACTAAAAGACCGCCCGGGTGGGCGGCTTTTATTTGGACCGCCCGCGCGGCACCAATTCGGCGCCTGTCGAAACGCTGACGCGGCTGCCGTCGGGAAGCGGTGTCCGTTCGAATCCCGTTTAGCTGGGTTCGCTACCACCCGGTGCTGTGCGCGATAGACCGCCCCATGCTGCGCGCTCCATCCGAGAGCGTCCCGTTGTTGTACTCGACATCCCAGAAGTAAATGGCTGCGATGACGATCAGAAAGGCCGTCAACATTCGCATCTCATTCCCCCTTTCGCGCCTTCAGCGGAATCCCTGCTGAAAATTGGCGGCTTGGAGTTCTGCCTGATCGAGGGGGCCAAGGTAGCGGTTCGTCAAATAGACGGCGCCCATGCCGAGCACGATCCCCAGCACGATGGCCACGACGGTCGGAACGACGAATTCCAGAGCAATCGCTTTGTGGGTCATTGCGGACACTCGCTTTGACCTACCCCCACACGCTAGATGCCATCTTCCACTGAGTCGGGGAATCGTTAATTTGCAAGCGTGGAACATCGCAGCGGCCATTGTGCAACTGCGGTTGAGCTTCAAAAATGTCGCAGGAACAGCCGGCAAGAACGCCTGTTGTTTTATTGGGTCGCTCCCGGTAGAGCGGCCTGCACGGCACCCGTCTCTAGCGCCCCCCCAAGGAAAGGCGGGGCCGTGCCCCAAGACGCTTCATGCCCCGAAGTCGCTTCATGTCCCGAAGGCGTTTCACGTTGCGCGCTTCCGCGTATCGGGCGACGCGTCGGGTGGCAGACATGGTCTATCGCGGTAGCACAATAAGGGCAGGCGGGCGGACGAAGCAAAAAAATAGTTCTATCCCATAATGATGTTCGCCGTGACCTAAGCCAAAGCGTAGCGTTATCCACTATTTAATTTACTTGGAGGGCTGGGGAGGCCTGCCATGACCGAGCTTCAAGCCAAAGTGGAGCGTTTTGAAACGCTCATCGCCGACTGCGAACTGATTGCCAAGCTGGCAACGGACGGGGCGAAACGTAAGCTATATTTGGGACTCGCATTGCATTATCGCGAACTGGTCGGCGACCTTCGCCACGTGATTGCGATTGGCGATCACCATCGCGCTGACGTTCGCGATGTTTTGCATCCCTGATCATCTCGGCGACCGGTAGATCTCTGACGACCCGCGTCCGGTGCATATGCAGTGCGGCCATCTCACGCGAGCGATTCACGCGAGAGATGGCCGCCGCAGCCCGCCGGGGTACATCCGCCCGGACGGCAGCAACTCCTGAGCAGGTCAGGAGCAAACCCAAATGATCAGCAGCGCCATCGGAAGACCGGCGCCCAAGGCGCCGCCAATCGTCAACGCGAATGCTGCAAGCAAATTTTCGTCCGCTTGGAACTCACGCCTGGACATACCGTCACTCCACCGAGCCCCCACGGGCATCCACCCGCCGCCCAATGATGAACGATGAAAAAGCACGCGGCCGGGAAGGTCGTGATGACGTTCAAATGCAGTCCACTTGCCCGAACCAGCGCCGCCTGAGACTGAATCCTTATGGTTAAGAAATGGTTAACGGCACGTCGCCTGCATCTCGGCCTGCCGGATCTCGGCTTCATGGACCTTACTCAGGTCGTCGAGCACACGATGGCTATTCGAGGCGTGGTGGATTTGCCGCGGGTGGTCGACGCCGACACCGGCTTCGGCAACGCCATCAACGTCTCCCACACGGTTCGCACCCTGGAGCAGGCCGGGGCCAGTGCGATCCAGCTTGAGGATCAGCATGCACCCAAGCGTTGCGGTCATTTCAGCGGCAAGGAATTGGTTTCACCCGAGGAGATGGTGAACAAGGTGCGGGCCGCCGTGGATGCCCGCCGTCACGACCTCGTCATCATCGCGCGGACCGACGCCTGCGCGGTTGAGGGTTTCGATGCAGCCATCGATCGGGCCAGTCGCTATCTCGAAGCCGGCGCCGATGTCACCTTCGTCGAGCTCGCCGACCTCAAGCAAGTGCCGCGGCGGCTCGCCGCGCCGCAGCTTTTGAACATCGTGCTCGGAGGCAAGACGCCAATTGTGAGCGGAGCAGCCGCCGCCGAGATGGGATTTAGCCTCGTGCTTTACGCCAACGCCGCGCTGCAGGGCGCCGTCCATGGCATGCAGATCGCACTGAAGACGCTGCGTGACACCGGCGTGCTCGACGAAGCGTCGGTTGCCTCCTTCGAGGAACGGCAAAGGCTGGTCGGCAAGCCGGCCTACGATGCGATGGAGGCGAGATACGCAACGCCTTCAGACACGTCGCCGGACATGACGCCGGCCTTTCAATTTGGTCGAGAATGATCGAACCAAGACATCAGCCGCGCATTGCGGGTTAGAGCTCAAGGTCCGGGCACGAGCCGAACAAAGATGAGATCGATGGGAGCCGAGGGCACGGCGGGCATCGGGCTAGCGTCTTTAATTGTCCATACACGCTGGCGAAGGCGTGCCTTGGGCGATCAAGCGCCGGATGGTAACGTGCGGAGCCTTGGTTGAAAGCACCCATCTTGGTTCGTGAGATTACCGCCATGCGTGTCGTCGCGCTCGAAGAGCATTTCACGGTCCCCGATCTCGTCCAGCGCATTGATCCGAACGCAATCAGCCGGCGCGGCTTTCGGTCGAGAAATGGATGAGGCCGGCATCACGATGCAGGTGCTCTCCAATAGCGGTCCCGGCCCCGATCTCGTGCCCGGCCCAGATGGTGTCGGGATTGCGCGGGCGATGAACGACCACTTGGCGGCAGCGATCGCCCGTCACCCCGAACGTTTTTCCGGTTTCGCCGTACTGCCAATGCAGAGCCCGGATGCCGCGATTGCCGAGTTCGTTCGTGCGGTCAGGGAGCTTGGATTTGTCGGTGCGCTCATCAACGGCACGACTGAGGGCCGCTTCCTCGATGACCCAAGCTATGACGGCCTGCTGGCGGCGGCCGCCGACCTCGACGTACCGATCTATGTCCATCCCCACCTTGCGCCCGAGGCCGTACGGCAGGCTTATTTCGCTAATCTTCCATCCGGCACCAGCCGCGTGCTCGAAAGCGCGGGATGGGGCTGGCATTCGGAGACGGCGATTCACATTTTGCGCCTGGTGCTTTCCGGCACGCTCGATCGGCATCCGCGATTGAAGCTCATCATCGGGCACATGGGCGAAATGCTGCCGATGATGTTGGCGCGTGCCGACGAGATGTTCGCTCTTGAGATCGAGCACCTGCGGCGGTCGGTCGGCCGCACCATCCTCGACCAGGTCTGGCTCACGACCAGCGGCGTTTTCAGCGAGCCGCCGCTCATTGCCGCGCTGCTGACGTTTGGCATCGACCGCATCATGTTTTCCGTCGATTATCCCTATTCCTCCAACGCGCGCGGCCGTGCCTTCCTCGACCGCCTTCCGCTCGCACCGGCCGACCTAAGTAAGTTCAGCCACGGCAATGCGGATGCTCTCCTGAAGTTAAACGAAGGGAAATGACGCAACGCTCCGCGGCAGCTATTGGGCACCTTTGAGATTGCAAACGCGCCCTGAGATATCTGTTGATCGGGTTAGACCAGAAATCATCGGCAGAGTGCCAACACGACGTTTTTTTGCGACCCGCTGCGGACTTCAATCGGTGTAGGTAGGCCTACGCAGGCTGCGAACTGGGCCAGGGGATGAGACCTTCCGCCTCCATCGCAGAACGTACTGCCGCTCGCGCGGCAATGCGGTTGCGGTAGGAAAGCACGTTCGGGTAAGGCGATAAATCGAAGTTGACCCAATTCGCCCAGTTCGACACGACGAAGAAGTGGGCATCAACTACCGAGTGATCTTGCCCCATGATGTATTCGTTGTCTCTGAGATGCTCATCAAGGTGAGCAAAGCGAGCTGCAAGCCGGGCACGGAACACGGCTTTCGCCTCTTCCGGTATCCCCTTGTAGAAGAGCGGCGAGAAACCACCCTTATGCATCTCGCTTGCAAAGAAGTTCAACCAGGATTGCAGCTTTGTCCGTTCGATTGTGTCATTGGGTGGTGCAAGCTTCTTATGCGGCACCTGATCGGCGATATATTGAACGATAGCGACGCCTTCCGTTAGCAGCGTGCCGTCGTCCAGCTCAAGGGCCGGCACGTAGCCCAACGGATTCACCTTTTTGTAATCACCGCCCCCGTCGATAATCTTGGTGTGCTCGTCGATCCTAACTGCTGTAAATGGCAGTCCGGCCTCGTGCAGCACAATGTGGACCAACAGAGACGATGAACCAGGTGCGTAAAACAGCTTCATCGGATACGCCCATGCCAGAGATCAAGACGGAATTTCTTTTCACCTTAGCTCTGGAGCTTGAAGTCTCCAATCTCGGCAACATGCCCTATGGCACCCGTCGCGTTGGGCGGTTTGTTGCTGGCAGCTTCGACGGGCCGAAGGTCAAGGGCATGGTGTTGCCGGGCGGCGCCTGCTGGATGCTCCTGCGCAGCGACGACGTGCTTGAAATCGAGGCGCGGATCACACTTGAAACCGATGACAAGCAACAGATCCATATGAGCTGGAAAGCCTTTCGCCACGGCCCGAAAGAGGTGATTGATCGCCTGAATCGGAGTGAGATCGTCGATGCCGAAACGTACTACTTCCGAGCTACACCCTACTTCGAGACGAGCTCGGGAAAATATAGCTGGATGAACCGCATATGCTCAATAGCCACCGGCTCGCGCACGGCGGGCAAGCGGACCTTCGACGTGTTTCAAGTGCTGTAGGAGGGCGGATGTGCGCAGGGTGCGATCAAGCATGCTCCTCTTGTTTTGGGATGCCATTTAGGCCGCCTCAGTTGGCGGCCTCTTTCATTTCGAATCATCCATTTCGAATTGTCGGCTGTTGGGCCGCCTTTCGGACATTACGCGATGTCCGATGTGAGTCCGGGATGCACCACAAAGCGGAAGTCCGATCACTCTGAATTTTATCAGTTCATGCCCAAGACGCGCCCACTGGGCTCGATCCCGGTTGCGGATCGCAGTTTAACCAAAACGCTATTTTGTTGAAGCGGATCAACATGATTTGGGTCGTCCAGTCCCCTTGCCAAAAATATTTCGCTTGTGCCGTCGGGCAAATCACCTCCACTAGTTTCAGCCGTCTCGCGCCCAGATGAGGGGCGTATCGCGATCGTCACGGACGTTGGGTGCGGGATGCGGTGGACGCGATAGCGTCGTGCGCGCCGATGGCAGTTGCAGGGCGAGTCCTCATGGGCTCGTGAGCGAACGGCCGGCGCGCAGACGAGCGGCGCTTTTGCGGACGGCAAAACCGTGTGGTCCTGGCACCCGTTGCTGGTGTCAAGTTGGCGGAGGCATGTCGGCCCGACCGGGTGCGGACATGCCGCTAATTCGCCAACGACGGTGACAAGACGAATTCGTCGCCGAGGAGAGCGCGCTATAAGCCGTTAAAACCATTGCGCAGGGAAGGCCGGACTGTTTCGGTAAACCTGTGGTGACGACGCTCGTGCGCTTTTTGTTTTGCGTGCGAGGCTGCGGGTGCATCGAGCACCCGGCTTTCCCTGCGCCCTCTTATTTTTCGAGGGTTGTCTGCGCAACAACTCGGACGCTATCCGCGCCGCGAGAACGCGGCGTCGCGTTGAGATTTGGAATCCGGGGCTTTGCGGTAGCGGCGAGAGGCATTAGCGTGGCCGTCCAGACCTCGTTACGAAACCGCCGAGGCGACTGCCAAGGAAACTACCGAGGAACCGCCATGTCCGGGATCTTGTTGTTCTCTCCACTGAAGCTTCGGGACATCTCGCTTCGCAACCGCATCGTGGTGCCGCCGATGCATCAATATTCCGCGGTGAAGGGATTTCCAACCGACTGGCATCTGATGAACGCCGGCAAGTTCGCAGCCGGCGGTGCCGGCCTCGTCGTCGTCGAATCCACCAAGGTCGAGCGCCGCGGCTGCGGCACGGTGGGCGATCTCGGCATCTGGGATGACGCCTTCGTCGAGCCGCTGAGCCGGCTCGTGCGGTTCATCAAGGAGCAGAACGCGGTGGCCGGCCTTCAGCTCGGCCACTCCGGGCGCAAGGCGCGCGCGAGGCGTCCATGGGAAGGCGACGGGCCGTTGCAGCGGACGCCTGAAATCGAGGACTGGGACGCCTGGACGCCGGTTGCGCCAAGCGCGCTTGCCCACAGCGAGCGATGGCCGGTGCCGAAGGCGCTGGAGCGCCATGAGGTGAAGGACCTCGTCCAGGCCTGGGGCAACGGCGCGCGGCGGGCGCATCAAGCAGGTTTTGATGTGCTGGAGCTGCACGGCGCGCACGGCTATCTCGTGCACCAGTTTCTCTCCGAGCGATCAAACCAGCGCACCGATGAATATGGCGGTTCGGAATCAAATCGGATGCGCTTCATCACCGAGATCACAGAGGCGGTGCGCGCGCATTGGCCCGACGACAAGCCGCTGTTCGTGCGGCTCTCGGTGGAGGACAATGCGGGCTGGGGGGTAGAGCAGAGCGCGCGGCTCGCCAAGCTCCTCAAGACCAGGGGCGTCGACGTGATCGATTGCTCGTCCGGCGGTATCACCGACCAGGCGCCGATCCTGGGCAAGGAGACCAAATACAATTATCAGGTGCCGCTGTCGGAATATGTTCGCCGCCACGCCGATATCATGACCATGGCGGTGGGCCTGATCATCCACGGCGATCAGGCCGAGCAGATCCTGCAGCGGGGACAGGCCGATTTGATCGCGGTTGGCCGCGAGAGCCTCAACAACCCGAACTGGCCGATGGACGCTGCCTTGAAATTGGGCATCGAAGGGCCGTTCCGGAATGTTCCGCCGCAGTTCGGATATTGGCTCGGCACCCGCGCCAAGCGCGGTTTTGGCACCCAACCGTCGACATGGCAGGTCGGCTTGGCAGGTCGGCTTGGCAGGGGGCTTGCAGGTCGGCCTTGAAGAAACCAGAAAGCTATTGTGATTTCCGCCTTTGATTTGCCCGGTCCATAATGAATGGGCCTCAACCGACAGCGAGAAGGCCTGTAATGCGGAAGAATTTCCTGTTTCTCTGTGGCGCGCTCACCGGAACGTGCCTGACGCTTCTCGTTACCGGTCCGCAAAGCGGGCATCTGGTCGCAGCCGCCAAAGCCGCCGCAAGTGCGGCGGATACCTACTCGCAGCTCAACCTGTTTGGCGAGGTATTCGAGCGCGTCCGGGCCGACTATGTCGAAAAGCCCGACGATACCAAGCTGATCGAGGGTGCGGTCGACGGCATGGTGACCTCGCTCGATCCGCACTCGCGCTACATGAACGACAAGGCCTGGCGCGAGATGCAGGAGACGACGTCGGGCGAATTCGGCGGCCTCGGCATCGAGGTCACGATGGAAGAGGGCCTCGTCAAGGTGGTCTCGCCGATCGACGACACGCCGGCGGCAAAGGCCGGGATCATGTCGGGCGACCTGATCAGCCAGATCGACGGCGACGCGGTGCAGGGGCTTTCGCTCGAGCAAGCCGTCAACAAGATGAAAGGCGCGGTCGATACCAAGACCAAGCTCACCATCCTGCGCAAGGGCAAGGACGCCCCGTTCGACGTTTCGATCACCCGCGAGATCAT
>Ga0209153_1000526_pt1 | contig 16897 bp, 16 predicted proteins | sample GraSoiAngelo_120_FD_185877 | JGI IMG/M metagenome (GOLD analysis project Ga0209153, IMG submission 185877) | Grasslands soil microbial communities from the Angelo Coastal Reserve, California, USA - 14_0919_09_20cm (SPAdes) (version 2) | ecosystem: Environmental > Terrestrial > Soil > Grasslands ...
ATGCCCTGCATCGCGCCCATGTCCTGCGAACTGCCGTGCGCGGCGTGTTGGCCGGTCATGTCCATCTGACGATTACTCATGCCCATGTCGGTCATGGAGAGCCAGGTTTTCGGATCAAGTTCCGGCACCTCCGCTTGCATACCGGCGCGGGGCGCAAGCGTTGCGCGGGCATAACCGCTGCGGTCCATCGACTGCGCGAAGATCGTGTAGGGGCGATCCTCCGGCGGCTGCACAATCACGTCATAGGTTTCAGCGACGCCCAAGCGGATCTCCTCGACCGTCACCGGTTCGACGCGCTGGCCGTCGGCGCTGACCACGGTCATCTTGAGCCCCGGGATCCGCACGTCGAAAAACGTGGAGGACGAGCCGTTGATCAGCCGCAGCCGCACGCGCTCACCGGTTTTGGCGAGCGCCGTCCAATTGGCCGCGGGTGACGCGGCGTTGATTAGATACGTGTAGGTCGCACCCGACACATCGCCCAGATCTGTCGGGATCATGCGCATCCTGTTCCACCTGCGCCGTTTGTCGAGCGCGGCGCGTAAGCCATTGGTGCGTGCATCGCGAGCGAATTGCGCTGCGGTCGGCAGTTGGTAGTTGTAGTAGTCGCTCATCTGTTTGAGCGTGGCGAATACGTGCTCCGGGTTCTGATCGGTCCAATCGCTCAGGAGCACGACATGATCGCGATCTGCCTGGATCGGATCGGCTTCGGCGGGGTCGATCACGATCGCTCCATAGAGACCGGTTTGCTCCTGGAAGCGCGTGTGACTGTGGTACCAGTACGTGCCGCTCTGCCGAATCGGAAATCGATAGGTAAACGTTTCACCCGGCGCGATGCCGGGGAAACTGATCCCCGGTACACCATCCATCTGGAATGGAAGTAGCAGCCCGTGCCAGTGAATCGAGCTTGAGGTGGGCAGCCGATTGTGTACGCGGAGCGTCACGACCGTGGCCTCGCGCCAATGCAGTGTCGGCGCGGGGACCGAACCGTTGACCGAAGTGGTTGGCTGCAGCCGGCCGGTGAAGTTCATCGGTGTGTCGCCGATGGTCAAGTCGAATGCCGCGCCGCTGAGAACCATCGGGGTAGGGGGCGCTGGCACTACAGAGTCGGCGGCAAGAAGTTGTCGCGGACTGAATAGTCCAAGTCCTGCTGCGCCCGCCCCCACACTCAGGCCCTGCACAAAGCGGCGACGGCTCACATCGATAACGGAGCCTCGTCTGAATGTAGAATTCATTGGCACCTCTTCCAAATCGAGATAAACGCGCGCGCCTCTCAGGGACAAAGGAGCAAATTCCTCAACCGCAAGCGGCATGGAAGAATTCACGGCGACGATGCGGCCGCCTGCCGAACCTATTCTGCGCTATCCAACGACGTGGGCCGGCTACAGCGATTCGAGGTGGCGGCGCGCTGCATGCGTTGCCAAAAGCGGCTCGCAGAGGGCCAGCTGACGTTCCGGCGTTTAGCGGGAACTACAGGATTTAGGAAATAGGCGGAGGGACAAGCGGCGCGTTGGCGCGAGAGGTAAACCCGTACGGCCCCGATGTGAGAGCACGCACGGCGCGTCCTAAATCCTGTAGTTCCCGCTAAACGCCGGAACGTCAGCTGGCCCTCTGCGAGCCCCCCATGGATTGATCATGGGCACAGCATGACTTGCGAGCAGTGTCGGAGTGAGGCGCGACGGGCATCGGACAGTCCGAGGGCATGAGCGAGGAGGACGCGCCAGTCACTTGAGAAGGCGTCGAACCGAGAGCTACAACGGGACCTTGCAGGCCGATAGTAAGAATCACGAGAAACGAAATCAGCCGCCGTTGCATGGACCAGAGCTTATCCCTGCGATGATATCGGAGCAAATCGCCGGGAGCCTTTTTCCCGCTACGAAACCGCTTGGCGGTTGCGCCCCACCGGCCTTGACTCTGGACCATACTCCAGGGTTTAGGCTTCAAATTTACGACCGGAGAGAACGTTGAAAATGGAATCGATCAGGATTGGGGCACTGGCCAAACGGGCAGGCGTTGGCATCGATACGGTTCGCTACTACGAACGCAACAGACTGTTGACGCCACGCGATCGGTCGGCGTCAGGCTATCGCCGGTATGGCGAGTTCGAGCTCTCGCGACTGCGCTTCATACGGCGCGCGCAAGCGTTGGGATTTAGCTTGAGGGAGGTGCGTGATCTGTTGTCGATCTCGACGCAGCGCGATGTTGCCCGCATCAAGCGCACCGCGCAGGCGAAGCTCGCCGACATCGACCAGCGCGTCCTTGCGCTTCAACGGATACGCAACGGTCTCGCGACTCTGATTGCTGCGTGCCCGGGCCACGGACGAGCGGCGGACTGTCCTATCCTGAATGCCCTGAGTGGGGAGAAGCTCGAATGAATTCGCCCCCACAGAAGCTTGGCGAAGAATCTCTGACGCAAACGCCCCTGTCGGTAAATCGCGCGCCGCGGCTTCCAGTGCTAGGTCCGGCAAATTGAACGACACGATCTACACGTGTCCGATGCATCCCGAGATACGCCAAGCGGGCCCGGGAAGCTGTCCTCTATGCGGCATGGCGCTTGAGCCATTGATACCACCGGTTTTCGATGACGACAGTGACGTCCGATCCGTCAGACGCAAATTCTGGATCTGTGCGGCGCTGAGCGTGCCCGTAGTGGCCGTCGCAATGCTGGCGCATATCATGGGTGGGCACGCATCGCCGGCGAGCGCCCGCATCCTGCGCGCGCTCGAGCTGATTCTTTCCGCACCGGTCGTGCTGTGGGCCGCGGGCGATTATTACCGGCGCGGATGGCTCGGCGTTAAAAACCGCGCGGCGAACATGTACACCCTGATCGGCCTCGGCGTACTCGTCGCCTATTCGTACAGCCTCGTCGCGACGCTTGCGCCACAGATATTTCCACCCGCTATGCGCGATGAACACGGCATGGTCGGCGTGTACTTCGAAGTCTCCGCCGCGATCATCACACTCGTGCTTCTGGGTGAATGGCTCGAACTCGGGGCGCGCGGACGAACGAGTAGCGCAATCCGCCAGTTGCTGGGTCTTGCTCCCAAGAGCGCACGGCGTATTCGCGCCGACGGGACCGACGAGGATGTTCTCGTGGAATTGCTGCTGGTGGGAGAGCGCGTGCGTGTGCGCCCAGGGGAGAAGATCCCGGTCGATGGACGTGTGATCGAGGGGCGATCGGCGGTGGATGAATCGATGCTGACCGGCGAACCATTGCCGGTGGAAAAGGGGCCGGGCGATCATGTCGTGGGCGCTACGCTCAATCAGACCGGCGGCCTCGTCATCTTGGCAGAGCGACTCGGCGCGGACAGCGTGCTCTCACGAATCGTTGCGCTGGTAGCCCAAGCGCAGCGCTCGCGGGCCCCGCTACAGCGATTGGCCGACAGCGTCGCGGCTTGGTTTGTCCCGGCCGTCATCGTGATCGCGTTGCTCACTTTCGTGACCTGGTGGATCCTCGGACCCGAACCGCGTCTGGCGTATGCGCTCGTCAATGCGGTCGCGGTGTTGATCATCGCGTGCCCCTGCGCTTTGGGGCTGGCCACACCGATCTCAATCATGGTCTCGAGTGGGCGCGGCGCGCAGCTGGGTGTGCTTTTTCGTGATGCCAAAGCCGTCGAGGCGCTGCGCGAGATTGACACCCTCGTGCTCGACAAGACCGGCACACTCACCCTCGGCCACCCAGCACTGGACAGCGTTTTGGTCGTCGCTCCCTGGTCCGAGCAAGAGGTGCTCTCTCTCGCCGCTGGACTTGAGCGTGCCAGCGAGCATCCGCTCGCACGAGCGGTCCTCGACGGTGCGAGGGCTCGGGGAGTCAGCCCCGCCGAAGTCACCGATTTTCACTCCGTTACCGGCCGTGGGGTAATGGGTCGCCACGGCACTCGACCGATTGCGCTGGGAAATCGTGCGCTCATGCAGGACATCGGCGTCTTAGTCGAGCCGCTGCAGCGCAGCGTCGACGCCCTGCGTCGGGCGGGCCGCACGGTTATGTTTGTCGCCGCGGAGGGCTCGCTCGCAGGGGCTATCGCCGTCGGCGATCCCGTCAAGATCGGCACGCCAGCGGCCATGGCGGCCTTGAGGGCCGAAGGGGTCCGCATCGTGATGCTCACCGGGGATGCCTGGGTGACCGCCGAAGCGGTCGGGAAAACGCTGCACATCGACGAAATCATCGCGGAAGTGCAGCCCGACGAGAAGGCGGCTGTCATCGAGCGACTGCAGCGTGATGGACATCGCGTCGCGATGGCGGGCGATGGTATTAACGATGCGCCCGCTTTGGCGCGTGCCGATGTGGGGATCGCGATGGGCACCGGAACCGATGTGGCGATGGAAAGCGCGCAGGTCACGCTCGTCAAAGGCGATCTGAAGGGCATCGTGCGTGCGATTCATTTGAGTCGCGCGACGGTGCGCAATATTCGTCAGAACCTCGGCTTTGCATTCGGGTACAACGCGCTCGGGATTCCGATTGCGGCGGGCGCTCTCTACCCGCTTACAGGCCTCCTTCTAAGTCCGCTCATTGCCGCGCTCGCGATGAGTGTGTCGTCGGTTTCGGTCATCGGCAACGCGCTGCGCCTCCGACATGCCGGCCAAGCGCCCCGAGCGACATGAGCGACGATGATCTGGCGCTTGATTTGTGTTCAGGACGCGCGCGCGATCTGCTGCGCAAGGAGCCGCGCTTCCAGGCGATCAAGCGAGAATTGACGTTTGCCCGACTGAACGCCGAGCCAGTTCAACCTCACTCCTACTCCTCAGAGGAAGCTGGAACGCCCGGGAGAGGACTTTGAACTGGTGGAATTCCGAGCATATTCAAGCGCTTGCCGTAGCGGCGATGGGAATTACCCGCCAAATTGCCCACTGGCAGCGTGGGGCTTAAAGCTAGATTTTCCCTGGGCGCGTAACGGGTAATAGTGCACTGTTTACCGCTCTCGTGCGGCTGGTTTCGCGCGCGTTCACCGAGGAATCAAAGATGCGGTCGCTTGTCCTGGGCCGCGAAAGGCCACTCACGGCAGCTCACGAGACGGCCTATTTCTCTATATCACCGAGTGATATAGTAATGCGGTGCGTCGAGTCTTTTAAGACCCGGAGCTTCGCCCGCTGGAGTCGGAAGGTGCCGATCGCAGACGACGTGCTGTGTGCCGCCGTGGAGGAAATGGCCTCGGGCTTGGTCGACGCTGACTTGGGCGGGCACGTGTACAAGAAGCGCGTGCCAGTGCCCGGTCGGGGCAAGCGTGGCGGTGCGAGGACGATCATCGGCAGCAACCTCGGAGATCGTTGGTTCTTCCTTTCGGTTTTGAGAAGAACGAGGGTGCGGCAATCGATGCGCGCGAATTAGCGGCACTGCAGGCGATCGCTCGCGCGCTGCTTGAGCTGGATGCGAAGCTGTTGGATAAGGCGGGCGCTGAGGGTGAGATCGTGGAGATTTGTCATGAAGAAGCGTCGTCTACTCGATGAGATGCATGAAACCGCTCGCGGTTTGGCGCGCATCGGTGCGCTCGACAAGCAGACCATGCGGGAGTTTGACACGTTAGCGCTACCGGCGGTGCGCGAGCTCTCTGCAAAGCAGATTCGCGCGCTGCGGACGCGTACGCGGGTAAGCCAGGCGGTGTTTGCCGCCATGCTGAACACGAGCGTCTCGACTGTCCAGAAGTGGGAGATCGGCGAGAAGCGACCGAGTGGTCCGTCGTTGAAGCTCCTTAACGTTATTGAACGGAAGGGCATTGAAGCTCTCTCGTGAGTCATCTGTGGCGCCGAGACCAGGCGGTCGGATCAGCTCTGGAGACTTCCCGTAGTCGCAAGTTGAGCAATGCCCTTCGTGCGTGCACGAACGCTCGACGTACCTGCCAGTCTCGCGAATGCTCCGGACGTGCGCGAGTAAGCAAACGCTGCGCGGGTCCTTACATGCGGCAAATGACTATCGACTGATCACCTTGATGCACTATGAAAGCGGGATCGTGATGATTCGATTCTTCGGAACGCACCAGGAGTACAACGAGACTGACGCGGAGACGGTGTAATGAAAGCCACGCTGTTCATCATCGAGAATGACAAGGACCACGCCCAGGCCAAGGCGCTGATCGAAAAGCTCATGGGATCCGACGAGGTTGCAGATCGGGCGCGGATGGCGGCCCAGGCGCGTCTAATCGAGGCCTATGAGCGTGCCCGTTGGCCGCGACGGACCACCACGCTGCCCGATCTCCTGACCTACCTGATGGATCAGCATGGTCTCGCGCGCGCTGATCTCGTGCCGCTTCTGGGGACGGCCAGCCGGGTAAGCGAAGTGCTGAACGGCAAGCGCGAACTGAGTATGTCAATGGTGCGGAACCTACGCGAGCGATTCCGGATCTCAGCGGATCTGTTGATCCCTTCGAAGCGATCGCGCGGACTTGCTGCATAGCAACCGATCGAGTAGGCAGAGCGTCCTCAGAGGGCTGCAATCCTTCCGCGCCCCAACCTCAGTGTCAGGAAGACCCGAGGCAGCCTACCTGGCTGCCGCCGCGCATCACCTTCCTCACCGTACCGAATGCGGCGAACCGGAGTGCAGGGGCGACACTGGACTGCTGGCCCATTGGAGGCCGCCGCGTTCGACCTCGGTACCACAGCGCCCGTACGCGTTGACTGTCCGTGCGCCGGCCAAGGACCGAAGCGCGTTAGGCTTTCTTCGGTTTCCTGCGAGGGGCTGTGCTGACTCGCCGGGCGATGCGACCGACGGCCTCTTTGAGCGTCTTCAGGTCCTTTTGGCAGGTCTCCCACAGGATGGTCGGATACGTCTCGTGGTAATCGTGGCGGAGAACGTTGCCGATACCGGCGATCGCGCTCCACGGGACATGTGCTTCGCCTTCTTTCAACTCTTTTGGAAGGCGGCGACTGGCTTCCGACAGGATCTCAAGGTTTCGTTCAACGAGTTGTCGTGCACGCCGGTCTACTCGAAATTTGCCGAAATCGTAACCTGCCGTGTCGGCCTCGATGTTTGCGATGGCCTCGAGGATGTGACGAAGGTAAACACCCGCGTCTTTCTCCATCAGAAGGCTTTTTCCGCTTCGCGAAGGACTCGATCCCGGATTGCAGGACCGAGTCCCTGCCTTGTAACGACGTCGACCTTTCGGCCTAACTGTTCTTCCAGAAATTCTTGCACCGAAACCAGATCAACCAGGCTGAACCTGGCGCGCTGGGCTACATCGATCAGGAGGTCTACGTCGCTATCGGCGCGGCCTCCGCCGCGCACGACCGATCCAAAGAGCGCGAGCGATGTGAGCCCACGCTCACGCAACGGCTTCTCCAATGCCGCGAGCTTAGCGAGGATCTCGTGCTTGCTCGCTGGTTGAGGTACGCGCTGCCCGTTGGGCGCGGCTTCTCGCTCGACGAGAAGCCGAAGAGCTTGGCGAATCACTTCGCTCGCGTTGTTATAGAGGCCGGAGGTGACTTTGCCTCGAACGTACTTTTCAAGTTCAGGGGTCAGCGAGACATTCATCTCTGTGGGTCCGATCCCGAGGGTCGACGTAGATACAATAGCATACTTTAGCAAAGAGTGTTATTAGGAACCGGCAAACCCGCACCCGCAGCCGAGCTCGGCCACTCACGGCAGCTCACGAGACGGCCTATTTCTCTATATCACCGAGTGATATAGTAATGCGGTGCGTCGAGTCTTTAAGACCCGGAGCTTCGCCCGCTGGAGTCGGAAGGTGCCGATCGCAGACGACGTGCTGTGTGCCGCCGTGGAGGAAATGGCCTCGGGCTTGGTCGACGCTGACTTGGGCGGGCACGTGTACAAGAAGCGCGTGCCAGTGCCCGGTCGGGGCAAGCGTGGCGGTGCGAGGACGATCATCGGCAGCAACCTCGGAGATCGTTGGTTCTTCCTTTCGGTTTTGAGAAGAACGAGGGTGCGGCAATCGATGCGCGCGAATTAGCGGCACTGCAGGCGATCGCTCGCGCGCTGCTTGAGCTGGATGCGAAGCTGTTGGATAAGGCGGGCGCTGAGGGTGAGATCGTGGAGATTTGTCATGAAGAAGCGTCGTCTACTCGATGAGATGCATGAAACCGCTCGCGGTTTGGCGCGCATCGGTGCGCTCGACAAGCAGACCATGCGGGAGTTTGACACGTTAGCGCTACCGGCGGTGCGCGAGCTCTCTGCAAAGCAGATTCGCGCGCTGCGGACGCGTACGCGGGTAAGCCAGGCGGTGTTTGCCGCCATGCTGAACACGAGCGTCTCGACTGTCCAGAAGTGGGAGATCGGCGAGAAGCGACCGAGTGGTCCGTCGTTGAAGCTCCTTAACGTTATTGAACGGAAGGGCATTGAAGCTCTCTCGTGAGTCATCTGTGGCGCCGAGACCAGGCGGTCGGATCAGCTCTGGAGACTTCCCGTAGTCGCAAGTTGAGCAATGCCCTTCGTACGTGCACGAACGCTCGACGTACCTGCCAGTCTCGCGAATGCGGCCGGACGTGCGCGAGTAAGCGCACGGTAGAGCTGCTGCGTTGCTTTCATCGGTCTTCCAGTGACTTGCTTACGATTTCCTGCGCCTCGGCGATGATGGCCTCCAAGTGGCGCTCGTCCTTGAAACTCTCGGCGTAGATCTTGTAGATGTTCTCGGTGCCGGACGGGCGAGCAGCAAACCATCCGCTCCGCGCGCTGACCTTGAGGCCGCCGATCGGCGCGCCGTTGCTCGGTGCCCGGGTGATTTTGGCCACGATCGGCTCACCTGCGAGAGTCGACGCTCGTACGGCATCAGCTGAGAGCTTCCCGAGACGCGCCTTCTGCTCCGGCGTCGCTGCGGCGTCGATACGGGAGTAGAAGGGCGTGCCGAACTCGGCCGTCAGGTCGCGATAGTGCTCCCCGGGATCCTTGCCTGTGCGGGCGGTGATCTCGGCCGCGAGCAGGTTCATGATCAGCCCGTCCTTGTCCGTGGTCCACACCATCCCGTCCATTCGGAGGAAACTCGCCCCGGCGCTTTCCTCGCCCCCGAAACAAACCGATCCATCCGACAACCCGGGCACAAACCACTTGAACCCGACCGGCACCTCCCACAGCGACCGTCCAAGCCCCGCCACGACACGGTCGATCAGGCCGCTGGAGACCAGCGTCTTGCCCACCGCCGCGGCGGCGGACCAACCTGACCGATGCCTGAGCAGGTAGCGAATCGCCACCGCGAGATAGTGATTGGGATTCAGCAACCCAGCCGAGGGCGTGACGATGCCGTGCCGGTCGGCATCTGTGTCGTTGGCGAATGCCACCTGATACTGGTTCTTCAATCCCACCAGCCGCGCCATGGCGTAGGGACTTGAGCAGTCCATGCGGATCTTGCCGTCATGATCCACCGTCATGAACGAAAAAGTAGGATCGATCTGCGGATTCACGACGGCGATATCGAGTTTGTAGGCGGCGTTGATCGGCTCCCAATAGTGAACGGCCGCGCCCCCGAGTGGGTCGACGCCGAGTTTGAGTCCTGCGGCGTGAATCGCCTCCATGTCTACCACGTTTCTCAGGTCATCGACGTACGGCGCAATGAAGTCATGCTCATACGTTGTCGCCGAGCGGATCGCCGCGGCGAATGGGACGCGCTTTGTGTCCGCGTTGCCCACGCGCAGCAGCGCGTTTGCGCGCTCCTGTATCCAATTCGTCACTTCGCTATCGGCCGGTCCGCCGTTAGTCGGGTTGTACTTGAACCCGCCGTCCTCGGGAGGGTTATGCGAAGGGGTGATGACGACACCGTCAGCCAGGCGATCGGTGCGACCGCGGTTATGCGCCAGGATAACCCGCGAAATCGCCGGAGTTGGCGTGACGCCGTTGCCGCCCTGAATAACCGTCTCGACGCCGTTCGCTGCGAGGACCTCCAGCGCAGTGCGCTGGGCCGGGCCGGAAACCGCGTGCGTGTCGCGGCCCATGTACAGCGGCCCGCTGATGCCATGCGTGCGCCGGTAGTCGCAAATCGCCTGCGCGATCGCCAGGATGTGCGCTTCGTTGAACGACCCCGTGAGCGGCGAGCCCCGGTGTCCGCTCGTGCCGAAGCTGATCTGCTGCGCGGGCTCGGCTGGGTCAGGCTTGCGGACGTAATATTCCCGTACGAGCTGCTGCGGATCGATCAGCATCTCTTTCGGTGCCGGCTTGCCGGCGAGCGGGGAAAGTGCCATGGCAATGCCTTGCTAGGCGACCGGGCAGGGCCGGGCGTGCCAGATCTCGGTCGCATATTCGGCGACGGTGCGGTCGCTGGAGAACCGGCCCGATGCGGCCACGTTCAGGATTGCCTTATGTGCCCAATCTTCCCCGTCGCGGTAGAGAGCAACCAATCTCCCGTCGGCCTCGAGATAGGAGCGCAGGTCTGCGAGGTGCATGTAGTGGTCGCCGCCCGTGAGCAGGACGTCGCGCAAGGGTCCGAAAATGCCGGGCTCATCGCGGCTGAAATGGTCGGACAAGATCAGGTCGAGCGCCGCGCGCGTTTCGGGCTCATGCTCGTAGTGCCAATGCGGGTTGTACCAGCCGCGGGTGTCGGCAACCTGCTGCGCAGTAAGCCCAAACAGGAAGAAGTTCTCCTCGCCCGCTTCCTCCGCCATCTCGATCGTGGCGCCGTCGCGCGTACCGAGCGTCAGCGCGCCATTCATCATGAATTTCATGTTGCTGGTCCCGCTCGCCTCGTAGCCTGCGGTCGAGATCTGATTGGAAACGTCTGCGGCCGGAATCAGCCGCTCGGCGAGCGTAACGTCGTACTCCGGCAGAAACACCACTCTGAGCTTGCCGCCGACCGCGGGATCACCGTCGATCGTGCCGGCAAGGTTGTTGATGAGCTTGATGATCAACTTTGCCAGATGGTAGGCGGGTGCGGCCTTGCCGCCGAAGAAGAAGGTGCGCGGTGCCACCTCGATCGTGGGATTTTTCCGCAGCCGGTCGTAGAGCACCACCACGCGCAGGGCGTTGAGGAGCTGGCGCTTGTACTCATGAATGCGCTTGACCTGGCAATCGAACATCGTCTCCGGATCGACGACCACGCCGGCGGTGGCCTTGAGCCAGTCGGCGAACCGCGCCTTCGCCGTGCGCTTCGCCTTCAGGAACTCGCCGCGGAACGCGCGATCGGCTGCCAGCGGACGCAGGCCGCGCAGTTGGCCGTGGTCGACAATCCAGTTGTCGCCGATCGCCTGTGAAATCGCGTCGGCGAGCGCGGGGTTCGCGAGCCGCAGCCATCTGCGCGGAGTCACACCGTTTGTCTTGTTGTTGAACCGCTCGGGAAAGATCTCGGCGAGATCCCTGACGGTCGTCGTTCGCAGTAGGCCGGTGTGTATCCCGGCAACGCCGTTGGTGCTGTGTGAGCCTACGATTGCGAGGTTGGCCATGCGGACGTGTTTGGCCGCGCCCTCTTCGATCAGGCTCACGCGCTCAACACGTCCAGCATCGCCGGGGAACCGTGCGCGCACGTCATCCAGAAATCGTCGGTTGATCTCGAAGATGAGCTCCAGGTGCCGCGGCAACAGCAGCGTGAACCATGCAAGTGGCCACTTCTCGAGCGCCTCTGGGAGCAAGGTGTGGTTGGTGTACGCGAGCGTACGCTGAGTGAGATCCCATGCCTCGTCCCAACCGAGGTGCCCTTCGTCGAGGAGGATGCGCATGAGCTCCGGGACCGCAAGCGCCGGGTGAGTGTCGTTGAGCTGGATCGCCGCCTTGTCGGGCATCCTGTGCCAGTCCGCGTTCCCGCGCCGGAAGCGCCGAGTCAGATCGGCCAGCGAACAGGCGACCAGAAAGTATTCCTGGACGAAGCGCAGCCCCTGACCGCGCGTGGTGGAATCGTCGGGGTATAGCACGCGTGTCAACGACTCGGCTGCCAGGGTCTCAGCCAGCGCGCCCACGAATTCGCCAGCGCTGAATCGCTGGAAGTCGAAGTAGTCGGGAGCGATGGCGCTCCAGAGCCGCAGCGTATTGACCGTGGTGCCACCGTAACCGACGATCGGCCGGTCGAAAGGAATGCCGATCAGGGTGGACGGGCGATTCGGGATGAGCTCGAGGTTGCTCCCGCGTAGCGCGAACGAGCAGCCGAACCTGACTTCCACGCGCTCATCCAGACGGGCGATCTCCCAAGGATCGGGGCGCCGCAGCCAGTTGTCCGGTTGCTCCTGCTGCCATCCATTCTGAATCGACTGCTTGAACATCCCGTATTCGTAGCGCAGCCCATAGCCCATCGCCGGCAGTCGCAGGGTGGCCATCGAGTCCAGGAAGCAGGCCGCGAGACGCCCGAGCCCGCCATTGCCGAGACCTGGGTCGGGCTCCTGCTCGAGCAGGTCGGCCCAATTGAGGACTTTCTGCGCGAGGGCGTGCTGGACGACGGCCTGCAGTGAGAGGTTGGTCACGTTGTTCGCGAGCGAGCGTCCGATCAGGAATTCCATGGAAAGGTAGTACACCAGCTTCGGGTTCTCGCGCGCGTAAGTCTCCGTGGTGAGGGCCCAGCGTGGCGCGAGGACATCCCGTACCGAACGTGCGAAGGCCTCAAACTGGTCGCGCGGCGTCGCCGCACGCGGGTCGATCGCTCGGTCGAAGAGAAGATGGCGCTCGTAGAACGAATTCTCGGTGCCGGCGAACTGGACCGAGCCGCAGCCGTAGCGTGCGAGCAGATGCGACACGGCATCCGGTACCGGGTGGGTCGCAGGGGCCGCTCCTGTCGCACTGCTCATTGCCTTTTCTCCCCTATCTCCGTGCAGATGTCAGTCCAGGTGTCCGACCGCGATGCGATCGAAGAGCCCGTTGATCAGATTGCAGATTCCCGGGACCACCGGAAGCACATACCGCCAGCCTACCGGTGAGGCGCGCCTTCGCATCGGCACCGTCTTGCGGCAATGACCTATAATAATCTTGTCGAGTCGAGTTTCCATGACCGCGTGGCCCTCGCGGTTTTCCGCTTGCGAAGGTCATTCTCTTGATGGGGATGTCGCCGGTGTCGGAGCTACTTGTACGTTCCTCAGGCCTGGGCAGATCTCAGATACCGCCGTGGGTCGTTGAGCTGCGCCCGCATCATTGGCTTAAGAACATCCTCGTTATCGTGCCACTCGCTGCAGCACACCAGCTCCACGACGTGCCCTCCCTGGCACGCGTCGCGGCGGCTTTCGTGGCCTTCAGTCTATGCGCCTCGGGGCAGTACGTGTTGAATGATCTGTTAGATCTCGCAGCCGATCGCGCGCACTCCACCAAATCCAAGCGTCCATTAGCCGCGGGAACTCTCTCCCGCGGTGCAGGCGTGATCTTGATGGTGCTGGCGTGGACGGGTGCCGTCCTCGCCGCCGCGACGCTCGGTGTCGCCTTCTGCGGCGTGCTCACTGTGTATCTCGCGCTGATGTTGGCCTATTCCTGGCGCTTAAAGCACGTGGCGGTCCTGGATGCAATCGTGCTTGGCGCAGGGTATGCGGCGCGCGTGGCAGCCGGTGGGGTGGCAGTGGCGATCCGTCCTTCAGCGTGGCTGATCGCTTTTTGCGTGTGCCTGTTCTACAGCCTTGCTCTGGTAAAACGATACGCAGAGTTGGCGGAAAACCGCGAGCGCGACGGTCCCTGCGCGCACGCGCGGGGGTACCTGGGGGTCGATCTGCCGTTAGTGGCAATGTTTGGGGTCGGGAGCGGATACCTCGCGGTCTGGGTGCTCGCCATGTACCTGACGACCGAGCACCCCGCGCGCCTTCTCTATGGCCGGCCGCTCTTTATCAGTCTAACCGGAATTCTGCTCGCATACTGGATCAGTCATCTCTGGCTCGTGGCAAACCGGGGGAAGCTCGCAGATGACCCGGTCGTGTTCGCGATCCGCGACCCGCTTAGCCGGGTTTTAGTCGCGCTGATGGGAATCTGCGCGTGGCTCGCCGTGTAGGCATCGGGCGAATAGCTGGCTTCAAGCGACGGGTGCTGTCTCTCGCAGTAGCACTGGCGGCAGGTTCGTCAATCTTCGCGGCATCCGCAGGCGATGCACCCATCACGATTGTGGACCTGCAGTCGGATCGAACCGTGGTGCGCGCCGAGATTCGGCGCGCGCCAGACGAGATCGGCTCGGCGAACCTGACAAATTTGAATCCACGCATCAACAGTTGGTTTGTACTCACGCTTGACTGGCCGGCGAGCGGTGAGCACCAGAGCTTTCATCTGGAAAATCCCGATTCGCAGAAGTCGCTCACCTTGTCAGCGAATCCTGAGGGGTCACTGCGCCTCGAAATCGGCGGTCCATCGAACCCCTGCCAACTCAAGTTCGGGGTCCATGGCACGTCCGGTCTATTGGAGGAGGCTCGCAAGTCTGGGCTGCCCTATGCGCCGCTGTGCGACGGACGGTTATATCTGCGAAACCCGGTCGTGGGCCGCGCGACTAAACTTGAGAAGGTGACCGATTTCCTTCGCCAGCATGTTTGGGGGGGAGAGAAGTTTGTCACGCTGGTCAAGAAGGAAGTCTATCGGGACAGATTTCTCGAACAAGCAGCGCCGCAGAGCAACAGCCGCTCAGTGGTAGCCCGAGACGAGGCGCCCGCGGCGGCTGTCCGCGATGTCGCGCGAGCATCCCTTACCGTCACGCCACCGGATCTTGGCATCGATATCGACGCGCAGACCGAGTCGATGGTGGAGGGCGAGTGGTATGCCGTCCGCGATCTGGCGAACGTGTTCGTGAGCGTCATGACACCGGGTGCAATCGCGCCGACGATTTTGCATGACCGCAATCCGAGCGTCAGTGACCTGGGTGCGGTGGAGTCGGCGGCGCTCGTGTATCTCGTCGCCTTCGAGCTTGAGCGCTTCGATCTGCGCTATGAACTCGGGACGGAGCATCCGAGACTCGGATGGTCGCCGCGGCCGCCGCTCGCGGCGCAAGATCCACGCGTGGCCGGTCCAGATGGCATCGATACGGCCGCGCCGCTCGCGCGAACGGGCATGGTCAGTCCCGCACTGGCCTCGCGTACCGTGGCCACGTTCGCGGGTGGCTTTAAGCGCGAGCATGGTGCGTTTCGTTACGGACCCTTCGCCGAGCGCAATCACGGTAGCCACTACGGGTTTGTCGAGGAGGGTGTCATTTTCAGCACTCTCCAGCCGGGGCTTGCCACGGTTTGGACAACCCCAACCGGTGACGTGCAGTTGCAAACGTGGCCATCGCAGGATGGCGCGCTTGTCTCGGGGATTCGCGACGCTCGCCAGAACGGCGTGCCGCTCATCGAGTACGACGTGTCCCAACAAAAAAGTAGCCCCGGCGCCTGGGTGAATCGCTGGGGTGAAGGGAATTGGTCCGGATCGGCGAACGAGGATTTGCGCACCGTCCGGGCGGGGCTCTGTCTGCAGGAAGCTCACGGGCACCGCTTCCTGATATACGGGTACTTTTCCGACGCCACGCCTTCGGCGATGGCGCGCGTCTTTCAGGCATATGGATGTCGCTACGCGATGCAGCTCGACATGAATGCGCTGGAACACACCTATCTCGCGATCTATGTGGTGCGCCGGGAAGAGCGCGTGGTCGAACACCTTATCGAGGGGATGGCGGTCCTCGATCAGCAGTCGCACGGCGAGCTTGCGCCCCGCTTTCTCAGCCTTCCGGATGATCGGGACTTCTTTTACCTGACCCGAAGGGGCTCACCATGACCGCGCGATGGTCCTTGGCGGCCCTGATGCTTCTCGGCCTGCAGTGGAGCGCTGTCGCACACGGGCAGAACACGCTCGCCGAGCAGAATCAAAGGCTGTTCCTTGAGCTCCAGCAAGTGCATGGACTGAGCGATGCGCAGATGAGCAAGATCCGCTCTATCTTCGCTGGGTCTCGAGTCACCGGCCAAGGCAATCCCGCGATCACGCGTCATCCGATGACGCCGGAGCAGTGTCGCACGCGAGTGCAGGAAAGCGGTGCCACCTATGGCAACCCGACTCTCGAGCGCATCTGCGGTGCGAAATTCATGGCGCCGCTCTACGATCCGTCACACGAGAGTCCCGAGAGCAGCAAGGCCTGCATTGATCAATTTGAGTTCCCGGATATTCCCTGTGAATACCCGGTGGTATGGGTGAAGGCCAAGGAAGCCGCCGAGCTGTGTGAGGCCGAGGGCAAGCGGCTGTGCGATGCGCATGAATGGGAGGGCGCATGCGATGGGCGCCTGGAAGCGCCCGATTATCACTTTGAGCTGGCAAAAGGCGTCGCTCCCGAGGTCGCGATACGTAGCATGCGACTGGCTCACAATCGTCAATATGCGCCGTCGCAGCGTTGGAGCTATGGGCCCACCTACCAGCGAGGCATTTGCGCGACGGGCAGCACGAAGAGCGCGGATTGTAACGGCGGAAGCTGGAGCCAGTGCGGATCTAACACCTACCCTGCGGGATCATTTCCGGCCTGTCACAGCCCGCTCAATGTATACGACCTCAACGGCAATGCGGCCGAGCATATGAACCTGCCAATAGCACCAGATCAGATGTCAAGCCGCGGCAGCAAGACGCTTGGCTATACGGAAATGAAGGGCAGTTGGTTCATCTTCGATACGTATCGTGCCCATGAGGACTGGTGCCGGTGGCGCGCCCCATTCTGGCACGGTACGCGTGTGTTGGCGTCCGACAGCCACGCCAATTATCACTTGGGGTTTCGCTGCTGCAGCACACTCACTAAATCGCCCTGAAGCTTGCGCCCGATGCGAGCGCCGTCCCCGCCCAGCAGAAGAGTCACGGCGGGATCTCTCAAGGCATCAATAAATTCGTGCGCAGCACCGTTCACATAGATGATCCGGCTCACAAGCCGTACGCCGTGGCTGTAGTCGGCGTACTGGGCGCCGTGCACCGTGCTTAAGGGTTGGATCGGGTGACGCGCGGCCCAATGCCAACCGTAGATCGCGACGCGCCCTGGGAAGTCCAGGAGCCGATCGGAGAGTACAAGATCTTTCTTGTGACCGGCGGTAAGTGCATCCGCTGGCGCAGCGCGCAAGGCCCGCTGTTCCGCGATCAGCGTATCGT
>Ga0209153_1000527_pt1 | contig 16892 bp, 9 predicted proteins | sample GraSoiAngelo_120_FD_185877 | JGI IMG/M metagenome (GOLD analysis project Ga0209153, IMG submission 185877) | Grasslands soil microbial communities from the Angelo Coastal Reserve, California, USA - 14_0919_09_20cm (SPAdes) (version 2) | ecosystem: Environmental > Terrestrial > Soil > Grasslands ...
CAACCGGCACCGGGTCGCGCATCCGGATCCGCGGTGCAACCAGCCTGTCGCTCCGCAACGAGCCGATCATCGTAGTGGACGGCGTGCGGATCGACAACGTGCCGAACGCCGACGGCGGTCTCGGCGCGTCGGGCGGCCAGGCGCCGTCTCGGCTCAACGACTTGAACCCCGAAGACTGGGAGTCGGTGGAAGTGGTGAAGGGCCCGTCGGCAGCGGCCCTGTACGGTACCGACGCGGCGAACGGCGTGATCCAGATCCGCACCAAGCAGGGCCGGCCGGGGCCCACCAAGTGGACGGCGTTCACCGAAGGCGGCACGCTGAACGACGAGACCAACTGGCCGACGAACTATTTCGCGCATGACACCTCGACGTCCTGCTTTCCGTCGTTCATCGCGATCGGGGCGTGCCCCAGCACCGTCGCTCAGGTGGTGGTGGACAGCTTCAACCCGCTCAAACAGCGCTCCCCGTTCCGCCAGGGCGTGCGGCAGCACTACGGCCTGAGCGCCGCGGGCGGCAATGAGATCACCACGTTCTATGTCTCGGGAGACTTCCAGCGGGAAAAGGGCATTTTCGAGTCGAATGACCTCAGGAAAACCAGCCTCCGTGCCAACCTGCGCAACCAGGTCAGCCGGTTGCTGGATATTGGCATCTCCACGGCGTACGTCTCCAGCGCTCTGGCGCTGCCGCAGAACGACAACAACAGCTTCGGGATACTCCCCAGCGGGCTGCTCGGCGGCACCGACAGCACGGTGAACGACGGATACGGATTCCTCACGCCGCAACAAGCCGAGCTCATCCAAGCGGGGCAGCGCATCGAGCGATTCACGGGCGGCCTGAACCTCAACTTCCGGCCGTGGAGCTTCCTGACGGTGCGCGGCACGGCCGGGTACGACGTGACGAACCAGGGGGACAACTTCCTGAATCCGCCCAACGTCAATCCGTTCGACGTCGACGGACAAGCCTTCTCCTACGTCGCCCAAGTGCGCTCCTACACCGCGAACCTCGCGGCAACCGCCGCGTTCCGCCTGTCGCCCGAGGTGGCGTCGAATACGACGGTGGGGTTGCAGTTCAACAAGAACGTGTTCGATCAGGTGCGGGCGTCCGGGCGCAAGATCGTCACCGGGACCGCCGGCGTGGGCGGGGTCGTCTTCGCGACGGTAGGCGACTCCGTGTCGCCCCAGGTGACGCTGGGTGGGTACGTGGAGGAGCAAGTCGGCGTGCGCGACCGCCTGTTCGTGACCGGTGCCCTGCGTGCCGACAAGAACTCCGCCTTCGGGACGAACTTCAGCAACATCGTGTACCCCAAGCTGTCCGGCTCGTGGGTCATTTCGGAGGAGCCGTTCTTCCCGCGTATGGGGTGGCTGTCGAGCCTGCGGCTGCGCGCGGCATGGGGCAAGGCGGGCCGGGCGCCCGGCACGCTCGATGCCCAGCGCTTTTCCGTGCCCGTCGCCGTCGCGGCAAGCGGCACCGACCTCCCCGGCGTCACGTTCGGAGGTGTCGGGAACGCCGGCCTGAAGCCGGAGCAGACGCGCGAGATCGAAGCTGGGTTCGACGCTGATTTCGCACAGCAGCGCGTCCATTTCGAGGCCACGTACTACGACAAGAACTCGAAGGACGCCTTGGTCGCGGTCCCGATCGCCGGATCGCTGGGTGAGACCTTCACCCGACTGGACAACCTCGGTCGCGTGAGCAACAAGGGCATCGAGCTGCTGCTCACGGCCCAGTTGATCAACCGGTCGAACCTGTCGTGGAGCGTCACCGCCAGCGGGTGGGGCAATAAGAATCGCGTGCTGGCCACGGACACAAGCAAGACGGCGATCATCTTCGGGTTGGGCGGCTCGAGCCAGCGCCACCAGGTCAACTACGTCGCCGGCGGCTATTGGGGCAAGTCGTACACGTTCGCCGATTCAAACAAGGACGGCATCATCGATCCGTTCACGGAGATGACCGTGGACTCCGCGGACTCGTTCCAGGGCTCGTCGGTGCCGACGCGCGGCGCGTCGTTCAGCACCGAGGTGAACTTCCTGCAGCACTTCCGTCTCTATGGACTACTGGATGGGCGGTGGGGCAACAAGCTGGACAACGCCACCGAGCAGTTCCGTTGTCAATTCGCGATCTGCCGCGGGTTCAACCTGGCCAAGGCGTCGCTCGCCGACCAGGCCGCGGCTGACGCGGCCGTGTACTATGGCCTCGAGACCGGATTCTTCGAGGACGCGGGCTTCCTCAAGCTGCGCGAGGTGTCCCTGACGTACACGGCTCCAGGAGAATGGGCCTCTCGCATCGGGGCGAGCACGCTGAGCCTCACGCTCACGGGTCGGAACCTCGCCACCTGGACCAAGTACCGGGGCGCGGATCCCGAGATCAGCCAGTCCGGCCAATTCAACTTCAGCGTCGCCGACTTCCTGAGTCAGCCGCCCGTGCGCTACTTCCTGGCGCGCGTGAACGTGACCTTCTAGAGCCCGAGGATAAACGACATGAAGCACACATCCAAGCTGCTCGTGCTCCTGGCGGTCGCGTCGGTGCTGCCGAGCGGGGCCTGTAACGACCCGCTGCGCGTGAGCATTCCGACCATCGTGCCCCCCGGGTCGCTGAGCGACACGGCGGCGCTGGGCACGCTGCGCGCCGGGGCGATCGGCAACTTTTCCATTGCGTTCAGCGGCGACCACCCCGATGGATCGGGTGGTACCGGCGAAGGCGTGATCATGTACGGCGGACTGCTCGCCGACGAGTGGATCGACTCCGAGACCTTCCCCACGCGCATCGAGGTGGATGCGCGCACTATCCAGGTGACCAACTCGGACGTGGATCTGTGGTACCGGCTGCTGCACCAGGCGCGGAATGCGGCGGAGAAGGCGGCCGCACGGTACGCCGCCCTGCTCCCGAACGATCCGGGGCATGCCGAGATGCTGAATCTGGCGGGGTACACCTACCTCTTCTTCGCCGAAACGTATTGCTCCGGCGTTCCAGTGAGCCATTTGGACGCTACCACCGGCAAGATCACCTACGGGGTGCCGCTCACGACCAGGCAGCTGATCGATACGGCGATTGCGCGCTTCGACCAGGCGCTCGGCGTGGCCGCCACGGTGACGAATGCGACGCTCAAGCAGACAATGACCAACCTGGCGAGTGTGGGAAAGGCACGCGCGCTGGTCGACAGCGGCAACTTCGCGGCGGCAGCGACGGCGGTCAGTGCTGTCCCGACGTCCTTCGCCTATTTGAGCGAGCACTCGGAGATCAGCACGTTCGAAAACAACGGGGTGTTCAATGGCAACACACAGGACCGTCGCTATTCCGTCGCCGACCGCGAAGGCGGCAACGGATTTCCGTTCCGCTCTGTGATCGATCCGCGGACGCCGTCCCGGCGGAGGACGGCCGGGAACCGTAACGGGTTCGACGGTCTAACGCCTCAGTTCAACAACTTCCGGTTCGGCGACCGCAAGTCGCCGATCCCCCTGGCGACCGGAGTCGAAGCACGGCTGATCGAGGCCGAGGCCGCGCTCCGGCTCGGGGACACGACCACTAACGCGGGCGGATTCTACACGGCGCTGAACGACCCGCGCGCCGTCAACGCGGGGAGCCGGTCCTACTTCAACCCCAGTCCGTTCAGCCGGACGGACACACTGACCAATCCGGTCCCGGCGCTGGCGGCACTCGATACCAGCTCGGCCACGGCCGCTGGCGGAGCCGTCAACTTGCTGTTTGCGGAGCGGGCGCGTTGGCTGTGGCTCACGGCGCACCGTTTGGGCGATCTGCGACGCTTGATCCGGCAGTACGGTCGGCCGGCGAACACCGTGTTTCCGACGGGGCCGTACTTCAAATCCAACCCCTCGGTGTACGGCGTGGACGTCAACATCCCGGTGCCGATCACGGAACAGAACAACCCGAACTTCACGGCTTGCCTCGATCGCCTGCCGTAGGGGCGCCGCGTAGGGCGGACCACCAGCGGGAGGGGTGACGATGCCCCTCCCGTCCTGTTGTGAGGCTAGGTGCGGCCGTCCTTGGTCCGGATGACGATTACACCGCTTCCGGAATTCGTCCCGTAGTACGTTGTCCCCTCGATTCCATCGTAGATGTAGATGGTGAGGATGGACTGGGCGTCGATATCGTCGAGCGCCCGGAAGTCGGGGACGCGCACGCCATCGAGCAGGATCGCCGGCGCGTCGTCGAGCAGGAAGCTGGTGCGGCCGCGGCGGCCGAGCTGTGCCGGACGACCGTTGCGGTCGTCGCTGGTCTGCAGCATCGGCGCGCTCTGCTTGAGCACTTGCCAGGCCGTGCGCGCGCCCGTTTTCTCGATCTGCTCGGCGGTGATGAGAAACGTGCCAGAGGGGAGGCGGGCGGTGGCATCGTGCTTGATCGCAGGGCCGCAGCCCAACAGCGCGACGAACAGCGACGCGGGGAGTGTCTTCATGGAGGCCTCGCGGTTCGAGGGCGACGGCGGCCTGCTCCGACTATAGTCACGCCGGCCCCGAGCAGCGTCAAGCCTACGACGGCTCGCGCCCGGCCGGTTGTTAGCGAGATGTCCGTGCCGCGTCAGGGATTAGACGGAACGGCGAGCGCCCTCTTGCGACGTTCTCGAATCCGCGTTATGTGATTCTATGTAGCCTCCGTTGTGCCGTCGCCGCGGGTGCTCGCTCGTCCTGCCGTCGGGCGACACGCGCGTGAGCAGTCCATACACAACGAGTGCGACCTCGCCTGCGGCGCCCCCGCGCCGGAGGTGCGGACGCTTGGGGGCGTCTATGCGTGATCTCCCGTCCGTCTCTCCAGGTTCCCACTGCTCGTCACCCGACCGAAGTAAGGCGCGCATTTGGCGCCCCACTGCCATGGCGCTGGCTGGCGTGCTGCTCGGTGCCTGGACGGAGGTCGCCAGCGCCCAGCAGGCATCGGTCGCCGGTCAGGTGACCGACTCGGTGTCGCGCCATCCGCTCGTTTCCGCCCAGGTGCTCGTGGGCGGGACGACGTTGCGGACCCTGACGGACCGGGCCGGACGGTTCCGGTTCGACGCGGTACCGGCGGGCGGCGTCACGCTGCGGGTGCTCCTGATCGGTTACAAGCCGTCCAGCCGCACGATCCGTGTGACGGCGGGCGAGGGCGCGACAGCCGACTTCGCGTTGCAGTCCGCTCCCATCGGGCTCGACGCCGTGGTCGTGACGGCCACGGGGGAGCAGACCCAGCGCGAGCAATCCAACGCGATTCACAGGTTCGACGCGGGAGACATTACGAGCAAGGCGCCTGTGCTGGACATGTCGAATCTGCTGAGCGCGCGCGCGCCGGGCTTGATCGTCCAGGACGCCGGCGGCACGACCGGCACCGGCACGCGCATCCGAATTCGCGGCTCGAACAGCCTGTCGCTCTCCAATGAACCGGTCGTCTACGTCGACGGCGTCCGCGTGGAGAATGGCCCCAGCTCGATCTCGGTGGGCGTCGGCGGGCAGACGCCGTCGCGTATAAACGACATCAACCCGAACGACTTGGAGACCGTGCAGGTGGCGGGCGGCCCGTCCGCCAGTGTGTTGTACGGTACGGACGCTGCGAACGGCGTGATCCAGATCCGGACGAGGCAGGGCAAACCCGGAGCGACACGCTGGGACGTGTACGCCGAAGGGGGCGTGCTGAATGACGTGGCGACGTACCCGGCGAACTACCGGGGCGCGGACGCGATCGACTCGACCTGCACGCTCATCAGTCAGTTGGCGGGCAAGTGCACGCAGACGCGGCTGCACGTCTTCAACCCGATCGAGACGTTCAGCCCATTTCGCACGGGGCACCGCCAGGAGTACGGCGTCGCGGCTTCGGGGGGAGCCGATCAGACGACGTACTACGTGTCCGGCCATTGGAATCAGGAGCTGGGGGTCTACGCGGCGAACCAGAACCGCCAGGTCAGCGTGCTGGCGAACCTGCACCAGCAGGCGGGCCCTCGCGCGGACTTCCAGGCGCGCGTCGGCTACACCTCGGGGAAGCTGCGCCTGCCGGAGAATGACAACAATTCGCTCGGCGTGGTCTCGAGCGCGTTCCTTGGCCGCGCGGACACGATCAATCAGGGGTATGGCTTCCTCACGCCGGCTCAGAGCTTCTCGATTCTCACCTTCCAGACGATCGACCGCTTCACCGGGACCTTCCAGACGAACGTTCGTCCGTGGGAGTGGCTGGTCGTGCACGGGGTGGCCGGTGTCGATTTCACCAGCCGGTTCGACGAGAAAACGTTCCCGACCGGCGCCATTCCCGCCGCCTTCAGCGGCTCGTTGAACGCGGGGCAACGCTCGGCGAACCCGTTCCAGCTCTACAACTGGACCGGCACGGTGGACGCGACGGCGTCGTTCGTCCTGACGCCGACGGTGACGTCGACCACGACGGCCGGGGCGCAGTACTTCAAGAACGTGTTCCACGGTGTGATCGCGAACCGGACTCTCGGGCTCGCCGCCGGAACCGGGTCCTTGACCGGCGGCGTAGTGCCATTCGACAGCGAAACGACCCAGTCGTTCGTCACCTTCGGCAAGTTCGTCGAGGAACGGGTGGGCATCCAGAACCGCCTCTTCCTGAGCGGCGCGCTGCGGAACGATCGAAATTCGGCGTTCGGCGCCAAGTTCGGCGACATCATTTACCCCAAGCTGTCGGCCTCCTGGGTGATATCCGAGGAGCCGTTTTTCCCGCAGACGAATGCCCTCAATACGCTGCGCCTGCGCGCCGCGTGGGGACAGTCCGGGGTTCACCCAGGGCCATTAGCGGCGCTGGACTTCTACAATGCGACACCCGTCTTGGTGGGCTCGGCGGACGTCCCGGGCATCACGATTGGCAATCTCGGTAATCAGAGCCTGAAGCCCGAGCGAACGCGGGAAGTGGAGGTCGGCTTCGAAGCCGACGCCCTGCGCCAGGCGCTGCATGTCGACGTCGCCTACTATGACAAGGCGTCCCGTGACGCCCTCGTGGCACGCAAGTTGGCACCCTCCCTGGGCACGAGCGACACGACCTTTGCGAACATCGGTGAGGTCAGCAACAAGGGCGTCGAGATCACGGCCGCCGTCCGCGTGATCGATCGGCCGTCGCTCAGCGTGAGCCTGAACGCGACAGCCTGGGGCAACCGCAACCGGCTGGTGACGTTCAACGATACGACGATCAAGGCGATCATCTTCGGCCTGGGCGGTTTTTCGCAACGGCATCAGCCGGGCTATGCGCTCGGGAGCTATTTCCTGGTGCCCTACACCTATGCCGACCGGAACCGGGACGGCGTGATCGACACCAGCGAGGTGACCCTCGGGTCGGCGCCGCGGTTCCTCGGGCAGCCCTTTCCCGATCACGGCGCGACGGTGTCGGCCGACGTAACGATCCTGCGGCACATCCGGCTGTATGCCCTGCTCGATGGCCGGTACGGCAACAAGCAGTTGAACTTCACGGAGGAATTCCGTTGTCTGCCGCCGCGCAACAACTGCCGCGCCTTGAACGACAAGACCGCATCGCTGGCGGATCAGGCGGCGGCCGCTGCAAACCTCAAGAATACGTCCGCCGGCTATGTCGAGGACGGCGGCTTCACCAAGTTGCGTGAGGTATCGATCACCTACTCGGCCCCCGATGCGTGGGCTCGAAAGTTCGGCGCCTCCGCCCTCAGCGTCAGCGTCGCGGGCCGCAACCTCGCGACGTGGACTAGCTACAAGGGCGTGGACCCCGAGCTCAACGAAGCGGGTCAGAACAACTTCACGACGGCGGACTTTCTGACACAGCCGCCGGTGCGCTACTTCATCGGCCGCATCAACGTCACCTTCTGAGGGGGCGGGGGCCCGAGACGATGATTCCCATTGTGCATCGCACCGACCTTTCCCACGCGCGCGGTCCGCGCGTCACCGGCAGGGGGGCGGCGCTGATGTTCGCCACCGCCCTCACCGCCGCCGGGTGCCATATTCTCGACGTTTCCAACCCCGACGTCGTCTTCCCCTCGAGCCTCGACGACCCAGCTGCCCTGCCCACGATCCGCGCCGGTGCGATCGGCGACTTCGGCATCGCCTACAGCGGCTCCGGCGCGCAGGGCTCGGGCGGCACGACGGAAGGACAGATTCTGCTCGGCGGGATGCTGGCGGACGAGCTCATCAACACCGAGACCTTCCCCGATCGCATCTTGGCAGACGCGCGGCAGCCGCAGATCGAGAGCGGGACGCTGCAGACGGTCTTCCGCAATCTGCACAAGGCGCGCCGCTCGGCCGAGGTCGCCGCCCGGAAGTTCCGCCAGTTCGCCGATACCACTGTGGACGCCGGATTGTCCGAAATGCTGAGCCTGGCGGGCTTCACGTACGTCTTCTTCGCCGAGAACTACTGCTCCGGCGTGCCGTTCAGCACGGTCAACGCGGACGGTTCGTTCACCTTCGGTGGACCACTCACCCGGCAACAGGTGCTCGACACGGCCATCACCCGCTTCAACCAGGCACTGGCTGCGGCCAACGCGCTCGACACGTCGACCGCCGGCAGGAAGACAACCCGGACCAACAGGATATCTCTCGCAGCCGTCGGGAAGGCGCGGGCTCTGCTGGACGCAGGTCAGTTCAACGCGGCGGACGCGGCCGTGACCGGGGTGGCGACGACGTTCAACTATCTCATCCAGCACGACCTGAACACGACGCGGCAGAACAATGGTGTCTACAACGGCATGTTCAAGTTCAAGCGCTATGGCGTCCCTGATTCCGCGGAGGGTCTGGTGGGGTTGCCTTGGCGCACCGTGGCGGATCCCCGCACGCCCGTGTTCCGCCGAGTCCTCACCACCAGCACGGGACCAAAACCGGAAACCGGATTCGATAACGTGACCCCGCAGTACAATCAAAGCCGCTATATGGACGAGAAGGCGTCGGTCAGCCTCGCCACGGGGGCCGAAGCGCGGCTCATCAGCGCCGAAGCTGCCCTGCAGCGCGGTGACACGGCCGGAATGTTGACACTGCTGAACGCGTTGCGCGCGTCGCCGCCAAGCTACTTTCTCAACGCCGGGGCCCCGCTTGCGGCGCTGACCCCGCTCCCGGCTCCGGTCGGGGTCACGGCCGCCGTCAACCTCCTGTTCTCGGAGCGCGCGCGGTGGCTCTGGCTCACGAGCCATCGCTTGAGCGACCTACGGCGGCTCGAACGGCAGTACGCCCGTCCCGACAATCAAGTGTTCCCCACGGGCCCGTACTTCAAGAGCGGGCTGCAGTACGGAACCGCCGTCAACTACCCGGTGCCGATCGACGAGCTCAACAACCCCAAGTTCCAGCAGTGTCTCGACCGGCTGCCCTGAGCCCGCGCCTGTAAGGCGCCTGAGGCTCAGGAGCCGTTCTTGGTCCGTATCAGGATGACGCCGCTCACCGCATTCGAGCCGTAGTAGGTCGTTCCCTCGATACCGCCCAGGATCTCGATCGAAAGGATCGTGCTGGCGGGAATCTGGGTGAGCGATCGGAAGTCTACGACATCCGCCCCGTCCACGAACACGCGGGGTGCGTCGTCGAGCAGGATGCTCGAGCGGCCGCGCCGCTCGAGGCTGGTCGGACGGCCGTCGCGTTTCTCGCCATAACGGAACTGCGGCGCAAGGCGCTTGAGGGCCTCCCAGGCGTTCAGGGCCCCCGAGCGCGCGATCCGTTCTTCCGTGATGAGGATGCGATCACCGGCATCCCCCACCGGCTGGGAGGTGCCGCGGGGATGGAGACACGCCGCGCAGAGCCAGACCAGCGGCACCAAGGCCGGCCAAGTGCGCAACAGCACGCGCATGTAGACCTCCTGCAAGCATCATGTCTTCCCCGAGGGAGTGCTGTCAAGCAGTTCGGCCAGCCGGGGGAAGCAAACGGCGCGACGATCGCGTAAGATTGGGACCGCCTATGCTCGTCACCCTCTGCTGCGCCCTGTTGCAGATCGCCGTTCCACCCCCCCGCGGCTACGTCAACGACTTCGCCGGCGTGCTCGACGCCACATCCGTCGCCCACATGACCGCCGTGATCACCGAAGTGCGCGAGAAGACGCGCGGCGAGATCGCGGTGGTAACACTCCCCGACATCGGCGACCGCCCCGCCGCGGACGTGGCGCTCCAGATCGGGCGCCAATGGGGCGTGGGCGCGAAAGCCGAAGCCGGCGATCCGGCGAAGAACCTCGGCGTTGTCGTGCTGCTCGTTCCCTTGAAAAATCATCGCCCCGGCACGGGGCAGCTCTTCGTCGCGACCGGACGCGGCGCCGAGGGCTTTCTACCGGATGCCCGAGTGGGTCGGATTCGCGATGCGATGACGCCGTACCTGGCACGCGAGCAGTATGGCGCGGGCCTCGCCCGCGGGGTCGACCTGATCGCGCAGGCGTTCGCGCAAGAGTTCGGCGTGACGCTGACTGACGTACCCACCGCGGTCCCCGACGACGACGCCCAGCCGCTGCCGATTCCGCTGGGCTGGATCGTGCTCGCGGTTTTCCTGTTGATCGTCCTGTCACGCGGGCGCATTCTCCTGTTGCCCCTGTGGTTCGGCGGGTTTGGTGGGCGCGGCGGCTGGAGCGGGGGCAGAGGCGGAGGCTGGGGGGGCGGTGGCGGTGGGTTTGGGGGAGGGTTCGGTGGATTCGGGGGCGGTGGGGGGTTCTCAGGTGGGGGAGCGGGAGGGAGGTTCTAGCGCTCCAGCCCCTGATCGGGTCTCTTGACGAGCCCGCCAGGGGCCGATATAAGCAGCCGTAACGCCGTCAAGCGTTAAGGGATTCCCAATGGCCGTCATCCCTTGGGTCACCCCATGAGAGCGTCGTACGCGTGTCCGCGCCACAGCCAGGTGGTGCGGCGCCGTGTCGTCCCGTTTTCGGGGCGGGATCCGGGATCACAGGGGGACTAACATGACACACGGTCGTCGTTTGGTTCGGTGCGTTCTGCCGACCGGGCTCGTGCTGTTCGGGCTGTTCCTCGTCACTGTGGGGCGGGCGCCCGCACAGGAGCCCACACACGTGGCTGGTCAGGTGCAGGACTCCATCACGCAGAAGCCGATTGCGGGCGTGCGGGTCGGCGTCAAGGGCACGGCTGCCGGTACAGTGACGGACGCGAACGGCCGTTTTGCGTTGGACGTTCCGGCCGCCCGGGACAGTCTCACTTTCAAGCGCATCGGCTATCGGTCGGCGGTTCGGAAGGTCGCGCCCGTCGTCGAGGTCGCGATGCAGTTCCAGGCGATGCAGCTCGAGGAGGTGTCCGTGACCACGGCGCTCGGCATTGAGCGCGAGCAACGGACCCTCCCCTATGCCGCGCAGACGGTCTCGGGAGATCGGTTGACTCAAGTCCCCACGACGAACGTGCTTTCGGCTCTCCAGGGCAACGTAGCCGGTCTGCAAGTGACGAATTCGAGCAACCCGTTCGGCTCCACGCGCATCGTCTCGCGGGGAGCTACCTCGATCCTCGGCCAGAACCAGCCGCTGATCGTTGTCGACGGCATCACGATCGATAACTCGGCTGCCACCAACAGTGGCTACGGCCCCGGTTCCGGGTCCTCGATGGGCGGGTACGACGTGGGCAACGCGGCCGCGGACATCGACGCGAACAACGTCCAGTCGATCACCGTGCTGAAGGGCCCCAACGCGGCGGCCCTGTACGGGTCACGCGCCGCGAACGGGGCGATCGTCATCGTGACGAAGAACGGCCGGGGTGGGCCGAGCAATGGCTTCGGCGTCACGGCCACATTTGGAACGCAGCTGGAAACGCCGCTGCGCCTTCCCGATTACCAGAACCAGTACGGCCAGGGGTTCTATGGCGAGTTCGACTTCGTGGACGGCAATTTCGGCGGGAAGAACGACGGTGCGGACGAGAGCTGGGGTCCCAAGCTCGACGGTCGGACGACCGGATGTGTCTACCCGACGGACGCAAAGGGCAATCCCATCATCTCCGGCGGCTACGACACCACCAAGCCGTGCAGTCAGTTCTTCGGCGTAGGGCCGTGGGCCGCGCACCCCAACAACGTGCGCGACTTCTGGGACAACGGGGTGGCCACCACCGTGAACGTGGCCGTGGCCAGGAGCAGCGAGCGCAACAACGTGCGGCTGTCGGTGGGCCGAATCGGCGAGAGCGGCATGTACCCGAGCAACCGCAACACCCGCACCGACGTGGCGATCGCCGGCGGGACGCAGATCTCCGACCGCTGGAGCGCGGAAGCATCGATCGACTACATCAACAACGGCATGCGGAACCAGCCGGCGCAGGCGTACGAGGAAATCGACCCGATGCAGGGCTTCATCTGGTTCGGCCGCCAGGTGGACACCAGGATCCTCAAGGACAACCTGTATCGCAATCTCGACGATCCGCTCACCCAGCAGATCCTCGCGGGCAATAAAACGGGCGTGCGCACCGATGCGCCGATCCAGTACAGCTGGAACTACAGTTACCACGCCAATCCGTACTGGGAGGCGATGGTCAAGACAACCGACTTTTCGCGTGACCGCGGGCTCGGCCACGCGGCGATCACGTACAAAGTCAACGACTGGGTGAGTGTCACCGGCCGTACGGGTCGTGACTGGTACCAGAACCATTTCCGGTCGAACTACCCGGTGAACAACATCTCTCCCTTTAACGGGGGGGGACTCCTGGACGTAGCCGAGACGCACAGCGAAACCAACAGCGATTTTCTGGTTACGGCCAACCGGTCGGTGTCCAAGGACCTGACGATCACGGTGAACGCCGGCGGCAACGCCCGGGTGAACGACCTCAACTCGCAGACGGGTGTCGTCACCCAGCTGGTGGTTCCCGGTGTCTACACGCTGCAGAACTCAGCGGGCCAGCCGACCGACTCTCTGCACCTGGAGAAGAAGAAGGTCAACTCCCTCTATGGCCTGGCCAGCTTCAACTTCAAGAACTGGCTCAACGTGGACGTGACCGGCCGTAACGACTGGTCATCGACGCTGCCGAAGGGCGCGAACTCGTTTTTCTATCCCTCAGTCGGCGCCGCCTGGGTTTTTACGGACGCGCTCAGCGTCCAGAGCCGCGTGCTGTCGTACGGCAAGGTGCGCGCGGGCTGGACGCGGGTCGGCAATGACACGGATCCCTATCAGCTCGCGGCGGTGTACGGCTGCAGCCCCTGGGGCGGCCTGCCAAGCTGCAGCGCGGCGGACCGACTGCCGACCCCGAACTTGAAACCCGAAGAGACCACCGGTAAGGAAATCGGCGCCGATCTAGGACTATTCGACAACCGGTTGTCCTTGAACGCGACGTTGTACCAGAAGTCCACCACGAACCAGATCCTTCCGGTCTCGATCTCCAGCGCTACGGGTTACAGACAGAAGGTGGTGAACTCCGGGAACGTGCGTAACCGCGGGATCGAGCTGGCGGCGACGATGACGCCGATCGAGCGGCCCGACTTCCGCTGGACTGTGGTCGCGAACTGGGCGAAAAACTCGAACACGGTGCTCTCACTGTTTGGCGGGGTGCAGCGCGTCGTCGTGGGGTCGTACTGGAACGTGAACGTGACGGCCGATGTGGGTCAACCGTACGGCAACCTGGTGGGCACCAAGTGGCAGCGGGATCCCCAAGGCCACATCGTCGTGGACTCGGCCAGCGGCTTGCCGGTCCGCGATTCGAAGCAGGTCGTGCTTGGCAACTACAACCCCGACTGGTCGGGCGGTCTGACCAACACCATCACCTACAAGGGCCTGAGCCTGTCCTTCTCGCTCGACGGTCAGATGGGCGGCAACGTCTACTCGGTGACGAAGTGGTTCGGTGACTACTCCGGCGTGCTCCAGGCGTCGCTTCAGGGACGCGAGCACGATTGGAACGACCGCTTCGTGGTGCCGAACGCCGTGTACCAGAGCGGCACGCCCGGCGTGTTCAGGCCCGACACCGTCCATGTGTTGGCGCAGGACTACTGGCACAATACCTTCTACGCCCAGGAGATGGGAATTGTCGACGCGACCTACTTGAAGCTCCGCGAGCTGCGCCTGGCCTACGAGCTGCCGTCGTCCGTCGCGCAGCACTTCGGCTTCTCAGCGGCGACCGTGGCGCTCGTGGGCCACAATCTGCTGCTCTGGGCCAAGCAGCCCACGATCGACCCGGAGACCGCGTTCGATACCAGCAACCGCCAGGGTGTCGAGAACGGCCAGCTGCCCACAGCGCGCAGCCTCGGCTTCACCCTGTCCGTGCGGCCGTAGCCGCCTAGGGAGAATGAGAGCCTTTATGCGATACGACATCCTGAGCGTTCTCGCTGCGGCGCTGATTCTCAGCCCTACTGCGTGCAGCGATCTGACGTCGATCAACCAGAACCCCAACGGGCCCACCGACGTGGATCCGCCCTCCATCCTGTCGAGCGCGATCGATAGCGTGGTCAGCGGTGTCGACGGTCCGAATAACAACCTGGATACGCGCGGGGGCGGGCTCTGGGTGCAGTACTACGCGGAGATCCAGTACCGGGACGAGGACAAGTACATCGTCCGGCCGGGTGTGGATGGGGGGTGGGGCTTTTACAACAATGTCCTGGAGGACTTCCAGCGGATGATCGTCAAGGGCCAGGCTGCGGGCGCGCCCAACTGGGAGGCCGTGGGGCGGATCATGAAGTCGTACGTCTTCAGCGTGATGACAGATGCGATGGGCGCCATTCCGTATTCGGAGGCTCTGAAAGGCGACACGATCTTGACCCCGAAGTATGACACGCAGCAGGCGATCTACACCGCCTTGTTCGCGGACGTGACGACCGCCAGTCACGAGATCGATACGTCGCGGAGCGCGACATATGGCTTCGCGAGCGGCGACAATATGTACGGTGGCGACATGAACAAGTGGCGAAAGTTCGCCAACGCGTTACGCCTGCGGCTGGCGCTGCACCTGTCGAACGTGGATCCGACAACGGGGGCGGCGCAGGCCCAGGCGGCTGTCAGCGATGGCGTGTTCGGCAGCAATGCCGAGAGCGCCCAGCTCTCGTACCTCGCCACGTCACCAAATCAGAACCCGGTGTACACGAATTTCCATGTCGACAAGCGTGACGACTACGGTATGAGCAAGACTCTCGTGGACTCGATGCTGAGCTGGAACGACCTACGCCTACCAATCTATGCGCAGCCGAACGACACCACCGGCGCCTACGAGGGGCTCCCTAACGGGTTGAACGACGGCGCCGGCCCCCAACTCAAGTTCATCTCACGCTTCGGCACCTTCTGGCGCGACACGCCTACCGCACCGCTCGCGCTCCTCACGTACTCCGAGGTGTTGTTCCTCGAGGCCGAGGCTGCGGAACGGGGCTGGATCAGCGGCAGCGCCGCCACGCTCTACGCCAACGCGATTCGCGCGTCGATGGAGCAATACGGCATCGCCACGGCTGCCATCGACGCCTACCTGGCCCAGCCGCGGGTGGTGTACGCCGGAGGGGCTGCGGGCCTGACCCAGATCGCCTATCAGAAGTGGATCTCGCTGTTCATGCAGGGAATGGAAGGGTGGACCGAGGTGCGCCGTACCGGCGTTCCGAGCTTGGTGCCGGGGCCGAACGCGGTGCTCACCAAGATCCCGGAACGTCTGCCCTACGCGGACAACGAGCTCGTGCTGAACAAGGCGAACGTGGACGCCGCCGTCGCGGCGCAGGGGTTTGCCAGCAGCACCGACCTCACGAAACCGCTCTGGTTCACCGGGCGGCAATAGCTCGCCCGCACATCTGGAGAGGAGAGAAGCCCCCGGCGAGCGGCCCGCTCGTCGGGGGCCTTTCTCAGCCGCCATCGGTGGTGTCGGCACGCTCCACGAAGATCAGAATGAGCCCGTGGCCGCTGCTCGGATAGCCGGGCCGGGGCGTGACGCCGAGTGGGTACACCTCGATGCGGCGCGCCTCGCTCGCCTGGATGGTGACGAGTGGGCACGTGTCCACGGTCCGCGTTCCGTCCACGTAGACGTCCGGATTGGAGCTGCCCACGACGCTGTCTTTGCCACGGAGCTCGATGTTCGGACAGCGGCTGTACTGCGACCAACTGGAGACGTGCAGCTGCGGCATCGCTCGTCGGATCGCGTCGAGGATAGTCCGCCCCGGGTCCGCCGATAGCGCTTGTCCCCTGATGATCACGGCACCGCCCGTCGTCGTCGACGGCGGCCTGCCGCCGGGCTCGGTAGACCGGTCGAAGGGCCGAGATGTCGAGCAACCCAAGACGGCGAGCGCGAGCAAGGCTGGGACGGCACGGGAACGCAGCACGGCGAGCCTACAATGGCGTGCTCGACGCCGGAGCGCCAGGCCCTTGCCCGTGGTCGCTGATCCTGTTGATTCTCCCCCATGGCCTCACAGCTGACCATCGACACTCTCGGCGACGCGGCGACGCGCGCGTTGGGACCGCGCCTCGTGGCACTCATGCTATATGGATCGGCGGCGCGCGGCACCCACGTCCCCAAGCGATCCGATGTGAACACGCTGCTCATCTGCGACGCGGTGGACGGGGCGCTGTTCGACGCCCTGGCGCCGGTGGTGCGCGCCTGGACCAAGTCCGGCCACCCGGCCCCGCTCATCCTCACGGAGCGGGAGTGGCGCGAGTCGGCGGACGCGTTCCCGATCGAGTACGAAGACATGCGGGACGCGCACCGGCTGCTCGCGGGGCGCGACCCGTGGCCCGGCATCCGGGTCGACCGCGATCACGTGCGCCGCCAGGTCGAGCATGAGCTGATGGGCAAGCTGGTGCGCCTGCGTCAGGCGTACGGCGCGCTGTGGGCCGAGCCGAAACGCCTGGCGGGCGTGATCGTAGGGAGCGCGCCGGGCTTTTTCACCATGCTGCGCGCCCTGCTGCGGCTCGCGGGCAAGCCGGTCCCGGCCCGCCCCGAAGCGCTGGTGGGCGCCGCGGCGACACTGATCGGTTTTGCGGCGGACGAACTCGGGCCGCTCGTCCGGCACGCGGAAGGAGGGCCGGCCTTGCGGCTCGCGGGCGGAGCCCGAGACCCGCTGGTGGCGGCGTATCTCGCCGCGGTGGCGCGGACGGCGCAATACGTGAACCAAATTCGC
>Ga0209153_1000528_pt1 | contig 16886 bp, 18 predicted proteins | sample GraSoiAngelo_120_FD_185877 | JGI IMG/M metagenome (GOLD analysis project Ga0209153, IMG submission 185877) | Grasslands soil microbial communities from the Angelo Coastal Reserve, California, USA - 14_0919_09_20cm (SPAdes) (version 2) | ecosystem: Environmental > Terrestrial > Soil > Grasslands ...
GTCAGTTCAAGGCCGAAATCGGCCAGCCGCACCCTCACCTCGGCGGCGACATATTTCACATACTCCGACAGCAACAGCCGCAAGGTCGCGCCATTCGTCCACCATGGCTCGTCGCGCCATTTGTCGCCGACCACCGCGAATGGAATAAGCACAATATCCGGCATCGCGTGTGACAATTCCACGGTTGCGCGCGGCATGTGGTAATTCGATGTCACCACGATCAGCGATTTGAAGCCGCGTTCGTGCACCCAGCGCCGCGTCTCCGCCGCGTTGCTGCGGGTGTTGACGGCGGAGCGGTCGAGATCGACGCAGCAGTTCATCAATGACTGGCTATCGGGCAGCGAACGGGAGATATCGCTGGCGTCGTTGGTGCGATGCACCCCGGAAATCAACAGCCGCTTGCCGTAACCGGCGGCCAGCAACTCCATGGCATCGGAGACCCGCGACGAGCCGCCAGTCAAGACCACAATGCCGTCGGCGTGCCGGGCGGGTTTTGTCTCGGCGCCGTGCAACTGCGATAGAAATCCGACAAAGCCGATCGCCGCGATGACAAGGACGACCGCCAGCATCCCCGTGACGGTCGCGCGCAGCAAGCCGCGTGGCGCATGCGCTGGCGCATTCGGCGAATGATCGTCGGCCTGCAGACTCATGCGATGGCTTATAGCTCTCCCCCTCTCGATTTTGGAGGGTTTTCAGGCAACGTGGCGTCCGGTTTGACTCACCATTCACGTAAAACCGTGCAAGCTACTCAATCCAAGCTACTCAATCCAAGCTACCCAATCCAAGCACTCAATCGATGTCATCGAGCGTGGCAAACAGCGTTCGCCGCGAGGCCCAGGCGGTGATCGCCGCGATCAGCACGGCCTGCACAGCGAGCGCCAGATAGCCCGAGGGACGCAGCGAAAACGTTCCCAGCAGTGCCGCAAACTGGTCTCCGACCGGCGTGCCGGAGAACCAGCCCGCGATCGATTCGGAGAAGCCGAAGCCGAGCATCGCCGCGCCGCCGCCGATCAGTCCGCCCTCGAGGCCCAGCCGGAGGAAATGCCGGAAAAACCGGTCGGCGATGTAGCGGTCGCCGGCGCCGACGAAGTGCAGGACTTCGACAATCGGGCGGTTGGCGGCCATCGCGCCGCGGGTCGCGAACGACACCGAAATGATGGTAGCGATGATGACTAGGGCGAGAATGCCGACGCCGGCAAGTACCGTCGCACCGCTCATCGACCGCATCCGTTCAATCCAGGCGCGGTGATCGTCGACGCTCGCGCTCGGCGCCAGCCGCATCACCCTTGCGCGCAGCGCCACCAGATCGAGCATCGCGCCCGGCTGGAGGCGGGCGACGATCACGCGCGGCACCGGCAATTCGTCGAGCGACAGACCGCTGCCGAGCCACGGCTCCAGCAGCTTGGCCGATTCCTCTTTTGTGAAGGGCCTGATCTCGACGATCCCCGGTTCCGCGCGCATGGCGTCCGCCGCCGCCGCGACGTCGCGCTCGATATCGCGCCCGGCCTGCGGGCGGACCTGGATGGTGATTTCACTGCCGACCTCGGATTGCCACTCCGCCGCCGACGCGCTCACCAGCAGCACGGTGCCGGTCGTGATCGACGCAAGAAAAGTCATGATGGCAACGACCGCGACCAGCGCGCGGCCCGAGATCGAAGCCCGCGGCACGATCGGCGACAGGTTGCGCGCGCGCGCCGGCACCTGCGGCCGCTCCTGTCCGAGGTCCACCAAAGGGCGCTGTTCGTCGATCCTACTCATAGATATGCAAGCGTCCCTGATGCAGCACCAATCGTCGCGCATCGTATTGATCCATCAGCGTGATGTCGTGGGTCGCGATGATCACCGCGGTGCCGGACCTGTTCAGCTCGATGAACAGCCGCAACAACCGCCGGCCCAGGGTCGGATCGACATTGCCGGTCGGCTCGTCCGCGAGGAGCAGATGCGGGCGCGAGATCACTGCGCGCGCGATCGCCGCACGCTGCTTCTCGCCGCCGGACAGGATCGGCGGCAGCGCGTCCATCCGTTCGCCGAGCCCCACCCATTTCAGGAGATCGATGACCTCCTTGCGATAGCTCGACTCGTCGCGGCCCATCACGCGGAACGGCAGCGCCACGTTTTCGTAGGTAGTCATGTGGTCGAGCAGGCGGAAGTCCTGCAGCACGATACCGATCCGCTTGCGCAAATTGGCGATCTCGTCCTTGCCGAGCAGCGATATGTCCTGCCCGAACAGATTGACCAGGCCTCGCGTCGGCCGCAGCGACAGGAATAGCAACTTCAAGAGCGAGGTCTTGCCGGCGCCGGACGGTCCGGTGAGGAATTGGAAGGAATGGGGCGGAACCTGGAAAGACAGGTCGCGCAAAATCTCCGGGCCGAGCCCGTAGCGCAATCCGACATTTTCGAACCGAACCAAGCTCAGCTCCGTGCGAGATGTGGCGCGGCCGGAACCCCAGAACCGGCCACGAGGGGCCCGCAACAAACCGGTTTTGCGGCCGTTATGGTTTCCGATTCGTTAACGGTCGGCTTGTAGCATCCGCAAGATATCATTGTGGAGATCGGCTCCATGCACATCGTTTGCCCCCATTGTACAACCTCCTATGCGATCAATCCGGCCACGCTGGGCGCGGCGGGCCGTACCGTGCGCTGCTCCCGCTGCAAGGAAGTGTGGCTGGCGCGCCCGCAGGATGCGATGGAAGCGCTTGCGCCGGAACCTGCGATGGCGGAGGCAAGCCCGCCGGAATCGACGGCGGATGCCGCCGCCGCGGAATGGGCAGCGCTCGCCGGCGAGGAAGCCAGCAATGATACCCCCGTCGTCGACAGCCCGCCGATAGCAGGCGATTGGTCCGACCCCGCCGATGGCGGCGAGGAAGACGATTGGCATTCGATGGCCCGCCATGATGCACCGGAAGCAAGGCCCAGGCGCTCACGGCGCCCGCCGGGGCTACTCGGCCTGCCAACCGCCTGCGCCGCCATGGGTGCGCTGGTGCTGGCACTCATCGTCTGGCGCAGCGACGTGGTGCGCCTGCTACCGCAGACCGCTTCATTCTACAAGATGGTCGGGCTCGACGTGAACCTGCGCGGGGTGCTGTTCAAGGACGTCAAGGTGACGGCGGAAACCGTGGATGGCAAACCGGTGCTGGTGATCGAGGGCGTCATCGTCGGCGAGACCAGGAAGCCGGTCGAATTGCCGCGGCTGCGCTTTTCCGTCCGCGACGCGCAAGGCGCCGAAATCTACGCCTGGAACACGGTGCTGGATCAGCCGGTGTTGAAGCCCGGCGAACGCGCCTGGTTCAAGTCGCGCCTCGCCTCGCCGCCCCCTGAAGGACGCAATATCGATATACGCTTTTTCAACCGGCATGATCTCGCCGGCGGCAACGCGTAGCAAGTCAGGCGTGAGCGAAGGCAGTCCCATGCCGCGAGTCCTGATCGCAGACGACGAAGACTCCATGCGCGCTCTGGTCGCACGCGCTATCGCCATGGACGGCCACGCCATCGTCACCGCGCAAGACGGCGCCGAAGCGCTGGAAATCCTGACCCGCGAGCAAGGCGCGTTCGATCTCCTGCTCACCGACATCCAGATGCCCGTCATGGACGGGATCGCGCTCGCGCTTTCGGCGGCGCGCGATTTCCCTGATCTGACCATCTTGTTGATGACGGGCTTCGCCGATCAGCGCGAACGCGCTTCCAATCTCAACGCCATCGCGCATGACGTGATCACAAAACCGTTTTCGGTGGCGGATATTCGCACCGCGGTCGCCGACGCGCTGGCGGCCAGGAAGGCGGAATAGCGAGCGGCATTGGAAGAGGCCGCACGCTCAACTTGTCATGCCCCGCGAAGGCGGGGCATCCAGTACGCTGCGGCTTCGCGATTCGAGCACCAACGCCTCTGGAATACTGGGTCGCCCGGTCAAGCCGGGCGATGACGGCGGAGGAACCGGTCAATAGTCCTTCAGCAGCCGCTCGATGTAATCGAGCTCGATCTGCGGCCGCGCAGGATCGGCGAGCCGGCGGCGGAGCTCTTCCAGAATCCGGCGCACGCGCTGCACGTCGATCTCGCCGGGTATCTTCACCGTCAGGTCATCGCCGAATTCGCGGCCGTGCAGCGGCCGACCCAGCGGATCGGTCTGGTTGCCGCCACTCTGCTGCCTTCCGAGACGGCTGCCGGGGCCGTCCTGGCCATCGCCATCGCCCTGCTGCATCGCTTCGGCCATGCTCTGCGCGCCCTTGCGCAGTGCTTCGAGCGCCTTGCCTTGCGAATCCACTGCGGCATCGGCATTGCCTTCGCCGAGCCGGCCCGTGGCGTCGCCCATCGCGTTGTCGGCCTCGCCAAGGCCATCCTCACCGTCGCCCTGCTCGCCTTGCTGGCCTTGTTCGCCCTGCTCGCCGCGCTGGCCTTTTTCGCCACGCTGACCTTTCTCGCCGCGCTGGCCTTGCTGGCCCTGGGTCATGCCGCGCCTGGCTAATTCTTCCTGCAATTTCTTGAGCCGGTCGCGCAGGCCCTGCTGGTCCTGCTGCAAATCGCCCATGTTTTGGTCGCCGCCCTGCTTGCCGCGCGACCGGTCGCGGCGGGAGTCCTGGCCCTGCTTGAAGGTCCGGTCGCGCAACTGCTGCTGCTTGCGGATCATGTCGCCAAGCTCGTTGAGCGCCTGCTCCATGTCGTTGTCGCCGGACTGGCCGGGCTGGGCCATCTGCAGGTTTTCCAGCATCTGCTGGAGCTGTTCGAGCAATTGCCGCGCGGCGTCCTTGTCGCCGGAGCGCGACAGCCGCTCCATGCGCTCGATCATGTTGTTGAGGTCCTGCTGGCGCAGCATCTTGGTATTGGGGTCGAGCGGCCGCGCCAGTGCCTGCGGATTGTTGCGGAGCTGCTCGGCGAGCTGGCGCATGAAATTATCCAGCGCCGCGCGCAAATCCTGGGTCAGCTTCTTGATCTCTTCGTCGCTGGCGCCGCGCTCCAGCGCCTGCTTGAGCGCGTCCTGCGCGGCCCGCAACGCCTTGTCGACGTCGCTGATGTTGCCGTCTTCGATGGTGACGGCAAGCGCCCAGAGGCTGCCAACCACCTCGCGCAAGGCATCGTCGGTGTGGGCTGCCTCGAGCTGCCGGGTGACGCTGTAGAGGCCGAGGTACTGCCCGGCTTCGTCCGCCATGAACAGTTCCGGCGCGATCAGCAACGCATCGAGCGCGGCAAAGACGTCCGAATTCTTGTTGGCGTCGAGCGCCAGGATGCGGCGCTGCTCGATCAACGCGCGTGCCAACGGCTTGGTGAACAGACGCTCGGGCAAGCGCATGTTGAAGGGCTCGCTCTTGCCTTCATTGCCGGCTTCGTCCTTTGCCGTCAGCGTCAAGGTGACGTCGGCGCCGGCATAGGGGTCTTCGCTCAAGTCCTTGACCGTCTGGCCAACGCCGTTGCGGGTCCGCGCGTTGGGCAGCACCAGCGGAAATTGCGGTGGAGCGAACAGCGGGCGGGTTTCCGCCGTTGCCTTCGCCTCGGCCGGACGTGCCGCGAAATGCGCCTGCGCTTCGTTGACGCCGTAATCATCCTCGATCTTGTAGGACATCTGCAGCGAGCCGCGGGCCTGGCGTTCCGGATCCTTGGCAAGCGCAATCGTCGGGGCACGATCGGGGATCGCGGTGAATTTCCATTGCGGCTGACCGGAAGGCGCACGGACATGCGCGGTGCCGTCGCCTGCGATCGTGAAGTGCTTCTCGTTGGTGCCTTTGGGCGCCTGTTCGGCCGGCACCGCCTCGCTCACGCCGCCGCCTGCGACTACATCGAGCGAGCCGCCGCTCGAGCGCACGATCAGCCTCGAGCCCGCCGGGACCGGCAACGGTCCGGCCGCCGGCATTGCGGCTTCCTTGTTGGCCGCCGACAGGATGATCGGCGGCTTGCCGGTGTAGATCGGCGGCGTCACCCAGGCGTCGACCCTGACATTGGCCGGCGACAATACGCCGTTCCAGTCGAATGCCGCGGCGACCCGCATGGCACGTTCGTCGCCCGCGGCGACATAGGTCGCAACCAGCAACACCACGACCAGTGCGCGCAACGCCCAAGGATCGTGGATCGCAAGCCGCGGCGACGGCAGGCCGGCGCGGATGCGCCTGATCGAGGCCAGCGTGCGCTCGCGCTGCGCCTGCCACAGCGCCAGCGCCACCGGGTCCTGCGTGGCCAGGGTGTCGGTAAGTGCGGTGGCGGGGCGATGGCGGATGCCGGAACCGCGATCAAGCCGGGCCAAGCCTTGTTCGCGGCTCGGCCAGCGAAACCGCAAGAGCGGAAACAGCGCGCCGAGCCCGAGTGCCGCGAAGGCGCCAAAGCCGACAATGCGCACGACGAACGGCAGCGCCAGCCACAGACCGGCCCAGGACACCACCAGAAACAGCCCGATGACGGTCAAAAGCCGCGCCAGATGCGGCCAGCCGCGTTCCCACGCGATCGCGTATCTGGCCCGTTGCAGGGCCTGCGTCAGCTTGAGCCGCGAAATGGCGTCAGCGTCGCGTGCTGGCTCAGAAGGATCGGGGGTAGCGCCGCTCAATAATCTCTCCAGGTCGACAGAACAAGAGCTTAGCACAACGGCGGCAGTGAGGCACCCGTTCCTGGCCGGTAACCCACACCCCAAAACACGCATAACACGAAGGCGTGACTGGGGGCCGCCAACCCCGTAACGTTACGGTCGAACTATCAAAGCAATCGCCGGGCCAACATCGAGGAAACGCCAATGGACCAGAAAACACATGACAAGGGGCTGGAAATTCGCAAAGCGGTGCTCGGCGAGGCCTATGTCTCGAATGCCCTCAAAAACGCCGACAGCTTCAACAAGCCATTCCAGGAGCTGGTTACCGAATATTGCTGGGGCGCGGTCTGGGGCCGCGAGGAACTACCGCGCAAAACCCGCAGCATGCTCAATCTCGCGATGATTTCGATTCTCAACCGGCCGCACGAATTGCGGGTCCATATCAAGGGCGCGCTGGTCAACGGCGTCACGAGGGACGAAATCCGCGAGATCTTCATGCAGGTCGCGATCTATGCCGGGGTGCCCGCCGGCGTCGACAGTTTCCGGATCGCGCGCGAAGTGTTCGCGGAAGTGGACAAGGGTTGAGGGCGCATCACCATGGACATCGGATTCATTGGCCTTGGGAAAATGGGCTTTCCCATGGCCCGCCGCCTGATCGAGGCCAAGCATCAGCTCATCGTCTTCGATACGCGCAGAGAGGCGGTCGACAGACTGGTCGCGATGGGGGCGCAAGCGGCCTCCTCGCCGAAGGAAGTGGCCGATCGCGTCGAGACCGTGATGGCGAGCCTGCCGTCGCTGCAGGCCTCGCTCGAGGTCGCGACCGGAACCAACGGTGTGATCGAAGGCAAGCGCGTCAAGCGCTTCGTCGATCTGTCCACCGTCGGCTCGCAGATGGCGGTGCGGATCCACGATTTGCTCGAGCAGCGCGACATCGTGCAGATCGATAGCCCCGTCAGTGGCGGCGTCGGCGGCGCCGAGAAGGGAACGCTCGCGGTGATGGTGTCGGGCCCTAAAGCCGATGCCGACGCGATCAGGCCTGCGCTCGACATCATCGGCAAGGTGTTCTTCATCGGCGAGAAACCCGGCTCGGGACAGACCATGAAGCTCGCCAACAATTTCTTGTCGGCCACCGCCGTGGTTGCGACCTCGGAAGCGGTGGTGATGGGGGTCAAGTCCGGGCTAGGCTATCGATGGAAGCCGCCGAAGCTGTCGGGCGGCTCTGGGAAACCGTCATCAAGGACCAGGGCGCCGAGTCCGATTTCACCACCGCGATCAAGCCGATCGAGAAAGCGGCTGGAGTCGTCGTGGGGGGAGCAAAGGGCGGCCACGCGGCGAAGTAGCGCGCGAGTATTGCAATTCACCGGCCTTCCTCATATACTAGTCAGTATGACTAGAAATGTAAGATCACCCTCGACGCAGTCACGAAAGTCGCGCCGCCGCGCGCGCGGCGCCAAACCCGGCTTTTGGCTGCTGCAGGACGCAAAGGCGCGGTTGAGCGAGCTGGTGCGGCGGGTCCATAGCGAAGGGCCGCAGCGTGTAACCGTGCATGGACGCGACGAAGTGGTCGTCATCTCGGCCAAGGAGTTTCGGCGCCTTAAGGGCGATCTGACCGGAGAGGCTCTGGTCGCCGTCATGCAAGCCAGCCCGCAACGCGACATCGATCTCGAACCGAAGCGCGCGCCGATGCCCGTTCGCGAGGTCGTTTTTTGACCGGTTGGCTGCTCGACACCAACGTCCTCTCCGAACTTCGGCGCCGCAAGCCTGAACGCAAGGTCCTCGGATTCGTAAACGCTCAGCCGCTCGAGCTTCTCTACGTCAGCGCCGTGACTTTCGCCGAAATCCGGTTCGGCATCGAACTCGTCGTCGATGCCGGCCGCCGCGCGGAGCTCCAAGATTGGCTCGCGCACAAGGTTAGGCCGATGTTCGAGGAGCGCGTGCTCGCGATTACCGAAGACATCATGTTCAAATGGCGGCTGCTCGTGGAAGATGGTCGCAAAGCGGGCCATACCTTCTCCCAGCCGGACCTCATCATCGCAGCAACGGCGCTCCAGCATGGGCTGACGGTGGTAACGCGGGACACTGACGATTATGAAAGGGCCCGCACGCCGGTTTTGAACCCGTGGAAGGACGAGCCATGATCCGCGGAGCCGCAACTTTGCACAGCATCAAGTTTTGTGGTTATGGGTTCCCGCCGCCTTCGCGGGAACGACGCCAATTCACAGCCACGGCGCTAGGCGGTCCATCGCAATCAGCGCCTCGACTTCGACGCGAGGGCGCACCAGCGCGTATTGATCGTCCTTGACCAGCACTTCGGGCACCAGCGCGCGGGTATTGTAGCTGCCGGACTGCACCGCGCCGTAGGCGCCGGCGGTCATGACCGCCAGGAGGTCGCCGGGCTTCGGCTCGGACAGGGTGCGGTCGAGCGCAAGGTAATCGCCGCTTTCGCAGACCGGCCCGACCACGTCGGCGACAACCCGGTTCGCACCCGGCGCGGGCTGCACCACCGGCAGGATGTCGTGGTGGGCCTCATAGAGCGTAGGGCGGATCAGGTCGTTCATCGCGGCATCGATGATGACGAAATTCTTGGCTTCGCCGTGCTTCACATAGATCACGCGGGTGACGAGAATACCGGCATTGCCGACGATCATCCGCCCCGGTTCGAACATCAGCGTGCAGCCGAGGTTATGCGTCACCCGCTTGACCATCTCGGCATAGGCGTCCGGCGCGGGAGGGGCTTCGCGATCCATGTAATAGGGAATGCCGAGCCCGCCGCCGAAATCGACATGCGAGATGGTGTGGCCGTCGGCGCGCAGCGTCTGCACGAACTCCGACAGGATCCGAAACGCGGTGTCCATTTTGCCAAGATCAGTGATCTGGCTGCCGATATGCACATCAGTGCCGGTCACCTCGATCCCCGGCAGCTTTGCGGCGCGGGCATAAACCTCGCGGGCATGGCTGAGCGGAATGCCGAACTTGTTCTCGGATTTCCCGGTCGAGATCTTGGCGTGGGTGCCGGCATCGACATCGGGATTGATCCGGACCGAGATCCGTGCGGTCTTGCCGGCCTCGACCGCAAGCCGCGACAGCAATTCGAGCTCGGGCTCGGACTCGATATTGATGCAGAGAATGTCGGCGGAAAGTGCCGCGCGCAGCTCGGCTTCGGTCTTGCCGATGCCTGAGAACAGGATTTTTTGCGGGCTGATGCCGGCCGCCAGCGCGCGCTTTAATTCACCGCCCGAGACCACGTCGGCGCCGGCGCCGAGCTTGGCCAGCGTACGCAGCACCGACTGGTTGGAATTGGCCTTCATGGCATAACAGACGAGGATCTTCTCTCCGGCGAAGGCTTCGGTGAAGACGCGAAAGTGCCGCTCCAGCGTCGCCGTCGAATAGCAATAGAACGGCGTGCCGACGGTGTCGGCGAGATCGGACAGATTGACCGCCTCGGCGTGAAGCACGCCGTTGCGATAGTCGAAGTGATTCATGACTAATGTTCCGGCCCGAGCAGCGGGTCGAGAGCGAAGGGCCGCTTGTTGCCTTTGGGGGCGGTCGGCGGCGCGTCGGCTCCATAACTCGGATTGAACACGCTCGGTTTGCTTGCGGCTTGCGCTTCGCTGTCAGGCGAGGCTGCGGCATTGGCCGTTGATGGATAGCTCGCGCTCGGCGGCAGGTCCAAGGGTCCCTTGCGCCCGCAGCCTGCGAGCGCGAGCAAAGCCGCGCTCATCAGAACAATCGCCCATCCCGAAGCTGCCGGGCCCGACTTGCTAGTCACGATGAAATCCCCAATGCGGGCCGCACCATACAAAGATTGCCCTGTCCTGGCGAGAGCAGGATGGCCATGGAATTGCAGCGAAATTTAAGTCCTCAATCAAATTTTTGCTCCTTTTCGAGGCGCTTCAGCCAGCCCTTGGCTTGCGCCAGCACGTTCTTCGGCGCGGTGCCGCCAAAGCTCGTCCGGCTCTTCACCGACGCCTCCACCGAAAGGACGTTGAAGACCTCCGCCGTGATCTTTGGTTCGACCTCCCGCATCGCCTTCAGCGGCAATTCGTGCAAGGCGACGCCCTCTTTCGAGGCCAACGCCACGATGCGCCCGGTGACGTGATGGGCGTCGCGGAACGGCATCTTCAAGGTCCGCACCAGCCAGTCGGCAAGATCGGTCGCAGTGGCATAGCCTCCGCCGGCGGCAACTTTCATCCGCGCGTCATCGGGCGTGAGATCTCCGACCATTCCGGTCATGGCGCGGACCGCAAGCGACAGCGCACTGAGCGCCTCCATCGCGCCCTCCTTGTCTTCCTGCATGTCCTTTTGATAGGCGAGCGGCAGGCCCTTCATCACGATCAAGAGCGCGGTGAGCGCGCCGATCACCCGCCCGGTCTTGGCGCGTACCAGTTCGGCCGCATCCGGATTGCGCTTCTGCGGCATGATCGAGGAGCCGGTGGTGAACTTGTCCGACAGCCGCACCAGGCCGACCAGCGGCGAGGTCCAGATCACGATCTCCTCGGCAAAGCGCGACAGATGCACCGCGGCGATCGCCGCCGCGGACAACGTCTCCAGGACAAAATCGCGGTCGGAAACCGCATCCAGCGAATTGGCCATCGGCCGCTCGAAGCCGAGCGCCCGCGCGGTCGCCTCCCGGTCGATTGGAAACGAGGTACCGGCAAGGGCGGCCGCGCCCAGTGGTGACTCGTTGAGACGTTTGCGTGCGTCGGCGAAGCGGCCGCGGTCGCGCGACGCCATCTCGACATAGGCGAGTAGATGATGGCCGAACGTCACCGGCTGCGCGGTCTGCAGATGGGTAAAGCCCGGCATCACGGTCGCGGCATGCTCGATCGCCCGCTCGACCAGCGCGCCCTGGAACGCGGCCAGCGCCGCATCCAATTCATCGATCGTGTCGCGGACATAGAGGCGGAAATCGGTCGCCACCTGGTCGTTGCGCGAGCGCGCGGTATGCAGCCGGCCTGCGGCGGGACCGATCAATTCGCCCAGCCTGTTCTCGACATTCATGTGAATGTCCTCCAGCGCGCGCTTGAAATCGAACGATCCCTTGGCGATTTCTGACAAAATCGTGTCTAGACCCTTGGCGATATTTTTTGCATCAACGGCCGTGATGATGCCTTGCGCGGCGAGCATCGCTGCGTGGGCCTTGGACGCGGCAATGTCCTGGGCGTAAAGGTGCCGATCGACGTCGATGGAGACGTTGATTTCCTCCATGATCGCGTCGGGGCGTTCGGAAAACCTGCCGCCCCACATCTTGTTGCTCATGACTTGCTGCTCATGATCTGCCGTTCAACGTCACGCCGAAACGGAATGCGCGCCGCACGCGCTTTTGGTCCCGAACCGTCGGCAATATAGGCTCTGCATAGCCGTAACTGATAGCGAATGACAAACGATATGCCTGGACAACCCACACCCACCGCGGCCGCCACGCGCCGGATTCCGTTTGCGATCGGGGCGGTCGTGATCGGGGTGGCCATCGGATTTGCCGCCGTCTACGGGGTCGGCGGCCTCACGCCCAACGCGCCCGGTGATCCCGCTTGCCGGGGAGCGGTCGATGTGGCGCGCAAGGTCGCGCCCCTGGCGCACGGGGAAGTCGCGGCGCTGACCATGGCGAAGGCGCCGTTGCGGGTGCCGGACCTGACCTTCCAGGATGCCGACGGCAAGCCCAGGAAGCTCTCCGACTGGCGCGGAAAGACCGTGCTGGTGAACCTGTGGGCCACCTGGTGCGTGCCTTGCCGCAAGGAAATGCCGGCGCTGGAGCACCTGCAAACGAAGCTTGGAGGGCCGAATTTCGAGGTGGTCGCCATCAACATCGACACCCGTGACCCCGAAAAACCGAAGAATTTCCTCAAAGAGGCCAATCTGACTAGGCTTGGCTATTTCAGTGACGAGAAAGCCAAGGTTTTCCAGGATCTTAAGCAGATAGGCCGGGCGCTGGGGATGCCGACCTCGGTCTTGGTGGACGGCCAGGGCTGCGAGATCGGCACCATTGCCGGCCCCGCGGAATGGGGCAGCGACGACGCTATCAAGCTGATCAAGGCGGCGGTTCAGCCGGCCGCGGCGGGGTTTTAGGCCGAGATATTGAGGTTGCCGCCGATACCCGCGCCGACATTGGCGAGCGAGGGGGTGCCGGCCCCCAACAGCGTCAACACCGCGGACTTCTCCGCGTCGGCATTGGATTTCAGGATGGTCACGGCGACCTGCGTCTGCGTGTTGCCCGCTTGCGCGGCCAGCAGACTGGTCACCATGCTCATCATGTCCATGTGCAACTCTCCGTCGCGGGCACGCTACCGGGAGCTGGTTAACGAATGCTGGAGATCGCAAAGCCGAATGCGAAAACGCATTTCGCAGGTTCTCGGGCGTCTGTCGCGCCGTGGCCGAAGGCTCAATCTTTGAGGGCCAACGACGAGCGCGAGCTATTGTGCCGAGGTCAGGTGGACGATCGGGCGCCCACCATTCATCGCTTTCAGACTGTTCACGTACTCTTCAGGACGCTGCCAGCGGTGAGGAACTTTCAATCCCATGAAATTTGCGATGTCACCGATAAACGACGTGCAATTGGATATTTCGGCATTCCAGACCGGTGAACTCGCTTGTAATTTTTTGATGTATGCGAAAACCCGTTTTGCGTCCGGCTCGTTCAAGTAAACGCGGTAACTGGCGGTCAGGTATTGCGGATCAAGGTCGCCGTAACTTGCGCCGGTCTCGGACGGCACCCACATCAAATAACCAGCCATATAAGCCAGGGTGTCTCCCGCAGGGGTTAGGCCCGCGACTTCAACTTCTCGCTCGCTCGTCTTCCCATACCAGACGAAAGCGTGTCCCCAGCTCGCCGCCGTTCTGGCTCTGAAATCAACGTAGTACGGGCCCTTTGCGGATCCCGACCCCGGCCTTCGAAGAGACTGTGGCGCCGGTTTCGATTCAGGCTCACTGGCGACAAGCGCATTCGCATCGGCGGTGCGCTTGTGGACCTCCCGCTTCTGGGAAATGAAACGTTCCGAACCGGTGCGCGTGTCAATCTCGCGTGCAGCAGCGGATTGGATTTCGCACTGAAGCAGAACCGCGAGGGCGAATCCCGCAAGCAAGCATAGTCCTGATCTCTTCGGTCTATTTTCCACGCTTCGCCCCACCGTCGACGACAAAAGTCAGATCAACCAGATCTCGGTCAATCCGCGTACTAGTAGCGCGACACGACGGGTCCCTTGCCGATCGGGCCCTTGCCAATCGGGGCTTTGCCAATCGGCATCTTGCCGACTTGAGCCGTTTGATAGACGGGCTGCGGGTGCGGGAGGTCGGCCGCGCCAGCGGCAGTCACCAGGGCAAGCGTTGCACCCGCCACAATCACAATTTTCATCACGGTAGTTCTCCTCCAGGGCAGTAAACTGCTGAGAGTGCCCCCTCAGACCCGCCGTGAGCATTGAGCGTCGGAATACGTCTACAGTGCGGCAAATAGGGACGGTTCGAACGATAGGTCTCCAGTGCGGCAGATAGGACACATGCGGGAACCTCCACCCCCAATTGGGTCCATCCCTAATTGGGTCCATGGAGCGCTAGCCGAACGCCTGTCACCGCTCGATGCATCAGGCAGTCCTGTCGGGCCATCGGCCCGAACCACGCGGCTCCTCACCTCGAGCTAATCCTGGTCTAGTCTTCGTCCGGCTCGCGCACGACCGGCGGTTCGTCGGCGCTGTCCTCGTCCTCGTCGTCGTCCTCTTCGTCTTCCTCGGGATCTCGGGGCGGCATCGTGTCGCCCATGATCGCGAAGGGACCGCGGTCGATCAACCCAGTAGAAAAGTCCTCGGGGATGCGTTGGATCATGTTGTTGCTCCTCGGGTGTCGGACCCCTTGGGATTTTACCCCTCTGCTCCGGTTTCTGCACGAGGGCTAGCGCCGCACCGTGTGCGGGGCACGCCGGCGATGGTCCAGCCGCGGCGGCTCGCACCGACCAACCATATGCGTCCCGCGTTTTTACGCAACCTGGGTCGTTGTCAGAAGCGCGCCCGCACAGCTGGAGGTCCGCTTTGCCCGCGACGAACGGACATCGTCGGCTCGACCGGTAGGTCAGAAACGTGGCAGAAGCGGAACAGGAGCTTAGTCAATTAGGATATCAGCAGTTGCAAGCAGCGAGGTCGGAATCGTCAACCTAAGCTCTTTTCGCCGTCTTGCGGTTGATCGCCAACTTAAACTTCGTCGGTTGTTGAACCGGCAAGTCGGCAGGTTTTGCGCCTCGCAAAGCGATCGGCGTATAACCCCGCCGCGGTTACTTCCAGCACTCTTAAACGAGCCAATTGGTTTCTTGCGAGGGCTCAGTTAGCCTTGCGGCCGAGGAAGGCCGGGATATCGAGAACGGCTTGCTCGATCGAATTGCGTACAGCGGAGAAGCGGCCGTGCGCGAGGCTCCGCGGAGCCGCGTGGCGCGCATATTCCGGAATCGGCTTTGCCGGCAGCCCTTCGGGGTGGCGGGTCGTCGGGGGGAGCACAGGACTCCTTAATTGCGGCAGCGGTGCACTGCGCTCGATCGGCTCGACGCTGCGATGGCTGTCGTTGCGTAGCCTGCCGGCGAGTTCCGTGAGTGAGCCCGCTGGTTGCGTCTGGCGCGTCGAGCCAACATTATCGATGCCAGTCGCCACCACCGAGACGCGGACGATACCTTCCAGACTTTCATCGAAAGTGGCGCCGACGATGATGTTGGCGTCCTCATCGACCTCTTCGCGAATGCGGGTCGCGGCTTCGTCGACCTCGAACAGCATGAGGTCCTTTCCGCCGGTGATGGAGATTATGAGGCCACTAGCGCGCTTGATCGAGGGGTCCTCGATCAATGGATTGGAAATTGCGGCCACAGCGGCATTGAGCACGCGCTTCGCGCCGGAAGCCTCGCCCCTACCCATCATGGCTTTGCCCTTCTCGCACATTACGGAGAGAACGTCCGCAAAATCGAGATTGATCAGACCTTCCTTGACTATAAGGTCGCTGATGCAGGCCACACCCGAATAAAGCACTTGATCGGCCAGCGCGAAGGCATCGGCGAAGGTGGTCTTCTCGTTGGCCACCCGGAACAGGTTCTGGTTTGGGATGACTAGCAGGGTGTCTACCGCCTTGAGCAGTTCCGCGATGCCTGCTTCGGCAAAGCGCATGCGCCGCTGGCCCTCGAAGTGGAATGGCTTGGTGACAACACCGATGGTGAGAATGCCAAGCTCACGCGCGGTCTTGGCTATAACCGGCGCTGCTCCGGTGCCAGTACCGCCGCCCATGCCGGCAGTAACGAAGACCATGTTTGCGCCGCTCAAATGATCGCGGATCACATTGATTGCCTCTTCCGCCGCGGCGCGCCCCACTTCGGGCTGCGACCCGGCTCCAAGGCCTTGGGTTACCTGGGCGCCCATCTGGATGATGCGCTGGGCCCTCGACATGGTGAGCGCCTGCGCGTCGGTATTAGCGACGATAAATTCGACGCCGTGCAGCCCGGACGTGATCATGTTGTTGACGGCGTTGCCGCCGGCGCCGCCGACCCCAAACACGATAATGCGCGCCTTCATCTCGCGAATATCTGTGATGGTGGTCATTTTTTGCCTCACGATTTCTCCGGCAAGCTGGGAATGAGAGGACATCGATTGCTACCTAAAGGCCTTGCGGTCCGCTGCCACTAAGTCCGCGGCTAGTTGCGCGGGTCGGCGTGCAGCTAGTCCGTGCCTGTCAATCGAGCCGCCAGTTCGGCCATCGGTCCGCAGAAAACCTTCGAGCCGTGCTGCCGCCTCCTTGGCCGCCATAGTCTCGGCAGTCGCCTGCCGCAGCTCAACCATCATCCGATCGGCGCGCTCGCGCTCACGCTCGAAATCGACCCGGTGACCCGCTGCCGTTGCTTCGAGCCGCGCGATCTCCGCCTGCAATGCCACGATCTTTGCCGCCAGGGCGACGTTGCCTGCCTCACGACGACCTGGTGGCCGTGGCGTATGCCGTATTTCCGCGAGATCCACGCTCACCAATGCTTTGCCATCATCCGATAGTAAGCGGGGCAGCCGGAGCCGTTTGGCAAGCGAACGAGCGGCCTTCGGCGAGATTGTGAGGCGGGCGCCAAGTGCGGCATATGTCAGTGTTTCAGCAGGCATCGGCTGTTCTCCTGGAACGAACCGGGCGGTCTGTTAACCGAAAAGTAACCGCACGCTAGGCTGCGATGGTTAAGAGATCGTTAATGGGCGGGCGGCAATCCGCCACTTGAGCGTGCCGCGACCGGGATGCGTTAGCCCATCTGACTTTCGCCTAGGGAAGGTGCCGGCATCGTTGGGCATGCCGACCCAATCCGTGTTGTCCGCTCTACGTCGACGTCGACCCGTCGGCAAAGGAATGTCCGTTTCGGGTCAAACTGAGAAAAGTTCAAGATGAGCAAATGTT
>Ga0209153_1000529_pt1 | contig 16801 bp, 34 predicted proteins | sample GraSoiAngelo_120_FD_185877 | JGI IMG/M metagenome (GOLD analysis project Ga0209153, IMG submission 185877) | Grasslands soil microbial communities from the Angelo Coastal Reserve, California, USA - 14_0919_09_20cm (SPAdes) (version 2) | ecosystem: Environmental > Terrestrial > Soil > Grasslands ...
AGCGCGCCTCTTGCCTTGCCTCGGTTATTGTGAGATCAAGGTTTTCGGGGTGGGTCGGTCAAAACCGTTGGCACCGATCCACCTCGAGCCGATCCGACTTCGACGCGGCTCCACTCCGTCCCCAGAGCGCTCGCTCCACCCTCGGCCCGTTGGCAATCCGAGGCACGTCCCATCGCCGGCGTTCGGCTTGTCCCCTCGAGGCGGCTACGCGCTAAGCGGGAGCTCCTGCTCGAGCGGCGTCGGCCCATCGACGGCATCGCCCTCCACTCTGTTGCGAGTCGGCTCGAGCTCCGGGTTCAAGGGTCGGGAGGTTCCTACTTCGGGGGGGTGATTGTCAAGTCGGAAGCGAGCGCGAGAAGCGCGTCGCGGAACGCGACAGGGGTTGCGCTCGCCTGCCTGGGTCGCACGCGCTCTGTCTCCGCGACCACCCGCCCGTGCGCGAAGCTCGATACCTGTGCGGCTACCGCCGGCGAGCCCCAGTCCAGCTCGATCGGATTGCCCACGAGGTACAGCCACGTTCGCTTGCGGGCGGGATGACCGTAGGCGGCTTGATCGACCTCAGCCACCCATCCTTCATCGAGCAGTGACCTCACCCATAAACCGCGAGTCGGATACGGCAGGTTGAAACGCCTCCAGGCGAACGAGTGGGCGGGATGCTCCAGAACGCCGCCGTAGAACCTGACCGCCTTGAGCGCAGCGCGGAAGCACCCGCCGTCGTCTCCCACCTTGTAGCCGTGCATCGACTCCATCATCGGCGCGAGCGCGCACCAGCGCCCGCAGGGAGGATGCGCGACCACAGGCCACGGCCCCGCATACAACCTTGCGTCCCGCGTCTCGTCCCACACTTCCACGCCGGGCAGGTTCGCGTAGACGCCGTTCGGATCGACGTAGAGTGCGGCCACGGTCGTATGCACCGCGTGACGCTCCAGCCCGTCCGGCTCCGCTCTCATGACGCCACGCTCGGCTGTGACCGGCTGACGCTGATCGGCTACCGCGCCGTCTGCTCTTGCGGCGAGCGCTCCAAGGTGAAACGGTCGCGGCGCGAGCTGCGAACCTGGAGCCGAGCCCACATGACTCACGTCCAGTGAAGCGTCAGGATCACGAGGCAGACCGCGACGACCGCGAGCGCAACATCGGAGAGCGTCACCCTTGGCACCTTCCCTCCCTCGTCTAGATCACAAGCGCCGCGAGCGTCACGTTCGAGACCGTCGAGCCCGCCGACGCCGAGCCGACCGTCAACGTCGCGACGTACACCTGCCCCGTCGCGCCGGGCGCGGAGTCGATGCCGAGCGTCGCGAGCGTCTTGACGTTCGTAGCTGCGACCGTCTCCGCCCCGGTCGTCGCGACCGTCGTCCCTGACGTGTCCGTCTGCCGAATCTTGAACGTGGCTGTGACGCCGTTCGTGCCGACCGTGAACGAGAGGAACGCGACCAGCAGTATCTTCGCGTCCGCGCGCAGGTCAGCCGGCGCGGTCAGCGTGCACACCGTCGTCTGCGTCGCCGCCGTGGGTGACGCCGCAACCGTCTGCGAGAACGCGAACCGATCCGCGAAGTCCACCATCTGCGACGCCATCTGAATCGCTTTAGGGCTCATCGCTCACCGCCCTTCCGTTAGACGCCGACAGTTGAGGGATGCTGCCCGAAGTGCGGATGCCCGAACGGACGGCCCCACTGATCCGGCGGCGGTGCCGGGATTCCGGCCGCGACCGGCGGCGGCGTCGTCCAGATCGCCGAGGCGTCGCCGTTCGGCGCGGTGCCCGCGTTCGGCACATCCACGAACCCGTGCCCGTTGCAGCGGCGACAGTTGAGCGCATCCTGCCCCTGCACGAGCGAGCCGGTCTTCAGCATCCCCCGCCCCTTGCACTGCGGGCACTGCTCACGCGCCGGGTCTTCCTCGTACTGATCCGCGCCAAGCTCGCCCATCACCATCTTGACCGCCAGCTTGCGGTCTTCCTCGACCGGCATCCCCGGCCAGACGAACCCCTGCGTCATCGGCCAGCACAACGGGCACGGCTGGAGCGCGTTCGCGTCTTCCTCCATCACGGTCGCGATCCGCGTGGTGAAGCTCTTGTGCGCCGCCGCGAGCTGCTTCGAGCGCTGCTCCATCGTCGTCTCAGACGACGGCGGCACATCCTCCGTCTCCGGGCTCTCGCCCGCGCCCTCCTCCTGCTCGGCTGCCTCGTTCGCCTCGTCGTCGTCGCCGGGCGCTACACCCTCGTCGGGCGCGGTGACGGGCTCGTCGTCCTGCTCAGCCTCAGCGCGGGCGGCTTCCTCTGCCGCGCGATCGGTCACGTTGCTCACTCCGATTCCATGAGGTTCTGGTGACCGATCGAGCCGAACGAGCCCGACGCGCCGGTCACCCCTTCGAGCGACGCAACGAAGTCACGTGCCTTCTGCGCGACCTCGTCCTCGAACGCGCGGGATTCTTCGTCGCTGCTCGTCTGCTTGTGGCCGCTGATGTTGATGCTGTAGCTCACGGCTGCCTACTTCGGTTGCGGCGAGCCGTGCGGCCCGTCCGGTGCCTGCTCGGCCGCGTCCGGCGCTCCCTGCGGCGTCCCGCCCTCAGGGTCGGCCTCCTGCCTCTGTCCACTGTCCGACTCGGCCGGCGGCGTCTCCTGCGGCTGCTCCTGCTCCTGCTCGCTCATCGTGCCCCTCCAGTCGAAGGTTCAAGTTCGTGAGAAAGTCGATCCGTTCGTTCGCCACCTTAACCCATTCCCGCGCGCACGGAGCCCACTCGTCAGGATCGTTCACGTCCCGGACGAGATACCACTTCCGCCACAACCGTTGCGGGGAGCGCATCACGAGGGGGTCGCACCCGCGCCACGGCACGTGAGGCCACCGACTGCGGCGTAAGTGGCCTTGGACGCGGGTGCGATGTTCACGGGGAACGCGGCGAGCATAACACCCTCATCCGTCAGGCAAAAGCAGCGTCGCCAGCGCGAGCACACGCGCGGCCAGCTCCAGCGCGAACGGCGGCGGGTCATCGAGGGCGAGCACCTCAAGCGCGTCGTCTCGCCACGCGCGGATCAGCCACTCGTCCACCGTCGCCACGTCCACGCGCGGATCATAGGTCGAGGAAATCGTTTGCCTCCGTGACGCTGTAGCCACGCGAGACGAGCGCCGCGATCGCATCGTCGCGCGTCCACGCCGCCCCGGTCGCGTAGTTCCGCGTCCGCTTCGCCCACGCCTTCTTCACCTGAGCGGGCGTCAACTGCTTGCGGATCAGCTCGCGCTCCGACCCCCACAACTCCAGGATCGTCCCCTGCGCCGCGCTCGGAATCTTCAACAGTGAGAAGCGGGCCTGTACGTCGGCGGTCGTCGCCTCCGACGCGATGTAGCTCCGGTGCGTCGTCGCCCACAACTGCGTCTCCGCCTTCGCCACGTGCGGGTCGCTCGCTGCTCCCGCGCCGCCTCCCCACCGATCGGCGACCGTCCTCGCCAAGCCCTCGGGCCAGCCGATCCGCAGGAGAATGTCATAGCCCTCGTCAGCGGTCAGGTCGCCCGACTGGACGAGCGCACGCAGCACGAACGCGGACGGATACGTGTGCCGCTGCGCCCACGCAAGGTCGTACCACTCCGGGCGAATGTTCGACTCCTGTAGCGACTTCAAAAACGCCGGGTCGATCCCCGCCGTGCCACCGTCGTAGGTGCCGCCGCGCCGCTCCCCGATGAACACCTGATGGAACGACAGCGGCCTGCCTGTCACCTTGAACAGCAGGTCTACGTCGTCCTTAACCATGCCGTGCAGCGCCGCGCCGTCGTACATCGCCGCGTCGCCGATCCAGCCGCGCAGCCGCCCCTCGATGAAGTCCCTGGTGGTCGGGATGTCGCGGAATCCTTCGAGCAGGAACGGCGCCCACTCGCCGCGCGTATTCCCCTCCAAGATCGCCTGATTGAACGCGCCCTCGGTGATGATCTTGCGGAAGTGCATCCGCGCCGCCAAGTCCGGCGACGCAGGTAGGCCGATGATCCGCGTAAGCGCGGCCATCCGCTCCGGGTTGATCCCCGCCGCCGCCGCCTCCGCCAGCACGTCGATGTCCACGACCGGCATCGGCGGCACGTTCGAGCCGGCCGTGTCCGGCTGGTTCGGCAACAGCCCAGGGTCCGGCACGACCGTCCGCTGCACCATCACCGCCAGCTCAGCCGGCGACAGCAGCACTTGTTTCAGTGCGACAAGGTCGTCGATCCATTCCTGCTCAAGCCCGAGACGGAGCACGGCGCGGCGGAACCCTTGTTCTCCGATCACGTTGCGCCGCCACATCTCGAACGCATACGCCGCGCCCGGCCCGACGTTCGCTATGTCAACGAGCGCGTTGAACTGGTCTTGCCCGAACCCCGTCTCGCGCGCCCACACTTCCGCAAGGGTGCGGTTCACCTGGCCTTGCGCGACACCGGACGCGAGCGTTCCAGCGTCGGGCCGTCTGACCGGATGCAGCGACCACGCCTCGTTCAGGATGTCCTGCACGCCGGGGCGGAGGATCGGGCCGACGCCGACGCCGAGCGCGTACCCGAGTAGCTGAATCAGCGGGTTCGTGAACGGAGAGCCGGGGACTGTCGCCATGCGGCGAGTCTAGGCGTTCAGGAGGCTGCGAACCTCGTGCACGACCTCGTCCTCGATCGACTCCGCGAGCCGCGCGAGCGTGCGGATGTCAGCGATGGCGAACGCGCCGGCGAGCAGCCCAAGCAGCGTGTTTAGCTCGTTCGGGTTCAGACCACAGACGGTGTTCGCCACCTTCTTGACGTTGCGGCAGAAGATCCACGGCGCGACCTTCGCCAAGATGCGGAACACGAGCGCGCCGATGACTCCGAGCCCGATCAGCTTCTCCAGTCGCTTCAAGCGCGCGTCGACGCGGCCGAGCTCGGCGGGGATCGTGACGGCAACGTCGTGTTCGACCACGCGCAACCGGGGCAGGACGTGTTCGCGGATCAGTCGGTCGATGCCGTGCACCTGCCGCAGCACGAACGCTTCGAGCCGGTGGCCGAGCCGGTCGATGCCACGGGTGAAGTCCCGTTCGGCCGCGTGAATCAGCGAGATCGAACGGTGCGCGGTGCGCTCCGCCTCCCGCGCCAGGTCACGGACGGGCGCGACCGCCGCATGGATCAGGCGCGGGATCGTCTGATGCCGCAACACCGACAGCGCGTGCACCGTGTCCTCCGCGATCGAGAGCGCCGTCGTCGGGAGCAGGTTCGCCCACGTATGGAGGCCGTGCATCCACCGTGTCAGCGGCGGCAGGTGTACCGCCGCCCAGTGCGACAACACCGAGCGGACGAGCTGGAGGATGCTGCGCAAGGCGATGGCGACGGCGGCGAGCGGCGCGAACGCGAGCTTTTTGAGCCAGTTGCCGTGCGGGCGCGCGAGCCGATTCAGAAGCGGCGTCATCCACATATCGGCGGAGTGGTGCACCGCGAGCACCCCGACTGCCGCCATGAACAGCGCGAACGGGATCAGAAGCGGAATGACCATGCGCTACACCGCGATCTGATAGATGCGCTCGATTTGCCCCGCGACCGCTTCGAGCCCGACGAACGGCGCGAACTGCTCGAACAACAGGCTCGGCGTCGTGTAGACGAACACGCCCGGCCTACCGTTCACCTGAAAAGAGATGTCCACCGCATCGATGTAGGCGTCAGTCCCGAACGGCATCAGCGTCGCGCTGACCGCGAGAACCGTGTACGTGTCGTGAGGCGCGAACAGGAAAGCCACGTCGAGCGGCAGCAGACCGTCCGGCGTCGCGGACGTGCTCACCCGTCAGGCTAGACGCCGATCCCGTACATGGCGTTGACCGCGCCCGCCTCCGCCCCGATCGCCGCCTCCGCCGCGCTCACCGGGTCGCCCGTCTTCGGCACCTGCACCGTGAACGAGCCCGGCCGCCCCGCGATCGTGAACGTGATCTCGTACAGGTCGGTCAGCGTCCCGGCCGGATCGACCTGTTGCGTCTCCGTGACCGACACGACCGGCACCCCTCTACCTTACAACCCGGCGCATCCGCCGTCCGAGCGCCCGCGCCCTGGCGAGCGTCGTCGGCGTCTTCACCCCCAGCTCGCGCATCAGGCCCGTCCAGGCTGCGTACGCCTGGTTCTCGCCGCCGAGCGTCCCGCCGGGGTAGGTCGCGCCGAGCGCGTGATAGTCGCCGTCTTCGGCCAGCTCGTACTTGACGCCGCCGCAGTAGCTCTCCGTGTAGAGCGCCGGGCCGGCGTCCTGCCCGTCGCACGGCCCGCCTCGGTAGTGCGCCACGTCCTACGTCGCCACGCCGCTACGACGCTACGGCCGATAGCTGGACGATGCGAAGGTAGGCGTTGGCAACGCCGATGTTCCCTCCCGAGGTTTGGAGGCCCGTGACGACGGTCGTGCATAGCCCGGCCGCGACGTTCGCGGGAGTCGCCTCGAACACGTCCGCCATGCTGAAATGCACCTCGCTCGCGTCGAAGGCGTCCTGAGTGGCGAAGCTGTTCAGCGGCGGACCCGCGCCTGTTGTCGATGTGAGATGCGCCTGCTTGGCGAACGCGGCCACCGACTCGAACAGGAATCCGCCGGACATCACGTACATGCCCGGCTGCAAGTACGTCACCGTGTCGCACACCCCCGGCGAGACCGTGTTGGCCGCGAACACGTCCGGGTCGGGCTGGTATGAGACGCCGCCCGCCTTTTGGAACCAGCAGTTGAAACCAACGCCGCTCACGCTGGTCTGAATCCCGGAGTTAGTGCCCACCAGGAAGATGCACGGCAGGCGGCTACGCACTAAAGGGTCGAGGTTCGACCCCGTGACGTAGTAGCGGAACGCTGCGTTCGCGCCGACGCCCGTGAACGTGATCTGCTGCACGAAGTCCGCCTGGTTTTGGAACAGCAGCCGCTTATGCGTCCCGGCCGGGACGGTCTGGATGTCCTCCGTGTACGCCGAGCTTGACTGATTCCAGAACGACCAGCGCGGTGTCACGGTAATCCCGACAGCGCCGTCGTTCATCACCTGCACGACGAGCGAGCGGTAGGCGGCGACGTGCCAGCCGTCGCCCGCGTTGTCGATAACCGTCCCGGTCGAGAGCGCCGTCTGCCCGGTCGCCTGGTCGAGCGTGTCGCCGTGCGGCATCGCCCGTTCCTCGTGGTCGGGCCAGCCGGTGCCGGGGATCGAGAGCGGCATCCTAGACCGGGATCGCCGGGCCTCCGCCGCCCGGCACTACCGCCGCCGCCGCGTCCTCGAGCGCCCCACGCAACAGCAGGATCGGCGGGAGCGCGCCGCCGGTCAGGTCCAGCGCGTCAATCTCGAAGTCGATCGCAAACGTGTGGTCGTAATGCTGGTCAGCGTTGTAGGTGCGGACGTACCACTTGCCGCCGGTCGGGAAAATCTCCGACAGCTCCCGCCGGATCGTCCGCTTGTTCCCATGGTAGAAATCGTCGGGCGGCTCAGGGATGATCTGCTGTTCGTTGTAGGCGATCTGGATGCCCGACAGCCCCGCGTGGCCGGACGGCATGTGTATCTCGATCGCGGTGACGGTGCCCTGGTTGATCGTGAGGGCGTTCGTCGTGACCGTGGTCGTGCTGCCGCCGGACGGCTCGGTGCGCTCGAAGTGCCGAATGTGGTCGGGCACGCCCCGACCTTACCGCGCCGGAAGGATCGCTAGGAGAGCTGCGCGAGCACGAAGTCGATCACCGGGGCCGTCGAGGCTTCGCCGTCGATGACCGTGACCGTCGTGGACGCCTTGTTGTTCGAGTTGAACACCGGCACCAGCGGCAAGCCTTCGCGCAGCGACAGCTCCACGAACCACTGCGACGTGCGCTCCGGGTACGGATAGCCGGGGATGCCGATGCGGAAGTTGCCGAAGTCGTACCCCTGCAACTGTGCCGACACGAACGGGATCGTCGTCGTCAGACCGAGGATCGCGTAGTCGGTGTTCGCGCGCAGCCGGTCGTCGTCGGCGTTGAACGCGCGGGCGGTGCCGTACGCGCCGGCGGTGCCTGACGCGGTCGGCGCGACCTTGATCCCGAGCAGGTTCACCATCCGCGACTTGAGCGTGTTCACGTCGATGAACCGCGCGGATGCGACCGAGAGCTGCGAGTAGAGGATGTTCATGGCGAGCACGGCGTCGTCTGCGTTCGTGCCGTTCACCTCGACGGTCAGCGTGTCGCCGGGGGTGAGCTTCTGCGCGAGGTTCCACGGCCACAAGATCTGGCAGCCGTTCGCCGTCACCGCACCCGGCGCGAGCGGCGTACCGGCGAGACGGATGCCGCGCGTGTTGTCGTGCAGCAGCGTCGAGCGGATGTCGAACTCGAACGCCGCATCCGACGAAATCCCCCACACGTCGATCAACTGGACAGGCGAGACGCCGGCCGACGCGATCGATGCGGTGTCGCCCGACTGCCCCGACAGCGCCTCGAACGCGCCGCCCGTGATGTTGGCCTTCGCCATGATGATCGTCTGGAGAGCCGACATTCCTCAGTCTCCTACGATCTACGGCTTCTGATAGGCGGAGGCTGCGTCGAACCAGGCGTTCATCCGGCCCTTTGGATCGGGGTTCGAGATGATCGACTGGTAGTACGGCGTCATGTAGTTCCAAAACTGCGTGTAGCCGGCCTGATACTTGTTGCCGGACGCCTGGATGCCGGTGGCGAAGTTCTGCGCCTTGGCGATCGTCGCCGCCTTCCAGTTGGCGAGCGCCCCGCCTTCCTGAACCCTGCGAGCCCAGTAGCCGGACGTGACGGCGTTCGTGACGCCGGTCAGCATCTTGTTCTGCGCTGCCGCCGCCGCCTGGCCGGGGTCTTTCGTCGTCGCGTTGACGCCGTCCTGGAAGCGCTGGCTTGCGGTGCCTGCCGATGCCTGCCACCGCTGAGCGGCGGTCGCGGCGTCCACGACGTGCAGGTGAGCGCCGGGGCGCTCGTCCGTGTAGGTGAAGTGCTCGCGGAGTCCGTAACCGTCCATCTGCGCGGCACCCTAGGCAGAGAGCGGCACCGTCCTCAACTTTTCGCCCAGGAGGGGCTATGGGCGGGAAGACGGGGACATTGACGTTTATCCTGCTTGCGATGGCGAGAACAGGCAGGCCGCGCCGCGTCCACTGCGTCGTCTGCGGCGGGCACGTCGAGAACGTCGGCGGGCTCTCGAAGCGCGGCAAGTGCCACGACTGCGGCAAGGCGCGCATGGGCGCGAACTACGATCAGATCGTCGGCAGCGCAGGCCCGTTCTATGACCATTGGGTGCGCCGCTCGTTCATGGCGAGCCGCCGTGCGCTCGTTGAGCTTGCGAATCGCGGCGACTAGACTCGCGGCGTGGGCGTGATCCAAGACAACATCGAGAGCGTCATCTTCGGTGACGCACCGCCCACGAGCCCCGTCCCATTCAACGCAAGCAGCGGTGTGCTCGCGAAAAGCCTGATCGTCAAAGCCGACAACGGCTACCTGTTCGGGTTCACGGTCTACAACTCGAAAGGGTCGGCACAATGGGTCTTGCTTTTCGACTCGGCGACAGTCCCGGCCGACACTGCGGTGCCGCTGCTCGCGTTCCCCGTCGCCGCGTCCTCGCAGGTTTCCGCGCTGTGGCTGCCGCCACGCTTCTTCGAGTCCGGCATCACCCTCTGTAACTCGACCACCGACACGACGAAGACGCTCGGCGCGGCCGACTGCCTTTTCGACGTGCAGTACGTCTAATGCCGATCGTGTCGGGAGGCGGAGGCGGCGCAGGCGGCCTGCCGCACGGCTGGACGCAGGACGCGGATGGCAACATCGTCAGCGCGCCGGCCGACGCGCTCGCGTCCCTGTCTCAGTTACACCTTGTAGCGCCCGCGAACGCGAACGACGCGTGGACTGTGACCGACGCCGCGCATCCCGCGAACGTTCTGGGCTCATGCGACCCGTTCGGCTACTTCGCTGGCAGCGGTGCGGACTTCGGCGCCACCAGCGACACAACGCCATTGAAGGTCGAGGGAGCACCGGGCACGCTGACCTCCCGCGACATGGTCAGTCTCTTTACGAACACGACGGTCGCGCGGTTCAACCATAACGGCTACCTCCTGCTCAAGAAGAACGCCGCACCCGGCGACGCCGAGCTAAACGCGAACGAAGTCGCGCTGTGGTTCGACAGTACGAACGGCGCGGCCAAGTTCATGCTCAAAGGCAAGACGGCGGACGGCACTGTTGTAACCGCGTCCGTCGCGATGGCCTGAGCGTGGCCGTCCATCCTCACCATCCGGGCGTCGCCACTGCTCCCACCGTCCCCGCGTCCACGGTCGCACTCACGAACACGACGGGCTCGGCGTGTCTCGTCACGCTGCGTGGTGGCACCGTCTCGGTTGTTGCCGTGGGAGGCGTGGCGCTCAGCGTCGTGTCGTCGCTCGTGCTCGTCCCGGCAGGCGTGACGATCACCTTGACGTACGCGGTCGCGCCGACGTGGACGTGGTACGCGGTGCCCTGAGTGGCAACCGCCGCGCAACGTCAGACGCTCGCCCGGCTCATGGACTACACCTACCGCGAGCGAGCGAAGATTCACTACGCGCAGGTCAGGCCGATGCGTACCCGCGCGATCGTCAGCCTCCACCTGCTGCAACAAGCGTTGCAGTCCCCGCGCGGGATCACCTGCGACTGCTCCGAGAGCGTGACGCTGCTCTGCCGGATCGCCGGGTTGCATGATCCCAACGGGTTCGGCTACGACGGGCACGGCTTCACCGGCACGCTGTTGCAGCATCTCGCCCACTATGAGAATCCGGCGGACGCGATGGTCGGTGCGCTGGTCGTGTTCGGCCCAGGCTCAGGCCATCACGTCTGCATGGTCAGACGGCCCGGTAGCGACCCGCTGTTGTGGTCGCACGGGCAGGAGTCCGGGCCGATCTACATTCGCCTGTCGGAGGAGAAGCGGTTTCAGGCGGAGCCGACGATCTTCCTGAGCATCGCTAAGCTGTAGCCTCGCGGTCACACTGTCAGGTGTGGTGCGTAGCGCAAGCGGCCGGTCTGGCGAGAGACACCGAGGCAGCCGGGAAACTGAACCGTCTCAGACAGGCGGCTAGGTCTCTCCACTTCGGAGTCATACGTCGAATCGGCCGCTTGATTTAGCGCCACGGTGTGTTATGATCGTGGCGCTACGGAACCACTGACAGGAGGGACGCATGGCCGATCTGACTAAGACGGCGGCTCGTGCCCGCATCGTTCGTGAGGACTGCGCCAAGGACGCGGCGGAGGTAGACCGGACGCCGTTCACGCCGAAAGGCGTAGGGACGGTGTTCGGCAACCTACTCGCGCTGATCGCCGCGCTAGCCGACTGCATCGAAGAACTCACGGAGGCTCGTGCGTGACCGTCGTTGCTCTTGACACGCGCCGACGCGACAAGCTCGGCGGATCAGAGGCAGCCGCCGCCTGCGGCGTAGACCCGTGGCGCTCCCCGCTCATGCTGTGGTTCGAGAAGCTCAACGGGATCGACACGAAGGACAACGAGGCGATGGCGCTCGGCCGCGCGCTCCAGCCGGCCGTCGCGGACATTCTCGGCGAGCGCGGCTACGACGTGATGCCGGCGCCCGCCGAAGGGTTCACGCATCCGACGTTGCCGTGGATGGTCGTGCACCCGGACGGCCTCTACGCCGAGGACGGGGAGCGTGGTATCGCGGAGATCAAGACCAGGGGCACCGGCTGGTCGGACGACGACGACCGGGCGCTGTACTCGTACGTGATGCAGCTACAGCACGGCATGGAAGTCACGGGGACGAGTGTCGGTCTGCTCGCGATCTTGCACGGCGGTCACGGCGGGTTGCGGTTGGAGACGATGACCGTCGAGCGTGACGACGCGCTCGTCTATCGGATGGTCGAGCTGGAGGAACGCTTCCTCGAGTGCGTGCGGACGGAGACGCCGCCCGCACCGCGCGGCACCGACTCTGACGCGGACGCGATCCGGTTGATGTTCCCGTCCGGTGCGGAGCGTTCGACTCGTGCGCTCGGCGAGTTGTGGCGCGACGTGCGCGAGCTTCGGCAGCGCGAGGAGCAACTGCGTGAAGTGAAGGCGCAGCGCGACGAGCTGCGACAGCGGTTGCAGCTCGCGATGGGCGACGCGACCGAGCTTTACTCGCCGCACGATCAGCTCGTGGCGACGTGGCGCGACACGCTCACGCACCGATTCGACAGCAAGGCGTTCCAGGCCGATCATCCGAAGCTGTATGAGCGGTACAACAGGGCGCTAGAGGGACGCCGCTTCCTGCTCAAGTGAGCGTGCCTGTGAGCGCCTCTGTGCCGAGCGGCAGGCATGACCCCGGTGCGCGCCGCCGGTCTAAGCGGGCAGGGCGTGAGCGCGGCTGTTGGCTATACGTGCCCGCCGAGTTTCTGGCCGCGAACGGGATCGACCCGTACGGTGCGCCGCCGCTCTACCGCGTCTGGGCCGGTCGCAAGCGGACGCTGCTCGTTCAACTCTACGAAGGGACACCGGATGACACGTAAGCGCGTAACCGTTACTGCTGTCGCAAGCGACCACTACGCCGCGCTCGTCGGCGCGGCGGGAACGATCTACGACGGGAACCGCACACTCGCCGGTCTGTTCCGCGCCGACCGTCTGACGTGCGGCCGGTTCTACTTCCGTCTTGGCTCGGAAGTAAAGGCTGTCGCATGACCGAGACTGCCGACACGTCCGCGCTTCGCGGCGAACTCGAACAGGCCGCGCAACCATCGGCGCACAGGAGCATCATCGACCTGATCCAACGGAACAAACCGGAGTTGCAGAAGCTCCTGGGCGACACGCTGACGGTGGAGGCGTTCGAGACGGCGACGATGACGTACCTGCGCTTGAACCCGAAGCTTGTGGAGTGCAACCCGTACAGCATTGTCGGCGGGTTGCGGCTGGGGGCGCAGCTCGGCTTGTCGCTCGGCCCGCTCGGACACTTCTACCTCGTCCCGTTCAAGGGCGAGGCGACGTTCATACTCGGCTACAAAGGGATGGTGGAGCTTGCCTACCGAACGGGCAAAGTCAAAAGGATTGAAGCTCACGTTGTCCGTGACGGTGACGAGTTCGAGTTTCGACACGGATCGCGTGCCTTTTTGGATTGGACACCTAAAGGCGAACCTGGAGAACGCGATCGACGTTGCGTATATGCATTGGCTCAGCTCACTACCGGAGGGACGCCCTTCTGCGTTCTCTATCCAGAAGAGGTGGCGCGACGGATGAAGCGGTCGGCGTCGCACACGCTCCCGTCGTCGCCGTGGAACACCGACACGGACGCGATGTGGCGCAAGAGCGCCGTCCGTGCGTTGCAGCCGTGGCTGCCGCAGACGCCCGACACGATGGCAGCGGTCGCGCGGGACGAGCAGGTCGTGGACGCGCTCACAGACGAACCAGGCGACCTGCCCGCAGAGGACGAGGCATGACGATCGACCTGTCTGCGTGGTATGTGGTCGGCTGGTTCGTGCTGGTCGCGGTGTTCTGCATCCTGGTCGCGTTGATGCTCGCGCCCGCGCTGACCGATCTGTGGTGGCGCAGGGGCAGGCGGGGACGCGGAGGGATGCTGCGGTGAGCAGGCTCAAAGTACGGATCAGACCGAACCGCACGAGCGCATCTCCCGACCGGCTCGGGTTCTACACAACCGACCAGGAGCTACTAGCCGAAATCCGCGACGTGCTCATCTCAATGGAGTTGCACCTTCAGATGCTGCCCCGTGTGGCGGCTGCCCTTACGACGCTGCGCGACGAGGCCGAGGCCGTCCGCAAGGCCGCCGATGCGCTCCGCTGCGTGGTGCGCTCGTGAGCATTAGCGAGCGGCGCAAGGGTCTACGCGGCCAACAGGAAGTGCAGCGGATCGTCCGCGATGCAGGACTGACGATTCGCAAGCTCGGCGGTGAGGGGGACGCGCTCGTGGACACCGCGAGCGGACGACGCTTGCACCTGGAGACGAAGCGGCAGGAGCGTGTGCGGCTGCCTGAGTGGCTACGGCAAGCGGCGGAGGAAGCTCCGAAGGGTGCGGTGCCGGTGGTCGTGTTCCGCCAGTCGGGCGGCGCGTGGTACGCCGTCTTGCCGTTCGATGATCTCGTCAGGCTCGTGTCGTGACACTCGCGACGTACGTGCCACGTACGAAGCTGTGGGGAGACCGCGAGGCGGGTTACATCATCGTGCTGGAGTGCGAGTGCGGCACGGCAGTGGACTATCCAGGCCACCCGGACGAGCGTGTCGCCGTGACGTGCCCAGGGTGCGGTCGCGTGTGGGCGCTGGAGTCGCACGATGGCTAGCTGGCATCGTCTCTGGCGCTACTGCGTGCGTTGTGAGCGGCGCATCCCGCGTGACTGGCAGTGGTGTTCGTGCGGACAGGAGCAACGCCCGTGAAGGCCGCGTGGGTCAGACCCGGCGGGCCGCTCTACCCCGCCAAGCGCGACGTGTTTAAGGCGCAAGGCGGCAGACAGTTTTTCTACGACGCGACCGACCCGGCGCTGACGGCGCATCCCGAAGTGCTGCCGGCGTTGCGTGCGGGCGGCTGGTGGGTGGGGACGACGCGCGACCCGACCTGGACGACGCCGACGCCCGATCCGATCACGTTCGCGGAGATGTTGAGCGCCGACCTCGACAAGTACGCCGGGCCGGGGATTCAGCACGGGACGATCATGGACGTAGAGACACACAACGTCGAGTACGCGCGGCTCGTCATCGTCAACTTCCGCGCGCTCCGTCCCGGCCGCTACCTGTACTGGACGTTCGAGCCGTTCCAGGGCGGGCTGATAACCGACGCGATCGCGCAGCTCGTCAACGCTGATCCGTACACGTGGTGGCTGCCGCAGTTGTACTTCGGCGAGTCGGTCGATCCGGCGTTCCGGTACGTGTCGGAGCGCGCCGTCCTGAACGACCTGGAACAGACGACGATCCACGACGCGAAGGTGAAGTGCTACTACGACCGGCTGGAGGCCGGGTGGGACGGGGTGTTGTTCGACTGGACGAACATCGCCGCGCACCTGCCATGAGTCTCGGCGTGATCCCTCGGCGGCTTGTTGAGTGCGGAGGGGCAGTCGAGGAGCTTGGCGGTCTGTGGCACATCGCACGCAAGCACGACGAGACCTACTGCGGTGAGCGGTGCGCGGACTGGCCCCGCGTTGCTCACGCCATCGAGCGTTGCGGGGTGTGGTGCGGTCTGTGTCTCATGGCCGCAGCGTCGGAGACCGAGGACGCGACGTAGCTAGTGTCCACCGTCTGCGTCAGGGCCGAGCCGGGCCGCGATCAGCTCCAGCACGTGCAGCGTCCCCTCATGCCGCTCCTGCGCCCGAGTCTCGTGCTCGGTGCCCCACTCCATGAAAGGCTTGATCGCCAGCGCCATGTCGGTCTTGCCTTTCAGCTCCGCGATCAGCCGCGCGTCCTGTTTCCCCTGAGCCTCCAGGTCGTGCACGCGGCGCTCCAGGATGCGGTTCGCGGTCTGCAAGGTTTCGAGGGCGGTGCCGCCGCCGCCACGGTAGATCAGCCACGCGCCGACGATGACGGCGGCAACGGTGAGCCACTGTGCGACGGAGCCGGCGAGGATGGCGAGCACTCTCGGACAGTAGACCACGGCCGGGGCGGGGTCTTGCGGTGGGCACCTTCTACTTAGGCACGCCTAACCCCGCGTGGCTGCGTCGCATCGACATACCGCTGTGCGTGTCGCGCCGCCGCCTAGCGCGATACGTGACTCTCCCTCGCGCCTGTGGGCCGTGGATTCTCGACAGCGGTGGGTTCACAGAGCTAAGCCGTCACGGGCGCTGGACGATCACCGCCGACGAGTACGCCGCGTTCGTCCTTCGCTGCGCCGAGGAGGTCGGCCACCTCCAGTGGGCCGCGCCAATGGATTTCATGTGTGAGCCCGCGATACTCGCGGAGACTGGCCATAGCGTCGCCGCGCACCAAGGATTCACGGTCGGCAACTTTCTGTGGCTCCGCGAGCAACTCGGCGAGCTCGTGATCCCCGTCCTCCAGGGCTATGGCCCGCGCGATTACGAACGCTGCTTCGACCTCTACGCAAGGGCGGGCATCGACCTCACCGCCGAGCCCGTCGTCGGCATCGGCTCCGTCTGCCGCCGTTCAGGGACACTTGAAGCGAACCGCCTAATCCGCTACGTCTCTGATTTCGGGGTGCAGCTCCACGCTTTCGGTATCAAGGGCGCGACGTGGCGCGCGTGTCGTGGCCTGCTCGCGTCGGCAGACTCACAGGCGTGGAGTATGCGCGCCCGGCGTTCTGGCGTGCCCTCGTTCTCGATGCCGTTCGCGCTCGAATGGCGAGACAGGCTCCTAGCGTGCGCCGCGTAGTCACTGCTTCGGCGTTCGTCGCGTTCGTGGCGACGGTCTATCTCGCCAACTGGCTCGTCCGGCACGTCGGCCCCGTGCGGGTCTGGCCCACGACGCTACTCGCCCCGGCCGGGGTCTACATGATCGGCCTGGCCTTCCTCCTGCGCGACACGCTCCAGCGTTTCGCAGGCCAGGCCGTCGCGCTGGCCGCGATTGCCGCCGGGACTAGCTTGTCGGTTTTCGTGAGTCCCACGCTGGCCCTCGCGTCGGCGTGCGCGTTCGCCGCTTCGGAAGTGACCGGGCTCGTGGTGTTTTGGACTGCGGGCGGAGGCGATGGGGGCCGCAGTCGTCTCGCGGTCGCAATCGCCAGTTCGTCGGTTGTCGCGGCAGGGATCGACAGCGCCGCGTTTCTCTGGATCGCGTTTCACTCGTTGGCCTACTTCGAGGGGCAAGTCGTCGCCAAACTGAGTGTGACGGCGCTCGCTGCGCCCTTCGTACTCTTGGCGCGCGAACGGTGGCCTGCGCCGCGGGCCCCTTCCGACTTGACAATCACCCCCCCGAAGTAGGAACCTCCCGACCCTTGAACCCGGAGCTCGAGCCGACTCGCAACAGAGTG
>Ga0209153_1000531_pt1 | contig 16772 bp, 15 predicted proteins | sample GraSoiAngelo_120_FD_185877 | JGI IMG/M metagenome (GOLD analysis project Ga0209153, IMG submission 185877) | Grasslands soil microbial communities from the Angelo Coastal Reserve, California, USA - 14_0919_09_20cm (SPAdes) (version 2) | ecosystem: Environmental > Terrestrial > Soil > Grasslands ...
CGGTGCCGTTAAGCGAAGCCATCCAGTTCGACGCGTTACCGGCGATGCGGCTTGCGGCGCCGTTCGAAGCTTTGCGCGATCGCTCGGATGAAATCCTGAAGTCCAAGGGACAACGGCCGAGGGTCTTCCTTGCCAACCTCGGCACCGCCGCCGACTTCACTGCGCGCGCGACTTTCGCAAGAAGCTTTTTCGAAACCGGCGGGATAGAAGCGATCGACTTTCCACCCACCCCCTTACCTCTCCCCTTTGGCGAGAGCCCGACGCCGGCCGGGGGGCAACCACTCCCGATGGGAGAGGTGAAGGACTTCGCTACCCTCGCCGCCGCCTTCAAGGCGTCCGGCGCCGACCTGGCATGCTTGTGTTCCCAGGACAGGGTCTATGCCCGGCAGGCGGAAGTAGCCGCACAGGCCCTGCAAAATGCCGGCGCGAAACATATCTATCTGGCAGGCCGCCCGGGCGCGCTGGAAGCCGTTCTGCGCGCTGCCCGTGTCGATGAGTTCATTTTTGCGGGCATTGATGCGCTGGCCGTGCTGCAGGGAGCCTATCGGCGGATGGAGTGAAACATGGCATCGGAGGCGAAATCCGTTTTGACCGGTGGCTGCCAATGCGGTGCCATTCGCTTTGCTGTAACGGCTCCGCCGGTGAAGGTGAGCATCTGCCATTGCCGGATGTGCCAGAAGGCCTCGGGTGCGCCGTTCGCCTCCTTTGCCGACATTGACAAGAGGGATTTCGCCTGGACCCGCGGCAAGCCGGCGGCGTTCAAATCCTCCTCGATCGCCGAACGCGATTTTTGCCCCGCCTGCGGCACGCCATTGAGCTTCCGCCGCATCGACGGCCCCCGGATCGAGATCATGACCGGCACGTTCGACCGGCCGGACCACGTGATTCCCACCCGGCAATATGGAACCGAATCCCGGCTCGGCTGGGTGGTGGGCATCGCCAATCTGCCGAGCCAGACCACGCTGCAAAATTACGGAGCGGAAAAGCTTAACGGCATCGTCAGCCATCAGCACCCGGACCACAATTGAGGTGGCGACCCGGGCAGGCGGGCTATACCATGTGACAACCATGAGCCGCATACCGAGCTTTGCCGACATCGCTTTCGAAAAGGTCGCCAGCGCCGGGCCCGCCGGCAGTGCCGAACCCTGGCTGACGCCCGAAGGCATCCCGGTAAAATCCAGCTATAGCGAGAGCGACCTCGACGGCATCGATTTCCTCGAGACTTGGCCAGGTATCGCGCCCTACCTGCGCGGCCCCTACCCGACCATGTATGTCAACCAGCCCTGGACCATCCGGCAATACGCAGGGTTCTCCACGGCGGAAGATTCCAACGCCTTCTACCGCCGCAACCTCGCAGCCGGGCAAAAGGGACTTTCGGTCGCGTTCGATCTCGCCACCCACCGCGGCTACGATTCCGATCACCCGCGCGTCTCCGGCGACGTCGGCATGGCCGGAGTTGCCATCGACTCGATCTACGACATGCGGACGCTGTTTGCGGGCATTCCGCTCGACCAGATGAGCGTGTCGATGACGATGAACGGCGCGGTGCTGCCGATCCTGGCGCTGTTCGTTGCGGCGGCCGAGGAACAGGGCGTGTCGCCGGAAAAACTGTCGGGTACCATTCAGAACGACATTCTGAAAGAGTTCATGGTGCGCAACACCTATATCTATCCGCCGGCGCCCTCGATGCGGATCATCTCCGACATTTTCGCCTACACCTCCTCGAGAATGCCGAAATACAACTCGATCTCGATCTCCGGCTATCACATGCAGGAAGCGGGCGCGACGCAGGACCTCGAGCTCGCCTACACGCTCGCCGACGGCGTCGAATATCTTCGCGCCGGGCTTGCCGCAGGCCTCGACGTCGACCGCTTCGCGCCGAGGCTGTCGTTCTTCTGGGCGATCGGCATGAACTTCTTCATGGAAGTAGCCAAGATGCGCGCGGCGCGGCTGCTCTGGGCCAAGCTGTTGAGGCCGTTTAACCCGAAAGATCCGCGCTCGCTCTCCTTGCGCACGCATTGCCAGACCTCGGGGTGGTCGCTCACGGCGCAGGACGTCTTCAACAACGTGATGCGCACCACTATCGAGGCGATGGCGGCGACCCAAGGCCACACCCAGTCGCTGCACACCAACGCGCTTGACGAGGCGTTGGCGCTGCCGACCGACTTCTCCGCCCGCATCGCGCGCAACACGCAATTGTTCCTGCAGCAGGAAAGCGGTACCAACCGCATCATCGATCCCTGGGGCGGGTCGTACTACGTTGAGCGGCTGACCCGCGATCTCGCAGCCAAGGCCTGGGGCCACATCCAGGAGGTCGAACAGCTCGGCGGCATGGCGAAGGCGATCGAGGCCGGCGTGCCGAAGCTGCGGATCGAGGAAGCCTCCGCCAAGACCCAGGCCAGGATCGACGCCGGCAAGCAGGCGGTGATCGGCGTCAACAAATACAAGCCGGTCGATGAGGCACCAATTGATGTCCTCAAGGTCGACAATTCCAATGTGCGGCGGCTCCAGATCGACAAACTCAAACGGCTCAGGCAAGAGCGCAACCAAAGGGACGTCGACGACGCGCTGGCGGCGCTGACCCGCAGCGCCGGCGAAGGCAACGGCAACCTGCTGGCGCTTGCGATCGACGCCGCGCGCGCCAAGGCCACCGTCGGCGAGATTTCGGATGCCCTGGAAAAGGTGTTCGGGCGCCACCGCGCCGAAATCAAATCGATCACCGGCGTCTACAAGCGGGAGGCATCAGGCATGTCCAACCGGGTCGAAAAGGTACAGGCGCTGATCGATGCATTCGAGGACGCCGAAGGCCGCCGGCCTCGTATTCTGGTCGCCAAGATCGGCCAGGACGGCCACGACCGCGGCCAGAAGGTGATCGCATCCGCCTTTGCCGATGTCGGTTTCGACGTCGATATCGGGCCGCTGTTTGCGACCGCCGAAGAGGCCGCGCGGCAGGCGGTCGAAAACGACGTGCATATTCTGGGCGTGTCGTCGCTGGCGGCAGCGCACCTCACGGCGGTGCCGGAGCTGAAAGCCGCGCTGAAGAAGCAGGGCCGCGAAGATATCATGATCATCATCGGCGGGGTGGTGCCGCCGCAGGATTACGAGGCACTGTACAAGGCCGGCGCCGAAGCGATTTATCCGCCGGGCACGGTGATTGCCGATGCCGCGGAAGAGCTGATCCACAAGCTCAATGCGCGGCTCGGACATAGCGCCGCGGCGGAATAGCCCAGCCGATCACGTGACGCGCGCGTGAGACCTATCATCTCGAATAAGAAACGCGCAGTCCCCCTCGCCTTGGAGGGCCGTGCTATTGTAAACCAAGGCATGAGCCCGCCGAGTAATACCCGCATCGACATCAAAGTATTGACAAAGGATCTCCGCGCCGGCAGCCGCGCGGCGCTGGCGCGCGCGATCACGCTGGTCGAAAGCAGGCGCGGCGACCACCAGGCGGCAGCGCGCGAGCTGGTTCAGGCGCTTTTACCCGACACCGGCAAGGCGGTGCGCGTCGGCATCACCGGCTCGCCGGGCGTCGGCAAGTCCACCACCATCGACGCGCTCGGCATGTTCCTGATCGAACGCGGCCACAAGGTCGCGGTGCTCGCGGTGGACCCGTCATCGGCGCGCACCGGCGGCTCGATCCTCGGCGACAAGACGCGGATGGCCCGGCTTTCGGCCACCGATCACGCCTATATCCGGCCCTCGCCTGCGTCTGGCACGCTCGGTGGAGTGGCTGCGAAAACCCGCGAGGCGATGCTGTTGTGCGAGGCGGCGGGCTTCGACGTCGTGCTGGTGGAAACCGTCGGCATTGGCCAATCCGAAACTGTGGTCTCCGAGATGACGGATTTTTTCCTGACGCTGATGCTGCCCGGTGCCGGCGACGAACTGCAGGGTATCAAGAAAGGCCTGGTCGAGCTGGCCGACATGATCGCGGTCAACAAAGCCGATGGCGACAATGTCAAGCGCGCCCACCAAGCGGCTGCTGACTATCGTAGCGCGCTGCATATCCTCAATCCGCGCTCGCAGCATTGGCATCCGCCGGTTGTGACCTACTCGGCGCTGACCGGCGCCGGCATCAGTGAACTCTGGCAGAAGATTCTCGAGCACCGCACCGCGATGAGCGCGTGCGGCGAATTCGCCGCGCGACGGCGCGAGCAGCAGGTGAAATGGATGTGGTCGATGCTGGAGCAGCGCATGCTGGCGCGGCTGCGCACCGAGCCGTCGGTGCGCGCGAGGGTCAGGAAGATCGAGGCTGAAGTGGCCGACGGCCACCTCACGCCGTCGCTCGCCGCCGAACGGCTCGCGGAGATGCTGAAATGAGCGACAAACTCCGCGTCCTGGTCACCGGCTTCGGCCCGTTCCCCGGCGCGCCCTACAACCCAACGCAGCCGCTGGTGGCCCGGCTGTTGCGCCTGCGCCGTCCCGCTTTCGGCGATGTCGAATTGTCAGGCCACATCTTTCCCGTGACTTATGCGGCGGTCGACCGCCAATTGCCGGAGCTATTGGCGAAGCGAAAGCCGCAGGCGCTGCTGATGTTCGGCCTCGCTGCGCGGACACCCTGCGTGCGGATCGAAACCCGCGCCCGCAACGCCGTCACCGCCATCTGGCCCGATGCCGACCATGCTCGGGTGCGCAAGGGATCGATCGCCCGCGACGCCGACGCCATGATATTCGGCCCGCACACCGCGAAATTGCTGCGCGCAGCGCGCGGCACCGGCATCGATGCACGCTCCTCGCGCAACGCAGGCAGTTATCTCTGCAACTATCTGAGCTGGCGCGCGATCGAGGCTACCGCCAGCGATGGCGGCCCTCGCCTCACTGCCTTCATCCACGTGCCGCTTCTGGCGCGTGACGGCGCCTCGGTGCGCAACGGCAGCGGGCGGCACATCACGCTGGAAGAGCTGGTTGACGCCGGCGAAGCCGTGCTGATGGAGATGGTGAAGCTGACGCGGCACGCGACGAGAACGTCTGCGTCATCATGAGCACCTATTAACCCTACCCCCAACAATCGCCTACTTCCGTCGCGGTCTTCACCATGCTCCGCTGCATTTTCGCGTTAGCTGTGAGAACAGCGAATGCGGCCAATGGCATTCGCGAAGGTTTTCGCGGATCATGCACGTCAATCGCCGTCACCTTCTGGGCGTTTCCGCAGCCAGTGCCGCAGGCGCGCTTGCCGTGGCGCCCGATGCGGCGCGCGCCGCAACGCTCGCCTCCGTGCTTGGCCGCGATGTCACGCAATATGGCGTCCGGCCCGGCAGTCCCGACGATCAGACACGTGCGTTGCAGCGCGCGATCGACGAGGCCGCGCGCGCGCAAGTCCCGCTCGCGCTGCCGCCGGGCGTCTATCGCACCGGAACGTTGCGGCTGGAAAGCGGTACGCAACTGATCGGCGTGCGCGGAGCGACCAAGCTTATTTTCAACGGCGGCGCGTCGATGCTTGTGGGCGAAGATGCTCACAGCGTCGGCCTGACCGGCATTACGCTCGACGGCCGCGACATTCCATTGCCGGCGCGGCGCGGCCTCATCCATTGTATCGGCGGCCGCGATTTCCGCATGATCGATTGCGAAATCACCGGCAGCGGCGGCAATGCGATCTGGCTCGATCAGGTTTCCGGCGATATCAGCGGCAATATCATCACCAAGACGGCCGCGACGGCGGTGGTGTCGTTCGATGCCCAGGGTATGATCGTTTCCCGCAACACCATCACAGGTACCAACGACAACGGCATCGAGATCCTGCGCACCGCGATCGGTGATGACGGCACGCTGGTCGCGGACAACCGCATCGAGGACATCAAGGCCGGCCCCGGCGGCTCCGGACAATACGGCAATGCCATCAACGCGTTTCGCGCCGGCAATGTGATCGTGCGGGGAAATCGCATCAAGAATTGCGACTACTCCGCCGTGCGCGGCAATTCGGCTTCGAACATCCAGATCACCGGCAACAGCGTCAGCGAGGTCCGCGAGGTCGCGCTTTATTCGGAATTCTCGTTCGAGGGCGCCGTGATCGCCAACAACACCGTCGACGGCGCGGCCTTCGGCGTTTCCGTCTGCAATTTCAACCGGGGCGGACGCATCGCGGTCGTCCAGGGCAATATCATCCGCAACCTGCTGCCGAAACGTCCCATCGGAACCGCGCCGGACGACGATGCCGGCATCGGCATCTATGTCGAGGCCGATAGCTCGGTCACCGGCAATGTGATCGAGAACGCGCCGTCATTCGGGATTGTCGCCGGCTGGGGCAAGTATCTACGCGACGTCGTGATCTCGGGCAATGTGATCCGCAATGCTTTTGCCGGCGTCGGCGTGTCGGTCGTTGACGGCGCCGGCACCGCGCTCGTCAACAACAACATGATCTCGGACACGCCGCGCGGCGCCGTGGTCGGGCTCGATCACGCCCGCGCCATCACGACGGATCTGTCGACCGAAGGCGCCCAGCGCTTCGCGCAGGTCGTGATCGGGACCAACGCGGTGCGGCGCTAGCGGCTACAGCGCGTGGCGCAGCGCCGGATAGCGCTGCTCAATGGCCGCTATGTCGAAGGCCGGCTTGCCCGGCTCGTTCAAGGCCTGCTCCAGTGCGCGCAAATCCACCAGCAGCGCGGAACGCGCCTCGTCCGACGGCACGAACTCGGTTCCCGCAGCGCGAGCGGTCTCAAACGTCGCCGGCATATGGCTTGACTTTGGGACCTCGATCGCGCGATCGGTTTCCGCAGGCCCGCGCGCGAGGTTGCGCCACGTTCGAACGGCGGTTTTGGCTTCCTGGATATTTTCGAGAAAAGCGCGTTCGCTGTAATAGCGGCGCCAGCGTCCACTCTCGAACAATTCGGTGAGGTGTTCCAGCCGCTGCTCGGCCAGCGTGTGCCAGCGCGCGGCAAGCAGGTGCCCGCAGGTCACGTCGATGCGATGAGTCATGAACCAGCCCGTAAGGAGAAAAAACGGACGCGGGACGCAACGGACGCGAATCAACGAGACATGACAGGATTATCTTGTGGAAAACCTTAACAAAGTCTAGCGAATGCCCGCGCGAGAGCACGGAAGAGCCGTATTGCTCCGGCCGCCTCAATGCCTTCACGGTCAAGTCAGTAGGGCGGAATGGCCGGATTGTGGGCGTCGTCGAACAAAACGGCGCAGCAAAACCCCGGAAAAATGCAGAGCAACCCCACAAATGAAAGACCCGTCCGGGGGGACAACCGGACGGGTCAAGCCATATGGGCGCTTGGGGTGGATGGGCGCTCGCGCCGAATACAGCCGATGGGAGGGTATTCCCGCTCCCACATGTCATTGGTCGCCGGGGGCGCGCCGCACGTTCAAAACCGCCGGCAGATTTTTTAACTTTTTGGGAACGAGTTTTCGAGACGAGAATCTATCGCGCGGCCGGACGATTGGCCTCGATGACGGCCGATTTATCCGACGCCATGGCTGCGCCCGGAGGGCTCAAGTCGCGGGTTGCCGGAATATCCCTCTGATCCGAAACGTTTTCCCGTTTCAGCGGCTGCGGAACCGCGGCGACAGGAGCCGCCGGCAAGCCGACCGCGGCCTGGATCGCTGCAAAAGCATCCGCCTCGCCGGCGCCGTACAGATCATCACGACCTGGTGATCCCAAATCGCGCGCGGTCTTCATCAGCGTCGCGCGCAGTTCGTCCCGCTTCAACGCTGGATTGCGCTCCAGCATCAGTGCCGCGATGCCGCTGACATAGGCGGCGGAAAATGAGGTGCCCGACGTCACCTGATATTTCTGGTCGGGGGCCGGCAGGAAGATGTCGACGCCGGGAGCGGCGAGCGCGATATAGCTGCCGCGGTTGGATGCGGCGAAAAGCTTGTCCTGCGCATCGGTAGCGCTGACCGCGATCACGTTTGTGTTGGCGGCTGGATAGAGCGGCGGCGATTTCGCGCCCGCATTGCCGGCCGCGGCGACCATGACGATGCCCTTGGCTGCGGTCGCCGTGATGGCGCGCTCGATCAACTCGTCCTTCGGACCGGCGAAGCTCATATTGACGATCTGCGCGCCGTGAGCGACCGCGTAATCCATCGCCTTCAGGATCACATAGGAATTGCTTTCCGCGACCCCCGATGCCGCGCCGAACGCGCGGATCGCCAGGATGCGTGCCGCCGGGGCACTTCCCATCAGCCGTGAATGTGACGCGATCGCGCCGGCTACACCCGTGCCGTGAAGGTGCGGCCCTTCCTTGGATCCGAGCGCATCGAAGCTGGCGGCGACGGAATTTGCAAGTTCGACGTGTTTGACGTCAACGCCGGAATCGATCACGGCAATCGTGACATTGGCGCCGTGGGCGAGCGTGTGCGCCAGCGGCAAGCGCAATCTCGCGAGCGCATATTGCGCTGGATCGCCCTCGGCCGGTTCGGTCCTCTGGTCCTGCAGCAAATAGCGAAAATTCAGCTGTACCGAACGAACGCTGGCGTCAGTGGCGAATTCGCGGCGCACCGTCTCCACCGTCCGGCCGTCGGTAATGCGGAACAGGCCGATGGTCGCACCAACAAGGGGAAAATTCTGGGACCCGATACGTGCGAGCCCATGGCGCCGCGCCAGTTCGTCGGCCTGTGCGTCGCTCAGGGCGCCGTCGATTTCCGCCACCAGTTGGTTGGCAATCGTGCGCGCGTTCAGCACGGTCTGGACGGCATTGCGGCGCGGGCCAGAACCCTTTCCCTTGGCCGACGATCCGCCAGCGCCGCCGGTGCCGCCATCGGCCGAGGAGCCGGTCTTGTTCAAGCATTCACCGTCGCTGTCGCGATCGGCGTAACTGCAGCCCTGATATGTTTTGAGGTTGGGTGTTGTTCGGCCGACACCAATGGCCGCCCCGGCGACGTTCGGGCTGATCCGCGGCGCTACCGCGATCGAGGGAAGCCGCCCCTCGACGTTAACGTTGATGTTGGGGCGAAAACCCTGCGCTTGAACCGCGGGACCACAGACCAACGCAAACGACACTACCGTGGTCAACGCCAACGCCGCTCGCCCCGCCTTCATCCGCCAACTCACACCATCGTCGACCATGGAACCTCGGATTCCTGCGGCAAGCGGATTTGGAAGAACGTGACGCTGAGGGTCTTTACTGCGAGCCCTTAAGGTGCCGCCACCGCGAGGCTGACGATCTTTTCTTTTTGCAGCTTGCCCAAGAGGCCCTCCGCCTCCGCCTTGGTCATCGCTTTATCGCCGAATTGCAGCCGGAACAGGCCGCCCTTGGCGTCAACAATCGAGGCCTGGTAGTTGTCAAGCAGTGCGGTGATGTCGGCGACACGTGCATCTGGCGCAAAGCGCACCAGCGCGCGCGGCGGCATCGCTCCCCCCAAATCGCGCGTAATCGGTTCGTTCGTGCTCAGCGACGCCGTCTGGTAGGTAGCGCCCTGGTTCTTCATCAACACCACGCCGATCACGCCGGCCTGCAACAATAGCGCCAGCGCGCCGAGGCTCACCGACCAGGCAAGCGTCCGCGGCGAGAGGCTTGCGAAAAACCCCGACAGCCGTGAACGCAGATTGAGCGAAGCGGAGGGCTTGCGCGGCGGCTCCGCATCGATTGCGGCGAACAGCTTCTGCATGGCGCGCACCGACGGCGCGCCGAGGCTTTCGTTGAGATCGATGGTCTCGGCGTATTCTTCACGGATGACGGCATATTGCCTGGCAAGCTCGGGATCGCTGGCGAGCGCTTCCTCGACACGGCGGCCGTCGCGCGCATTCAGCGTGCCGGCCGCATACCATGGCAGCAGCATTTCTACTTCACTGGGTTCTTGCTCCAGCATTTTCTTGTTCAATGCCATCATGGCCAGCCTCGCTCGACACCGGCTGCCGTCAGCAGTTCGGCCAATTTCTTGCGCGCATAAAATAGGCGCGTCTTCACGGTGTTCTCCGGAATCCCGACGATTTCGGCTACCTCTTCCACGGACTTCTCGTGGTAGTAGACAAGATCGACTATCTCCTGATGTTCCTTGGAAAGTGCCGTCAGGCACTTGCGCAACGCTGCACTGGTATCCTTCTTTGTCGCCGTCACTTCGGGATCGTCGGATGTATCCTCGATCGCGTTGGCGGCTTCGTCTTTTAGTTCAACGTCCTTCCTGCGCCGCAAAGCGGACAGGGCCTTGAAGCGCGTGATTGCCAACAGCCAGGTAGAGACGGCGGATCGGCCTTCGAACTTGCCCGCCTGACGCCACACATCGAGGAAGACCTCGCTGATAAGGTCTTCCGCGACCTGTTCGTTGCGAACGAGTCGAAGCCCGAAGCGAAACACCCTGACATGGTGCCGTCCGTACAGCACCTGCATGGCGAGCCGGTCGCCTTGAGCGATCCGAGCGATCAGGACGTCGTCCGTGCTCGCTTGTGCCGCACTCAATGGCCGTCTCGCAGGGTTGGTCGGATTGGGAGGGCTACGGGTTCGATGGCAAAAGCAAGATTCTTCCGGTTACCGTAGTAGTCCCGGAAAATCTGTGACCTACCGCACAGAAGGCTTTTCTGCCACCTCGGGTAGCGGTCCGCGAGGCCCATCCCAAAATTTGGTATCATAGTACAGAAACGTCCGTGCGCGCCTAATCCGTCTGCCGCTACCTTAGCAAGGCCCGGACGATAAGACAGTATTTGTACTGGCCTCTGCCGTCCCGATTGCCGGCGGCTCAACTCCATTCGCTCGGTTTTGGCCAATTTTCATTGCCGAACAAGGGGCTCGTGCGACTCTAGCAGCCGCTGAATCGGCTCGCAAAGATACCAAACCTAAAGGCTTTCCCACTTAGATTTTTAGCGCCGAGTTCCATCAATAGCGAGATTATGAGCACCGCCGCGTCGTCCTTCGCAAAACCTATTGCGGGCGAACTGTACCTCGCAGGCCGTCAGCAGGCATCCGACGCGCCGATGTCGGCGGTCGTCGCGCGCCGCGTCGTGCAACGCCGCCAGATGCATGCCGTGCAGGCGGTTAGTTATTTGCTCGGTGCGTCCACTCTACTGGTCTACTCGTATGCGGGAACGATCTCGATCGTCATTCCGTCGGTTTATTTCCTGTGCGGCCTGACGGCGATCGGATTCTTCTCCGTGCTATCCGAAACCAACGTCAGCGACAGGTTCGAGGACCACTATCTGACCGTGTTTCAGGTCGGTGCTCACGTCGCGATACAACTGGGCTTCCTGTTGGCAGCACCGAAGATCGGGTTTGCGTTTATCTGCGTTCTGTTCCTGATCTTCGGCTTCGGCGCGCTGCGCATGACCTCGCGGCAAGCGACGACTACCTGGACGCTGGCGATCATCGGCTTGGTCCCTGTTTTTCTGTTTAGCGACCTTCCCGTCGGGATGCCGGTTGGCACGCAAACGGAGCGCCTCGCCGCGATGCTCTGCTTTGTCCTGATCATCGGACAATGCGCGTTTGTGGGACTATTCGGCAGCACGCTTCGAAAAATGCTCTACCGACGCAGTATCGAGCTCAAGGAAGCTTACAAACGCATCGAAGAACTCGCCGAGCTCGACGAGCTGACTGGCGCCTCCAACCGCCGCTGCATCATGCGCATGCTGGATGAGGAGATTGGCCGTGCCCGGCGCACCGGCGCGTCCTGCTCGATCGCCTTGATCGATCTCGACTGGTTCAAGCGCGTCAACGATGCCCATGGCCATCCGACCGGCGACGAAGTGCTCAGAACCTTCGCCATCACCATGTTCGCAAACATCCGCCCGATCGACAGGTTCGGCCGATATGGCGGCGAAGAGTTCCTCTTGATACTGCCCGATGCACCGCCGCACAGCGCCTGCCGCATGCTCGAGCGGCTGCGCGCGATCATCGCCGACCTCGATTGGAGCGCGTTCTCGCCAGGCATGCGGGTGACAATTTCCGCAGGTGTTGCGACGCTCCGCGCCGACGATAACCCCGATGCATTTCTCGCGCGCGCCGACAGCGCGCTTTACACAGCCAAGGCACAGGGACGCAACCGCATCGCCAGCGCCTGAATCGACGTCACTTTCATTTCCGGAGGCAAAGAAGCCGCCGCCGGTCCACGTGCCCGAACGCTCCAGGATAGAGTCATGAGTTCGAAATCTACTGCCTCCTCCGAAAACCTGCTCGACGAGCTGCAGTCCACGCTCGCACACGGAACCGTCGCACGGCGGGTCGAAACCCTGCGCCGCGTGACCGATCTTTTCATCAACGGCGCGGTTGAGTTTTCGAACGAACAGATCGCGCTGTTCGACGATGTGTTCCAATGCCTGATCGTGCATATCGAGACATCGGCCAAGGCGCTACTTTCCAACCGCCTGGCACCGATCGACACCGCGCCTCCCCTCACCATCCGCACCTTGGCATTCGACGACCTGATCGAAGTCGCAGGTCCGGTGCTGTCCAGATCGGAACGGCTCGAGGACGAGGTGCTGATCGAGACCGCGCGCAACAAGAGCCAAGCCCATTTGATGGCGATCTCGACGCGCAGGGTGCTGAGCAGTGCGGTGACCGACGTGCTGGTGCTGCGCGGCAACGATGAGGTGATCCAGAGCACCGTCAACAACCCCGGCGCGGAGTTCACCGAACGCGGCTTCAGCCGGCTGGTCAATCGCGCCGAGGGCGACGACAACCTCGCGACCTGCATCGGCGTGCGTCCTGCGATGCCGCGTCATCTCTATCTGAAGCTGCTCGCGAAGGCCTCGGCGACGGTCCGCGCGCGGCTGGAAGCGGCCAATCCGCAGCAGGCGGGTGAGGTGCCGAATGCGGTGCAGGAGGCGACGCGGCGTGCGCGCTCCGCTCCCTCGGCGATCACCCAGCAGACCGCGATCGCCCACGCGCTCGTCAAATCACTGTTCGACGATGGCCGGCTCGACGAACGCCAGGTAGCGGCGTTTGCCGAGGGTGGCAAATTCGACGAGACCAATGCCTCAATTGCCGCGCTCGCCAACGTGTCGTTGTCGATCGCGGAAAGCATGATGGTGGAGACCCGCGCCGAGGGCGTCATGATCTTGGCCAAGGTCGCTGGAATGTCGTGGTTGACCGTAAGGGCGATCATCAACATGCGCGACGAGCTTTCGGGTAGCGAGCCGACCGACCTTACGGCGTGCAAGGACACCTTCGAGCGGCTGAGGCCCTCGACCGCGCAGCAAGTGCTGCGCTTTCACCGCATGCAGCAGGCCGCAGCGCCGGCGGCTTGATTGTTGTTTCACCCACCCGTTGGGACGACGCAAACGACAGCATGATCCGGAAAAGTGGGCATCGGTTTTCGCTCGCAACAACGCGTTTGCGCGGAGATCATGCTCAATCAAAAACCTGGAGCGCGATGACGATCTAACCCGACCTCATCGCGCTTTAGAATCTCAGCACGCGCGATCCCGCCAGCGCGCCGATCGCCGTGACCAACGCGGTCGCGATCGTGTACCAGGTCACCACGAACAGCGGTGAGTCGTCAGTGCAGTGCGAGGCGTAGAACGTTGCCGCAATGCCGGCCGACAGCAGGCCGGCAATGGCGCCGGCGAGCGCGGGCCTGGTCGGTGCACCATGACGCAAGGCAATCAGAGCCGCCGCCAGAAGCGGCAGCGACATCGCCGGAATAGCGCTCATGCAGACGCGCGAATTCTGGCCGACGAGGCGCGTCATCATCGGCAGCCGTTGCGGCATCATCATTTCACTGGAGATGCCGGCGACCAGAAGCCCGGCCGGAATCATGAACAGCCATCCCCAGCCTCGCATCGAGGCCTCGGGGCGCGACAGATGCAGGCTGACAAGGATCGCCGACGTCGCGAGTGCCAGCGTCACCGCAAACTTCAGATCGAAAAACGGATTTCGCATGGCGGTCATGACGTCGGGCCGGACACCGAGCTCAGTGAAGAACATCAGGAGCGAAACGGGCGCTGCCGCGAGCAACGCCAGCGCCAGCACGAAGCCGACCGGCCGGGCCCGCGTGTTATCGGCGGCAAGAGTGCGAATGAGTTGATCGGTATCCATTCTCATTGCTCCCTCAGCCTTGCGGTCAGGCTCGCTAGCCCGCGATGCAACGCCACCCGCACCGCGCCCTCGCTCATCGAATATTTCGCGGCCGTGTCCTTGATCGATGCGCTGTCGACGGCAATCGATTGCAGGACCGCGCGCTGACGTGCGGGCAAGGATTCGAGCTGGGCTGCGACCTCGCTCGCTGAGACGGTTTCGGCGGCGGCCTCGCCCGGAAGCGTTTCGGCGAAATCGTCGATGTTGACGAACACCCGCCTGCCCCGCCGGCGCAGCGCGTCGATCAGTTTGTTGCGTGCGATCGCAAATAACCAGGGCGCAAACGGTGCGTTGGCATCCCAGGTATGCCGCTTCAGATGCACCGCCAGCAAAATGTCCTGCACAATGTCCTCGGCTTGATCGACCGGTTGCCCTGCCCGCGCCAGTCCACGCCGTGCCGCGGCCCTCAAGACCGGCGCGATGGCCTTGAGCAGGCGGTGGTACGCTGCACCGTCGCCAGAAATGGCCGACCGCATCAGGCCGGTCCATTCGCCTTCACGCTCGCGCACGTACGCTCCTGGATTGCAATTCGGTTGATCTTTCAATTTGTTACGTCCGAGGGCTTCATTCACGAAGTCGTGATACATGCCATCAGGCGTGACGCGGACGGGCGTCCCCTGCCGCGCGCCAACAGGCTCATAACACCGATCTCATCGGCTGGCACCGGCGCCTTTGATTCCAAACGATTTTGCGGACGGAAGGTACGCACGTGCTGGGCAAAGCGCCAACGCCCAGCTTTCGCCTAGTGTGACCCGAAGATTCCCACTTTTCGCCCCGCTCCGAACACGCCCCGGGGTCTCTTTTCGCGACCAGGGCTGGCAAATTGGGGAGATTGCCCATGAACACCAACGCCGGTGGGCGCGCAGTTTTGATATCGGCAACAGGGCTGTTCGTGTGTTTCGCAGCGCCATCGCTCGCAGCGGCAGGCACGGAAGGCTCGAAATCCGTCAAGCATTGCCGGCATTACGTGCACCTCAGATCCAGCAATGTGGCGGTAAAATCCACCTCCGACAGCAAGAACGACGCAGCAACCGATACCGCCGGGAATGACGGGGTCAATCCGGCCACGCTCCCGCCCTCGGTCGCCAATGCGAATGCGCAACTGACCGCCGTCGACACGCTGGCTGACAGCGCCAGGGCCATGACGGCGCGCGCCAACGACATCGTGCAGGCGGCCGCCGACGGCCAGCCGCCCGCGACAAGCCAGGTGGTCGCCTCCGATCAACTCAATGACGTCGATCGCGCGTTGCGCGAGGATGCGCCGCCGCAGCAAACCGTGCTCGCGATGGCCTCGGCCGAGGCGCCCGGCGCACCCGCCTCACCGGCGGTGAGCGGTGATAGCTCGAACTCCGACCAGACCTCCCTGATCGGAAAGATCTTCATCGGCTTTGGCGCCCTGCTAACGCTGGCCTCTGCCGCGCGCATGTTTATGGCGTAATCCGCAACATCCACGCCTTTGCGCTCACGCGGTTGCGCGATCGTCCCACTTGAAGCCTACTCCGCCAGCGGGCACATTGGCTGCGAAGGCAAGCCCGCGCGGAGTTAGAGCATGAGCACGTTCGAAAGCATCATTGTCGAAAGCCAAGACGCGGTTGGAATCATTACCCTTAACCGCCCCAAAATGCTCAACGCGCTTTCCTTCGGCGTATTTCGCGAGATCGCCGCAGCGATCGAGGATCTCGAAGCCGACGACAAGATCGGATGCATTCTCCTGACCGGCAGCGAAAAGGCCTTTGCTGCCGGCGCCGACATCAAGGAGATGCAGCCGAAGACCTTCATCGACATGTTCTCCAGCGATTTCGCCGCTGTTGGCGGTGACCGCATCGCCAAGTGCCGCAAGCCGACCATTGCCGCGGTTGCAGGCTATGCGCTGGGCGGCGGCTGCGAGCTTGCGATGATGTGCGACATCATCATCGCCGCCGACACCGCGAAGTTCGGCCAGCCCGAAATCACGCTCGGCACTATTCCCGGCATCGGTGGGACCCAGCGGCTGACGCGCGCGGTCGGCAAATCCAAAGCGATGGATCTATGTCTCACCGGGCGCATGATGGATGCGGCCGAGGCCGAGCGCTCGGGCCTTGTCAGCCGCGTCGTGCCGGCCGACAAATTGATGGAAGAGGCGCTGGCGGCCGCCGAGAAAATCGCCTCGATGTCGCGCCCGGCCGCCGCCATGGCTAAGGAGGCGATCAACCGCGCATTCGAAACGCCGCTGTCCGACGGGCTCAATGTCGAGCGCAATTTGTTTCACTCGACCTTTGCGCTGGAAGATCGTTCCGAGGGCATGGCGGCATTCATCGAGAAGCGAAAGCCGGTGAACAAGAACCGTTAGCAGGCCAGTGCCGCGCTGACCAATGCACGGTAGGCGCGCTCGGATAAGGTTGCCGGGCGATCGAGACCAAGCCGCGCCAGACATGCCTGATCAGCTGCATCTCCCGTTCGCAGCAATCCCCGCCACAACAGCCCCGCCAAGCGCAGCGGGGTGCGCTGCGCTTCCTGCAGGAGTTCCAGCGCCGGGATCAGGCGCTGCTCAACATCGGTGAAATCGCTGCCGAACGGAAACGATGGCAGCAACCCCGCCTCGCGCGCCGGCTTCAGCGCATCGACAATCCGTTCCGGAAAATTCTCGCGATACGCCGCGGGAATCTCGTAGTTTTTCGGCAGCTTGCCGGCACCTTTGGCGGCGCGCGCCAACTCGTCCTGAAAGCGCGAATCAGAGACGCCGAGCATGGCCGCGATCACGTCGGCGTCCGACTTCCCCCTGACGTCGGCGATGCCGTATTCGGTGACAAAGACGTCGCGCAAGTGCCGCGGAATGGTCTCGTGGCCGTA
>Ga0209153_1000532_pt1 | contig 16763 bp, 11 predicted proteins | sample GraSoiAngelo_120_FD_185877 | JGI IMG/M metagenome (GOLD analysis project Ga0209153, IMG submission 185877) | Grasslands soil microbial communities from the Angelo Coastal Reserve, California, USA - 14_0919_09_20cm (SPAdes) (version 2) | ecosystem: Environmental > Terrestrial > Soil > Grasslands ...
TGTTGCGCTTCACGACGCCGAATCTCGGCGCGAACTCGCTCCTTATCCCCGCTTTCTTCGACGTGCTCTCAACCGATGAGGTTGACGACCCGGAGGAGTTTGCCGGCGAGCCGCGCTTCTTCGGCTTCGCCATCCCGCCGCCCGACCGGCCCCGCTCCGGTTTCGGCGCGGTCTCGCGCTTCGAGACAACGGGGCGCTCACGCTACGACGCCTTGCAGTTGCAAATGCGCGGCCGCTTCACGCGCCGCTTACAATTCCAACTCGCTTACACGCTCTCGAAGACCACCGACGACGTGTCAGACGTGTTCGACTTGGCCGGCGCGTTCGCGCTGCCGCAGAACAGTCTGACGCAAGCGGGCGAGCGCGCGCCCGCGAACTTCGACGCGCGTCATCGCTTCGCCTACAACTACATCTACGAACTGCCTGCGCTCGCGCATCACAACAGACTCGTGCGCACGCTCTTCGGTCGGCTGCAACTTGCTGGTCTCGGCAGTTTTCAGACGGGGCCGCCGTTCACCGTCAATAGCACACTCGACATCAACCTCGACGGCAATCTGACGGATCGCTTGAACACATTGAACGGTCTCATCATCACGGGCAACCGGCGGCAACCGCTCCAACTCGCCGTCGCGCAACCCACGACTCTGCTCGCTCCATTCGGTCAAGATGGACAGATCGGGCGCAACACCTTCCGCGCTGGCAACATCCTCTCGCTCAACATGGCCTTCAGCAAAGACTTCGCCATCAACGAACGCCAACGGCTCACGCTGCGGATGGAGATTTTCAACTTCATCAACCGCGCCAACTATGGCATCCCCATCCGCTTCCTCGAATTCCCCAGCTTCGGGCAAGCGACCAACACCGTCACGCCCGCGCGCCGCATTCAGTTTGCGTTGAAGTATTCATTCTAAGAATAGTTCAAAGTTGCAAGTTCAAGGTTCAAAGTTAACAGGTGCAAGACGCAAGCATTGAACTTTGAACCTTGAACTATTACCGATCACTGCCTACTACTATCTGCTACCATATCCGCATGCGCATCATCGCCGGCCAGTATCGCGGGCGCGTGCTGAAAAGCCCGCCTTCGATGCAGATTCGTCCGACCTCCGACCGCTTACGCGAGACGCTCTTCAACGTGCTCGCGCCGCGTCTGGCGGATGCGCGCTTTCTTGATCTCTGCGCTGGTTCGGGCGCGTGCGGCATCGAGGCGCTCTCGCGTGGGGCTGCGTTTGCGACCTTCGTGGATCGCTCGCGCAAAACGTGCGGTCTGATCGAAGCGAACCTCGATCTCTTAGGCGTGCCTGAAGAACGAACCGAAGTGGTCATGAGCGAAGTCGCCGACTACCTGCGGCGCACCGCCGCCCGCGCACTTGTCCCTTACGACATCGCCTACTTCGATCCGCCTTACTCCGCAGACTACCTGCTCGTGCTCGAACTCTTCGGCCTACACGCCGACGCCTTGCTCGCGCCCGATGGTGTGCTCGTCGTCGAACACCATCACAAGAACACGCTCCGCGATGCTATCGGGCAGATACGTCGCTGGCGCATCCTGAAGCAGGGCGACTCGGCTCTGAGTTTTTATGAACGCAACTAAACCCATGAGGACAACGCGTATGCTGACACGATCCCCTAACGCCACCTCGTCAGTCTTTAGCTTGGCCGGTAGTTTCATGAGAACGAAACTGTTGAGCCTATCAGTTATCTGTCTGCTCTTGGTTATCAGCGCCGTCGTCTGTCGCGCGCAGGCGAGCGGCAATGTCGGTTATTCGCAATCGGGCGGATCATCCAGAGCGGCGCAGAATGAACACAACAAACGTGTGCCGGTGCAGGGCGAAGCGCCGCCGACCGCGACCACCATGTTCATCGAGGCCAGCGTGTTGATGAACGTCAAAGCTGACGAACACGTGGCGGTCTTTGGCGTGGCGCAGGAATGCGCCACCGTGCCTGAGTGTCATCAGAAGATGGACGCCACCGTTAATGCGTTCACCGGCGAGCTAAAACGGCTGGGCATTGGCGACGACGATGTCTTTGTTGATTTCGCTGCGCAGAATAAGATTTATGGTTTTCAACTGACCGGCAATGTCGCCAAAGAGAAGTTGGTCGGCTTCGAGTTGAAGAAAAACGTCGCCGTCCACTACAGAGACAAGGCGCTGTTGGATGCGCTGGTGATCGCAGCCTCGCATGCGAATATCTTCGACTTGATCAAAGTGGACTATGTCGTGCGCGACACGGGCAGCGTCGAGAACCGTTTGATGGAAGAGGCGACGCGGATCATCAAGCAGAAAGTTGCGCAGGACGAGCAACTGCTGGGCATCAAGTTGCAGCCGCCCGCGCAAGTCTATGCCGAGAAGCCGAGCATCTACTACCCCACGGAGATGTACGACTCATACACAGCCTACGAGTCGGAGGAAGTAGAGAACAGCTACGAACGCGATAAATACGTCGTCCAATCGGCGCGTAAGAGCAAAACATTCTTCTTCAATCCGCTGGCTGCGGACGGCTTCGATCTCGTGATCAACCCGGTGGTGATCGAGCCGGTGGTGCAGTTCACCCTCTATCTCAAAGTCAAATATGAGATCGAGCAGCCGAAAAGCAAATAGGCGTGTAGCTGCACGGATTTCAGTTTTTTGAACGCAACTAACAAGGGGGAACAATGCTTTGCCAAACGCGACCGTGCGCAACTACAAGCGACCATCATGCAAGCTTATTTGCACGTAGCGCTCTAACAATCCTTTGCTTAGCGATCAGCGCCCTATTCAGCTTTGCGCTGACGGCTAAAGGGCAACAGCAGCCGACGGCGCAGCCGACACCACAGGCACAGACGGGCGAGTTGATTACGCTGCGCGGCAAACGCTTGTACGTCGAAGTCTCCGGCCCGCAGGATGCCCCGGCCTTGCTCTACCTGCACGGCGGCCCCGGCAGCGGCGCTTACGATTTCACGCTCTATCAAGGCCAACGTCTCTCGCGCCGTCTGCGCCTCGTCCGTATAGATCAGCGCGGCTCTCTGCGCTCCGACCCGCTTGATGAAAAAGAGGCTTTCGGTTTACAGGACATCATCGAAGACTGCGAAGCGTTGCGCCAACATCTCGGCATCAAGCGCTGGTTTGTGCTGGGTCATTCCTTCGGCGGCTATCTGGCAGTCAAAGCTTTAGGCTGAAAAACAGGTGTTCGTATCTTTACTGCCTAAACTCTCAGAGCTTCGCTGCCCGGCGCTGCTCATCAAGGGCCAATATGATTGGGTGACATCAGCCGATCAATTGGCCGCCTTCCGCAGCGATGTGCGACACGGACAGATCGTCATCTTCCAACACAGCAGCCACTTCCCCCGCGTCGAAGAACCAACCCGCTACGCCGCCATCGTCACGCGCTTCGTATTGCAGCACTGTCGGAAGCGACGGGGGACTGGCCCGCCTTCCTGTACGTCAGGATTACCGTCACGATCATGAGCGCCGCGATCACGAGCGAAGAGGTGATGCGGCTCAGTTCGAGACCGCCATCGGCATGCGGCTTGGTTAGAGTGTCACCGAGCGTGGCTCCGAGCGGCCGCGTCAAAATATATGCGGCCCAGAAGAGCACGCTGTCTGAAATCTTTGTGAAGAAGTGTAACGCCGCCACGAGCGCGATCAGGGCGGCGAAGACGAGCGCGCCGCGCTCGAAGCCGAGACCCGCATCGTCGGCGGTAAAGTCGCCGAGCGCCGTGCCGAGCGTGTTTGACACAAGGATCGTCAACCAGTAGAAGACCTCATCCCGCCTGTCGGTTATGTCCTCGAACTCGATCCGGCCCATGACGCGATGCCAGACGAAGAGGACGACGAGGACACCGCCAAACAGCATGATCGAAGATTTCACGTAACCGAGTCCGACGGTGCGATCTAGATAATCCGACATCGTCGTGCCGACGGTTGTGGTGGCGACCACGACGGCCCAATAAAGGAACGGATGGTAACGCTTCGCTGCAACTTGAGCGGCAAGCGTGACGGCGAAGAAGCCGAGAAAGATCAAGCTGCCGACGGCATAGCCGAGATTCAATGTCATGGTCACAGCATCGCCGCCTGTCTCGCCCAGCGTCGTCGCTAGAATCTTGATGATCCAGAAAGCGAGGATGACCTGTGGGACTTTACTGCGCCAATCGTGTCTGTGATGTGCATCTGATCGCCAATTCACTGCCATTGCCCTCCCCTGCTGTCAACTTCCTCCGGCGTGAGCCGTAGTAACGCGCTTCGTGGGTTTTGTTGCCACGACGAAGCCGTTTACTGTGCATCTCTAACCTACATGCCGTGCAACTCTCGATCCTTTTAGCTTATTGATTGAAATTTATGGGGAGAGTCCGGTTTGAGCGCAAGAGGCATGCCGTGATAAATGGTCGTAACTGGGGCGTAATCCCTGCCCCTAGACGTTTTGTTTGCGTACAATGCGCAAGGGCGTTTCGTTTTGAAAACAGGCTATGTAAGTGCTCTGGTGCTACGAACGCAATTAGCAAGGTGGTGCGAATAACGCCCCGAAGAGGAACGAACGGCCGTCAACTCTTCTGCGGATCGTTTCGCGTGATTTCGTGGTTTATGCCCTCTCCCTCCCGTTATAATGGCGGCTGGCTTTTTACGTTCTGCCTATCAACAGCGCGGATTGAAAAACGGGATGGCTGGTTTCTCCTGGCGGCGTGTGACCGATGAACAGTTGCTCGACATGCGTCTGTGCGATCTGCCGATCCGGATTGCGGGGACGGCGCTGGCGCAACGCATCAAGCATCTGTACACCGAGTTGGCTGATCGCGACTTGCGCTTTCGCCCGCACGCATGGTTATCGGCCGAGTGGTTCTCGCCCGACGGCGTGCCCGGCTTCGCCATCCCCTTCTATCTCGCGCATCCGCGCCTGATGCGACTTGAACGCAAGCTTATGCTTGAAGTCGAGGGCGCGACCGAGCGCGAGTGCCTACGCATCATGCGCCACGAGGCGGGGCACGCTTTGTCGAACGCTTATCGTCTGCACTACAAACGACGCTGGCGCGATCTGTTCGGCCCGTTCGGCAAACCCTATCCGGAGTTTTATAAACCGAAGCCGCACAGCCGCGGCTACGTCCTGCACCTTGGCGCGTGGTACGCGCAGGCGCACCCGGCCGAGGACTTCGCCGAGACGTTCGCCATCTGGCTTGCACCCGGCGGGCGTTGGCGCACGCGCTATCGCGGTTGGCCCGCGTTGCGCAAACTCGAATACGTCGATCAGTTAATGACAGAGATCAGCGGGCGCACGCCCGTCGTGCGGCAGCGTGTGAAGGTCGAGCCGCTGAGCGAGTTGCGCATGACCCTGCGCGAGCACTACGAGCGCAAGCGCATGCACTACGTCGTGCGTCGCCCCGCGCCGTTCGACCGCGACCTGCACCGCATCTTCGTCCCACGCGCCGGCCACGAAACGCGCCCGACGGCCGTGAGCTTCCTGCGCCGACACCGCCGCGAACTCGTCCACGCCATCGCCGAAGGCACGGGCATGCACGCCTACGCCGTCGATCAGATCATAACGCACATGATTGACCGCTGCCGCGCGCTGCGCTTGCGTTTGAGCGTCTCGCAGGCGCAGACCTTGCGCAAGATGCTTGTCATGTTGACCGTGCAGACGATGCACGGCGTGTACACGGGCTATCATCGCATCCCCTTATGAAGCAACTCGTCACCAAACCTTTGAGCGTCATCGTGCTCATGCATCACGAGTGCGTGCCGCCGCGTTCATTGAAAGGGCACGGCAACAAGGAGGCGCAAATCTGGCGCACAGAGTATGACGTGATGAAGACCTTGACGCGCATCGGCCACGAGGTGCACGCCGTCGGCATCTCCAATGACCTGCGCGTCATACGCCGCGCCGCGCGTCGCCACAAACCGCAGATCGCTTTTAATCTCTTGGAAGAGTTCGCCGGTCATCCCCTTTATGACCAACACGTCGTCAGCTATCTGGAGTTGATCCGCATGCCCTACACCGGCTGCAACCCTCTGGGCTTGACGCTTGCGCGTGACAAGGCACTGACCAAGAAGATTCTCGCCTATCACAACATACACGTGCCGCGCTTCGTCGTCTTTCCGCCCAAATGGAAGGTGCGCCGCCCGCGCCGTTTGAAGTTCCCGCTCATCGTCAAGTCGCTCATCGAGGAAGGCTCAGTCGGCATCGCGCACGCCTCGGTGGTGCGCGACGACGAGAAACTGGCCGAGCGCGTACAGTTCCTACACGAGCAGACGGGCAAGTCCGTTTTGGTCGAAGAGTACATCGAGGGGCGCGAGATTTACGTCGGCGTGATCGGCAACGGCAAGCTGCAAGCCTACCCGCCTTGGGAGTTGCTGTTGAAAGACCTGCCCGAAGGCGCGCCGAACATCGCCACGTACAAGGTCAAATGGGACGTGAACTACCAGAAGCGCGTCGGCGTCGTGACACAGGCCGCCGACCTCTCGGAAGAGATGAAGAAGAAGATGACGCGCCTCTCGAAGCGCATCTATCGCCTGCTGGCCCTGAGCGGCTACGCGCGCATAGATTATCGGCTCAACGCGGACGGGCGCATCTACGTGCTCGAAGTCAACCCCAACGCACAGATCGCGCGCGGCGAAGACTTCGCCGACTCCGCCGCCAAAGTCGGCGTCCGCTACGAACAACTCCTGCAAAAGATTCTCACGCTCGGCCTCAGCTACGACCCACTCAGCCGCATCTAGCGCGCCCACTCATGGGTGGACAACAAGCTGAGCTTCACGATTGAGGGTGCACACGGTTCGATTGCGCTCACTGGCATGTTACAGGATGGTAAGTTAGTCGGTGACTTCGACGCGGGAGGCTATGGGGTTTGAGTGGCAGCAACTCTTTGATAAGATGCTATTGACTGTCAGTCAGGTCGAAGTCAGGTTGTTCCGTAGGTTTTTTTGCGCCGCGTGTTAGATTGTCTCAGTTAGTTGGCTTTAGTTAATGTTGCTGAAATCCGGCGGTTCTCACTCAAAGCTTAAACTCTAGTCCGTTCACCGGATAATCGAGTCTTTTTATCCAAGGAGTTAAAATGCGCCCTCTGTCTAGGCTCTTCCGCATCTCCACGGCCGTCGCGCGGCCAGTGAATTACCGGTTCGTCTGCTTGCTTCTCTTCACCCTCGTCGCGTTGACGCATTTTTCGGCCGCCAGCGTAACGGCGCAGAGCGTTCATCCTGTCCTCGTCAGCTTTAACAGTGCGGGCACGGCGACGGGTAACCACTCGTCGGGTGAATCCGGGACCTACAGCATCAGTGCCGACGGGCGCTACATCGCCTTCATGAGCGACGCCTCAGACCTCGTGCCGAACGACGCGAACGCTTCGACCGATGTGTTCGTGCGCGACATGACGACCGGCATCACCAGACTGGTCAGCGCCACCCCGAGCGGCGCGAGCGGGAACCGCTCCTCAATCGGCGGCATCATTAGCGGCAACGGGCGCTACGTTGTCTTCATCAGTTTCGCCACCGATCTTGTCTCGAACGACACGAACACCAGCGAAGACGTGTACGTGCGCGATCTCCAGACGAACACCACCACGCTCGTCAGCATTGACCGGACGAACACCAAGAGCGGCTTCGGCCCCTCAGACCCATTCGCCATCACGCCCGACGGGCGCTATGTGCTCTTTTACAGCGGCGCAAACGATCTCGTAGATGTGCCCCCGCCCAGTTTGCCGGTCACCTCGGTCTTCGTGCGCGACTTGCAGGCGGGCACGACGAAACTCGTCAGCATCAACAAGACGGGCACCGCTTGGGCCAACTCATCCGCCGATCCCGCTGCTATCACACCCGACGGGCGCTACGTCCTCTTTTACAGTTCGGCGACTGACCTCACTGACGACGACCCAACGAGCCAGAGGGACATGTTCGTGCGCGACATGCAGACGAACACAACGAAACTCGTCAGCGTCGCTACGACGGGGATGAGTGGCAACGGCTCAGCTTCTGCATTCGGAGCAATGAGCGACGACGGTCGTTACATCTTCTTCACCAGTACCTCCACCAACCTGACGAGCGTGCCCGACACCAACACGAAGGACGACTACTTCGTGCGTGATATGCAAGCGGGCACAACGACACTTATCTCCATCAACAAGGACGGAACAGCGGCCGGGCGCAACACCCAAAACCCGAACGGTTTCATCCCCAGTTTCTCGGTGACGCCGAATGGGCGCTACATCGCCTTCACCAGTCAGTCGGACGACCTCGTTGATTACGACCAGAATGGGAGTAACGGCGACGTGTTCATACGCGACATGCAGACGAACACGACACGGCTTGTCAGTGTCGGCCTCACAGGCCGGAGCGGCAACGTCGACTCGCGACTGCCGAGCATCTCTGCCGACGGCCGTTACGTCGCCTTTGAAAGCTTCGCCACCGATCTGGTCAACGTGCCCGACTTCGTCGGCGGCTTTACGACCGATGTCTTTGTGCGCGACATGCAGGCCGGCGTGACCGTGCTTGGCAGCATCAATCAGGACGGCACGGCGACGCCAAACGACTCGGCCTTTAGCCCGCGCATCAGCGCCGATGGCCGGCGCGTCGTCTTCTACAGCCGCGCCAGTAACATCGTCCCGAACGACGTTAACGGCACAAGCTACGACGTGTTCGCCTTCGATCCTGTCTTCCCGCCGACCAGCCACCTCCAGTTCAGCGCGACCGCATACACGGTGGGTGAAGGCGACGGGCTGGCAACCATCACCGTGACCCGTGCGGACAACAGCCTCGGCGCGGTCTCTGTTAATTACACGACTAGTGATGGTACGGCCCGCTCAGGCAGCGACTACACGGCCACCTCCGGCACACTCAACTGGGCGGACGGCGATACGACGCCGAAAACTTTCACTGTGCCGATCATTGACGACACGCTGTCGGAAGCAACCGAGACGATCAATCTCTCGTTCACTTCCACGGCAGGCGCGGCGGCCGTCGGCACACCGCCGTTGGCGGTCGTGACCATCACCGACAACGATCCGCAGCCCGCCCTCCGCGTCAGCAACGTCAGCGTGCCCGAAGGCGGGACGAACGCGACGATCAGCGCGGTCTTCAGGGTCTCGCTCTCGGCCGCGAGCGGCGCGACCGTCACGGTCAATTACGCCACGGCTGATGGCACGGCCACGGCTGGCAGCGACTACGCGGCAACCTCCGGCTCGCTCACCTTCAACCCCGGCGAGACCAGCAAGACAGTCTCGGTGAACGTCTCCGGCGACACCGTGGTCGAGCCGGACGAGACCTTCATGCTGAATCTGTCAAACGCGGTCGGCGCGACCACAGGCGCGGGCGGCACGGGCACGATCACGAACGACGATCCCGGTACCCAGTTCAACGTCAGCGGGAGCGTGAACGATCCGTCCGCTGGCGGCGTTAGCGGCGTGACGATCACGCTGCACCTAGATCAAGCCGGCACGACGCTAACGACCCAAACTGACGCGAATGGTAACTATGCGTTCCTCAATCTGCCGCCGGGCCAGAACCGCGTGACGGTGACGCCGTCGAAGGCGGGGCTAAACTTCTCCCCGCAGTCGAGCGGCCTCGTGAGCAGCAATTCGTTGAGCGGCAATAACGCGGTCAACTTCGTGGCGGGCACGCTCTACATCGCCAACTTGACGGGGGCGCAGGTGGTGCCGCCCACCAATTCGAACGGGCTGGGGTTCGGCAGCTTAACCCTCAGTCTCGACGAGACGAAAGCATCCGTCGATCTCAACTTCGGCGCGCTGTCAGGCTCCCAGACGTCGGCGCACATCCACTCTTCCACCGGCCCCGGCGCGAACGGGCCTGTCCTGTTCACGCTGCCGAGGGGTATGGTCAGCAACTTCCTGATCACTCTGACGCCGGCGCAGGTGCAACTCCTGAAGGCCGGGCAACTCTACTTCGACGTGCACACGAATCTCTTCTCCGGCGGCGAGATACGCGGGCAGATCATGCCGCTGCCGCCCCCGGCGTTGCAGTTCGGCGCTGCGAGTTATAACGTTGACGAGGCAGCCGGGCGGCTCACTCTGACCGTCACGCGCAACGGCGATACTTCCGGCGCAGCCTCTGTTGACTACCAGACGACCGACACAGACACTTTCACCGTCGGGTGCGCCGACACAGTGAACAATCACGGCGGAGCTTACGCCCGTTGCGACTTTGCTACCGCCGTCGGCACGCTTTCGTTCGCGCCGGGCGAGACCAGCAAGACCATTACTGTGCCCGTCATTGATGACGCCATTGTGGAAGGTGATGAGACCTTCCAAGTCAAGCTGACGAACGCCGTCGGGGCAACACTGAACACACCCTCAACTGCGACCGTCACCATCAAAGACAACGACCAAGCGGGGCAGCCGAACCCGATCTTCAGCAGCCCCTTCTTCGTGCGCCAGCAATACCTCGACTTCCTCTCGCGCGAGCCGGACACAGCCGGCTTCAACGCTTGGCTCGGAGTGCTCAACGGTTGCTCAGACGTGAATAACAATCCAGCGTGTGATCGCATCTTGGTGTCGCAATCCTTCTTCGGCTCACCCGAATTTCAACTCAAAGGCTTCTATGTCTTTCGCTTCTACAAGCTGGCGTTCAACCGTCTGCCCGAATATCCGGAGATCGTCTCGGACATGAGTTTCGTGGCGGGCGCGACACCCGAAGAGGTCTTTGCACGCAAGGCGCAGTTGGCTGTCAACTTCACTGCGCGCCAAGAGTTCCAGAGCGCCTACGGCAGCATGACCAACGCACAGTATGTCAGCGCGTTGCTCGGCCGGTATCAGCTTACTTCAATTACCACACCTGACCCGCAACAGCCAGACGGGACAGCGAAGGTGACGCTGAGTAGTGCTGATTTAGTCAACCGGCTCGGTGCTGGCAGTTTGTCGCGGGCGCAGGTCTTGCGGGCAGTGGCGGATTCTGATCAAGTTGCGCAGGCGGAGTTCAATAATGCCTTCGTGGCCATGCAATACTATGGCTACCTCAGGCGCAAGCCAGAAGCGGCTGGCTATCAAGCGTGGTTGCAGGTGCTGCAAGGCGGCGATATTCGCACGATGGTCAATGGCTTTATGAACTCGCAGGAGTACCGACTAAGGTTCGGGAATCCGAATCAGTAAAAGTGCTCTGTGCAAAATGGAAGCTTGCCTGCGATTAGTAGGAATACGGCGCGAACAGGACAGTTGAGTTCTTTTGTCCCGTTCATTATAGCACGTTGGAGTATACCTCCACTCTAGTATGTGTTCGTGTGCTGCTCCGGGGTGGCCGAATCTCGCCGCAGTAAGCGTCGGAACGATACTGCGTACAACACACCGGAGTGAAATTTCGCGAAGACCCGGCGCGAAGTTAATCTTGCCGCGCTCCTAACCCGCACGTTAAGTTGAGAGATGAGTTTCCATTCTGAGATAACGATTCCAGACAGAACAAGGATTGCCCCGACCATAGGCACGCCCACATTTTCCGGGTGGCGGTGCAAAGTGCCTAAGAACACAACCGCCGGTATGGTAAATTCCCACGCGGCGAGCTTCTTCATCCCTGCCATGCCGAGTCCGGTGCAAAGTAACATCAGCGGCACCCACCCGCCGACCACGGCTACGGCGAGCGTTTTAAACGGAGCATCTATCTGAGGCATGAGTGAGCCTGAAGTCCCCGCCGCGAGCACGTACAGGACGAGCACCGCGGGCGAGAAACGGACGATCAGGAGTTCAGCCCGCGTCAGCCCCGCGTTCTTTTCGTCTAGCAGCCACTTGGTACACCCGTCGGAAAGTGCCGAGGCCACGGGCGGCAGGACGGCGACGCCGAGGAGCCACAAGGGGATAAACTCGTTACGGGAAACCATCAGGATTGTGATCCCAAGTAAATAGACAAAGAACGCTCCGTAAAAGTCGGCGCTGAGTTTTTCTTTGAACATCATTGCGCCGACAACCGCTGTCGCGAGCGGGATCAACCCGTAATCAATCAGCCCGGCGACGCCGGCCCCTAACTGGCCGATGATAAAAAAGATGAGGAAGTATATGCCGCCGCTGAGCAGGCCCAGCGTTGTCGCCTTACGCAGAGCACCGGGCGTCATCAGCTTGTGCAATAGGCCCAATTGACCGCGCACCAGCAGACGGATACACGACAGCGTAAGAATAGTGCCGCAGACCATAAACGAAAGCCACAAGGTTTTTTCCTTGGTCGCGGTCTGTGTTGACAGAAACAGCTCTGTCGCGACATCACGAAAAGCCAGTAGCAGGGCAAAGCCGGCGAAAGTGATTGCAGCCTTAGTTTCTCTCGACATCTGCTTTCTCCTTTCCAATCTCCCTTCAGTCGTTTCCGCTCTTACATTGAACGTTCTATCCTGAGCCTTACATCTTCAGAGGCCGCGATTTGGTCGTTGAGCTTTATGTCCTCGTCAACGTTTTGGATATACTTCTCCATGATCTCGATTAAAAAGCGCACCATGTTGGGGTTGCGGGTCGAAAACCCGATTTCCTGCACTTGCGACCCCGTGGTCGAATCTGTACTCGTCGGGTGGTAGTTATCTATGACGGTGGAGAAAACCGCTTCGTCGTCGTTGGCTATCCAGATGTTGAGCGGCATGCTGTGCAGTCCCAGCGGGATGCCTTTGGCATCTCTGTTTACGGCCAGCCACCCGATCTTGAATCTACGATGGCCACGCTGCACGGCGCGCTGCTGATAGCCTTGAAACCTGCGTAAGGCCTGAATATCTTCGACCCATGCCTGTCGCCGTAGCTTGAGTTCGTTGAACTCCGTATTGACGATATTCACCCCGACATCGGCGGGCAGCAGCAGGATTGTTATGTCCCACTCCTCTTTCGCGATGTACGTGTCAAGCGTGTCGCAGCAGATGCGATACTCCTTTTCAGCAGAGATCGAACCGAAACTGGGAACATCCCAGGCGCAGCGCAATATCTCCGGCGCTTGTTCCACCATGCCGGTGACATGGGCTAACACTTCGGCGTGGTTTGAAAGATAGATGCCCTGTCTCTCCAGATACTTGTCGATATATTTTAACTGGGGCAGGTAAGCACGAACCTCGGCAAGCTCTGTGGACACGCTCTGGACGACGGCATTGAGTCCCTTCTCAAAAATCTGGGCCGCTTCTTCGACCGTCACGGACGCGAGCGGCTTGCTGCGCACCTCCAGCCCTTCAAGCGTGCGTTTGATATCGTCGAGACTCCGAGCCTGTTTGATGTCATCGAGCGGGCCGTCGTAGTTCAGCCCCGCAGGATTGTAGATGATGATCGGCTTGCCCGTGCCCCAGAATGTGCCGACCTCGAACGCGCACCACCGGCTTCTGAGTGAATTCTCCGTGAGCAGGAAGACGCAGCCATGCGCACGCTCTATCTCCTCGCGGAGCCGGTCACTTATCCGATTAGCCGGCAACAATATCTCATCATCGACTTTGAGATTAATAGGCAGGCTGTGCAAAAAAGTGATGAGGTCTCTTGCCGCCTCACGGTCTTCCGTGCAGTAACTAAAGAAAACTTCTGGTTTAGGGAAAACTTCTGGTCTCGCCAATTCCACCATGGACATGCCTCCTGTCGTGATAGCAAGTGTGAAATTCCGAACTCGGGTAGTTAAGCGGTTAGTATCACCAGCGAAAGAGAGACCTCCGTGCGCTCCCATAGGCGAGGGGCATCGCGTAGCGACCGTTACGCCAAGCGGTCGAAAAACACGGAACTGATCTATGCCTATATCTGGGGCGGATGTGCGACGGCGCGAGCACCCAGCCGTGCTGCGGGAGGATATACCCACACTGCGGAGCGGGCGCGGGTATATCCCACCGGCAATTATCAGTGACCGTGTTAAAAGGTGGAGTGCGTCCGCACGCCTTTTAACTGGCTGACGCACGGCCCTCCCTACGGCCACACGCCTGTATAGTCAGAGATCAGTTCAAGTGGCTATCGCGGGCTACGACGCCGTGACTCGCTATAGCGCGCATCGGCGGCGTGCCCTTGTCGGCTAAGACGCGGTGGCGTCCCTCGGAGCACGCAAGCGGCGCGCTCCGCTCAACGTGACTGGCGAAAGCGGTCAGGCCAAGAGCCATGATCAGCGCGATGGTTGTCACGATCTTCTTCATTTGTTCTGCCTCCTGTTTTGTCTATCTGCTCAATGCTGTGAATGTGCCGGTTTGCATGTGCGGCTGGCTCGACTCCCGTGTTAGGGTGACGAGTCGCCTGCACGATAAGACTTGCTGCCGAGGTGCGGATTCACTATAGTGTGGTCTCCTTACTAAGAGCTTCGGGGGCCGCGCTCTACTGCCCTGCCAACCGGCGGCCCCGACAGCAGGACGTTCTTTCGACGTGACCTGGCTCTAGTTTGTTCAAAGGTATCTCTCCGAGAGAGACCAAGCTGACGATGCGGTGAAGATACTAAGTCAAATCTGTCCCTCAGAATTGCCGAGTTCGAACAAAAAAATGTAGGTTTACGACACGCGGGCCGAACTCTTCGGTTGCGCCCGACAAGGGTTTCATCATGACCTCAGCCTTGAAGGCCCTCACAGCGGCCTACTACAAACTCTCAAGCCTTTATAAAAATCCGACTCGCTACCTGCACGGGATGGCGGCCACTGACCAAGAGGCTGAGCTGGCGGAGCAACACGCGCAACTGCTCGCCCTGTTCGAGAGCATCGAGTGGGCCGCGCAGGCGGTGAAGCCCGCAATCTATTTCAAAGCCTTGGGGTTGCTCTACGAGGTGGATGATTACCGCGGGCGAGTGATACCTAGCATCGAGCGGGCGATATACGACGAGCCGACCGCTTCGGTCGAGCACTTCAACGTGCGTGGCAAGAGTAGCCCTGCGCTTGCGGCCGATTTCACTGATCCGAAGATGCGCACACTGTGGAAGGCGAACGTTCTCTGCTGCGTGGCGGCCATCGAGAGCCGGCGTAAGAGTATTGACCCCGGCATCCTCCTGCTCGAATTGAACGCACTCGAAGAGTTCGTCCGCAGGAAGTTGCATCTACCCGACGAAAAGTTGCCCGCGTGGACAACGCTTGCCTTCGTGCGCACTGCACAGGCGCGGCTGGCGCGGCGACGTGAGGCATACACCTATGTACGCGACAAGCTACTCAGTGTTGTCGAGTGTCTCGACGAGCGCGCCACCGAAATCATCGAGATGTTAACCATGCGCACCGAGCGGTTGGCCACTCAGGCGCAGTCGGGTAAGCAGCGGAAACTGGATGCGAAGGAAAGGGAGAAGATGGAGAATGAGATTATGGACTTGGAGGACGATCTCATCTTCATTCGGCGAAAGCATACCTTAGCCATCCTCTTCAACTTCGGTCTCGACAATCTACAACGCGGCTTCTTGGATATTGCGAATCACGCCTGCCAAGCCGCACGGTTCCTGTTTCGCCTGCACGGGCATAGCTACCATCGCCTGTTCAACGAGTTGCTGATGATCGGGATCAAGAGAGCACGCACGTCTCGAACGAAGACGAGCGACTTTCTCGCGCTCGAACGCGAACTCACTCGGAAGATACTCCCCCAATTGGAGCCTAAAGAGGGCTTAGGCAATGCTAAGATGTACATGTATGGCCTGCGGGAGCTTGCGGCTATCCAGCACGCATGCGGTAAGTCCGACGAGATGCAGATAACCCTGCGCAAAATGGAGCGGCTTTCACCGCTTGGGCCCCATTGGAACTCACGAATCAGCCTGCTGCACTGTCGCGCCGCCTATGCTGCTTGGCAAGGTACTGCTGTAGAGATCAAAAACAGAGGAGATGGACTGCTGCGCGCCGCCCTGAATCACTGTGAGATGGCCTTCAAACACGCGACGGGCGGGAAGGAGGGGATTGAGAGTTACCCGAATGCACAGAGCCTACTCGACTTCATCAAGGATACGGGGAATAGGAACCTGATCGACACAACGGAAAGCATGATCACCTACGGCACGGTGCAGTTATTCTTCAAGAAGTATTTTGACGCTACGGCAAACAGAGCAAAGCGGGATCGAGCCGGCGCGGAAGCGTTGAAGAGCGCCCGGGCCATCATTGAACTGAGCAAGAACGGCAACCCTCGGCTACTTGCAATGGGACACCTCGTGGCGGCGGACGTGTACAGAGAATCGGATGCTATGGTCGAGGCCCGCCGACACTTAGAGACGGCGAAAACCCTTGAAGCGCAGATTCAGCACGAGTACGTTAAGGATCGGAGGAGAGCTATCGAGGAGAAGATGGAGACGACTCTGACCCTATATAAGGAGAAGTGTGGGCACATAGACCAAGCCGAGGATCGAGTCTTCAACTGGTACATCGGGAATTGCGAAGACAAAAGCTCAATCACAAAAATCGCCGATAAACTCGGTGTGGGCCGCGACCGCGTCAAAAAGTTTATTGAGCGGCAGGGGCCGACGTCACCCTACTATCGTCTGCTCAAACTCGACCGCCCACGTAAAAAGAGTAAGCCTCGGAAGAAACAGGCATAACCGGCGACCCGCTGAAGGGCCGTGGTGAGCAGTCTTCATCTTCTACGCGATTGGTCATAACGCAATGAGACATTATAACTGAAGAGTCTCGTTGCTGGCCCCCAACTTAGCCTGTTTTTTGATTCCACAGCGGGTCAGACGGGATAAATTGTCATTGAAAAGTCTCATCCGATGTAAGCAAATGGGCGAGAGATTTTGAACTTACAGGCAAATTTCGGCGAGCCGGTGCTCGGTTTCTATGAGCACAACTAAGCGGAAAGTCCGTTGGTTGCAGAGACATTCCAAGATGAAATTTGGCCGCCATAATGCCCAAGCATGGCGGCCAATGCGGCACAGTCCCCACGGCCTCAAGACGTGCCAGCGCAGGCTGCGTGTGCACCCGTCACGCAG
>Ga0209153_1000533_pt1 | contig 16724 bp, 15 predicted proteins | sample GraSoiAngelo_120_FD_185877 | JGI IMG/M metagenome (GOLD analysis project Ga0209153, IMG submission 185877) | Grasslands soil microbial communities from the Angelo Coastal Reserve, California, USA - 14_0919_09_20cm (SPAdes) (version 2) | ecosystem: Environmental > Terrestrial > Soil > Grasslands ...
TGTTTACGGAATCGTCATCGCCGGCTGGGCTTCGAATTCAAAATATCCCTTCCTCGGCGGGGTGCGCTCAAGCTCGCAAATGATCTCGTACGAACTCTCGTTAGGTCTTGCTGTGGTCCCGCTCTTTCTCCTCGTCGGCAATCTCCGGCTAACGGAAGTTGTGCAATATCAGATCGATCATGGCTGGATGATATTGCCCTTTGCCGGGAACTGGAAAAATCCGGTCGGTTGGCTGCTGGTTGTTCCGATGTGGATATCGTTCGCGGTCTTTGCCATCGCCGTCTTCGCGGAAACAAACCGGCTGCCCTTCGACCTGCCGGAAGCGGAAACGGAGTTGGTCGGAGGCTATCACACCGAATATAGCTCGATGAAGTTCGCCCTCTTTTTCCTCGGGGAATACGCTGCCATGATTACCGGCTCCGCCATTATCGTTACCCTTTTCCTTGGGGGCTGGCATTTTCCCGGCGTCCCTGACGGTTCCCACGGATGGATTTTTGGTCTCATTAACATCTTCGTTTTCTTCGCCAAAATTGCGGCGCTTCTTTTTGTTTTTATCTGGGTCCGCTTCACTCTGCCGCGTTTCCGCTATGATCAGTTGATGCGGCTGGGCTGGGTTTTCTTCTTCGAGATCGCGCTCGTGAACATTTTCTTGGCCGCCGCCATCATCCCCTTTTTTAACCGATAATTTTCCTCTTAATTCTAATCTTATTCCTATTCCTAATCTTAATCTTTAGCTTTAGCTTTCCCACCAATACTATTACCACCGTCATTCCGTTGCTAACATGACGATCTCCAGACTTGCTACTCGTTGTAATCGAAACCGATCGAGCATGATTATGATTATGAGCAGGAGCAGGAGTTGATATGGCTATCACCGTTCCACGCCCCAAACTTACCTGGTCCGAGCGATTGTATTTGCCGACGATCGCGGCAGGGATGGCGATCACCCTCCGGCATTTCAAAAACATGCTCCTTGGCCGCACCAAGGTAACCATGCAGTATCCGGAGCAAAAATGGGACGCACAGTTGCCGGAACATTATCGAGGCGCGCCGGCATTGGTGAAGGACGAGGCGGGGCGCATCCGTTGCGTCGCCTGTCAGCTCTGCGAATTCATTTGCCCGCCCCGCGCCATCAAAATCGAGCCGGGCGAGATTTCGGCCAAAGATCGCTTCAGCAAAGTCGAGAAGTATCCCCGTGAGTTCGATATTGACATGATTCGCTGCATTTTCTGCGGGATGTGTGAGGAAGTTTGCCCCGAGCAAGCAATCTTTTTACGTAAAGATTACGCCATCACCGGGCTCACTCGTGCGGAAATGGTGCACAACAAGGAGAAGCTGCTCGAGATCGGCGGGATTATGCACGGAGTCGTTCTGAAGTGGAATGAGAAGAAGTAACCAAACACTGGAGTAATGGAGTGTTGGAGTAGTGGAAGAATCGCGGGCGCGTTTAGCTTCACCCAATACTCCATTACCCCACTACTCCATCATTCCACTTAATTTGATGCCCTCCTTCCTTTTCTGGCTCTTCGCCATCGTGATGCTGGTCTTCGGCGCGCTCGTCGTCATTAACCGCAACCCGATCGCGAGCGCGCTCAGCTTGGTCGTTTGTTTTCTTGGGCTTTCCGCCTTGTTCATGTCTCTGGACGCATTTTTCATCGGGATCATTCAGGTGCTGGTCTACGCCGGCGCAGTGATGGTGCTTTTTCTGTTCATCATCATGCTGCTCGATCTCCGCGCCGAAGAACGCCGCAAGATGAATTGGGTTGCTTTTGTGGGCGGGTTTCTGGTCGCGTTCTCTTTGCTGGTGCAAATTCTTGCTGTCATTGGCGGCACACGAATGGCCAAACAAGCCTTTCCGCCGCTCGCTTCCCAGCGCGCTGATGATGTTCGCAACGTCGGGTTAGTACTGTTTGGAAACTACAACCTGCCTTTCCAAGTAATTGCAGTGCTGATTCTTGTCGCGACCATCGGTGTCATCGTTTTGAGCAAACGCCAATTGCCATGACTACCCTCGGCGATTACCTGACCGTCAGCGGAATATTGTTTGCCATCGGTTTCAGCGGCGTCCTGTTGCGGCGCAATGTCATCATCATTTTCATGGCGCTCGAGCTGATGTTGAACGCGGCCAATCTTTCCCTTGTCGCCTTTTCGCGTTTTCGTCTCGGCGACGATGGCTTGCCCAATTACAACGCGCAGGTGCTCGTCTTCTTTATCATCACTGTCGCTGCCGCCGAAGTCGCAGTCGGCCTCGCCATTATTGTCGCGCTCTATCGCGCCCGCCGCACCACCCATGTCGAGGACATTAATAGTTTGAAATTTTAGCCCACGAAATACACGAATGGCACGAACGGCTGAAAAGGCGCAATTGATTTGGAAGGATGAAAGCTATGCCATTATTGGCGCGATGTCTGGCTCTGAAAATTTCGTGTCCTTTCGTGTTTAGAGGGCCAAAATTTTTATGAGCGTTCTCCCGTGGCTTGTTTTGCTCGCGCCCCTGGCCAGCGCTGTGATCATCGCCCTTCTCACTCGCCGGGCGCACAGCCTGAGTGCAGTTATTTCCGTCGTTGCGGTATTAATCAGTTTCATCTGCAGCTGTACCATTTTTGCGAAACCGGAAATAAGCGCTACTGAAATCCCCTGGATTGAAATCCGCGGATTCCTCCGGGTGCCGATCGGCTTTACCCTCGATTCATTGAGCAAGACGATGCTTGTTCTCGTTAGCGGAGTAGGCGCTCTCATTCACATCTACTCGCTCGGCTATATGCGCGATGACCGGGGCAAATCACGATACTTTGCGTCGCTCTCGCTCTTCATGTTCTCAATGCTCGGCATCGTGCTGGCGGGCAATTTCGTGATGATGTTCGTCTTTTGGGAATTGGTCGGCCTTTGCTCCTATTTGCTCATCGGTCATTGGTTCGAGCGCGATAGCGCGGCCGACGCCGCCAAAAAAGCCTTTATTACCAATCGAATTGGCGATTTCGGATTCATGCTTGGAATCCTGATGGTATGGGGTGCGACTGGCTCAGTCGTTTTCGACGACATCGTTCCGCAGCTTTGGCGCGTCACCAGTAACCCGACGTTTCTAACGACTTGTGTGCTGCTGATTTTTTGTGGCGCCGTCGGAAAGTCTGCTCAGTTCCCTCTGCACGTCTGGCTGCCCGACGCGATGGAAGGTCCTACGCCGATCTCGGCCCTCATCCATGCCGCGACGATGGTCGCGGCCGGCGTTTACATGCTGGTGCGGGTGGGATTTCTCGTCCAAGCTTCACCGGACGCGCTCTGCGTTATCGCATGGATCGGCACAATCACGGCAGTTATAGCCGCCCTTATCGCCACGCAACAGGACGACATCAAACGCATCCTGGCTTACTCCACGCTTTCTCAGCTCGGCTACATGATCATGGCGGTGGGTCTCGCGTCGGGCGAAGCTGCCATGTTCCATTTGTTTACTCACGCCTTCTTTAAAGCACTGCTCTTTCTCGGCGCCGGGTCCGTTCTCGTTGCACTTCATCATGAGCAGGACATTTGGAAGATGGGCGGACAAGGTCGCAATCTCTTCCTCACTTTTATCACTTTCGGTGTTGGCATGCTTGCGCTTATCGGCTGCCCGCCATTTGCGGGATTTTTTAGTAAGGACGCCATCCTCTCGCTCGCCTACAACCGGAACCCCACAATCTTTGCCCTCGCGCTCCTCACCGCGTTTCTGACCGCGTTCTACATGATGCGATTGTTCGTCGTTGTTTTCTTCGGCAAGCCACGCTCGTCCGTTGCAAGGACAAGCCGTGAAGCGCCCACCAGCATGCTCATTCCGCTCGTGGTTCTAGCAGTGCTCGCGCTGATCGGGGGATTCAACTTTTTCGCTCGCCATTTTCTCACTGTTCCTCATGAACGGGATGCCGCCCAATTCGTTCCCGGCCTTGCCCTCGTCGCCATGTTGGTGGGCGCCACCGGTGCAATTTTTCTTTATCGTGGCCGTGAATCCGATCCGTTCTCGTTCGCAATATTGCGCAAAAAATTCTACTTCGATGAATTTTATCGCGCTTTGATTAACGCCACGCAGGAACTCCTTGCCCGTATCTCTGCCTTCATCGATCGGTGGGTTATCGATGCCACCGCGGTGCGAGGAACTAGTGGTGCCACTTGGAGTTTGGGAGCCTTACTCCGCCTGATGCAGGTCGGAAATCTGCAAGCTTACGCGTTTATTTTCGGACTTGGAATTGTCTGGATCATTTACTTCGCCCTCTTCCGCTAATGCTCCTTCTCGTCACATTTGCGCCAATCGTTGCGGCCGTATTGATCATGCTCGGTCTTCCCGCACGCACGACTGCGCTCGCCGCGTCCGCCCTCACCTTATTGACCAGCGTGCTGCTGTTTTTCGGTTTCGATTCCATTGCACCCGGTTTTCAATTCGTCTTCACCATTCCAATTTCAACGGAGCTGCGCCTCAACTTCGCCCTTGGCGTGGACGGACTTAGTCTTCTCATGATCTTACTCGGCGCGATCGTCCTCCTCGCTGCGGTCTGGTTTACCGGTGAAATCGAGCATCACGAGAACGCGTTCTATGCTTGCCTGCTCCTCATTGCCGGCGGCGCTATCGGCGCTTTCGCTTCGCTTAACTTGTTTTTCTTCTACGCATTTCATGAGCTGGCATTGATTCCCACTTTCCTGCTCATTGGAATTTGGGGGACGGGCAATCGGCGTGCCGCCGCCTGGAAGGTGACGATCTATCTTGCGCTCGGAAGTGTCATCCTGCTAGTCGGCTTGATCATGCTCTATCGCGCAGTGCCTTCGAGCGCACGCAGCCTCGACCTTCGAGTCTTGCAAGCCGCCGCTTCCGCCGGCCAGATTGCGCCGGCCATGCAACCCTCCATTTACCTCGTCCTGTTGATCGGCTTTGGAATATTAATCTCGTTAGTCCCGTTCCATACCTGGGCACCCGAAGCGTATGCCTCTGCCCCGGCGCCAGCGGCGATGTTACACGCGGGAGTTTTGAAGAAATTTGGACTCTACGGATTGCTCCGCCTGGCCTTGCCACTCCTGCCTGATGGCGCACGGCACTGGTCGGGATTGCTCCTGGTCCTTTTGCTGGCGAACATCATTTACATTGGCCTGGTCACAATCGCGCAGCGCCGGCTCGATTGGATGCTCGGTTATTCCAGCGTCATGCACATGGGCTACATTTTTCTCGGCATCGCCAGCGCGAATATTCTCGGCACTACCGGCGCGGCAATTTTGATGTTCGCGCACGGTCTCTCTATCGCTCTCCTTTTCGCCATTACCGGCGAAATTCGTAAACGCGTTTCCTCACTCGACTTTGATGCGATGGGTGGCCTGGCAAAACAAATGCCGCTGGCGGCGTTCGCCTTCGGTCTTGGCGTATTCGCCGCCATCGGGCTGCCGGGGTTTTCGAATTTCGCGGCCGAAATCATGGTCGTTTTCGGCGCTTTTCGAAACGGATTCGATTATCAACATTTTCATATCTTTCAATGGGCGGCACTCCTCGCGCTTTGGGGCGTGGTAATTTCAGCGGTTTACATGTTGCGCGCCTATCGCCGCACCTTTTTCGGCAGCTCCGCTGAGTCTGAGATCGCAATCGCCGATATTTGTTCCGGGTTTCGTTTTCCCATCGCGTTACTCGTTGCAGCGTCAATTCTGTTCGGATTTTTCCCCCAAATTGCGGTGCAAAGAATCGCGCCCGCCTTCCGTAATTACTTCACCGCGAGCCAATGATCTCAGCGCCTTATCTCGAAGTTGCGGTAGTTGTCCTCGGTACCATTATCCTCTTGGTCGAATCTTTCACTTCCCAGCTCGACCGCCGTTTTCTCGGCTATGCCGCCTTGTTTGGCCTGGCGATGATTTTCATCGCCACGTTCTTTGTCGCGCCTCAGTCCTCCACTGCCTCGGCTCCCCTGTGGACCTTCTACTCCGCCGACGCGCTCTCGCTTTTCTTTAAACGGATCGCCCTCGCCAGCACCGCCGGCGTGCTGGTGATGATGCTCGATTTCGCGCCCTCGGTCTCGATCGGCGTTCAGGGTGCGACACGGCAGGCCGGTCTCGGCGAATTTTTCACGATCCCACTTTTCACCTGCGCCGGCCTGATGTGGATGGCTTCGGCCATTGATTTCGTCCTGATTTTCGTTTCTCTGGAGTTGGTTACGATTTCCTTCTATGTGCTGGTTGGTTTTACTCGGCGTAATCCGGCCTCGCTGGAAGCTGCCGTGAAATATCTGGTGCTCAGCGCGCTCGCGACGGGTTTTCTAGTTTACGGGATCACCTGGATCTTTGGCGCAACCGGCGAAACCAATCTCCAAAAAATTACGACGGTATTTTCGCGGCCCGGCCTTGAGCACAACGCCGCTCTTTTCGGCGGTGTCCTCGTCATTGTCGCACTCGGCTTCAAAATCGCTGCCGTCCCGTTTCATATTTGGGTAGCGGATGTTTACCAAGGCGCGCCTACCCCGGTGACAGCGTACCTGTCGGTCGGTTCGAAAGCCGCCGGGTTTATCGTTCTTCTGCGCGTGCTCGAGCCATTTTTGATTCTGCCGCAAATGCGCACTCTGCTCGTTGCGATCGCCATCCTCACTCTTATCTACGGCAACCTGGCGGCGCTGCCGCAAACGAACGTCAAGCGTCTACTTGCCTATTCGAGCATTGCGCACGCTGGTTATCTACTCGTGGCGGTAGTCTCGTTTTCCGGGCGCGCCGTTGCCTTTTATCTCGTGGCTTATTTACTGATGACATTACTGAGTTTCGCCGTCCTGGTTCTCGTTAGCCAGGGCGAAGGTGACCAATTGGAGAACTTCGCCGGACTTTCCCAGCGTTCACCATTTCTCGCCTTCGCCATGCTGGTGGCCATGGCTTCGCTCGCAGGTGTGCCTTTCACTGCCGGCTTTCTTGGCAAGTTTCTTGTCTTCGACGCCGCCGTTTCTGCTCAACATTTCGGCCTCGTTGTCGTCGCCGTCATCACGGTCGGCGCCGGCTTCTACTATTACTTCAAAGTGGTGCGAGCGATTTACTGGGACGCGCCTCCATCTTCAGCCGACAAAATTATCGTTAGCCCGCTCACTCGCTTCGCAATCATAGCGATGATCGCGGGAACGTTTTTGCTCGGCGTTTATCCCCAGCCGATTTTTGATGCGTTGCGGTAGGCAAATCGTCCATCTGCAGCGGCGGTCTATGACCGCCGATTCGGCTAAGCTTCGGCGCTCACAGAGCGCCCCTACAACTCAATCGCTCAACTCAACGTTCCAGTACGCCAGATCGACGAAATGCCGCCAGCTTTCATGCTGTTGCGTGGTGAACGTTACCTGCACAAATGGCCGCCATTTCGGCCGCTTCGGTTTCCGGATCAGTGTCATGTGCGCTTCATGCGGAAGCCGGTTGCCTTTGCGGGTGTTACACCCGATGCAGGAGCAAACCACATTCTCCCATGTCGTTAGGCCGCCGCGGTCTCGCGGCAGGACGTGATCCAGATTGAGATCGCTCCGTTCGAAAACATGTCCGCAGTACTGGCAGGTATTCTTGTCCCGCTCGAAAACGTTGTGCCGGGTGAACTTCACTTCCTTCTTAGGCAACCGATCGAACAGCAGCAGCACGATCACGCGCGGGACACGGATCTTCCACGAAATCGTCGTCACCATCTCGGGTTCGGGCGATTGTGCGGAAAAATCGCGCCAGCTATCGAAGTCGTGGGTCAGGAAATTATTTACGCCATCAGTGGCCACGACCTGGGCGTGCCCGGCATAGACCAGGGCAAAAGCCCGCCGCGCCGAGCAGATGTTCACCGCCTGCCAGAGACGGTTGAGCACCAGGACCTGACTGTTCAGTAACATAGATAACGGATTATTGAACTTTATCCTACTTTACCGTCAAGGGATGAGAGTAAAGTTGGACGACCGATAGCATTCAGCTTAGATTTTGTCAACGCAACCACCGCGAAGCGCGTCTATGCTAACCAATGGGTTAGAACCACTCCCTGATGTTCGGTCAGCATGAATGTCGTGGTGCTGCTCCAATACATTTGATCGCGTCGGCGGAAGAAACACAGGCTTTAGCCTGTGCGGCCAACGGGCTTCCGGCGTGCAGGCCTGTTTGCGGCACGGACGGGAAGGCCATGTTCGGTTGCATCAGGCAAGTTGACCCCGCAACGGTGAACGATTCCTGCTGTTGAATAATTGTGGGCCGTTTCATGCTTCAAGAGGAGGCGACTGCGGGGATTGTCGAACAATCTCGCACATCGTATAGTCTAAGGGTGAAAAACGGATGAGCGACGAGCGCCACGAGGGACAAAGGGAATTCGATTTGCTCGATCGCATCGATCTTTTAATCGCGACACTCCCGCCCGGCGACGCTATGCGGCGCGAGCTGCTCGACCTGCGCATGGAAATTTGCCAGCGCGAAGAAGTCTTTGTCGAGGCACGCCAGACGATCGAGAAACTTGAGGAAGTCATCAAAAAGGTGACCTCGCCGGCCAATCGCATCGGCACTTTTCTCGGCAACGTCGGCAAGGAGACGGCACACATTGTCGTGGGCGGGGCGGATTATTACTGCAATGTCGATCCACGAATTCCGATGGCGAAGTTGAAGAAGGGGACCCGCGTGCTGGTGAATGAAGCATTCGTCATCGTGGGCGATCTCGGCTTCGAACCGGCCGGGCCGGTCACGAAAATTACCGAAGTGATCGGAACCGACCGACTACGCGTCGGCAATGAACACGGAACGCAATCGTTAGTTCTGCAACGTTCCGCGCAGCTGGCGAAAACGGCGCTGAAACAAGGCGACGAAGTGCGGGTGGATTCCAATTATCGCATGGCGCTGGAAATGATGTCGGCACCCGGCTCGCACGAGCATTATCTCGATAACGTGCCGGAACTGCCCTGGTCGAAGGTCGGCGGACAGGAGCGAGCCATTGAAGCGATCAAGGATGCGATCGAGCTGCCGCTCTTGCATCCGCATTTGTTCGAAAAATTTCACCATGCGACTCCGAAAGGATTTCTGCTTTACGGGCCACCCGGGTGCGGCAAGACGCTGATCGGAAAGGCGACCGCTTACAATTTGACTCGGCAGTTGCGCGAGAAAGCGGCCGAAAAAGACGTCCGCGAATACTTCATGCACGTGAAGGGCCCGGAGATTTTGAACATGTGGGTAGGCGAATCGGAGCGGATGGTGCGCGAAATTTTCGCGACCGCGCGGGAGAAACGCCGGGAAGGGTTCATGCCATTCCTGTTTATCGACGAAGCGGAAAGTATTCTCGGGACGCGGCGCGCCTCGCGTTACTCCAACATTCTCTCGACTTTGGTACCAATGTTCTGCTCGGAGATGGACGGGATCGATTCACTAAACGACGTCGTCATTATTCTGGCTTCGAACCGCGCCGACTTAATCGATCCAGCGATTCTTCGCCCTGGCCGCATCGACCGGAAAATCAAAGTCGACCGTCCGAACAAGGAAGGGGCGCGGGAAATCTACCGGATTTACTTAACTAACGATTTACCGTACGACGGCGCGCTGGCCAAAGAAGCTGACAATATTGGGGCGGCGATTGAAAAGCTGATCGAACGGTTGGTGGATTGGCAATTTGCCAAACGCGACGAGAACAAATTCCTGGAAGTGACATTGCGGAGCGGGCGCAAAGAAGTTTTGTATCGCGGCGACCTAATCAGCGGCGCCGTCATCGCGTCGGTGGTTGAGCGGGCAAAAGGGATGGCGATCAAGCGCGCCATCGCGAACCTCCGCGCGTCTGCCGATTCTGCTGTAGCCGGGGTCGTTGACCCCGGATTCTCCGGCATCACCGAGCAAGATTTGCAAATGTCCTTTCACGCCGAGTACGCCGAAAATGATATTTTCCCGCCGACGGACATCACGGAAGATTGGCTGAAGCTGATCGATTACGACCCGGAGTACGTCGTGAAAATTGCGCCGGTGCGGCCGAATGCCGCTCAGCGCGGCGCGAATCTTGGCGGTGTGATCTGAGTTCTGGGAAGCGGCAGGCTGCCAGCCTGCCGTTTTCGGCAGCTTGTCGAAAACATTCCGAACATTTCGGCCGGAAAGCTAACGGTCGCAGCAGGCTAGCAACCTGCACTCTCCAGAAACGGAAAAGATACTTTCACCATCCACCGAGTGGGGTAGCATCCGGCTGTGAAAACGACTCTACGTTTTTTACTCTTTGTCTGCTTCGTCGCTGCGGTGCAATTTTGCTTCGCCCAAGCGCGTTCCCCGCGTGAAGTGAGGCCCGATGTCTCCAATAAGGCTTTGATTACAAAAACCGCGCCCCCCATTACTGGCGAAAGCAAAGCACCCGCCGCGGACTCCGCCGCGTTGCACAAACTCGCCGACGACTATTACAACTGGCGGAACGAAAATTATCCTATTGCCAGCAGCGAGGCGGGTCTGCATACCTGGGACAATCGCCTGACAGATTATTCTGCCGCCAAGATCGCCGAGCGCGCCCAGCACGTGCGCAAGTTGCTCGATCAAGTGCGGGCGACGAAGACCGAGAAGTGGACGAAAGATGATCGGATCGATTGGCTGCTTTTTCGTGCGCAGCTCGAAGAAGTCGATTTTGGGGAAAATATTCTGAAGCTCGAGCAGACGAATCCGCTCACGTATGTCAACGAATGTAGTAACGCCATCTTTTCCTTGCTGAAGAAGGAATACGACACGCCACGGAATCGCGCACTTTCGGCGGCGGCGCGATTCAAAGCCATGCCAGGATTGTTCGTGGAAGCAGAGAAGAATTTGCAGAAACCAGTAAAGCTCTATGCCCAACTCGCGATTCAGTCGGCGCGTAATATCGATCCCCTGTTTAAGGAAAGCACAGCGCCGTTGGCCAAAGATTTATCCGAGGCGGAACGCGCGGATTTTGAGAAGTCGCGCGACGGCGCGCTCGCGGCCATCCATGGCTTTGCCGATAGATTGGAAAAGAAATTGCCGCGGATGGTGGACTTCGCCCCGATGGGCGAGGCCAACTACAACTACTACCTTAAGCACGTCTTGCTGCTACCACTGAACGCGGTTCAAGTAGAGATGCTAGGTCGCGCAGAACTGGCGCGTTATCGCGCGCTCGAAGCGCTACTCCCTGATCCATCCATGGCCGATCCCAATCCGGAGCGCGCGAAAAATGTTCCGCCCGATCAAGAGGCATTCCTGAAGGCGTATGAAAGCCGCGAGGCCGAGATGATCGATTTTTTGAAATCGCATCGACTTATCACTTTGCCGGATTACCTCGGGAAGTTTGAGATTCGGCAGTTGCCAGAAGCGTTCAAGCCGACGAGCCCGGGCGGCTTCATGAATCCACCTGGGGTTTACGATAAGGACCCGGTCGGGTTCTTTTTTATTCCCGCCTACAATCCGAAGTCGAAGAATTTTTACCTGCGTGCCGCGATCGAAGATCCGCGGCCGATTCTTGGGCACGAAGGAATCCCCGGTCACTTTGTGCAACTCTCGATCGCGAATCATTTACCCAATGAGATTCGGAGGCAAAATCAGAACGGGGTCTTTGTCGAAGGCTGGGCCCTCTACGGTGAAGAAATGCTGATGCGCACCGGGCTATATCCCGAAGGCTCGGCCGCGCAGGGACAAATTTTGCGCCTGTCGCGTTATCGGGCCGCGCGTATTGGCGTAGACGTCAATTTGCACACCGGCAAATGGACGTTCGAACAGGCGGTGAACTATTTTATGGAAGCGGGCGGGCTTGATCGTGAAGCGGCGGAGGGCGAGGCGGCGGGCGCCGCAACGCAGCCAACACAGAAAATCTGGTACATCACCGGCAAATGGCAGATCATGAATCTGCTCGGCAAATACTATGACAAAATGGGCGCGAATTTTCGTCTCGGGCAATTCCACGATGATTTGGTTAAGAACGGCAGCCTGCCAGTTTCCATTATCGAGTGGATACTGCTCGATGATCCTTCCGCGATTGAAGCGGTGCTGAAATAGCCGGGCGGGTTGCAGCTGTAGCTGCGGTCGCTGACCGCGGTCTGGTATCTCTTTTTCCTGTCCTTCCGAGCGCAGTCGAAGAATCTCTAGCTAGTCAAACACGCCGCGATTAATTCAGCGCATAGACTTCTATCAGAGCGTTGCCAGTAGTGTTATTTGCTCCGCGAAGGATGGCGGTAAAAGCCAAAAGGGCTGCAATTGTCGTCCTTTAGTGCACTGGGTTGGAGATTCTTAAACGCAGGCCCGGACCACAATTGCCCGCATCGGTGCGCGAATGTTTTGTTTTCCAAAGCGACGCGAAATTGCAGCGGCCATCGCGTTGGTAATTACGGAGCAATGAAGGGTCCCGCTTCGCAATCGCCACCGCCACAGGGTCCCCCTCTACTAAGCCTCTTGCGACATCTTTCGCCCGCGTCGCCTTGCCGATCTTGGCGATAACTTCGGTTTTAATCTCCCGAAACCCAGCCTGCTTTAATACTCGCCGGATTTCAGTTCGATTATGGTAACTAAAAGGAACCTGGTAGAATGTTGGGGGATCCTTCTTGAAGTAGCTTGTGATAGTTCGATGTGCGAGCTCTCCTAATTTGTTGTGCTTCAGTGCGTCCCACACGTTAAAGAGAAAAACGCCATCACGCTTTAGGACACGATAAGCTTCGCGCGCAGCCAGAGCCTTGTCCGGCACAAACATAGTTCCGAACTGACATACAACCGCGTCGAACTTCCGATCATGGAAAGGCAGATCACACGCGTCGGCTTCCAACCATCGTGCCCTCTCGGCCTTTTCCAAACTTGGCCGCGGCCTGGCGGAACATGGGATCGTTTAAATCCGTCGCGATTAGTTTCACCTTCGATGGCAGGTAAGTGCGCAACACGCGTGTTAAAATCCCGGTCCCGCAGGCCAGTTCCAGAACGGAAGTAGTCGTCTTTGTCGGTAAGCGCGCCACCAGGTCCTCGGCGTACGGCTGAAATAACATCGGTCCGAGGTAGCGATCGTATGCTGCCGGGATGGAGCCGGAGAATCTAGCGTGCTCTTCTTTCACGCAACTACCTTGGCGCACGAGCGTCAAAGGGCGAGTTGAACTGACCTGCGATCTTCGACCTCTGTTACTGTGGAGATGGAGCCGGCGTCGGAGCTGGTGCCAGTTGCAGCGATATCTCTCGCGTCGCGGTCGGCGAAGGGCTTGAGTGCGGCGGGGACGTGTCAGCGGGCGGGTTTAGTTTTAACGAGGACGGCGGATGCATTAATGAGTCCAAAGAATCGTTAGCCGAAGTTGGCGATGGCGTCGGCGCGGGTGAAGTGGCCTTCTCTTGCGCGGGAGTGGGCTGCGTTTTTTTCGGCCGTTGCTTCAATGCGAGCAGAGGGCGCCAGCTGCTCAGAAATGTCCGTCTGCCCTCTTTTCTTTGGCTCAGCGTTAGCAGGCGCCTCCTCGAATTTGCCGTGCACCATCATCCCGGCTTCACGGCTGATAACAATGTAGTGCCGCTGACGTGCAATATGCGATCCCGTCTCTACCTCATTTTGAGGTGCGAACCAGGTGAGCGTGCCATAACCGGTGGCGTAGCCTTTGGCGTCGCGCGCCCCAGACCACGTTACTAAATCGTCCAGCTTGGGGTGTTCTCGTTCTAGACGCGCGTCTTGCCGTCTTTGGTTCGTTGATACCGGCCAGCGAAAGTAGTGCCGGTGATTAACAATGCCAGCAATCCGCTATAGACGAAGAGCCGTCGCATTCACCGAGCTCAAAAGTCTAACGCAGTGGAATTGCCCCCGGCAACACTAATCGCGCTGTTAGTTCACTCCTTCTTCGCGTTACGCGGATCGTCTGCCGGATTCACATACTTGATCACAAACGGACCCATGCCATGGACTTGGATAATTGTTTCCGCCGGCGTCCAAGCATAGTGCTTCATCCCGGCCGGCATGACCAGATAGCCGCCAGCGCCCAACTCTTTCCCGGCTGCTTCATCGAACTTATCTCCCGTGCCGATGTTAAACGTGCCGGAAATCACCGTGATATGCTCAGCGGTTGGGTGCGTATGTGGCGGAACCTTGTAACCAGCCGGCGTTTGCAGCCGCACCGTGAATAGTCCCTTCTTGTTTGGATCGCCAGCCAGCACCGCCAGTTTCGCTCCGGCTGGTAATCCGGGAGGCGCATCCCCCCATTTTAAGTCTGCAGGATTGAGAACGACATGTTGTTCACTCGTGGCCGATTCAGTTGACTTCTTGGATGCGTCCTTTTTCTGTGCCGCCACCGCGACCAGCGAAAGGGCCAGAGGCAAAGTTAGTATTAATGCGATCTTTTTCATAATTTTTTCGAGTTGGTTCAATAAGGGATAGCAATTTCCTGCGCGGGCGCAATTCTGTAGACGCTTCGCGTCCGCGGCAACCGTCCTACCGAAGATTATCGCTGGTGATCTCTTTACAATTGCTAACTCGCTAGGGTATCAACGCGTTTCCACTCCTCGGCCGTTAACTTCAGCTTGGCGGCAGCCATGTTCTCTTCCAGATGCGCGACGGAAGACGTGCCGGGGATCGGCAATATCACGGGAGACCGGTGCAGAAGCCAGGCGAGAGCGAGTTGCACAACGCTGGCGTGATAATCCTTGGCCGCCGCTTCCAGCGCGTTGTCCTTCAAGCCCCTGTTTCCGCCAATCGGTGACCACGGCATAAAACCCAACCTTTCCTTCTCGCAATAGGTCAAAGTTTTTTCCCACCTACGGTTGCCAATGTTATACTGGTTCTGCACGCTCACAATTGGCAGGACCTTGCGCGCTCGATCGATTTCTGCCGGCGAAACTTCAGATAATCCGATATGCCGAATCTTTCCAGCCTCCTGCATCTTCTTGAGTGCTCCGAGCGATTCTTCCATCGGCACTTTCGGATCGATGCGATGCAGTTGATATAAATCGATTCGCTCGAGTAGGAGTCGTTTTAGACTCTTCTCCACACATTGGGTGAGGTATTCCGGGCGGCCGTTCGGCACCCATTGTCCAGGTCCAGGTCTCGTTAGGCCGCCTTTGGTCGCAATCACCAGGTCTTTTGGATAAGGATGCAGAGCTTCTGCAATCAGCAGCTCGCTTGTTTCCGGTCCGTAGGCGTCAGCCGTGTCGATTAGATTGACGCCTAGCTCGACGACACGTCGCAGAACTTTGAGGGCGTTGCCGCGGTCAGCCGGCCACCCCCAAATGCCCTCTCCGGTAATGCGCATCGCGCCAAAGCCGAGGCGGTTGAGCGGAAGATCGCCCCCCAATCGGAAAACGGAACTGGTGCCTAGCTCAGTTACCGCTGGCGAATTCGCGGCAAAGATCATGGTCGACCCTCCTGCAATCAGCGTAGCTCCGCCTGCCAGAGTCGTATCCAGAAATTTTCGACGGGTCATATCGGTGGCTGAATCAGAGGATAGAAGTCAGAGAACAATAACAACTATACCGCTACTTTTTGCGAGTGTAGCTGATCTCCAACGTCTTCGTTTCCTGGCCACCACGGTTCTCGTACCATTCAAAGGTGTGATGGTTCTTGTCCGTTATCTTGACTACGGCGCGAACCGGAGTCTTCATCCCCGGCACCATCTCCGTTTCGCCGGTGTAGGTAAATGTTTTTGTCGCGGGGTCGTACGTCCCTTCCATGGTCATGATCCCAGTGCCCAGGTTATCCATCCACGATGAAATGAATTTCTGTTTCACGTTGTCGTAGCCGTCGATCGACATCCCCTTAAAGGCGAAATCTTTCATTTTGCCATCAGCCCCGGGCATTTTCATGCTTCCGGAATGATCGCCGATGAAATAGCGGTCATTCATGATGGACTTGAAAGTGACGTTACCCTTGGAAACGGAAGGTTCCTTGCCGGGTTCCATCATTTTTACCGAAGTGCTCCAGGAACCGGCGAGGTCAGCGAGAAGCTTATGATTTTCGTTGAGCTTGGCCAACTCCATCATTTGCTTCATCATCTCGGCTTCGTTCGGTGAAGCCGTGGTCGTAGCGGGGGCAGAAACGACCGGGCTGGTAACGGTGGTTGGCGGAGCGCTCGGCTGTGGAGCTGGCGTTTGTGCGGACGCGATGGAAGCGATAAAGGCTATCGCGACAAGAGCGATAAGTGCTGAAATAATGCGGGTGTTCATGCGGATGATTCTTCTCGCAGGTTCAATGGCGTCAAATAAAAAGGCGAAGCGCGAAGCGTCGCGCGCTTCGGTTATCGGTTGTCGATTGTTGGATTGTGCAAGGCGACGCGGGGAAGTCCGTGGTCCGTCGTCAGTGCTCGATGGCGAAAAGCAAGCTTTCTTTGTTACGATAGGCCGGTGTATGAGCCAGGAGTTTCGGCCGCAAGGTCGCCATCGCGGGTTGCTTTCGAATTTTCGTTGATGCCTGGGCTGAATCAAAAAATAATGCGCATCCGCTGGTAATTCGTCCAAGGTAGTGAGGTAGGTTATAGGGGCGCGGACATAAAAGAGATACGGCTGAAAGTCAGGGTCGATTGCGTAAAGCCGCTGCGCAGACGGGAGGAGCGCGTTAATTTCTGCGGCAATCGGTTTAATTCGCTCGTGCCTCTTTAAATAGGTCACGGAACGCAGCGGAAAGATTATCATCGCCGCAACAATGCCAATCGCGACAAAGGAGAAGATTAGGCCCTGCGAAACTCGAATGCCTTTAATACTCCATTGAGAGCCTCCATTAGCGACAGCGCTTCCGACGGTCCAGCAAAATGGTGCTTCCAAGGGCAAAATATATCTTGGGAGTGTTCCGGAAGTCAGAAGAACAATAACAAATGGAATAATGCTCCCCCATGCTAATC
>Ga0209153_1000541_pt1 | contig 16581 bp, 14 predicted proteins | sample GraSoiAngelo_120_FD_185877 | JGI IMG/M metagenome (GOLD analysis project Ga0209153, IMG submission 185877) | Grasslands soil microbial communities from the Angelo Coastal Reserve, California, USA - 14_0919_09_20cm (SPAdes) (version 2) | ecosystem: Environmental > Terrestrial > Soil > Grasslands ...
CGCGAGCGCGGCGATGCCACAACTTTCCGCGAGGCGCGCGATCTCGACGCCGTTCGTGTGCTCGCGGTCCCAGCCAGTGCGGATCTTGAGCGTCACCGGCACGTCAACGGCGCTCACTACGGCATGCAGTATCCGCGCCACCAGCGCCTCATCCCTGAGCAGCGCCGAGCCGCACAGCCGGCCGCACACTTTCTTGGCCGGACAGCCCATGTTCAGATCGATGATCTGGGCGCCGAGGGCGACGTTGGCCCGCGCAGCCGCAGCGAGCGCCGCCGGATCTGCGCCGGCGAGCTGCACCACACGCGGCTCGGGCTCGCCCTCGTGGTCCATGCGCTGGCGCGATTTGCTCGTGTGCCACAGCCGCATGTCCGAGGTGATCATCTCGGACGCCGCCAGGCCCGCGCCGAGGGCGCGGCACAGCAGTCGGAACGGGCGATCGGTTACCCCGGCCATCGGCGCGAGCACCACGGGCGAGGGCAGGACGTAAGGTCCGATCCGCAAGCGCGCCTCTTACGGGTTCAGCGCGCCGCGGCGTCGTTGGCGCAGGTGACGGCGCCGTCTCGGATTGGCAGGCAGGCGTCGATCTCGAAGCCCACGGCATTGGCGCCCGGATCCACGAAACCCATCTCGGCGTCGATGCGCTCACCCGCCGACAAAAAGGCGGGCGCGCTGCGCGAGAGGTAGAACCGCGGCGCCACATCGCGCGCGGCGATGCGGTTGCCGAAGCGATCCTGCAGCGTCACCCGCAGCAGTGGCAGCGGCTGCGGTTGCGCCGCCGCGTTCTTGACGCTGGCGCGCACCGTGATGAGACCCGAGGCCCCCGGCTCGACGGACGCGCCGAGCTGGCGCACGTCGTACGCCTTGACGTCCCAGCGCGGCACGAGATGCACCCCGAGGGCGGCGTAGAGCGCGGTGAGCGGACGGTTGAAGCGTGCGTTCGCGGCGAGCTCGTCCCGATGGTGATCCACGATCTGCGCGAGCAGGGCGAGCGCCGCCACGACTGCGCCGGCGCCCCAGGCGACCGACACGAGCCATTCGCCCTTGGGAGGCCGCACGACACGCAACACCCGCCTGTACGGCGCGGGCGCGGGTGGCGCCTCCGATTCCGCAGGCGTCAGCGCGGTGGCAGCGGGCGGGGGCGTCGGGGGCGTCGGGGGCGCGGATCGCGCCGACGGCGTCGGCGGCGCCTTGGGGCGGTCGCCCGGCCTCGAGCGCAGCGGCCTCACCGTCGCAGACGGTGCGCGTGGCGCGGGCGGCGCGGGCGGCGCGGGCGGCGCGGGCGGCGCAGCGGGCGCCGGCTTCGGGCTCGCCGGCGCGCGCGGCTCGGCCGCCGTCTCGACACGCAATATGGAAGCGAGCATCTCCGGACCGATTTCGACCTCGATGTCGGGATCAGGATCCGGCGCGGACGTCGCTTTCGGGCGCGGAGTGTCCTGCGCCCGCTGCGGGGCGCGCCCTTCCTCATGCGCGGAAGCAAGCTCGAGTGGCGAGGCGGTGGCGTCAGGCGGCGGCGGGTGCTTGGCCTGCGGTGGCGGCGGATGCGCAGCCTCCGGCGGCCGCCCCGCGGGTGGTTGCTCCCGCTTTGCGGGGTGCGGTTCCTGCGGCTGCACCGCCTCCTGGTTCGCGGCCATCATGGCCTTGAAAGTTCCGGTCGCCGCCGACCACTCAGGGCTCGGCGGGGGCTCGACGAACACCGACGACGCATCCGTGCTCGCAGGATCGAACTCGAGCGCATCGTCCGGGATGGCGTCCTCATCGCTCACCGCCGATGGGGGTCGCGGCGGCGGCGCGTCGTTTCCCCGGGCCTCTCCCGGCGCCGAAGCGGCAGACGTTGGGGCGCTCGCGGGGCTCTCTTCGACCGAGGGCTGCGTCGGCGCACTCTCCGGCGGGCCTTCCGGCTCCTGGCGCTCTTCGGTGAGCCGCGCGAGCGCGTTGAACACGCTCGAGCAGCGCCCGCAGCGCACGTAACCCTGCGCAATGCGCAGGTCCTCTGCCGTCACCAGCAGAGTCAGGGCACACTTCGGACAGATGGTAAGCATGGACTCGAGCCGCGGCCCGTCCGGGCCTTCAATGGCGGCGTCCCGCGAGGCCCGCCCAGCCGTCGCTCTCGCCGAACGGAGCAACATCAAACCACGGGGCATAAGCACCTGTCACGTCCTCGACCTCGTGCTGCATGAGCCCTGCCAGGACGATCTCCCCACCGGGGCGCAGGAGCGACGCGAACCGCGGGGCCAGGGCACACAGCGGTCCCGACAGGATGTTCGCGAGCACCACGTCGGCTGCGGGCGGCAGCGTGCCGGCGTGCTCGTGGACCTGCACCTCCCGAGTGACGTCGTTCGCTGCGGCATTCTCGCGCGCCGCGCAGAGCGCCTGGGGGTCGATATCAAAGCAGTGGACCTCGCCCGCCCCGAGCTTGGCGGCCGCCAGCGCCAGTATTCCCGAGCCGCAGCCATAGTCGATGACGCGCGCACCCACCGCGAGGTGCGCATCGAGCCACGTGAGGCACAGCGCGGTGCTCGGATGAGTGCCGGTGCCGAATGCGAGTCCCGGATCGAGCGCCACGACGACGGCACCGGGAGCGCTGACGCGCTCGTGACGCGGACATATCCAGAGCCGGTGACCGAAGCGCATCGGATGAAAGTGCTCGAGCCACTCGCGCTCCCAGACGCGGTCGGCCACCGCCCGCACCTCGATGCTCATCGGGTCGAGCCCGAGCGCGGCGCCGAGCGCGCGCGCGATGGCTGGTGCATCGCAATCGCGGGCGAACAGGCACCTCAAGCGCGTCCTCGGCCAGAGACGAAACTCGCCGGGGGCGGGCTCGAGCACCGGGGTCCCCACGAAATACGGTGTCTTGTCGAATGGCGAGGAGTTCGCCTCGCACGTTGGGCCGGATTTCGTGGGGTGGTTTACGGCATCATCGCGCGCGTCGACGAAGGTCAGCGCGCTCGCGCCGCACGCCCAGCAGGCTCCTTCCGCAGCCTGGCTGTCCACCGCCCCGAGATCGAACGAGAGCTCGAGATACATGGGGGGATTATGCGCCGGGATCCGATCGCACCCGGCGCGCGGGGCTCATCCGAGGCGCGGCGCTCAGCGCTTGGGTCAGCGCAGTCCCAGACGCCGCTCGAGGTAGTGGATGTCGGTGCCGCCCTTCTGGAAAGCCGCGTGGTTGCAGATCTCCTGATGCAGCGCCACGTTGGTCTTGATCCCCTCGATCACCATCTCGGCGAGCGCATTCTTCATGCGCGCGATGGCGGTCTCGCGCGTATCGCCGTGCGCAATGATCTTGCCGACCAGTGAATCGTAGTAGGGCGGCACGTTGTAGCCGGAGTAGACGTGACTGTCGACCCGGATGCCGGGGCCGCCCGGCGCGTGCCACAGCCGGATCGGCCCAGGCGAGGGCATGAAGGTCTTCGGGTCCTCGGCGTTGATGCGGCATTCCAGGGCGTGACCGCGGATCTGCACGTCGCTCTGGCTGTAGGGCAGCCGCTCACCCGCGGCGATCAGCAGCTGCGCCTTCACGAGATCGATGCCGGTGATGAGCTCGGTGACGGGATGCTCGACCTGGATGCGCGTGTTCATCTCGATGAAGTAGAACTCCCCGTCCTGGTAGAGGAACTCCATGGTGCCGGCGCTGCGGTAGCCGACCGCGCGGCACGCCTCCACGCACCGCTCGCCCATGAAGCGGCGCTGGCGCGGCGTGAGGCCGGGCGCCGGCGCCTCCTCGAGCACCTTCTGGTGGCGCCGCTGCATCGAGCAGTCGCGCTCGCCGAGGTGAATGACGTTGCCGTGCGCGTCCGCGAGCACCTGAAACTCGATGTGCCGCGGCCGCTCGAGGAATTTCTCCATGTAGACCTGGTCGTTGCCGAAGGCGGCGCGCGCCTCCGCGCGCGTGATGCCGATCGCATTGAGGAGCGAGGCCTCGGCGTGCACCACGCGCATGCCGCGCCCGCCGCCGCCGCCGGAGGCCTTGATGATCACCGGGTAGCCGATGTCGCGCGCGATGCGCAGGTTCTCGTCGGAGTTGTCCCCGAGCGTCCCGTCCGAGCCCGGCACGCACGCTACCCCGTGGGACTTCATGACCTGGATCGCGGAGATCTTGTCGCCCAGGATGCGGATGGTCTCGGCCTTCGGGCCGACGAACTGGAAGCCGCTCTTCTCCACGCGCTCGGCGAAGTCCGCGTTCTCGGCGAGGAAGCCGTAGCCCGGATGGATCGCCACCGAGTCGGTGACCTCGGCCGCGCTGATGATCGCCGGCATGTTGAGGTAGCTGGCGATGGAAGGCGGCGGCCCGATGCACACCGACTCGTCGGCGAGCAGCACGTGCTTCAGGCTGTAATCCGCGGTCGAGTGCACGGCGACCGTCTTGATGCCGAGCTCGCGGCAGGCCCGTAGGATCCGCAGCGCGATCTCGCCGCGGTTGGCGATGACGATCTTCTCGATCATGAGCGGCTTATTCGAGGACGAACAGTGGCTGGCCGAATTCGACCGGGTCGCCGTTCTGCGCCATGATCGAGGTGATGCGCCCGGCCCGGTCGGCTTCGATCTGGTTCATCATCTTCATCGCCTCGATGATGCACAGCACCTGCCCGACCTTGATCTCATCGCCGATCTCGACGAAGGGCTTGGCTCCCGCGGTGGGCGCGGCGTAGAAGGTCCCCACCATCGGGGCGGTGACCACGTGCTCGCTCGGCTTCGGGGCCGCGCTCCCGGCCGCAGGGAGCGCAGACGGCGTCGCGGGCGCATCCCCGGCGCTGCCGGCGGCGGCGGACGGCGACCCGGGGCCCACCACGTGCGTGAGCTGAGGAGCGGCGCCGGTACCGGTCGGCATGCGGCTGATGCGCACCGCCTCCTCGCCCTCCTTGATCTCGATCTCGGCGATGCCCGACTCTTCGAGGAGCTCGATCAGCTTCTTTATCTTTCTGATGTCCATGCCGCTCATGCCCTCGGGAAAACCGGAAACTGCGAAAACGCGCACCCGCTCAAGGGGAGCGCGCGAGTCTCGCCGCGGCCGCGCGCACGGCTGCCTCGTAGCCGCAGGCTCCGAGGCCGGTGATCACACCGACGGCGATGTCCGAGACATAGGAATGCCGGCGAAACGGCTCGCGGGCGAAGATGTTGGACAGGTGCACCTCGATGAAGGGCAGGGCCGCGCCGGCGAGCGCGTCGCGCAGCGCGATGCTGGTATGGGTCAGCGCTCCCGGATTGATGATGATGAACGCGACGGCGTCGGCGGGCGCCCGCTGGATGCGCTGGATGAGCTCGTGCTCGGCGTTGCTCTGGAAGGCGAGGAGCTCGTGACCGAGCTCCCGGGCCACCTCCAGGGCGCGCTGCTCAATGGCGACGAGCGTGTCCGTGCCGTACAGGGCAGGTTCCCGGGTGCCGAGGAGGTTCAGGTTAGGGCCATTCAGCAGCAGCACTCGGGCCATGCGCGCGACTTCTTCGGGAGTCCTTCGGACCTGCGAAACCGCGCGAATGTAACCTAATTCGCCGGTATTTGGGTACTTCTTGTTGCGATTTGCGAGGATCTGGCAGGACTTGGTCTAATGCGCCCCGTCCCGGACGGAGGCCGCCCGCCGGAGGTTCAGGCGGCCGATTCCGGCTTCGATCTGCTCGCGCGCGGCCGAAAGGCTCAAGCGCCCGGCTTCGACATCCCGAACCCGATCGAGGATGAAGCCCGCCTCATCCGGGTGCAACTCGCCAACCTTCAGCGTCACGACTCTCCCGGTACGATCGGCGAAGACGCTGAAGGGCAGCACCGGCTCCATCCCGAAGGCGGCGGCCGCCTCGTAGCCTCCCTGCTCGCCGAGCAGCACCGGATAGTCGATGCGCGCCTCACGCGCGTACTTCTCGGCCGCGTCGGAATAGTCGATCGCGATGCCGATGACCTCGAGGCCCTCGGCCGAGCGCTCGCGGCGCAGGCTCCTCAGCAGCGGGATCTCCCGCCGGCAGGGCTCGCACCAGGTGGCCCAGAAATTCACGAGCAACGCGTGGCCCTTCCAGTCGGTGAGCCGGTGGGGTGTGCGGTCGAGTCCCGGCAGAGTCAGGTCCGGCAACACCTCGGGGATCTTAGCCGCCGGGGATGCGGCCGAGGCGGCAGCAGAGGGCGTCGCCTCGGCGGCGGGCGGCCCCGCAGGTGCCGCTGCCGGAGCGGTCGGCACGGGCGATGCCGCACGGAGCGCCGCGCGCGTCGGGTGCGCGAGACGATAGGCGAGGAAACCGCCGGCGGCGCTCGCGATCAACACGGCGGCAGCGAACGACGCGCCGCCCGCGCCGGCGCGGCTGTGTGGGGGTTGGCCGTCGCTCACGGCGGCGAGCCGAACGCCGCGCGGGTGCGCGAGGCGAAGGCGTCCGCCTTCATGTATCCCACGACGCGATACCCGCTGCGCTCCCGCCCGTCCGCCCCATAGAAGGCGATCGTCGGGGGTCCGAAGATCCCGAAGCGCCGGAGCAGTGCCGCATCGTCGGCGTCGTTGCGCGTGACGTCGGCGCGCAGCAGCACCGTGTTGCGGAGTGCTGCCTGCACGGCCGGGTCGGTGAAGGTGTAACGCTCCATCTCCTTGCACGAGGTGCACCAGTCCGCCGAGAAATCCACGAGCACGGTGCGGCCGCTCGCCTTCGCCTCGGCGACGCCACGGTCGAGATCGGCGACGGACTTGATGAGGTGGAACGGCAGCGCGTGGGCCCTCGCGCCGAGGGTGGGAAGGGGCGCGAGCGGATCGGTTCCGCCGAGCGCGGAGGCGGCGGTCAGCGCCACACCGTAGAGGCCCGCGACGACACCCGCCACGCGCAAACCCCAGGCAGCGGCCGAGCGCGCCCGCGACTCGGCCCACAGGAGCGCCGCGAGAACGAGGGCGGGCACGGCCCACAACAGGAGCGCCACGCGCTCCGGCACGATGCGCACGAGCATCCACGCGGCCACCGCGAGCATCATGACGCCGAAGAGCTTCTTGACGAGCTCCATCCAGGGGCCTGCCTTGGGCAACAGCCGGCCCGCCGAGGCGCCCACCACGAGAAGCGGCGTACCCATGCCGATGCTCATGGCGAAGAGCGCGGCGCCCCCGCGCGCGAGCTCACCGCTCTGGCTGATCACGAGCAGCGCTCCGACGAGCGCGGGCCCAACGCAGGTGGTGACGATGAGCGCCGACAAGGCGCCCATGACGGCGACTCCGCCGAAGGTGCCCGCGGACTGGCGATTGCTGAGGCTGGCGATGCGTGTCTGGATCGCAACCGGCATCTGCAACGTGAACAGGCCGAACATCGACATCGCGAGCGCCACGAAGACGAGTGCAAACAAGGCGAGAACCCACCACTGCTGGAAGACCGCCTGCACCTGACGGCCCGCGGCCGCGCAGGCGATGCCGGCGACCGTGTAGGTGAGCGCCATGCCGAGCACGTACGCTGCGGAGAGCGCGAAACCGCGCGCGGGGGTGATGTGCCTGCCGCCGCCCGCGATGAGTCCGGAGAGGATCGGCACCATGGGCAGCACGCAAGGCGTGAAGGCGAGCACGAGCCCGGCGAGGTAGAACCAGCCGAGCATGCTGAGGAGGCTGCCGCTGCGGATGAGCGAGGCGAACCAGTCCTGCTCGGCAGGTCCGGATGAGCTGCCGCCGGGGCGGCCGTCCACTGAGCTGCCGGGCGAGCCCTGGGAAGCCGTGCCGGTCGAGGCGCCGCCCGCGGGCAGCGTCACGCTCACCCGTTTGGTGATCGGCGGGTAGCACAGGCCCGCCTCCGCGCAGCCCTGGTACGTGACCTCGAGCGGCAGCTCGAACGCTCCTCCGCCCGCGCGTGCGACCGGCACCGTGGCGGCCAGCTCGTGGTGGTAGATCTCCTGCTTGCCGAAGTACTCGTCGGTCTTGAACTCGCCGCCCGGCATCTGGGGCGTGCCGAGCTGGGCCTGACGGCTCGGGGTGCTCACCTTGATTCGGGTGCGATAGAGGTAATAGCCCTCGGCGATCTCCCAGTTGAGCCGCGCGCGGTCGGCCCCATCGGCGAGCGCATCGAAGCGGAACGCCTGGTCCGGCTGCAGAAACTCGTCCCCGCTCGGCTTGAGTGAGTCCATGAGCGCCGTGAGGCCCCCCTTGCCGGCCGAAGCGGGGGCGGGGGCCGGAGTCGGATCCGGGGGCGCGGCCGGGGATCGCACGGCCAGGCTCACGCAGAGGAGGAGCAGCGCAGTCGAAATATGTCGGGTCATGGGTGGTAAGCGGGAAGTCCTACGGATTTCGGGGGCTTTTATAGCTCAGCCTTTTGACGAACGGCAGGAACTGCGGTTCATCCTTGGCGAGCGGGCACGGGTTCCCCGGAAGCCGGCCGGCGTCCTCCCCGCCCCGGCCGCAGGCCCCCGGGCCCGGCCGCGGGTCCCGAAAGAGGGGCAAAGGAATCGAAAAAACCCCCGCGACGACTTGAATTTCGAATTTCCCTGCATATCATTAGCAGCCGCGACAGGGGAGTGCTAACAGCCCCGGGGCGTTAAGTTCAACCATTTTCACCGAAAGACCTTAAGGAGCGTTAACCATGAAGATTCGTCCTCTTCATGACCGCGTCATCGTAAAGCGCCTGGAAGAGGAGCGTACCTCCCCGGGCGGTATCGTGATTCCCGATACCGCGGCGGAGAAGCCCATCCAGGGAAAGATCGTCGCGGTCGGTAAAGGCAAGATTCTCGAAGACGGCAAGGTGCGGCCTCTCGACGTGAAAGTCGGCGACAAGATCCTGTTCGGCAAGTACAGCGGAACCGAGGTCAAGGTCGAGGGGGATGAGTTGGTGGTCATGCGCGAGGAAGACGTCATGGCCGTGATTGAAGGCAAGTAAGCGGAAGGATCACGACAATGGCAGCGAAAGAAGTTCGTTTCAGCGATGACGCACGCCAGCGCATGTTCCGCGGCGTGAACGTCCTCGCCAACGCCGTCAAGGCGACCCTCGGCCCCAAGGGCCGTAATGCCGTGCTCGAGAAGAGCTTCGGCGCGCCCACCGTCACCAAGGACGGGGTGTCAGTGGCGAAGGAGATCGAGCTCAAGGACAAATTCGAGAACATGGGCGCGCAGATGGTGAAGGAAGTCGCGTCCAACACCTCCGACGAGGCCGGCGACGGCACGACGACCGCCACCGTGCTCGCGCAGGCGATCATCCGCGAGGGGCTCAAGGCAGTCTCCTCGGGGCGCAACCCGATGGATATCAAGCGCGGCGTCGACAAGGGGGTCATCGCCGTCGTCGAGGAGCTCAAGAGGCTCTCCAAGCCCTGCAAGGACTCCAAGGCGATCGCGCAGGTCGGCACGATCTCGGCGAACGCCGACGAGTCGATCGGCAAGACCATCGCTGAAGCGATGGAGAAAGTCGGCAAGGAGGGCGTGATCACGGTCGAGGAAGGCTCGGGGCTCGACAACGAGCTCGAAGTGGTCGAGGGCATGCAGTTCGACCGCGGCTACCTCTCGCCGTACTTCATCAACAATCAGCAGAACCAGACCGCGGAGCTGGAAAAGCCGATGATCCTGCTGGTCGACAAGAAGATCTCCAACATCCGCGAGCTCCTGCCGCTGCTCGAGGCCGTGGCGAAATCCGGCCGGCCGCTGCTGGTGGTCGCCGAGGACGTCGAGGGTGAGGCGCTGGCGACGCTCGTCGTCAACAACATCCGCGGCATCCTCAAGGTCGCCTCCGTCAAGGCGCCCGGCTTCGGCGATCGCCGCAAGGCCATGCTGCAGGACATCGCCACCCTCACCGGCGGCACGGTGATCTCGGATGAGGTCGGACTGACGCTCGAGAAGGCGTCGGTGAACGACCTCGGCGAGGCGAAGAAGGTGGTCGTCGAGAAGGAGAACACGACCATCATCGACGGCGCCGGCAAGCCCACCGACATCAAGGCGCGCATCGAGTCGATCCGCCAGCAGGCCGAAGAGGCGACCTCCGACTACGACAAGGAGAAGCTGCAGGAGCGCGTGGCCAAGCTCTCCGGCGGTGTCGCGCTCGTCAAGGTGGGCGCGGCCACCGAGATCGAGATGAAGGAGAAGAAGGCGCGCGTCGAGGACGCGCTGCATGCGACCCGGGCCGCGGTCGAGGAAGGCGTGGTGCCGGGCGGCGGCGTGGCGCTGCTGCGGACGCAGAAAGTGCTGGAGAAGCTCGAGGCCGCCAACGAGGACCAGGCGGTCGGCATCCGCATTCTCGCCCGCGCCATCGAGGAGCCGCTGCGCCAGATCGTCGACAACGCCGGCGAGGACGCCGCGGTGGTGCTCAACCGCGTGAAGGAAGGCAAGGGCGCCTTCGGCTACAACGCCGCTACCGGCAGGTACGGGGATCTGCTCGAGGAGGGCATCCTCGATCCGACCAAGGTGGCGCGCCTGGCGCTGCAGAACGCCGCCTCGGTGGCGGGACTGCTGCTCACGACCGAGGTCATGGTTGCGGAGGCTCCGAAGGAGGAGGAGCACAGCCACGGCGGCCCGCCGGGCGGCATGGGCGGAATGGACATGTAACGCCCCCTCTAAAGAGGTATCGATTCCGCAATCAGCAGCCGATACGCTTTACATAACAGTTAAGGGTCGTGCCCGGATCTCATCCGGGCACTTCCCCGAAAGCCGCGGAACAAGACCCCCTATTCCGCGCATTCCTCGCAGGCCCCTGTACAGGGGCCTGTTTTTTTCGTCGCCATGTCGCAGTGCACCTACTTCCACGCACCCCCGCGCGGGTTTATCGTCCGGAGGCAAAGGAGGCCAAGCCATGGCTACTGTCCGGTACCGGGCCCTGCGAGCTCCGGCGTGCATTGCACTCCTGGCGCTCGCTGCGTGCGCACGTCAGGGTGAAGGCGAGATGAGCTGGGCGCGGTCGGCCCTCGAGCGGAACGCTGCGTTCGAAGTCGTAGCGGCCGACGAGCAGAGCCGCACCTTCACCGTGCGGATGAAGGACACGGGCGAGCTGCGCGTGGTGCGTGCGGACCAGCTGATCGCCGGCGTGGCGGCGCCGGCGACGGGCTCCGCGTCCGCGAAGGCGGCCCCCCAGGCGGCGCCCGCCGCCCCGGCGGGCCCGGCGGCCTCCGCAGAGCCGCTCGGTGCCGACACCGGCGCGGCCCGCGCCGACGAGGCCGCAGTCCCCGAGCCATCCAGCACCGAGCCCGCGCGGCCCGCGGAGCGCGCGCCGGCCAGGGCGAGGGTGGAGGCGCCCGGCGGACGGGTCTTGAAGTCCGGACCGGGCTACAGCATCAAGGCGTCCGCAGCCCCGGCGCCCGCCGCAGGCGGGCGGCTGCGCGATACCGCCGTCACGAGCGCCGCCATCGAGCGTCGGCATGAGCCGATCGTGTGTCAGGGCCAGCGCCTCCTGCACATCGACAATCGCAATCTCGAATTCGACGGCGACGCGGTGAGCGCCCAGGACGGCTGCGAGATTCACATCACCAACAGTCACATCAGCGCCACCGGGGTCGGGGTGTCGGCGCGCGCCGCCAACGTGCACATCGACAACAGCCTGATCGAGGGCGACGCCGCGGCCATCGATGCCTCCGAGGGCGCGCAGGTGTATGCGACGTCCACGCGCTTCCGGGGCCTCAGCCGCCGGGCCGACAGCGCCTCGTTCCACGATCTCGGGGGCAACATCTGGAATTAGCCCGCGGGGGTCGGGAGCCTCCGTTCAGCGCCGAGCTGGCCGCGGTCGTTGCAGGGTCGCTCGAAGCGCTCAACGCCAGCGACGTCGCGAGAGAGGCGCTCGCGGGGGCGCCGCTCACCGTTCGCGACTCGATTGCTGCGGTCTTCAGCGCGAGCGACTTCGTGGCGCAATCCTGCGCGCGTGACCCGCAAGTCTTTGCCGGCCTCATCGAGAGCGGCGATCTCGAGCGGCGCCTGGGGGCGGAGGACTTCGCCGCGCGCGCTCCCGCACTGCCCGCGGATCCGGCGGCGCCCGAGGCGAGCTTCCTCGCCGCGCTGCGCCGCTGGCGGCGGCGGGAGCTCGTGCGCATCGCCTGGCGTGATCTCGCCGGCTGGGCGGACCTCACCGAGACGCTCGGCGATCTCACCGCCTTCGCGGATGCCGCGATCGCCGCCGCGCTCGGCTACGCCCGTCGCGCACTCGTGACGCGCTACGGCGAGCCGCGCTCCGCGGGCGGCGAGGCTCAGCCGCTCGTCGTCATCGGCATGGGCAAGCTCGGCGGGGGCGAGCTCAATTTCTCCTCCGACGTCGATCTGGTGCTGCTGTTCCCGGAGCACGGTGAGACCGACGGCCCGCGCAGCATTGCCAACGAGGAGTTCTTCACCCGCCTCGGGCAGGCGCTGGTGCGTCTCCTCGAAACGCCGACCCCCGAGGGCTTCGTGCTGCGCGTCGATCTGCGGCTGCGCCCCTTCGGGGATTCCGGTCCGCTCGTCTCGAGCTTCGCCTCGTTCGAGGATTACCTGCCGCGCCACGGACGCGACTGGGAGCGCTATGCGTACGTCAAGGCCCGCCCGGTCACGAGCGCTGAGCGTTATGGCGAGATCGACGCGGCCGCCATCCGCCCGTTCGTCTACCGGCGCTATCTCGACTACGGGGTGTTCGAGAGCCTGCGCGACATGAAGGCGCTGATGGAGCGCGAGATGCAGCGGCGCGAGCTCGCCGACCACATCAAGCTCGGACCCGGCGGCATCCGCGAGATCGAGTTCATCGTCCAGGCGCTGCAGATCACGCGGGGCGGGCGCGACCGGCGCCTGCAGACGCCCTCGCTCCTCGCCGCTCTCGCGCGCATCGGCGAGACGCGCCTGCTTCCGCGGCAGGCCGCCGAGGAGCTCGGGGCCGCCTACACTTTCCTCCGCCGGCTCGAGAATCGCCTGCAGATGCTCGCCGACGCCCAAGTGCACCGCGTGCCCGCGGAGGCCCTCTCCCGCGAGCGCATCGCGCTCGCCATGGGCTCGCGCGACTGGCCGGCAGTCCTCGCCGAGCTCGATGAGCACCGCGGGCGGGTCACGCGGCACTTCCGCCTGGTGGTGTTCGGCGGGGCGGAGCCCGATGAGGGCGCGGTGCGCATCGATCTCGGACGGTTCTGGGACAGCCAGGCCGAGACCGCGGCGCTCGCGGAGGCGCTCGCGGGCGCCGGCTTCGAGGACAGCGCGGAGGCCGCGCGGCTGCTGCTCGAGCTGCGCTCCTCGTCGCTGGTGCGCCGGCTCGATGAGCCCGGACGCAAACGCCTCCAGGCGCTGCTGCCGGCGCTGCTCGCGGACATCTCGCGCAGCGGCGCGCAGCTGCCGGTGCTGCGGCGCATCCTTGCGATCATCGAGGCGACCGGCAAGCGCTCGGCATACTTCGCGCTGCTCAAGGAGAACGCCGCGGCTCGGGCGCGCCTCGTGGAGCTCTGCGGTCACGGCGAGTTCCTCGCGGCGCAGATCGCCGCACACCCGCTGCTGCTCGATGAGCTGATCGACGAGCGGCTGCAGACGCCGCCGCCGGACCGCGCAGGATTCGAGCGCGAGCTCGAATCGCGCCTGGAGCAGCTGCGCGAGGAAGACCCCGAGCAGCAGGTGGAGGCGCTGCGGCAGTTCCAGCGGGCGGCGCTGTTTCGCGTCGCCGTCGCCGATCTCACCGGGGCGCTGCCTCTCATGCAGGTGTCAGACCGGCTCACCGACATCGCCGAGCTCATCGTCGAGCGCGCCCTCGATCTCGGCTGGCGGCAGATCACCGCGCAGTTCGGCCTGCCACGATGCGGCGACGCCGATAGCGCGCGCGCCGTGAACATCTGCGCCGTCGGCTACGGCAAGCTCGGCGGAATCGAGCTCGGCTACTCCTCCGACCTCGATCTGGTGTTCCTGCACGACTCGCAGGGCGAGCGGCAGGAGACCACCGGCGCGCGCCCCATCGACAACCAGCTGTTCTTCGTGCGGCTCGCGCAGCGCATCGTGCACCTCCTGACCATGCACTCCGCCGCCGGCCGGCTCTACGAGGTCGACGTGCGACTGCGGCCGAGCGGCAAGGGAGGGCTGCTGGTCACCAACATCGACGCGTTCGCCGACTATCAGCGCGAGGAGGCGTGGACCTGGGAGCACCAGGCGCTGCTGCACGCGCGCGCCGTGGCAGGCTCGCCGGAGCTGCGCGCACGCTTCGAGCGGGTGCGGCTCGAGGTGCTCTCCCGCCACGTGCGCCGCGAGCGCCTGCGCGAGCAGGTGCGCAGCATGCGCGAGCGGCAGCGCCGCGAGCTCTCCCGGGGCGATGCGCTGCGCTTCGACATCAAGCAGGATCCCGGAGGGATCGCCGACATCGAGTTTCTCGCCCAGTACTGGGCGCTCAAGTGGGCCGCCGAGTATCCGCCGGTGGCGATGTACTCCGACACCATCCGCCAGCTCGAGTCGGTGGCGTCGGCCGACCTGGTTCCGCAGGCGAGCGTGGATCTCCTCACCCGCGCGTACCGCGCCTACCGCGCCCGGACCCATCACCTGGCCCTCGACGGCGCGGCGCCGATCGTACCGGCGGCGGAGTTCCGCGAGCTGCGCGAAGAGGTGACGCGGCTGTGGAATGCCACGATGGCCGCTTGAGGCGCGCGGCGCGATGGCCGCTTTGAGACGCGCTCGCGCGGGTATAATTCCCGCCTCCCGGCCGCCGGTCGCATGCAACGCCCGTCCAACGCCCATGGTCGCGACGACCCAGCCCCTCATCGAGCCCAACGCGCAGAATCAATACGAGATCGGCCCCGAGGACCTGCCGCTCAGCTGTCCGATGCCGCAGATGTACCTCTGGAACTCGCATCCGCGCGTGTATTTAGCCGTCGAGGAGAGCGGTTGGGCGAAGTGTCCGTACTGCGGAGCCGAGTACACGCTGAAGCGCTGACGCGGGCGCACGTCCGAAGGGCGCAGCTCGCGTGATGCTTGATTTCCGGGGGGTGTCCTAGCGGTACGGCTTGTAGGACTTCTCCTCGACGAGGCGCGACCCGAGCTGCAGATTGATGCGCTTCTTGATCGCGGCGCGCTCGTCGTTGCAGACGTACACGGCGCGCGCCAGCTCGATGAAATCGCGATCGAAGCTCTGCTTCGCCTCCTTGTCGCGGATGCGGTCCTCGATATCCCACAGTCGCTCGTTGACTTCCTCGAGCGCGCGCTCATCCCGAGCGAGGTCGTGGCTCCCGCCGCCGCGGTCGCGCCAGGTCTGCTCGAGCAGCGCGAGTTCCAGCTTCACGTTGGCGAGCTTGCCGGGATCGAGGATGCGAGCCTGTTTGATCCTCAGGATGGTGATCTTGTCGAGCAGTTCTCCCGGTGAGATGGGGACCAGGATGTCCTTCATGGGCGCGATCCTAGCAACTGATCGAGCTTCGCGGCGACCTCATCGACCCCGATCAGGTCCATCACGCCCGGCTCCTCGATCTTGTGGTTCCACGGGAGCTCGGCGGGATCGCAGCCACGGAAGGCGCGCGCCGCCCGCGGATAGGCATCCACACACCAGCGGCCCGACAGGTAGGGGCCACTCCTCGCCGGGTTGGTCGCGGCGTAGAGCCCCACGACCGGCGTGCCCACCGCGGTCGCCATGTGCACCGGGCCCGAGTCCGGGCTCACGAGCACCGTCGCGCGCGAGAGCAGCGCGAGCAGCTCCGGCAGGGTGTCCTTGCCGATCTGGTTGATGAGAGACGCGGAGCAGGCGCGCTCGATCTCGGCGCCCGTGCGCCGCTCGAGCTCGCTCGGGCCGCCGGCGAGTATCACGCGCATCCGCAGGCGGCCGGCGGCGTGCTCGGCGAGCGCCGCGAAGCGCGCGGGAGGCCAGTTGCGCCGCACATGCCGCGAGCACGGATTGATGACGAGCGTCGGACGGGTGTCGGGTATCAGCCGCTCGGCGTAGGCGCGCGCCGCGCTCGGCAGCGGCAGATCCCACCGCAGCAGCCGTTCGCCGACGCCGAGCGCGACCGCAAATCCGAACAAGCTGTCGAGCACATGCTCGCGCGCGCGCGGGGCGATGCGCGCATTGGTGAACAGCCACTGCAGCTCGCGGGCGCGCGCGCGATCGAAGCCGAGCCTTAGGGTCGCCGGCACGCACGCCGCCACGAGACTCGCGCGCAGCGCCAACTGCATGTGCAGCAGCACGTCGAAGCGCCGGCCGCGCAGCTGCCTGCGCAGCGCCGCGAGCGCGCCGAGGCCTGCGCTCTTGTCCACGGTGATAAACTCGACGCCCTCGATGAGGCTCATGAGGCGCGCTTCGGTCTTGCCGATGATCCAGGTCAACTGCGTCGCGGGCCACGCCTGCTGCAGCGTGCGCACCACCGGCACGACGTGGCAGGTATCGCCGATCGCCGAGAGCCTGAGGATGCAAAGAGTACGCGGCGGTTCGGCCCGGGACGGGATCATGGAGCAGGGTTCATGAGCGGGCGCTGGCCGCTGGGCCCCGAGGTCAAACAAGGCGAGCTCGAGGGCGGCGCCATGCTATATGACGCCTCGCGCGTCGGCAATTTGAATCCGGGCTGGTTCGATCCGAAGTACTGGGAGGAGCGCGGCGAGCTCGACGGCGCCGCGCGCGGCCGGGGCACGACGCATTTCGTGAAGTCCGCGGGCAGGCATTTCGTGCTGCGCCACTACCGGCGCGGCGGGCTGATCGCGCACCTCGCGGCCGACAGGTATATCTGGCGGGGCGCAGAGAACACCCGGCCGTTCGAGGAATGGCAGCTCACGT